>Ga0115003_10000612_pt1 | contig 31572 bp, 26 predicted proteins | sample ArcticOcean_MG_C_7_FD_88736 | JGI IMG/M metagenome (GOLD analysis project Ga0115003, IMG submission 88736) | Marine microbial communities from western Arctic Ocean - ArcticOcean_MG_CB11_88 | ecosystem: Environmental > Aquatic > Marine > Oceanic | place: Arctic Ocean: Canada Basin | collected...
CGCTTTCCTGTGAAGCGGCCGGTATTGACGTCGATTGCGGTGAGGGCTTCGCCTTGATCGAAGACCAAGTGACCGCCGTTCTTAAGCATCACCTTGCGCTCGAGGTTTTCGGAGATCTTCGATTCTAGGGAGAAGTCGTCGAAGATCGGCGTGGGCTCGGTGTAGTGAACGATCTTGGGTTTGGGGGCGGCGACGAAATCGTCGACGAACGTCTTCAACTCTTCATAGACCGGCTTCGAGTCGATCGAGATGCGACTCGTTTCGGCGTTCGCAAAGTCGCGAATCATCTTGAGCGGGAGTTCAAGTTCGGAGTACAAGACCGATGGCGATGAATGGGTTTCCATCTTGTTCTTGATCTTGTTCCACACCGTGGTGAGGTACTTGATGTCGGCTTCGAGGTCGCTTTCGCGAACGCCGTGACCGGCAGTACGGATGATGAACCCGAGGTCGTCGACCCGGAGTCGTTCCACGATCTCGCGCAGCCGACGTCGTTCTTTGTCCGAGTCGATGCGGCGGGAAACTCCGACGCGGTTCGAGCCCGGTGTCAGGACAAGGTGTCGTCCCGGGATCGAGATGTTCGAGGTGATACGTGCGCCTTTGGTGCCGATCGGTTCCTTGGCGATCTGGATAACGACGTCTTGGCCTTCGCGCAGGACCGTCTCAATCTTCGGTGGCGTTCTCCCGCGCCCGTAGCGCTTGCGGCGGCCATTGCTGGTATCGCTGTTTGAGCTCTTATTGGCTTCAAGGACTGGGAAGTAGTCGCCTACGTAGAGGAAGCCGGCCTTTTCGAGGCCGATGTCCACGAAGGCGGCTTGCATGCCGGGCAAGACGCGTCCGACGCGTCCCTTGATGACATTGCCAACGACACTGCGGTCGTTGTCACGTTCGATGTAGAGTTCGGTAAAGGTGGATCGTTCTAGGATCGCGACGCGGGTTTCCCCGGCGTCGGCGTTGATAACAATTTCGTTTTGCATTTTGCGTCCGTTAACGAGGCGATGACATGACGTCCGGGCTCGGGGCGCAACTTTCTGCGCTGCCGTGTCGGCGTTTTTGTCATTTCCTTCGACGCTGGCGAGCCGCTTCGAGGTTCTACTGAGGGTCTATTCTTGGCACGTCGATCGTCGCGCGATCGATCGGGCTGTGGCGGGGACTAGGCGGGTACCGAGGCGTAATGTCGCAGCCTCGACAGGTCGTTGACTCTCGTGTTCTGAATCTCGAATTGATGTTTTGAATCAGTGGCTCGCACAGGTTTTCACTTCAAAAGCGGCGAAGGCTGGCTCTATGTCTCACGAGTCCCATGGCTAAGCAGCATCCCCGCCGCTGTCCATCTCGATTGACGCTCTGGAAGACAGAGCAATTTAACGGTCGGAAGTGGGATTTTTGACGGGTCTAGCGGACTTTTCGGAGGGAGATCTGTCGTCATCGTTGATGTGGTTGCAAGGTCTCGCGTTGTGCTTTGGCTTAGTGCCTTGCTGTACCTAGCTTGCGCAATTCGCGCTGGGCGTGGCTCGCAATTTGTGTCGCAACGAGTTCTTACGATTGACGATTCCCGTGTTCCTCTTTGGTTCATTGGTTTGAACGTCCGTCATCTAGATCCACGCATGAGCCACTGATTGAACTTTTGATTCTAAAAATGTTTCTAAACAAAAAGTCGGCTGGCTGCATGTGTCATGGTCCCGCGGGGGGATCTCTCGAACATCTCTAAACACCTCGACTGGCGGTCTTTCGCTTGCTTTGCTCAATCGTTCCGAGGCGATATTCGAGTGCTATACCCTCGCTTACCGTACTATTTTTTCGTTCAACGTTCATTTTTGTCGCAGTCGTCTTGCTGAGAATATGATTCGACTAACTGTTTTCAATTGAATCGACTGCGCCGCCGATTTTACGCTGAACTCGTTTCCCGTTATGCGACCTGCCTACAACTTGTCTGCAGTCCGCAATTTGCTTTGCATTTCCAGAGTCGACCCAGCCTGGGCCGACCAAAAATCGTGAAAGAACAATCATGGATCTGAGCGACGGCGTCAACCCGGACCCGAGAAGGCACTTGCCTTCAGTAGACAAACTCAGTCGCGAAGTCGTTCGCGCGTGCCCCGAGTTGTCTGAATGGGCCATCATCGCGGCCTCTCGTTCTGTTCTTCGGTCTGCCCGTTCAGAAGTTGAAGCGCTAATTACCCGCGGGGCAAGTCAGGGTGAGTTCACGGCCCTGATCGAGACTTCTTGGGCGATTCGGGTCGCGGCCGAGGCGGGGAAGCTCCTGTCTCCGCACCCGGTGCGGGTTCTTAACGCTACAGGCGTGGTGCTCCACACGAACTTGGGCCGCTCGCCGCTCGCCGCCGGCGCCGCGGACGCCGCCGCGGAGGCTGCGAAGGGATACTCAGATCTCGAGCTCGACTTGGCGACCGGCCGTCGGGGAAACCGCCTTCAGGAAGTGGCTGAAAAAATCTGTCTGCTTTCCGGTGCTCCCGCTGCAACCGTCGTAAACAACAATGCCGCCGCAGTCTTACTGGCGCTCAACACCTTGGCATCCGGGCGCGAAGTTGTCGTTTCCCGAGGAGAGTTGGTGGAGATCGGCGGCTCGTTCAGAGTGCCGGCCATCATGGAGCGCGCTGGCGTCAAGCTGGTTGAAGTCGGGACGACGAATCGCACACATCCTCACGACTACGAAAATGCCATTGGCCCCGAGACGGGTCTCTTACTCAAGGTGCATCGCAGCAACTTCGAACAACGCGGGTTCGTAAAGGAAGTCGACTTACAGACGATGGTGGAAATTGGCCACGCACACGACCTCCCGGTAATGGAGGACTTGGGTGCGGGCACCCTGGTCGACTTTTCAGACCGCGGCATTCCGCGCGAAGCCTTCGCGCCTGGACGAATGGCGTTGGGTCCAGACCTGGTTTGCTTTTCCGGCGATAAATTGATCGGCGGACCGCAGTCGGGAATCATTCTCGGTGGCGAAGCCGCGATTGCGGCCGTGAAGAAGAACCCGCTCGCGCGCGCGCTTCGCCTGGACAAGATGACGATCGCGGCTCTGGACTGGACGCTAAACGCCATGCTCGAAGGCCGAGCTGAAATTGACATTCCCGTGACCCAAATGCTGTGCGCTTCCGGAGCAGAGGTTGCGGCGCGCGCGAACAAACTCGCGGGCATGCTCGAGAATCTCGGTCTCTTGGAAGCGAAACTAAGCGTCGAGAAGGACACGGTTCCAGTTGGAGGGGGTTCGCTTCCCTCACTCGAACTCGAAAGTTGGGTTGTCGCGATTCGCGGCACGCCCTCTGGCGCGTCAGCAGCTCAAATCGCGAGAAGGCTGCGAGAAGCACCATTTCCGGTGGTGTGTCGCGTGCGGGAAGACACGGTGTGTCTCGACCTGCGAACACTTGCGGACGACGAACTTCCGCACGTCGTGAAGGCGGTCGAATTCGCGGTGCGTTGAACGCAATACTCCTTTTGGTAAGTTTTACGCGCAATCTATGTTGAAATCGAGCGTTCTTGTCCTTAACCGTTCGTTTTTGCCGATTCATGTGACGTCGGTGCGCCGAGCCTTCTCTTTGATCTATCAGGGCGGCGCAACCGCAGTCAACGAGCACTACGAAACTTTCGACTTCGAAAGTTGGCGTGAGTCCGGCGGCCCGGCATCTCGCACAACCGACTGTATTCGGACGTTGAGCGGCCCGATCGCGGTGCCCCGCGTCATTTTGCTTCGTGCGTTTGATCGGGTTCCGCGAAAGCAGTTGCGCTTTAGCCGTGCCAACATTTTTTCCAGGGACAAGAGCACCTGCCAATACTGCAGCGCGCGTCCCGGTCGAGTCCATCTCAACCTAGATCACGTCATCCCACGCACTCAGGGTGGCAAGATGACATGGGGAAACGTTGTTTGTTGTTGCATCTCATGCAACCGAAAAAAGGGAGGCCGCACTCCCGAACAAGCGGGGCTGAAGCTGCGAAGTGTTCCGCGCCGACCGCGTTGGTCGCCGTTGATGAGCGTAATGCCACACGGCGTGCGCTATCTAGAGTGGCAACCCTTCTTAGGGGATTACGACAAGGCGCTCGAATTTAATCAGTCGGCGTCATAAGCTAGTACCATCCGCGAGACTGCAAGCGAGCGAAGAACGGCGAATGGTTTGGGGGGACGTGCCGTGCGATGTTCAAAAAGACAGGTGCGTGCATGACCTTAGACCGAGAAGGGACTGAGGGAATGGACGGAACGAGTTCCAGCGCAAGGATGCCCGGCGGCACTTCCGGCGATCACGCCGTGAGTCAGCCTGCGCGAATCATCTCCGTGGGCGGCGGCAAGGGGGGGGTTGGAAAGTCCTTTGTGCTTGCCAACATGGCGACGTGTCTCGCGCGCGCGGGCTACCGCGTGATCGCCGTTGACGCTGACCTTGAAGGCGCAAACCTTCACACGTGTCTCGGCGCGCCGACACCGACCGCGAGCCTCGCCGACTTTGTCGCGCAGCGCGAAGACGATCTTGGCAAGTTGGTTTTCGATACGCCGATCCCAGGTGTGCGAATGATTGCCGGCACCCATGCAAACTTGAGCGAAGCGCAGCCCACACATTTGCGACGCGTGCGTCTCATGCGCGGCCTGCGGCGACTGCAAGCAGACTTTGTGTTGCTCGACCTCGGTGCGGGTGTGCACTCTGCGGTGCTCGACTACTTCCTTGTCGCTGACGAAGGTCTGGTTGTTGTGTCTCCCGAACCAACGAGTCTCGAGAACGCATACACTTTTTTGCGCGCGGCATTCTATCGACGGATGCGGCTCGCGATGGTGGGTCACGGCGTACGCAAGCTGGTCACCACGGCGATGGATCAGCGCAATGAAAGCGGGCTTCGAACCCCGCTCGACTTGCTGCGTGAGATCGAATCGCTCGACGGCGCGGATGGTGCGCGTTTTGTTCAGACGATGCGCGAATTTCGCCCCCGCATCGTGGTCAACAACGTGCGCACCGCCGAGGACATCAAGCTTGGATTCGCCATGTCGAGTGTCTGCCGAAAGTACTTTGGCATTGATGCTGAATACTTGGGTTATGTGAACCAAGATGAAGACGTGCGACTTTCGATCGCCGCGAAGACGCCGCTCGTTGAATTCCGTCCGAAGTCCGACGCAGCGATCTACTTGGAAAGGATCGCCCGTAAAGTTGCGGCGGGTCGGAGCCTTTCCTCGGATAAATCCAGTACCTCACCGGTTCAATCACGGGCTCAATCACCGATTCAACCCCCGATTCAATCAACAACACATACAAAACATACGAACTCCCCAGGTTCTGGGAGGCGCTTTTAAATGAAGGCATTAGACGAGCAGGATCATTACGAAGTTCTCGAAGTTCAGCCGGGCGCTGGCTATGAAGAAATTGAGCGTGCGTACCGGTTGACCCGCGACGCGTATAGCGACGGTGCGATGGGGCTCTACTCCGTGTTTAGCAACGAAGACGCCGCGGTCATTCGCGGCCGCATCGACGAGGCCTACCGTGTCCTCAGCGATCCCGGCGATCGCGAACGATATGACGCCGAGGTTGGGATCAAGCGACAGGAACCGATAACGCCGATGGCTGCGGCGCGGGACTTCACCGACGCCTCAATATCGGACCGCGAAGAATACGAACGCGAAGCGCGCGTTGCTGCCGCTGAAGTCGCGACCGCGGTCGAAGTCATTGAAGATGTCGATGCCGACATCGACGAAGAAAATCAAAGCTTCGACGGCGCGGCACTTCGGCGCAGTCGTATGCGTCGCGGTGTTGAACTTGATCAGATTTCAGACGTCACCAAGGTCACGGTGAAGTATCTCCGTTATATCGAAGACGAAGCCTTCGATCGCTTGCCGGCGGAGGTTTATGTTCGCGGATTCGTGAGCGCCTACGCGCGCGCAATCGGCCTCGACGCACGTCGAGTCGCAAATACGTACATGGAGCGCGTCGAAGCAGCACGCGCGCCAAGCAAGCGCACCTCGCGTTCTGCTTCCGCCTACTAGTTCGAGCGGCGGTGCGCACGCGACGCCACCGCGTCGGGCAATCCGGTTCGCAAACAGGTCACATCGATGTCCGACCCCATACAAGAGGACGAGGACCTCGCGGTCAATGCTGAATCGCTTGGCGGCGAATTTTCATTTGACGTAGCCGAAGATGAAAATGGTCGGCGCCTCGATGCGCTCGTGAGCGAGCGTGTCGCCACGGCCCGCGCCCAGGTGCGTCGCTGGATCGATGGCGGGCTCGTCGAAGTAAACGAGCGTCCCGCGCGAGCGAGTCGGAAAGTGTCTCCTGGCGATCGCGTGACGGTGCGCATTCCCGAAACACCGCCGAGTGGCGTTTTCCCTGAACCGATCGACCTCGACATCCTCTTCGAAGACGACAGCTTGATCGTGATCAACAAACCGACTGGCATGGTGGTGCACCCGGCGCCGGGCCACGCGACGGGCACGCTCGTCAACGCCTTGCTTCATCACTGCGCTGAACTTGCGCAGGTCGACGACCCCTTGCGTCCGGGTATCGTTCATCGGCTCGACCGTGGAACTTCGGGTGTGATGGTCGCCGCGAAGACGATTGCTGTACATCAGCACCTTTCGGAACAGTTTCACGATCACACCATCGACCGAATCTACTGGGCGTTTGTGCGCGCACTCCCCAGTGCGGAGTCCGGGGAAGTCGATGCTCCGATCGGACGTCATGCACGGGACCGCAAACGGATGTCGGTCCGAACCGAAAATGGCCGCCCGGCGCGTACGCGATGGCGGATCGCAGCGCGTTTTCCGAGCAGTGGGATTTGCAAAGTTGAAGTCCACCCCGAAACGGGAAGGACGCATCAGATTCGGGTTCACCTTTCTTCCCAGGGCATGCCGATTGCGGGGGATCCTGTGTACGGGCGCCAGCGCAAAGAAAAACGCGGTCGGGGAGTGAAGGTCGAGTTTGCGCGCCCCGCGCTCCACGCGATGCGCCTTGGCTTTACGCATCCGGCAACGGGAGAGCGACTTGACTACAACACACCGCTTGCACCGGACCTCGCCGACTTCGAACGCGCGCTTCTGGAGCGCGATCCAATCGAGGACGCAAGCGAGAGCGACGCGTGAGGGAAAGCGACGCGATCGTTCACCCGATTCTTGCGCGTTGCGGTGTGGCGCACGGCTTTGGAACGCGGACGAGTAAAGTGCCGAGTGGGACATTTCTTCCGAGACAAGTGCACGGTGTCGCGGTTCATCACTTGAGTGTCGATGCGGTCGCGGCGATCGGCGAGGTAGAGGCCGATGCCATCTGCACGTCTAGACCGGGGCAATCGATTGGAATCATTACCGCCGACTGCGTGCCAATTCTTGTTTGCAATGAATCGGGGCAGGCGGTGCTTGCGGTTCATGCGGGCTGGCGGGGCCTTGCGCACGGCGTCATCGAGGCGGGCATCGCGTCATTGATGGATGAGTCCCCGGTGGGCGAAAAACTCTGTGCCGTCGTGGGTCCGCATGTCGGACCGTGCTGTTATGAAGTTGACGCCCTGGTTCTAGACGCGATGACGCTTCGCTTTGGCGAAGCGGCGGTCAGGGGTGCGTCTACGGCGACCCGCCCGGGCCACGCCCGACTCGCGCTCGGCAAGTTGGCGCTGCTCGCTCTTGAACGATCGGGCGTTGAGGAACCGTTTAGAGCCGCGCTGGATGATGCTTGCACTTCGTGCTCGGGCTCTAGGTTCCATTCCTATCGGCGCGATGGAGAGGCCGCGGGCCGAATGGTCCATTTCATCGCAACCCCTTACCGTTGAAAGCGTTTTTCAAATGACGCATGCCCAAATGACGCAGAAAGAGCGGTGCGTACCCCCTTTGGACGACCCAAGTCGAACCGCGACCGACGAAACGATGATTGAAACGGGCGTTTGCGGAATCGGTGGCAACGACTAGTGTTATCGCCCGACCGGCCGCACCCGAGCCCTCGATGCGTCGCGCACGAAACGGCGACAGACACCACAATCAATCCCAAAACCAGTTTTTGACGCAAGCCGTCTATATATCTCATTCTATCTTCGCTCTGACATTGGTCCGAGGGCGGCCGATCACCAACCGAGTCGGTGGCCCGAGGTTCTGGGTCAAGCACGACTGATCATCCCAGCGAGTCTGCAAAACGACGAGCCAAGTATTTCAATTGCAACGCGATTCGGTTTAGAATCTCAACAGAGGAAGGCGCTTGGGTTTTGAGAACCCACACAGGCCCGTTCGACTCGTTTCGCGCACGTGAGATGGAGTCTCCAGGCAACGCCCAGACAAAGCAGACGAGCGCGAACCCGGCATCGCTTCGAAATTCGGGACCGACGAACCCACTCGCACAGTGAAGACATCCTCACGAAATTGATGTTCAACTTTTGGGCGCAAATGCCCGAACCAACAAGGGAAGACCTCATTACTGCACCCGGCGAACAGGGTCGTGAACCACGCCCGACCCTGCGGAGCCATTCCCAGCATCCCGCGCGACCGCGCCGAAGCAAACCGAACCGCGTCGAGAACCTCCCGGCTCGCGGCTCCGATCCCAATCCAATTCCGAACCCGCACCAACAAACCTCCACAAGCCCCTCCTGTGAAACACAAACGTACGTTGTGGCAAGTCAAATGCCCGCACACCCATAGTGAGATGATTCTGTGAGCACTGAGCGCGCGAACGAACCGAGCAATTCCAATTCCAACTCCAACGGTGCGTCATCGAACCCGTCTCGGCGCCGCAGTCGCGGGCGCCGGTCTCGTGGCGGTGGGGGCAGCGGCAGCGGCAGTGGTGGCGGTGGCGGTAATCGCACCCCAGGCAATTCGGGCGGTGGCAATAAACAGCAGAACGCCAAGCGGGACTATTTCCCGAGCGACGATGAGCTCGCGGAGGAAGAGGCTGCCGCGGAAGACAACGGCCAGGAGAAAATCTTCGTTTCGGAGCTGAAGGCGCTCACGATGGAAGAACTCACGGGCTTCGCGGACGAGCGCTCGATCGAAAACGCCGCCGGCATGCGCAAAGCCGACTTGCTCTTTGCGATCCTTCAGGCGCAGACCGCCAAGGGTGGCCAGATCTTCGCCGAAGGCGTGCTCGAAATTTTGCAGGACGGCTTCGGCTTCCTGCGCGCCCCGGACCAGAACTACCTCGCCGGGCCGGACGATGTTTACGTGTCTCCCTCGCAGGTCCGCCGCTTCAATCTCAAGACTGGCGACACCATCAAGGGCCAGATCCGGCCTCCGAAAGAGGGCGAGCGCTATTTCGCGCTCCTCCGGGTCGAAGAGATTAACTTTGAGCCCCGCGAAAATGCGAAGCACAAGATCCTCTTCGACAACCTGACGCCGCTCTATCCGGAAGACAAGTTCGTGATGGAGTCGAAGTCCAGCGGGCTTACGACGCGCATTGTCGACCTCATTGCTCCGATCGGGAAAGGGCAGCGCGCGCTCATTACGTCTCCGCCCAAAGCGGGGAAGACGATGCTCCTCAAGGACATCGCTAACGCGATCGCAGAAAATCACCCCGAGGCGTATCTCATCGTGCTGCTCATCGATGAACGTCCGGAAGAAGTGACCGACATGCGGCGTACGGTGAAGGCCGAAGTTATTTCGTCGACTTTCGATGAACCGGCAAGCCGCCACGTCCAGGTGGCCGACATGGTGATCGCCAAGGCGAAGCGCCTCGTCGAGCACAAGCGCGACGTCGTGATCCTGCTCGACTCGATCACCCGCCTCGCACGTGCGCACAACACCGTCGTGCCGCACTCGGGCAAGATCCTCTCGGGTGGCGTCGATTCCAACGCGCTCCACAAGCCGAAACGCTTCTTTGGCGCGGCGCGCAACGTGGAAGAGGGCGGGAGTCTCACGATCGTGGGCACAGCACTCATCGACACCGGCTCGCGCATGGACGAAGTCATCTTCGAAGAGTTCAAGGGCACGGGCAACAGCGAACTCGTGCTCGATCGCAAGCTCGCAGATCGGCGCACCTACCCGGCAATCGACATCAACCGCTCGGCGACGCGTCGCGAGGAACTCTTGCTCGACGACAAGACGCTGAACCGCATGTACCTCTTGCGCAAAGTTTTGGCGCCGCTCTCACCGGTTGATTCGATGGAGTTCTTGCTCGGCAAGATCAAGGCGACTGAATCGAACGACGAGTTCTTGGAGTCGATGAACTCATAGGCGGGTTACGGCCGTAGGCCGCATCCAAACATGGTTGCTCGCTCCGATTTATCCTTATAATACGTATCCCAATCAACTGATATTTTGTTTTGACGGTTTGAATAATTTTTAATGTCCAAGTATCTCGAACGCATCTCCGAAGCCAATGAGCGCAGTCGGGAGATCGAAGGGCAGCTCGCCGACCCCGACGTCGCGAGTCAGCCCGGCCGTTTCAAGGAACTCGCGAAAGACTTGGCTTCGCTTCGCCCCGTTGTTGGAATTGGGGGGCGTTACGAAGAAGTCGTTCGCGAACTCGACGAAGCGCGGCAGATGAGCGACGAGGACGACCCCGAGCTTGCCGAAATGGCTCGTGGCGAACTCGAAAGCCTGACCGAAGAACTCGCGAACCTCGATCAGCAACTCTTCGAAATCTTCATTCCGAAAGATCCGCGAGACGAAAAAAACGCCATCTTCGAAATTCGTGCCGGCACAGGCGGGGATGAAGCTGCGCTCTTCGCGGGAGATCTCTTTCGTATGTACGTCCGCTACGCGGAAAGGCTGCGATGGAAGGTCGAGATGCTTTCGAGCTCCGAGACTCCCGGAGGTGGCTTCAAAGAAGTGATCGCCATGATCAACGGCACCGACGTATTCAGTCGCTTCAAGTACGAGCGCGGTGTTCACCGAGTGCAGCGCGTTCCCACGACCGAAGCGCAGGGTCGGATTCACACCTCTACTGTGACTGTGGCCGTCATGCCCGAAGCGGAAGACGTCGACGTCGAAATCGATCCACAAGACCCGCGGATCGATGTGATGCGGGCCGGGGGTCCTGGCGGACAGAGTGTCAACACAACCGATTCGGCAGTGCGAATTACTCACCTGCCGACGGGGCTTGTCGTTCAATGTCAGGACGAAAAGAGCCAGCACAAGAACAAAGCCAAAGCGATGAAGGTGCTTGGCTCGAGACTTCTCGACCTCGAAACAGAACGTGTGAACGCCGAACGCGCGAGCGAACGTAAAGAACAAGTGGGGACCGGCGAGCGCAGCGAGAAGATCCGCACGTACAACTTCCCGCAGAACCGAATTACCGACCATCGCGCAGGCATCACCCTTCACAAACTCGACTCGGTTCTCGAAGGCGATCTCAAAGAACTTCTCGACGGCGTTCGCAGCGTGATGCTGGCGAAGATGGAAGACTGAGCGCCGCCCCGTGACGCAGTCATCCACGCCCCCGCCGCCTTCGAAGCCGCCAGCTGCGCAACCCGCCGCGGGCGAACGCACCTGGACCGTTCTTGAATTACTGCAATGGACGACGGACTACCTCAAGCGCAACGGTGTAGAGGGTGCGCGCCTCGACGCCGAAGTCCTGCTCGCTCACGCGTTGTCGATGTCGCGTCTCGATCTCTACTTAAACTATGAAAACCCAGTGTCGGCCGTCGACCGCGCCACGTTTCGAGAGTTGGTGCAAAAGAGAGCGCAGCAACGGATCCCAGTCTCGCTGCTTTTGGGTGAGCGAGAATTTTGGTCCATGAAACTTACGGTGACGAGCGACGTGTTAACGCCGCGTCCCGAGACCGAACTTCTCGTCAGTTCCGCACTAGATGCGATGCCTGACCCCGATTACGCCTACCGCGTGCTTGATCTCGGCACTGGGTCGGGTGCAATCGCCCTCGCCATTGCGAGCGAACGGCCGAACGCAATCGTGACTGCAACCGACATTTCCACCTTTGCGCTTAAGGTTGCGCGTTTAAATGCCGAACAGTTGCAGTTGTGTGATCGAGTTCAGTTTGTAGAGGGAAGCCTCTTTGCGGCTGTCTCGGGTGAAGTGTTCGACTTGGTGATTTCCAACCCTCCCTATGTCGCAAGGGCGGAGCAAGATGCGCTGCCACGGGAACTATCTCATGAGCCCGAGTTGGCGTTGTTCGGTGGAGAAGACGGATATGCGGTTCTCAAGCCTCTGGTAAGTGAGGTCGGCGCCGCACTGAATAATGGAGGGTTGTTCCTCGTAGAGTTGGATCCGCGCCAAGCAGACACCGTTGCAAATTGGTGTCGCGAGGCAGAGATGACGAGCGTGAAAGTGTTGCACGATTTGTCTGGGCGTGCCCGGGTCGTGAGTGCGAGACACGGAAGCGACGGCGAGGGACAGAAGAAAAAAAACGACGGGTAGCGAAGCCGGATCGTCCATGGACGCCGGCGAAGGTTCCCGGTGACTTTGTTTTCTAGCGGCAGGTAAGCGCGATTCACGGATCGAATTGCTGAGCCTGCTCGGGAGGTGCGAACCATGGCGAGTCGAGCAACTACGAAGCTACTGCGTGTCCTCAAAGCGGATGACGCTTCATTCGCAGAAGAATTTGCAACCCTGTGCGACCGGAGCGCGCCTTCGGAGAACCAGGCAAAACTTGAAGCGAGTGTTCGCGAAACCATCGCGACGATTCGCCAGCAAGGCGATGCAGGCCTGATCGCTGCGGTCAAGCGGGCCACGGGGGCCAAGCTCGAAGCCCTCGAAGTAACCCCTGCCGAATGGGACGAAGCTTGCGAGTCTGTCGACCCGGCGGATCGCGCCGCAATCGGCAAAGCCGCAATGCGCATTCGCGCCTTTCACCGCAAACGTATTCCGAGCAGTTGGGAAATGCGCGAAGAGGGCGGCGCCAGCATGGGCCAGCGCGTTCGACCACTCGACAGCGTTGGGATCTATCTCCCGACTGAAGAATCTGTGCGACCGACGAGCGTCATCATGTACACGACGCCGGCTTCGGTTGTAGAAGTCCCCGAGATCATCCTCACCACAGCGCCGGGCAAGAACGGCAAAGTGAATCCGGAAATTCTGATGGCCGCACGGGTCGCCGGAGTCCATCGCGTCTTCAAGTCGACGGGGGCCGCAGCGGTGACCGCGATGGCGCTTGGAACCGCTACGGTGCCGCGCGTCGACAAGATCATTGGCCCCGGAGAAGCCGAGGGCTCGACGGCCAAGCAGTTGCTGATGGGCGACGTGGGCGTGGACACGAAAATTGGTTCTTCCGAGGTTTGTATCATTGCCGACACAAGTGCCACTCCGGCATGGATCGCGGCAGACCTGATTTCGCAGGCTGAGAAGTCTTCGAACTCGCAACAGATCTTCATCACGCATTCAAAGCCGACTGCGACGCGGGTCCTCGACCAAGTAACACGTCAGCTCAAGACGTTGGACCGAGCCGAGATCGCGAAAAAAGCGATGCTTGAGCGTGGGGCGATTATTGTGACGAAGTCGCAGAACGACTCGATCGCCCTGGCCAATCAATACGCGGCCGAACGTCTCGTGTTGGCCGTCAAAGATCCCGACGCCGCGCACAAGCTTGTAAAGAACGCCGGCGCGGTCTTCCTCGGCCACTACACGCCGGTTGCCGTCGGGGACTACCTCGCGGGCCCTAATCACGCACTTCCGACCGGTGGCAGTGCACGTTTTCTTTCGCCGCTCAGCGTCGAAGACTTTCTCAAGCGAACCACCTTCATGCGCTTCGAACCGCCCAAGCTTCGAGAGCTTGGCGCCGAAGTGATTCGCCTGGCCGAAGTAGAAGGCCTTGCAGGACCCGGTCGCTCGGTTGATCTGCGCTTACAGAAGATCCGCCGAGTCCGCCGCGAACGTGAAGCCGCCCGCGAAGCCGAGGTGTAAGTGTGACCGCCCTTCCGGGCGCGACGCGATAAACCTGCGGTGAAGGTGCGGCGACTCGGTGTGCGTCGTCACGCCGTCCTGTTGCCGCTTTGTAGCGTTACTGCCTAGTGAGCTTAGGCTAGGAGCGCCGGCCGAAGCCTTTCCAGTTCCATTCCACGTGGCTATTGGCGCGAACCCACCGCGAAAGCGCTCGGAATTTCTTCAGAATCCGGGCGATTGGCGCGTGTCGTGGCAGTACCGGTTAGTCTACGCGCCACGTGCGTGTTGAATGCGAGTCGATTCGTCGTGGGTCAATCGCAGTCTTTGGTTGGTCTTCACAGCTTCCATCCACCATACTGAGCACGTGGCCCGATTAGCGTACGCGATGTTGGATCGGGGCCGTGGACTCACTAGGGAAGCTGCATGAAATTTTCGTCACACATAATTGTCGCTGCCGCGTTGGTCTTTTCGCTCAGCGGGTACGGATGCAAGAGTCAGTCCTCCGGAGCCGAAGAGGTGGTCGAAGCGTGCGAGGCGGTCTGCGACCGTCTCGACGAATGCGGGACCGATCTGCGCCTATTCGTGCCCGGCACCACTGATCTTGGTGAAGAAGCCGATTGTTTTGCGACTTGTGAAGACTTGGACAAGCTTGAACCGGAGATCTCTCAGTCTTGCAAAGATGCGATCACGACGGTGTTCGAATGCACTGAGAGCCTGGAGTGCAACGTGGTCGAAGACTTCGACTTCACGCGGCAGAGGCGCCAACTGGCCACGAATGCGGATGTTTTTGGTGGAGCTTTGTTTTCCATTCTAACGTTCGCCCCTCCGGTGCTGCAGGATGGTGCTTTCACTTGCAACCTTAGTCGCAGGGACCGCAGCTATGACTATTGCCCAGTGAATTCTGATTGTATCCAGTTTCCATTCGTATTCGGTGGGACTAGTTGGCAAAAATGCTTCGTCAGCGGCTTCGACATGATCACGATGCTGGTAGAGGATTGCGAAACTGAGTACATCGCGATGGCCGAGGAATGCAAAGGGGAACCTCGACCTCGGTTCTAGGCTTCCTGATAAAGCGCGCATCCAATCCCGCTCGAAAACGCTATATAGAGTCTAGAACCGTGCTGGCGATCCATGGATGGGTCGCTTGTGGCACAGGGCTCTACCGAGGCACGCCGTGGCGTCTACCCCAAAGACACAGACAACCAAACCAAGCAAGAGTGCGAGCACAGCTGAGCGCCGTGCTGACGTGACGCGCAAAACGAAAGAGACCGACATCCGCCTCGAGCTCAACCTCGACGGCAGGGGGGTCTATCAAGTCTCGACTAAAATCCCGTTTTTCGACCACATGCTCGAATCCTTCGCCAAGCACGCGTTGTTCGACCTTACGTTGAAAGCGACCGGCGATATCGAGGTCGACTTTCATCACACCGTCGAAGACGTGGGGATCGCACTCGGGCAGGCGTTTCGCGAGGCGCTCGGAAACGCGTCCGGCATTCGTCGCTATGGGTCGTTTGTTCTGCCGATGGCCGAAGCGAAGGTCGAGGTCGCCCTCGACGTGTCCAACCGTCCGTTCGTTGTCTACAACGTCGACATCAAAAACCGAATGGTGCGCGACTTCGACATCTCTTTAGTGGAAGACTTCATGCTTGCCTTCGCGCAGCACGCAGGGCTAGACCTGCACGTCAACCGAAGTTACGGCGATAGTCCGCACCACGTCGCAGAGGCGATCTTCAAGGGGGCTGCCCGAGCACTGAAGGTTGCGGTTGAGATCGACCCAAGGGTCGACGGGCTGCCGACCGTGAAAGGCGCGCTGTAAGCACCGTTGAACCCATGCCTTTCGAACTGATCCCCGCAATCGACTTGATGAACGGCTCGTGCGTGCGCCTCGCCCAGGGCGTCTACGAGGACAAAACCGTCTACGGTGAAAACCCCGGCGAAGTTGCGGCGGGATTTGCCGCGCATTCGATCCGTCGCCTCCACGTCGTCGATCTCGATGGTGCGAAGGCGGGGCAGCCCGTGAACACGCCCGCCATCGAAGCGATCGTGGCGGGTGTAGGGCCAAATATCCCGGTACAGCTCGGTGGCGGCATTCGTGACATTGATGCGGTCGCCCGAGCGCTCGACGTCGGAGTTTCGCGTGTCATTTTGGGAACGGTCGCCCTGCGTGAACCGGAACTCGTGCGGGAAGCCGCTAAGAAATACCCGAATCAGATTGTCGTCGGGATCGACGCCCGAGACGGTCGCGTTGCCGTTGAGGGTTGGCTCGACATCAGTGACGCGCGCGCGACTGACCTGGCGAAGAGCTTTGAGGATGCCGGCGTTGCCGCCATCGTCTACACGGACATTTCGCGTGACGGGATGCTGACCGGCCCAAACCTTGAGGCGACCGTCGAATTAGCGCGTTCGGTGCGTATTCCTGTGATCGTGTCGGGCGGGGTCTCGTGCGAGGACGACATTGTGGCCGCTGCCAAGGAGAGTGAGAGCGGAATCGCTGGGATTATCGTAGGCAAAGCGCTCTATACGGGGGCTGTAGACCTTCCGGCCGCTCTTTCAGCGATATCGGCGGTCGAGGGGGCCTGAGGGCGACCTCTCTCGAAAACCCTGTCTTCGAACGCAGAAATAGCTGCAAATAGAACTGGGCGGCGGTTCAGAACTTCTGCGCCGACTCCTGCTTGAGCTGGCAAGCTCACTGCGCTAGATTAATCCTCTTGCGCCGGTCACCTCGAAACCGCCCGTTTTGGCGGTATTTTTTTTGACTGGAGCTTTCTGGCGCGCAACCCGCAGTAGCCATACTAGGAAACAGATCAATCGTCGCAGCTGTAAGCGAAGCAGATGGGCTAAGCGCGCGATTCGCGCAATAAGCCGAATTTTATCGCTGCAATTTCGACACGGAATTGAATAGGGAACCACTCACTAGAGACTTCGAATCGACCAGCGGCAAGTCCGCGGCGACCCGAGTCAGGAGCAAAAGCGCGCATGACCGTGATCAAAGTCAAGGACAATGAATCGTTCGAACAGGCGATGAAGCGATTCAAGAAGACCTGTGAAAAAGCTGGCATCCTCACCGAACTGCGACGCCGCGAGTTCTACGACAAGCCGAGCATTAGCAAGAAGAAGAAGGCAGCCGCTGCACGTAAGCGCGCGCTGAAGAAGTTGAGGCGATCGTCTTAAGTTCCGTCCCCATCCGTGTGCCGATCATAATGGTACAGCGGGGGCCCGGCGCTAAGCGTCGCCCTAAGTGGGGCACCCGTGGGTCGAATTCCAGAAGAGACTATCCAGGAAATTCGCGATCGCATCGACATCGTGGCTTTGATAGGCCGCTATGTCGACCTCAAGAAAGCCGGCCGTAACCACAAAGGCCGCTGCCCCTTTCACGAAGAGAAGACTCCTTCCTTCAACGTCAACCCAGACCGTCAGATCTTTCATTGTTTCGGTTGCCAGGTCGGTGGCAACGCGATGAAGTTCTTGATGCTCTACGAGAACCTCTCCTTCCCTGAAGCCGTTCGCACACTGGCAGGCGAATGCGGCGTCGAAGTCCCCGAGACCAATTCGGGGGATCGCGGGGTGTCGGAACAACTCTTTTCGGCGAACCAGCACGCCCAGAGCTTTCATCGTCGCGAGTTGTCGGCTGCGGGCGGCTCCGGTGCACTCGCCTATCTGCGCGACCGCGGCATCGATGACGAGACGATCGAAACCTTTGGCATCGGTTTTGCCCCGGATAGCTGGGATGAGCTCGCCGGCGTATTGAAGCGCGCGGGGGTAAGCGAACAGCACGGCATTGAGTCTGGCCTGTTGATCGAACGTGAATCAAAGCCTGGGCAGAAGTCCGGCGGTCGCAACAGCTATGCGCGGCTTCGCGGTCGCGTTGTGTTTCCGATCCGCGACGTGCGTGATCGTATTGTTGGCTTCGGGGGGCGAGCGATCAGCCCCGGCCAGGAACCCAAATATCTCAACACGCCCGAAAGTCCGGTTTTTCAAAAGCGCAACGCACTTTACGGGTTCCCAAGTGCGCTCGAAGGAATACGAAAGTCCGGGCGCGCGATTGTGTGCGAGGGCTACTTCGATCGCATTGCGCTGGCTCGTGCCGGGATGACGGAAGGTGTCGCGACCTGCGGTACGGCGCTGACCGAAGGCCATGCACGCGAACTTTCACGCCGGACCTCAGAAATCGTTCTTTTGTTTGATGGCGATACGGCCGGTCAAAATGCGGTCGAAAAGGCGCTTCACATCATACTGCCAGCGGGCCTGCGCGTGCGCGCCGCAATGCTTCCGGCGGGCGACGATCCCGACAGTTTTCTCAATTCGCAGGGCCCTGAAGCACTTCGTAAGTTGGTCGACCAGGCCCCCGACGCGATCGAGATCGTGATTCAAAATGCCGTCAAGCGCGGGTGCAGCACACCCGCCCAAAAGGCGGCCGTTGTCTCCCACGTATCGCCGATGATCGCGCTATTTGCGAACCCGGTAGAGCGGATTGAGTACGCACGACGCCTCGCGATGGTGAGCGGAACAGATGCCGCGGCGGTCGAATCGGTCGTACGAACATCTCAGAGTAAGTCTCGCGATCGAGAACGCCGGATGAACGCTCGAGGCGAACCCACGAACGCCCCGGCGCAGGCTCCGCGCTTGGTACAAAACAAGAGCGAGGGTCGCGAAGAGCAACATCTTCATCTTCTGACAAAACTCGCCTACCTGCACCCGACACTGCTCGACGACGCAGCGCGTAATCGGATCGACGATCTTGTTCCGATGGGTTCGTGGAAAGCGATCCTGATGTTGTTGATTGACGCAGCGCAGGATGGCCAACTCGACGACTCCGGTGCGATTGATCTTGAACTCCTCGAGGACCGTCTCGACGGCGAAGCTTCTGCACGTTTACGCAGCGTTGCGGTAGACGACTTGGGCGAAGACAGCGAGTCTTCCCCGGTACGTATGCTCGAAGATGTACTCGGTTGGTTTGCAAAGCGACGACGTTCTGCGGACGGAGACCTCGTTACACAACAGTTTCGTGATCCAAACGCAGACGTTGACGATCTACTCGCGAGAAAACAAAAGCAGCTCGAAGAAAAGAGACGAGCCGCTTTAGGAGTTCCAAACCCAACGACTCAGTAGCGATCCTAGTGCCAACCACCACAGTGACCTCTCATTGCGAGGTCCGACGTTGAAGTTGTCGCGAAACACAAAGCTGAATCTGACTTGAAGCAGAGTGATGGCAAAAGGCGCGCGGTAAGTCCGCAAACCGCTTCCATCATTTGACCGTAAGGAGCCTCCCCCCATGGCCTCGAACGTGCCCTCGACTTCCGAGAAAATCGTAGTTCTCGATACGTCCGCCAATAAATCCTCGTCCAAGCGTGCAGCCAAGGTCGTTGCTCCCTCGGAACTGGAACCCATTGTCGGTTCGGTTCCGCATGCAGCGGCAACCCAAAAGAAGAAGACGCGCGCCAAAGCGAGCACGGCCACGATGAAGACCAAGAAGGCAGAGGACGGCCCGCGACTGCGCAAACAACTGAGCGCACCGCGCGCACAACGAGCCGATACCGCTGGCGCGGTACATGATCCGGTTAGCGTGTATCTGCGAGAAATGGGCAGGGTCTCGCTTCTCACTCGGGAAGGCGAAGTCGAAATCGCGAAGCGCATCGAGTCGGGGACCCACGATGCCGAGTTTGCCGTTATGGGCAACGCATGGGGCATCCAGGCGATCGTTGAAATGGGCAAACTCTTCAGGGCAGACGAAATTGGTCTGCGCCAAGTTGTCGACGGACTCGACTCCACCGATGCCCCGCCCCAGGACCTGCGACGTAAGCAGTTTCTCGCGGCCATCACCGAAGTCAAGAAGATCAGGACAGAGATCACCAAGCGAAGCCGCTCGATCGACAACAGAGGTACCACCGTCGAGACCCGCACTCGATTACTCGCTGAGAACGACGCCGACTATCGCAAAATGCTGACCAGGCTCCGCAAGGCGGGCTTCGCCAAGGCGCGGGTGAAGGAACTCGCGAATTGTTTCCGCGAACTAGGGGAAGTATTCGGTTCACTCGATGGCCGCGCGCAAAAGATCGTTCGCCCGTTCATGCTCAGTGTCGAACAGTTCGAAGACTATGCTGCAATTGCAAAAACTTCTGGTGCCAAGGGTCGGGATGCTCGAGCGCAGCTCGGCGGCGACGAAGGGCGCATCGCAGAAGCAAACGAGCAACTGAGGGAGATTTTAAACGACAAGCGAGCCCTTGAGGCGGACTGCAATCTCGCCAGCGAAGAGGTCCGCGTCGCTCTCAATTGCTACTCGGAGGCGGTTGATCGCGCGCATCTCGCAAAGGCAGAACTCATCGAAGCGAATCTTCGCCTCGTGGTGTCGGTCGCGAAGAAGTACAACAACCGTGGGTTGCAGTTTTCGGACTTGATCCAGGAAGGAAATCTCGGCGTCATGAAGGCGGTCGAGAAGTTCGAGTACCAGCGCGGCTACAAATTTTCGACCTATGCGACCTGGTGGATTCGACAGGCCATCACCCGTGCGATCGCCGATCAGGCGCGAACGATTCGTATCCCGGTCCACATGCTCGACAACCTTAAAAAGCTCGTGCGCGCGACACGCCATCTAGTTCAGCGGCTGGGTCGCGAGCCTTCGCCCGAAGAACTCGCAGCCGAGATGGATGAGCCACTCGACACGGTGCAGTTGCTCTTCAAAATTGCACACGAACCGGTGAGCCTCGAAGCCCCGGTCGGTGAAGACGACGGCAACCTCGGCGACCTGATCGCTGACGTCAACGCAGAATGCCCGCAGGAAGCAGCGATTCGCGCGAACCTTTCTATCCACACCCACACCGCACTATTGACGCTTCCGCCCCGGGAAGCGCGAGTGCTCAAGATGCGTTTTGGCATCGACGAGCGAACGAAGCACACCCTCGAAGAAGTCGGCATCGACTTCGACGTCAGCCGCGAATGCATCCGTCAAATTGAGGCGAAGGCTTTGCTCAAGCTTCGCCATCCGAGCCGCAGCGGAACTCTGCGCAGTTTTCTCGAATAGCCCGCGCGCAATTTCGTCGCGACGCTTTTACGCAAACGTCCCGCCGTCGACGCGTATAATTTCGCCGTTCACGTGAATTGAGTCGGGAGACGCCAAGAACGCCACTAGCGAAGCTGCGTGTTCCGGCCCGCGCATGATGTCGAGGGGCATGATGCGCTGAAGCAACGAGGCGTCCGCGCCCTCGGGCAGTTTGAATTCGTTTTGAATAGGCGTGAGAATGCCGCCTGGAGCAAGCGCGTTGGCCCGCATACCTTGTTTTCCGTACTCGACCGCCATGGCACGAGTGAAAGCGATCACGCCGCCCTTTGATGCCGCGTAGGCGGCGCTCCAAGGCTGCCCTGCAAGCCCGGCCGTCGAGGCCATGTTGACCAGTGCGCCTTTGGTTTCGAGCAAGTGCGGGATCGCGGCTTGGGTCATCAAAAACGTGCCCGTCAAGTTCACTGCGAGAATCTGGTTCCAGTGCTCGAGGGCCAGTTCATGGGTGTGATCGAAACGCAGAATGCCCGCGATGTTGCAGAGCGAGTCGATGCGACCGAACTCTTCGATGCAGGCATTTATGCCTGCTTGCACCGAAGCGGGGTCCGCCACGTCGAGCCGCACCGCAACAGATTTAGCACCAAGCTCGCGCGCTTCTTTCGCGGTGGCTTCAGCGGCTTGGGTTTGGATGTCGGCGCAAAGAACGGATGCGCCTTCTTCGGCCATTCGGAGAACACTCGCCTTCCCGATCCCCGACGCTGCGCCGGTAAGCAGAACGACCTGATTTGTAAAGCGACCCATGCTGAAGTCTCCCTTGGTCCTGCGTGCAAAGCCTGCCGCAGTGCGTTGGTCGTGCTTTGTCGCGGGTCGAAGAGGCTCGAAGCGACGCTGCGCGTTTGTCGCTTTTCATAGACCCGAAGGCGCCATCCAGCGAGCGCCAACTATAGTAGGGCGCGCGAATCACGCCCCTCTCAGACGGCTCGCATTCCGCCATTCGATCGGTACTCCCTGGACACAAATCAGGCGAAGGAATTAATAACATGACCGTCAACGACCTTCCGATTCTTGTGGGGGCCTCTCAGCTCCTCGATCGAGACAGCGAAGCCGCATTGTCCTCGACCCCGCTTCAAATGCTCAGTGAAGTCACCCGTGCTGCGGCGCGAGATGCCGGCCCGAACGACGCCATCCTGTGCGCCATTGATGCGATCGCTCTCGTTGAAGTCCTGGCGTGGCACCCAGGTAATGGACCGAGGCTTTTGGCTGAGAGCGTGGGATGCGAAAATGTATCTGCGGAATACGAATGCCTAACTGGAGGCGAAACCCCTGTTGCGCTGATCAACATGCTTGCTGAGCGCATTTACCGTGGCGAGTCTGAAGTTGCGCTGGTTGCAGGTAGCAACAATATCCGAACGATTCGCAACAAACGCAAAGCAGGCATGAAGATTGGTTGGGAAACCGGGGGCGCGGGCAAGGCAATTCAGATCGGCGAAACGACTCCCGGAAGCAGCGATGAAGAGATTCGCTACGGACTCGATTTACCTCCGAGCATTTATCCAATATTTGAAAACGCGCTTCGCGCGGCGCGCGGGCTTGATCTTGACCAACACCGTACCGCGATGGGAAACCTGATGAGCCCATTTACCCGAGTCGCAGCCGCAAACCCTGACGCTTGGTTCCCTACCTATCGAAGTCCCGAAGAACTCACGACCGCCACGTCGCAGAACCGGATGGTTGGATTTCCGTATACGAAGTACTTGAACGCATTTCTCGACACCGATCAGGCGTCAGCGGTTTTACTGATGTCGCAAGACAAAGCGCGTGCGCTCGGTGTGCCCGAAAGCAAGTGGGTGTACTGGCGCGGAGGAGCGAAGCAGAACGAGGCGCAGTGGTTTGCGAGTTCGCGTTCAGACTTTGCGCGTTGTCCCGCAATTGCGGCATGCCACAACGCCGCGCTCGATCGCGCGGGGCTCTCGCTCGCACAGATCGATGCGTTTGACCTCTATTCTTGCTTTCCAGTGGCGGTGTCGATGGCGTGTGAAATGTTTGGCGTCGCCGAAGACGACCCGCGTGGCCACACCGTGACCGGCGGCCTTCCTTATGCAGGAGGGCCCGCGAGCGCGTACTCGCTCCACGCCGTCGCTGCGATGATGGACCGGATCCGAAACGGCAGCGCGGGCGCAGGCATGGTGACTGGCAACGGCTGGTATCTCACGAAGCACTCGGCCCTGATCCTCGCCAACCGGCCTGGAGAACAGACGACTGAGCCCGTCTTTGGAACTGTGTGGAACGGCGACGAGGCCGAAGCGAAGGTTCCCGCCGTTGAAATTCAACCAGAAGCCAACGGTGAAGCACGGGTGGAGACTTATACGATGATCTTTGATCGCGAAGGTCGTCCCGCGCGCGGGATCGTAATCGGTCGACTCAACGACGGTCAGCGCTTTCTCGCCAACACCCCCGACGACTTCGCGCTAAACCAACAGATCGTTGAGAAAGAGTTCATCGGTCAGCCCGGTCGCGTCGTCCACAAAGACGGCATGAACCGCTTCGAACCCACTTAGCGCGGTGTGAATTTTCGTAGCTTGCGTTGCAGGCTTTGTCGGTGCAGTCCGAGACGTCGCGCCGCCTGGCTGATGTTTCCCCCGCACTCGTTCAGCACGTATTCGATGTATTCGCGTTCGTGGCGATCGAGGCTCTGGAACTCATCGGGGATCGGCGTCTCTTCGTCAGGTCCACCCGTGATCAACGTATGTTCAAGCTCGTCCATGTCGATCGGCTTGGTGAGGTAGTTGGTGGCGCCGTTCTTGGTTGCCTGCACCGCAGTCGCGATGCTCCCGTAGCCGGTCAACACAACGACCCTTGTTCCCGGAGACCGCTCTTTGATGGACGTGATGGCATCGAGGCCACTGTCCCGGCGCAAGCGTAAGTCGACCACCGCATAGCTAAAGGCGCTTGGGTCGGCGGCTTCGAGCCCCGCGATGTCGGCCACGTGGGCCACCGTATAACCTCGATCGCGAAACTCTGTCGCGAGGGTGTCGGCAAAACGATCGTCGTCCTCGACGATCAGCAGGGACTTTTCTTCCTGCTCGATGGTGTCTGCACTTACGTCGCTCATCCATGACCTCTCTTGAAGATCTTCGCGTGATGACCTTTTAGCTTAGGTTGACGTCACTCGCCGGCACAAGGGCGGGAACAGAAATGCGTGCCTCGGCGCCGCCGTTTTCGCGATCTTCCAGCGTGAACTGCGCTCCAACTGCTTCGGTGAGATTATGGACGTAGTAGAGCCCGAGGCCAACACCGTCCGGCTTGGTTGTAATGAATGGTTCGCCGAAGTGCTTGCGTACGACTTCTGGCCAGCCCGGCCCGCGGTCCATGATGGACACTTCGATGCGCTCGCTGCGGGAGTTCACCAAAACGTCGATATCGCCCTCTCCCCGCGTGGATTCCCGGGCATTGTCGATGAGATTCAAGATCGCGTGCGAAAATGCGATCGCGGGCAATAGAGCGCGCCGGTTGCTTCGCCCGGTCTCCGAATATTGGATTTTGGACTCAGTTCCCGTCTGATCGGCCTCGGTCGCGCTTTCGCACATGCGCCGAACGATGGACGCGACGTCGACGGGTTCGAGCTGCACGTTTTCGGGTTCGAGCTGGGAGCCAGACATACGGCGCAAGATTTCTTCGCAGCGTTCGAGGGCCTCGGATGCCGTCGCCCAGTCTTTGTCCTCGTGGAGGTCTTGGGTGCGCGCGAGGCGGGCAAGCTTAAGCTTGGCGGTGTTGAGTGGTGTGGCGAATTCATGGGAAAGGCCGGCCGCCAATGCCCCGACCGCGCGGAGGCGATCGACGCGAGTTTTGCGTTCGTTCAAGAACGCGAAATGCGCTTGAAGTGCCTTCAACGTTCGCGAAAGCCACGCGGCCAAGATCCAAAACGCCCCCGCCACCGTGTACTGGGCGGGGAACAACAAGTACGAGGGCAAGAGGCTTGCTTCGAGGCCTGGTGGGATTTGCGCCTGAACTTGGTTGAACCCAATGCAAGCGAGCAATAAGATAAAGAGGAACACACTCAAGCGTCCCTCGAGGATCAGCGCACCCAGCCCAATATGGACGAACAAAATCGGCATCAAGGGGTTCCACGCACCGCCAGTCAGGGCGAGCAGCGCGGTTAGCGCCACGATGTCCGCAGCAAGCTGGAAGAATACGTGTATTGGGTAGGTCTCGGTTTTTCGCTGGAGTGCCGCCCAGGTCAGAATGTTGAGCAACGCGAGGGCGGCGACGACGGAGAGAAACGCGGGCAAGAGCCTCTTCTCAAGGACTTCAAACTCAAGTGCTGGAATGATCGAAAGCACCTGGGCGCCGAGGGCGAGCCAGCGCAGACGCACCACCCACGCGAGGCGCGCGGTGCTTTGGCCGGGGTCCGCCGAGATGGGCGGTTCAAAGAACGAGCGAAGGGTGTCGAGCACTAATTTGGTTCCCGTGAGATATCAAAGGTGCAGCCGTACGAACGGTAACTATGGCGCAGAATGTCGATCTCGGTGCGCGACTGTTCGCCGCCTGCGCGCAAAATGGCATCGCGAGGGTCGCGTGAATGGCACATTTGCGGGGAGTCAGTGTTCCAGAACGCGCGGGAATCCTCGGGCGGGCCGTTGGAGATTGGAGAGCGAAGTGAGCTCGGTGATGGCGAGGGTACCACCGGCTCGCAAGTAGGGCGCCATGCCGCGCCCCTCAAGCGAAGCCCATGCATTAGATCGAGCCCGCGCTGCCGGGTGCGGAATAGACGAGCGGCTGGTAGAGCTTCGGAAATATTTTTAGATGCATCAACAACGAACAATTTGAGCGTGTCACACGTTCTCGATCGCGGGGCTTGGGTAGTATCCACAGCGCCGGCGTCGACCCGACGCCGCGAGTCCGATCCATCATCGGATCCAAGTCACCAACCCGCGGAGAACAACCCAATGTCCGATCGTCCCTTCAAAATTCTCGGCCTTCAACAGATCGCAGTCGGCGGTCTCGACAAAATGGCCCTGCGAAAGTTCTGGGTCGATACCCTCGGGCTCACCCCGGCTGGCACCTACCGCAGTGAAAAAGAAAACGTCGACGAAGACTTCGTGATCGCCGGCGTCGGACCTTTCAAGGTCGAGGTCGATCTGATGCAGCCCCTCGACCCCGAGAAGAGCCCCAAGGTGCATTCGCCTGCCCTCAACCATGTGGGTCTCTGGGTCGACGACCTTCAGGCTGCAGAAACCTGGATGCTCGAAGAAGGTGTCCGATTCACTCCCGGCGGTATCCGCAAGGGGGCTTCGGGGCACGATGTTTGCTTTATCCATCCAAAGGGCAATGAAGCGTCGCCGATTGGCGCCGAAGGCGTTCTTGTTGAACTCGTGCAAGCGCCCGCCGACGTGATCGCGGCGTTCAGCGCCGCGGCGAATGAAGGTTAATCGATGGCTGTACGCGAAAAACCGAGGCCACGCCGACGTTATGTCTATCTCGTCGTGCTCGCGGCACTGTTTTTATTTGTATGGAGCAGCGGACAGGATCCTTCGGTAGAAGTTGTTCAGGGAAGCACGCTCTTGGTGCAGGTCCGGGGCAACTATGTCGAGGCCGCAAGCCCGACGCTCCTAGGGCGCCTGTTGGGTGACGATGGCAAACCTTTCGTGTCACTGCTTTCGCTGTTCGCACTCGCGGAACGTGACGACCGGATCGACACGGTCGTGATCCAACTCGGAAGCTCCGGGATCGGCTGGGGGAAGGCGACCGAACTTCGCAATGCGATCGGTCGGCTCCGAGACGCAGGACGCGAAACCGTTGTCATCATGAACGGAGGCTCGTTCTCTGCCAACCGAGCCTATTACGTCGCGAGTGCTGCTGAAAAAATCTACGCGGTACCGGGTTCAGTGCTGCCCGTTGTGGGTCTTGCCGCGCAGTATCTCTACTTCGGAAACACCTGGGAAAAGTTTGGGATCGGCGTCGAGGCGACGAAAGTCGGTCGATACAAGGGCGCAGTCGATACGATCATCGGAACCGAGATGTCCGAGCCCCTGCGCGAAATGTCCAACGCGTTGCTCGACAGCGCGGAACAGCGCTTCGCGAGCGCCGTTGAAGCTTCACGTGGCATCAACCGTGAAGAACTGGCAAAGATCATCGACGCGGGCCCCGTTACGGCGTCGCAGCTACTCGAACACGGTCTACTCGACGGCATCTCTCACGTTCGGCATCTCGATGTGATGCAGGGGGACGTGATACACGGCAAGGACTACCGGAACGTTGATCCCGTGAGTATCGGCTTCGACCCCAAGGCACAGTTCGCTTTGATCTACGGCAGCGGCAACGTGGTGACGGGTTCGGCAGGGCGCTCAACTTCGGGCGGGCCGATCTTCGCCGCGGACAAAGTGAGCGACGCGCTCTTCGCTGCGTCGAAGAACCCGGAGATCGACGGCATCATCTTGCGACTCGACAGTCCCGGGGGTTCTCCCGACGCGTCGGAGTATGTCTGGCAAACCATCATGGATGTTCGCGAGACCGGGATGCCCGTCGTGGTGTCCGTGTCCGACGTTGCGGCATCGGCGGCCTACTACATTGCTTCGGCCGCGGACGCGATCATCATATCACCGGGCGCACTCACGGGTTCGATTGGCGTCTTCTCGGTGCGTCCTAACTTCGAAGGCTTGATGGAAAAACTCGACGTACGTGTCGAGACACTCTCTCGAGGTGCGCACGCGGACTTCGCGTCAACCCTTAAGCCCATGAGCGACGGCGCCCACGAACGCATGGACACCATCGTGCGCGAGATCTACGAACTCTTTATCACCCGCGTCGCAACGGGGCGAAACCTGGAAGTCGCCCAAGTGGACACGGTCGGTGAAGGCCGGGTGTGGAGCGCGGAACAAGCCTTGGACGTCGGGCTCGTAGACGAACTCGGCGGCCTAAAGGAAGCTGTCGAATGGTTGCTTCTAAAGAACGGTCTCGACAAAGATACCGACGCTTCGTTGGTCTCTTATCCCGCGGCGCTCTCGGTTACGGCCGAATTTGCGGAACTGCTACAGGGCGGCACGCTTCTGATGTCACGCGCCCCCATGGACGTGGCGCTGGATTCGCTGCCACTCCCCAACGCCCTTGTGACGTTGCGCAGCTGGGTGACAGACCTTGATTTTAACGGGCCGCTTCTCGTCCCGTCCGCACTGATCGAAATTCAGTAGGCGAACTCTCGTCGCGAGGCGAGATCTTGGAGGTCTGTGTGGCGAGTACCCAATCCAAAGTGGCAACCCTTGAAGCCAGCGATCGGGTCGGGCTCTACGTCGAATTTCACGGCACAGGTGTGCCCGTCGTCTTTTCTTGCGGCTACTGCACGACGCATGAAAACTGGCGCCCCCAGGTCGGACCTTTGGTTGCAGCGGGCTACCGCGTCGTACTGCACGACTTTCGCGGACATGGTCTTTCCGAGTCCCCCGCGGATGCGAGCGCGTATTCGATGGCCCAAGTGATCGACGATCTTTCCCGGGTGATCAATTGGGCGTCGCCCGATCAACCTGTCGTGCTGGCGGGCCATTCTTTCGGCGGCCTGGCCTCTCTCCACTACGCGGCGCAGAACAAAGATCGTGTTCGTGCTCTCATCCTGCTCGCGACCGGTCCTGGTTTTAAAAAACCAGAGGCCGCGCAAAAGTGGGAAGCGCAGTGCGAACGTACCGCGAGCTTTCTTGAAGAGCGCGGCGTCGACGCTTTTCTGGCGGGTCGTGCTGGAGAAACCTGTGTCGGAAGACGACCGGAACTGCCCGACGCGCAGGCGGCCGCCGAAGCGATTGCGAAACAAGACACCTCGGGGCTCGCGCTTTTTGGTCGTAAGATCGCGGGCACCGCGCCTCCAATTATGGACGAACTACCCGGGCTCACGTGTCCGGCCCTCGTCCTGGTTGGCGAAGAAGACAAAGCCTATCTGCGGGCCGCGGACGTGATGGAGGCGAAGCTCGGCCAGGCGCAGAGCAAGGCGCTCCCCGGGATCGGCCACGTCGCGAATCTCGAGGATCCAGCGGCTTTTAATGCGCAGGTTCTCGACTTCCTCGCCGCCCTGTAGTGCGTATTGGGCTCCATCGCGGCAAGGGACCTAGCTCGCGAGCGACACAATGCCGGATAGCCGTCGCGTCCGAGGCCAGGCTCGCGCAACCTTTGTCGCGCTGGTGGGTTTCAGCCTTATCGGGAGGTTCGGTTGCGGGACGCAGACCCAGACGCTCAATTGATGCTCGATTTTTGCGCGGGAGATGGCTCGGCCTTCGACTCGCTCTTTGATCGCTGGGGTGGGCCGTTGCTCCACTACCTCGAGCGGATGGTCGTCGATTCGGGTACCGCGGAAGAATTGGTTCAGGAAGCGTTCTTGAGGGTGTACCGCGCGAAGGATCGATATCGACCGGAGGCCAAGTTTTCGACCTGGCTTTATCGGATCGGAACAAACCTAGCGCTCAACGAACTGCGAAGGCCAAGCCGATCGCGTCCGCATTCAAGCATGAATGAAGAACCATCGAACGGGCGGCCAGTGTTGAGGTTGGTATCGGACACCCAGGACGCGGGTGACTCCCTCGATGTGCGGCGTCGCGCGAACCGAGTTGAAGGCGCCCTCGCGGAACTTCCCGAGCGCCAGCGGATGGCGATCTGGATGAGTGCAGTTGAAGGCATGTCATACGCGGAAATCGCCGAGACATTGGAGACGTCGGAAAAGAGTGTGAAGGCATTGGTCCACCGGGCGCGTTCGGCGCTGGTGAAGAACGTAAGAGCCGACGATCAAGGCAGCGCGAACGGATTACATGACGACGTAGAGCCAAGCGTCAAAAAGGACGTCAGGAAATGACAGACGAATCGATCGATCAGGAACTCTCCGCGTTCATTGATGGTGAACTCACAGCCGAGCGTGCCGCAGCATTGAATGCCCGCGTTGCTTCCGACCCGGAGCTGAAGGCTCGCCTTTCGACGCTCGAAGCGGTCAACGAAAGTCTTCGTTCGCTCACGTCGTCCGCGATGCCCGCCGACTTGCGCGCGCGGTTGCAAAGACGAATTGAGGGAGGTCCGGAGGCCGCGACACAATCGATCGACAGCGAAACGTCGATGGAATGGGGCAAGCCCCTCGCGGCCGCGCTCGCAGCGGGACTTATCGCAGCATGGCTTCTGTTCCCCGCTTCGAACCCTGAAGGCGTGCAGGTTGCACTTGAGACTCCCGCCGCGCGCGTTTCGGAAACGATCACAGAAGCAACTACAGAAACGGTTACCGACGTCGCTGAAAACGACACGGTTCACGATGCCGGCGTTGATAGGGTCGGCGTTAACTCTGACACCACAAACAACATCGCAACGAACACCCAAACCAACACCGCAACGAACATCGCAACCAATATCGATGCGATCGACGACATCGAGCCGATGCTCGAAGGAGCGTCCGATGGCGAACTCGCGATCGCATTCGAACTCGAGGCCCTCCGCGATCTCGACGTGATTCAAGATCTTGATTTGCTTGAAGCCCTTCTGGCGATGGAAGATGCCGAGGCGCAAACGCACAACGATGAAAAACGAGGCTAGTTCATGGGGGTCCGCATGAAAAATCGACTTCTGTCTAACGTCGCGATGGGTACCGGACTGGCGATGGCTTTATGTCTAGTCGCACCTTTCGGTGTGGTCGCCGAGGAGACGAAGGCGTTCCGTCACGGTTCTCCCGAATTCGAAGCATTCCTCGAGGATACGGACAGCTCAGCAGACAAGGCCGCCAAACGCGTGCTCGCCGCCACGCCCGAAATGCGTGAAGCGCGCCTCGAACGACTTTCTGTGCGACTGATTGGAGCGTCGCGATGGGAACGTCGACGCATATTGCGTCGCGAAGGACGCATCATGCGCGCCATGTCGGCAACGAATCGCGAAATGATCAAAGCCGAAAGGAAAGCATTCCGCGACAAACACGGGTTCTTGTCGATCCGCGATCGTCGTAATTTGTTCGAGTCTGGTGAGTTCGACTATTCCGAAGAAGAACGTCGGGTCCTACGCACGCGCTTCCGCGATCTGTCCAAAAGGGAAAGGCGGGTACTCGTGCGCAAAATGAAAAACGTGCGTGACCTTCCCGAAGACGAGCGTCGCGAACTCCACGATCGGCTAAACGAAATGAAGTTACTTTCGGCCGACCAGAAGGACGAGTTCATCACCAAGGCGAAACGTTGGCATGAAATGCCGGAAGAGCGCCGCGAGAAGCTGCGCGCTCAAATGAAGAAGCTCCGCGAGATGCCGGTCGACGAACGTATAGATCTTCTTGAACGTGCGATGGAAAACTCAAAGAGCAGCGAGCAATAGCAGCGGGCCTACGACCAACCTTCGGGGGTCGCAAGACCTTGTCCCTTCGCGTACTTCACCAAGTCCTTTAAACCATGCCCGAAGTGCGTTGCCCGCATGCTCTCACCCGTCATCAGTTCTGCAAGGTGGGCGCTTTTGAGTCCAAACTCGCAGTAGAGCACGTAGTCCTTGCTCTTGTCGAAGTGTGGGAACGCGCGCAGAGCTTCGTTGAAATTTAGATGCAGCGCACTGGGGTAGTGCCAGCCTTTGTAAGCTGCAGACGAACGAAGGTCGATCACCAACGTACCTTCCTTGATGGCATGGGTCTCGAGCTTGGGCGTATCGGCAGCGCCGAGATCAAATGCTCTTAAGTCAAGTACGCTTCGCTCGGCGACGGCTTGCGCGAGTAACTCGGGATCGAGTCGGGCTTCTTCTTTCAAGATCACTTCAAGCTTGGCGCTCGTGGCCGGTTTGCTCGGCACCATCGCGCAATATTCGATTACGTCTTTGGAATATTTTTCGGTTCCGATCTTGCGCGCGATCGCGATGATTTCGTCCTTGTTGAAACCG
>Ga0115003_10000613_pt1 | contig 31568 bp, 35 predicted proteins | sample ArcticOcean_MG_C_7_FD_88736 | JGI IMG/M metagenome (GOLD analysis project Ga0115003, IMG submission 88736) | Marine microbial communities from western Arctic Ocean - ArcticOcean_MG_CB11_88 | ecosystem: Environmental > Aquatic > Marine > Oceanic | place: Arctic Ocean: Canada Basin | collected...
AACACGGGAACTTCAGCTAACTGGCTAACCAGAAAGGGTTCGCCAGTTAGCTATGCGCGGGCTACCGAAACCTCAAACACTCACGTCAACAAACACATCAACCAAACCAGTGCCCGCCGGTGGCTGCGATACGAGACGCTCAAAGAATTTAAGCAAGCCGGCCCAACGGATTCGCTCCAAGATGGTAGGGAGCGCATCGCTTTCTGAGTCGGGGTCTAGGAACAGAAGCCCCCCGGATTGTTTCGAACTGGCGGGGCTAGGGGATGGTTAAACGTTCAGAGGCTGGCTTGCCGGCGATGTGTGGGTGAACGGTTATGGACTCAATACATGAGGCCAGCACATCTCGAGCGACGGCTAGGGACCCGCAAGCGGTTTGAAAGGCTGCAGGAAGTTCGGCTGGGGTTATGTCGCCTTGGGCAAGCTGGTTAAGCCACTCGGCGCCGTCGACGGGTAGGGGCGTCCCTTTGGAAGTATCCGGCAGGTCCTCTAAAGCGTTTTGGGTGGTTTCTAATTGGCGTGTAAGGGCCGATATGCCTCGTTCGTAAGCTTCAGCAGCGAGGTTGCCGCCAACGAATAGGTCCGTCATTGTCTCTTGGCGCTGCAACAAGTCGCCGAGTTCAGTCTCGAGCTGGTTACGTCTCAGGTCAACCTCAGGATTAGTTAAATTTCGGAAGTTCGAAGCGATCAGGTCGATGTCAGTGAAGTCGTCGTCACGGGCTGCGGCTGCTTGTGCAGCGCCGATTTTGTAAAGAGCTTGGATGACGGCGAAGGGCTCAACCAAGTGGCTTCTGATGGAAGCGCCTGAGTCGCATTTTCCTTCGCTTCGCTTAGAGCAGCGATAGGCGATTGAGTCTTTTCGTCTTTCCGGTGTCAGGCCTCCAGAGCAGTTTGAACAACGAAGGATTCCGGCCGATAGCAGGCTGGTCGCTGGGCGTCTTGCTGGTTTGTTACTTGTTGCTGAGCGTGACTCCAGCCGCAGTTTTGCGTCTCGCCATCGGGCTGCTGTAAGTACACCGCCGGCTTCGAGGCCTAAGGCTGTCATCAGGGTGCCGTCTGACTGCTCAATCAGACCCGCAGTGAGTGGTGACAGGATCGCTCGTCGCAGGTAGTTGGTTGCCCATGGTGTGCCCGACTGCGTTGTGTGACCTTCAGCATTTAGCTGCAAGCACACAGCACGTAATGCCAGCCTTTCGTCGACGTAGAGCGCTATGGCCCGACGTAGGGCGTCAGCGCCTAAGGGGTGAAGCTCGAGCGATCCGTTCGGGCCATGTCGGTATCCGGCAGGTTCATGACCGCCTAGATAGCGCCCTGCTTCACGCTGCCTTCGCTTTCCGTCTTTTATGCGATCGCTCTTGGTTTGGGACTCTTGCTGGGCCATCGCTGCGGTCAACGTCAACATCATCAACTGGCCAGGCAATGCGGTATCTAATTGCGGCGTGAGGACTCGCAACTTGTGCTCTTCAATCAATTCAATCCACAAACTGAGGTCAACTAGTCGTCTAGTAAGCCTCGACCATTCCCAGGCCAGCACGGTCGAACCAGGCCGTTGTCGGACATAAGCAATCAGCTCGTCTAGTTCGGGACGAGCGACGCCCTTCTTGTAGGCCGATACTCCACTGCCTTCAGCGAAGACTTTGGCGACTGTCAGGCCGTGAGATTCAGCTAACCGGAGGCACGTTTTCTCTTGGTCTTCAAGCGTCTTGTTGTCGCCAGACTTAGCTGTGCTCAACCGTGTGTAAATAACGGCTACGTTGTCCATACAGCGACATTAACGCATGTGAGGGAGGGTATGTTCCACTTCCACTAACATCTGAATCCCCCCGAGGAAAACAATGGCGAGTATCAAGGTCGTTGGTCTTGAGACCGAATACGGCATCGTTCATCGTGGTGTTGACGACCCCAACCCGATTACGGCGTCATCACTTCTGATTAACGCGTATCTGGCTCGGTGCGAAACAACCGGACGGCGACCAGCTACCCAACGTGTGTCCTGGGACTTTGAAGACGAGAGCCCCGCTCTTGATGCACGCGGTTTCACGCCCATTGGAGCGCGCCCCCCTGAAATCGAGACGCACCTCGTCAATGCAGTGCTCACGAACGGCGCCCGCTACTACGTGGACCACGCTCACCCTGAGATGTCCACTCCTGAATGTCTCGACGCCCGAACCGTTGTGCGATATGACCGAGCGGGTGAGCTAGTAGTGATCGAGTCCATGGATGCAGCCAAGGAACTTTTGGGTGGTGGCCAGGAACTGATTGCCTATAAGAACAACAGTGACGGCAAAGGCAATAGTTACGGCACCCATGAGAATTATCTCATGGACCGGAGTACCCCGTTCTCGCATATTGTTGCGAATGCCACCGTGCATTTTGTGACGCGTCAGATCTTTATCGGAGCAGGCAAGGTCGGCTGTGAGGTACCTGGAACGGGCATTGAGACGGTGCCTTATCAGCTGACCCAAAGGGCAGACTTTTTCGAAGAAGAAGTGGGACTTGAAACCACGCTGAAGCGTCCCATCATCAATACGCGTGATGAACCGCACGCCGATGCTCGGAAGTATCGCCGATTGCACGTAATCGTTGGCGATGCGAACATGAGCGAGTTCGCTACCTGGCTAAAGGTCGGCTCAACAATGATCGTGCTGGCGATGATTGAAGACGGCGAGTTTGCCCCAGAATTGGCCTTTCGCAACCCAGTGCAGGCACTGCGCAACGTCAGCTACGACCTGACGTTGGCTAAGCCTCTTCGCTTGGCCGATGGCACCACGGCCACGGCCATTGAGATTCAGGCTTCGATCATCGAGGCCGCTGAGAAATACCTTGGACGGTTCGGCACCGATGGTGCTGGAGGCCCCGACGCACTCGAGGTGCTGGCAGCGTGGCGCGAGACCGTTGAAACGCTCGAACGTAATCCGGTTGAGTTGGCTGACCGCATCGACTGGATTGCAAAGAAAAAGTTGCTCGACGCGTATCGCGAACGCGATGGCCTTGAATGGGGTGATGCACGCCTGCGCGCACTTGACTTGCAATATCACGACCTGCGTCCCGAGCGATCGGTGTTTAACAAGTTGAGGATGCACACAATGGTCGATCATGAAGCTGCCGTTGCTGGAGCCGATCATCCGCCTGAGGGCACTCGTGCGTACTTCCGGGGTGAATGTTTGCGTCGTTATCCCGACTCGATTGTGGCAGCAAACTGGGACTCCATGGTGTTCGATACTGGCGAGCCACCGCTGCGGCGGGTACCCATGATGGAACCCACCCGGGGGACTGCTGCTCATGTAGCAGAGCTGCTCGATGGGTGCAAGACTGTAAAAGAACTACTGGACCAGCTCGAGAGCTAGCGAGAAAGCAGAAGGAACATGGCTGAACAAGAAAAGCGTCAGGTCCCGGCACCAGTCGAGACCGAAAAAGTGATCGACGTCCCAAAACCTGCGGCTAAGGACAGTGCCCTTGCTGATGGACTCGAAGACATCCTGGACGAGATCGACGAGGTTTTGGAAACAAACGCGGAGGAATTCGTGAAGTCCTATGTACAAAAGGGCGGCCAGTAGTTAGGGCTGCGGTCCGGCCGGGTTAGTCTCAAACCGTGAGTTTGCCAACATTTGCAATGGGTGACGATCCGGGATCTGATTTCTCGCGCCTCGCCCGCCAATCCGGTGTCATTACCGACCCAGCGGCAGGCGAGGTACTCGATCTGCCGCACGGAACAACGTGCATCGCCTTACGATTCGACGATGGCGTCCTGATCGCCGGTGATCGCCGGGCGACCTCAGGACATCTGATCAGTTATCGCACCATGCAAAAGGTGTTCCCGAGTGATCGCCACTCCGCTGTCGCAATTGCGGGCGCCGCCGGGGCCGCCATCGAAATGGTGCGGTTGTTTCAGCTCCAACTCGAGCACTACGAAAAGGTGGAAGGTAAAGAGCTGAGCCTCGACGGGAAAGCGGCCCAACTCAGCCAAATGCTGAGGCAGAACCTCCCGGCTGCGCGTGCTGGCATGGTCGTTGTGCCCTTGTTTGCTGGCTATGACCTGCGCACCAATGTCGGGCGCTTGTTTCAGTTTGACATCAGCGGCGGCCGCTATGAGGAACTCGAGTACGGCTCGACTGGCTCGGGCAGCTTGCACGCTTCGACGGTCCTCAAGCTGGGCTTCCGAGCAGGCATGGATCGGGATACGGCCGTAGATTTGGCGATTCAGGCCCTTTATGTTGCGGCTGACGAAGACTCTGCAAGTGGCCTTCCGGATTTTGTCCGCAACCTATTTCCTGTCGTGTCCACCGTTACCGATAAAGGATACGAACAGGTTGATGACGACGAAATACGCGAACGTAGCCAACGCTTGGTCGATGAACTCACCAGCCGCAACTCCACGATTTGATCGACGGGAACGAACATCATGAGTACTCCGTTCTATGTAGCGCCCGAGCAGGTCATGAAGGACCGTGCCGACTATGCCCGTAAGGGCATCGCTAGGGGCCGATCGATCATTTCCTCCACCTATGAAAACGGCATCATTATTGTTGCAGAGAACTCCTCGAACACGCTGCACAAGGTGTCCGAAATTTATGACCGCATCGGCTTTGCGGGCGTAGGCCGTTACAACGAGTTCGACTCGTTACGGATTCAAGGGATTCGTCATGCCGACCTGAAGGGGTTCAACTACAGCCGCTACGATGTCGATGCGTTGAGTCTGGCAAATCAGTACGCCCAGATCCTTGGCCAGACATTCACCAATGAGATGAAGCCGTTAGAAGTAGAGATCCTTGTGGCCGAGATTGGCGAAACCGCCGACGAAGCCGATAATGATCAGCTCTTTCACATCTTGTACGACGGTACAGTTTTTGATCGCGACCGGTTCGCAGTGCTTGGCGGCGACGCAGAAGCAATCACCAGCCGCATCGACGATGGTTTCGAGCCACGGTTGGCTGTTGGCGCAGCGCTAAAGCAGGCGCAGGCCGCATTGGCTGGACCTGACCGGACGTTGGTGGCTGACGACCTCGAAGTCGCCATTCTGGACCGTGATCATGGTCGTCGCACGTTCCGGCGAATTGTTGGCGAAGAACTCGCTGGCTTGGTCGCCTGACGTATGCAACGACGGATCTACGGTATCGAGAATGAATACGGGGTTACCTGCACGCAGCGGGGCCATCGTCGGCTAAGTCCAGACGAGGTCGCTCGGTATCTTTTTCGACGAGTTGTTTCGTGGGGACGCAGCAGCAACGTCTTTCTGGGAAATGGCGCTCGGCTTTACCTCGACGTTGGTTCTCACCCTGAATATGCCACGCCAGAGTGCGACGACATCACCGAGCTTGTTGCCCACGACAAGGCTGGCGAGCGAATACTTGAGCAACTGTTGACCTCGGCCGAGGAACGATTGCGCGAAGAGGGCATCGATGGCGATATCTATCTGTTCAAGAACAATACCGATAGTGCGGGCAACAGCTACGGCTGCCACGAGAACTACCTGACCTCGCGCAAGGACGACCTGCGTGACTATGCCGAGGTGTTGATTCCGTTCTTGGTCAGTCGCCAGATTTATGCAGGCGCCGGCAAGGTACTTCAGACCGCACGCGGCGCCATGTACTGCGTGAGTCAACGTGCCGAACACATCTGGGAAGGCGTCTCCAGCGCTACGACTCGCTCGCGTCCGATCATCAATACGCGTGATGAGCCACACGCAGATGCTGAAAAATACCGTCGGCTACACGTCATCGTGGGCGACTCGAACATGAGCGAATATGCAACGTTCCTCAAAGTAGGTGCGGCATCGTTGTTGTTGCGGATGCTCGAAGACCCCACGGTTGTTCTTCGCGACATGACACTGGACAACCCGATTCGTGCCATCCGAGAGATTAGCCACGACATCACGTGTAGCCGCCCTGTGCGGCTAGCTAACGGCCGCGAAGCCTCAGCGCTGCAGATCCAGACGGAATACCTGGAACGGGCGTTGCGTTATGCCGAACATAATGAGCTCAACGCGATGGAGAAGCAAGCGTTGGCTATGTGGGAGCACTGCCTAACGACCATCGCTGATGACCCGCTCAAGCTCGACACCGAGGTTGACTGGGTGATCAAATACCACCTGATCGAGAAGTACCGGGAGCGACATGGTCTGCCGCTGACCGATGCCCGCGCCTCGCTGATTGATTTGCAATACCACGACATCAATCGTGACCGAGGCCTGTTCTATCGATTGCAAAAGAAGGGTCTGGTAGAACGAATCTGCACGAACGAGCAGATCGCTGCAGCAGTTGATACGCCGCCGCAAACAACACGGGCACGCCTGCGAGGCGAGTTCATCAAACGTGCCAAAGAACGGCACCGTGACTACACCGTCGATTGGGTGCACCTGAAGCTGAATGATCAGGCTCAACGGACCGTTCTGTGCAAGGACCCTTTCAAGGCGCACGACGAACGGGTCGAGAAGCTAATCGAGAGCCTGTAAAGCCCAGATGGCTATCGAAAAACTCGAACGCCAACTCGGCCTACTCGCTGCATTACTGCACACCGAGCGTCCGCTTCGAGCTGCAGAGATACATGCCCGCGTCGAAGGCTATCCCGATGATGACGTGGCTTTCCGGCGGGCGTTCGAGCGGGATAAGGATGATCTTCGACAGCTTGGTGTGCCGCTTGAGGTCGAACGTACCGAATCCGTCGATGGCCCCGTCGATGGCTACCGCGTCAGCCAGAGCGACTACTACCTCCACGATTTGGGTCTGGCGCCCGATGAGGTCGTAGCACTCTCTGTGGCTCTGCGCCTGATTCGTCTCGAAGGAGCATCGGCCGATGACGCGTTGTGGAAACTCGGTGGCGCCTCGTCAGATCAGGCCGGGTCGGCACAGTTGGCGCAGATCTCAATGGGGCCTGCGGTCACGCAATTTCACGGAGCGATCGCCACCCAAGCAGCAGTCACTTTTCACTACAAAGGTGAGCAACGGCAAGTGGAGCCCTGGCGGCTGGCCTTTCGTCATGGCCAGTGGTATCTAGAGGGGTTCGACCGTGTACGCACCGACGAGCGGCGCTTCAGACTCGATCGCGTGGAAGGGGCAGTGCAGGTCGACGAACCTGGCAGCGCCAAAATGCCTCGTGTCGCCACGTCTGGAGAACGCCAGCCGTGGCAGTTCGCGACCGAAGAGGAACAGTCCTATACGGCCCGAGTCGCGATCGATGCCAGCCATGCCCGCTGGGCCGAGCACCATGTATCGACGGCTGCGGTAGTCCAAACCTATCCGGACGGATCGATCGAGATCGAGGTTGTTGTCACCAACATTGCCGCATTCCGTTCTCTCGTCCTGTCTATGTTCGAAGCGGCAGAGATCCTGGCGCCGCCTGAGTTGCGGGCCGACATGATCCAGTGGCTTGAGACAATGGTGACGCCATGAGTCGCTTGACCGCTGCCGATCGGATGCGTCGGCTACTGGCGGTGATCCCTTGGGTGAGCGGCAGGGGGGAAGTCGCCCTGTCCGAGATTGCGGACAGGTTCGATTATCCGATTGATCGTCTGCGACGTGACCTCACCGAGGTTGTGCAATTCGTGGGGGTGCACCCGTACACACCCGACATGCTGATCGAGGTCTATCTCGATGACGACAACGAGCGCGTCAGTTTTGCTCTCGCCGACTATTTCACATCACCACTACGGCTAACGCCCGAAGAAGGGTTAAGCCTCGTCTCGGCCGGGCTCGGTCTGCTTGGCGCATCCGTTGGCCACGACAGCGCACTAGAGCGCGGGCTACACAAGGTTGCAGACAGATTCGGCGTGACCCTTGGCGAAGAACTCGATGTCAGCTTGGGCGGAGCCGACCCTGTCGTGGTCGATCAGGCCATGGCCGCGGTCCATACCTGTCACAGCGTGACCATTGATTACTACAGCTTGCATCGTGGCGAGACCACATCTCGGACCATTCAGCCGCATCGAGTGTTTAGCGAACAGGGCGAATGGTATGTGCGTGGTTTCTGCGAACTCGCTGATGAGGTACGAACATTTCGACTAGATCGTGTGATGGCGCTCACGATTGATGATGCAACGTTTGAACCAGTGCTGCAAACCGTCGCGGGGACCTTCGCTGCATCTGAGGATGACATCCGGGTCACTCTGCAACTTGCTCCGCAATTGGCATGGGTCGCCGAAGCATTCCCCGTCGAAGAGGTCAGAACGACGCAGCACACGTTGCGGGTGACGCTGGCCGTCTCGAGTCTCATTTGGCTTGAACGGCTGCTTCTTCAGCTTGGCGCAGAAGCCAAAGTGGTATCGGCTGAGCCGGCGCTGCCACCGGAGATGGTTCGGGAAGCGGCGCAACGGGTTCTGGACCGATACCGGCCGAAGGCCTCCGATGTTGGTGACTGAACTTGTTGAGTGACTGAAGTTGGAGGTTGTCGCCTTGAGAACGCGGAGGCGGAATCTGAACGCTCAATTTCGGCGCGACGATCTGCACGCGGGCGGGCCCAGGCCTTGTCGCCGCACATTCTGGACCGAGTGGTATCGGAGGGGCCTTGACCAGTTCTGACCCGTTCGCCGTAGCGCTTTGAGCCAACCACCGCGGGTGCACCGGCGACGGCGATGAACTACGATAGTCTTTCCGAGTGAGTACGAGCGGCGAACCGCCTTTTGGCGCCGGCGGCGTCAATGGACCGGATTGGATTGACGAGGATTCTGAGCGTGTGGCCAGACAAGCCGGTGGTGGAACCGTTGGCTCGTCCGTCCGGCTGCCGATTGTTCCGGACCAGGCAGCGACACCGGCACCATCGGCTCAAGATCGTCCGCTAGTGGAAAGCGCTCCGAATCCATCTGATGGACTCGGCGAAATTCGCTGGGCCGATTCCCCACAGGTGACGCCAGCGAGCACCCCAGTTGTGGTCCCGCAAGCCACCGTCGAGGCGGTTCCAACGGGTCTGGTTCCCGAAGCTGTTGGCCGGTCAGCCTGGGTTGATGAGCTTTCGTCGATAGGCGACAGCGAGCCCGATGGCTGGGAGAAGCTTTCTTGGCAAGATCTGGACGAGGAACAGCCGATCGACACCACCCCCCTGCAGAAGCAGACCAATTTCGGTCGTATTCTGCGGGAATGGGGTCCGGTTCTCTTCGCTGCCGTGGTGATAGCGCTGTTTGTGCGACTGGTGCTGGTGCAGGCTTACCACATTCCCTCAGGATCGATGATTCCAACTCTGGAAACAGGCGACCGTGTGGTCGTGAACCGACTGAGCTACCAATTCGGTGAGATCGATCGAGGTCAGGTCGTCGTATTCTCAAAGCCCCAAGGCACCGATGGTGAGAACGATCTGATCAAGCGGGTCATTGGCTTACCAGGCGAGACAATTCGGTTCGTCGACGACCAAGTGTACATCAACGGGTTTCGGGTGATCGAGCCCTACCTGGCAGAGCCGGATAGCACGCGGCCACGGTTGACTATTCCTGGTTGCGCTCAGGTCACGCCCGCGGCGGACCTGTGCGTCATCCCCGAGGGGCACATCTTCATGATGGGCGATAATCGTTTGGGTTCATCAGATAGCCGCGTGTTTGGCCCGATAGAAATTGATGCCGTTGTTGGGCGGGCCTTTATGCGGGTGTGGCCTTTGAACCACCTAGGCCAACTTTAGTTTCGTATTTGTTTCAGCTGCGGTACACGCGCTCTTTGGCGCTGAGCATACGGTCGACATGATCGCTAAATATGGCATCACAGCCCATGTGGAGCAGCTCTGAGGCGACCCGTTCTAAGTGTGCGTCCCACCCAAAGCAGTAGATCCCAAAACGGTGATAAAGGGTAGTTAGGCCTCCGGACCAGTCACCTTGGCGGAAGTTCACCGCGTCGATCTGGCGTTCATAGAGAACCGACGCATGTCGTTCTGGGCCACCTTGAACGGTATCTACGCGGGTGCTGTGTACCAGCCGGACATCAGACCAACGCTGGCGCCATGATGTGACAAGGTCGAGGTCAGGATGGCAGAGCCAAGTCCGAGCGACGATGTCCTGACCCGTCTGTTCACTGGCCGCCCGCACTGCATTGACCGTTGCATCGATGGCGTCAGGCGTTTTGATGTCCACGGACAGGTCATAGTCGACCCCGACAGCCTTATAGAGATCGGTAAGGGTCGGGACTTCAGGTGGTAGATCTGCAGCCATAGTGTCCGCTACTTTGTGGCGGCGGAACCTAGTCCGGAACGAATCGTCGTGAATCAGGACTGCTTGGTTGTCTTTCGAAACCCAGATATCGCTTTCTAGGCCGCTAGCGCCAAGGCTGAGGCCGATTCGAAAGGCCTCGAGAGTGTTCTCGGGGCCGTGCGCGGCCCCACCACGGTGTGCAAAGAGGATCGGTTGCTCCAAAAGGGGCGCAATTAATGGGCTCACAGGCCCCATGGTGCCTCCAAATAAAAAGAAAAAGCGAAAAAGGCTTAAGTCCCCGTGATGGCGGCCGATTGTATGGGGGAAGGAGCTATTGATTATGGCAAGAGTAAAGGCAACTTGTGATCACTGCGGTGACATCGAACTATCGATCGAAGCGGTATCGGTCCGTATCTGTCGAGAGGATCACGACGGGAGCTACGCCTTTGCCTGCGGCGATTGCGCAGTCTCACATGAGAAGGAAGCGAACCGTCGCACGCTCGACTTGCTCGTTGCATCTGGTGCTTCAGTTACCTTCTGGTCGGTACCCGTCGAGAGCCTGGTTGACCACGGTGTCGGCCCGCTGACCCACGACCATCTACAAGAATTCCACGACCAGGTTCAGGACGACATGGCAATGGCCGCCGCACTCGGTCAACTCGTCGGCGACTGACCAGACGTACCCTCGAGTCAGCTCTAATCTGGGTTAGGCTCTACCTATGTTGAACATCGGCGGCGCCGAGCTGCTGATCATCCTTCTTGTCGCGCTTGTCTTCCTAGGGCCTCAACGTCTCCCCGAAGCAGCCCGTCAGCTCGGGCAGGCTGTGTCGAGCTTGCGCTCCTTAGCCGCAGGCTTCCAGGCCGAAGTCCAAGCTGCGACAAAGCCGAATCATGCGGCCTCAATGACGCTTGACGGCCCTACTGATCAGACCGAAGCTATTGCAGCGACCCAGCAGGGCCTCGATGGCGGGGCACTAGCTAGGCCAATCGAGCCCGTGGGCACGGACCCAGAAGTACTCAAGGAAGCTGCCCGAAATGTGGACCTGCTCCGTGGCGACGACAAGCCGGTATCAGCGGGTGGGCCAAAGACCGTGCGGCCGATAGATAGCCGCACTAAGGCCCCGGATGAGGTCGACTTGACGGTGGACGAAAACGAATGAGCGACCCAGCAAAGAAGCCGTTTGGGGCTCAGGGAAATATGAGCCTGATCGAGCACCTGACTGAATTGCGCAAGCGGATCATCATTTCAGTTGTTGCTGTAGCAGTGGCAGCGGTTGTGGCCTATGCGTTTTATAACCGGATCCTTGAGTTCTTGCTTAAACCGCATTGCGAGATTAATGGTGATCAAGGGCTGCTTCAAGGATGTGGTCTGTTGGCTCGAAGCCCGCTCGAGGGCTTCTCCGTTCGACTGATGGTGGCGACCTATTCCGGGGTAGCGCTCGCAATGCCTGTCCTGCTTTGGCAGCTCTGGAAGTTCATTGCCCCAGGCCTTTACCCTCAGGAAAGGCGGTACGGGCTGGCTTTCGTCATCTTGTCGTTCGTGCTCTTCGCCTTTGGAGCGAGCCTCGCCTATTGGAGCTTGCCACGGGCACTCGAGTTCCTCGTCCAGGTCGGTGGACCGAGCCTTGAGAACGTCTACAGTCCCAAGGAATACATAGGATTTGTCGTCAAAATGATGCTCGGGTTCGGCATTGGTTTCGAGTTCCCTATAGTCCTGATTTTTTTACAGCTGACGGGCATTGTCGATAATGCCATGTTGCGGTCAGGGCGCCGTTTCGCTCTGGTGGGCATCGTCGCGTTGGTTGCGGTCCTTACGCCAAGCGGCGACCCCTACACGCTCATGGTGCTTTCAGTGCCGATGTACTTGTTCTACGAAATATCTATCGCGTTTGGCTGGTGGCGTAGCCGCAAACTAGCCAAGAAGAGTTGATCCATGCCTGACACGCAACAGCGAGGGTTCCCGCTCGATCGCTTTCAGCGGGAGGCGATCGAAGCATTCGATGCTGGCGAGAGTGTGTTGGTCTCAGCTCCCACAGGAGCAGGCAAGACGGTCATCGCAGAACACGCGATCGAACGCATGCTCGAAGCCAGCCAACGTATGTTTTACACGTCACCGATCAAGGCGCTCGCTAACCAGAAGTTTCGCGATTTCGGTGCACAGTACGGCATCGAGAACGTCGGCTTGCTAACGGGTGATCTGACGATCAGAGGAAATGCCCCGGTTGTTGTAATGACCACCGAAGTATTACGCAACATGCTCTACGAAGACTTGGGACGGCTTCGAGACCTGGGTTGTGTTGTGCTCGACGAGGTGCACTACCTGCAAGACAAACAGCGTGGCCCGGTGTGGGAAGAAGTCCTGCTTAATCTGCCGCGAGACGTTCGTACCGTGTCCCTATCGGCCACTGTGTCCAACGTCGGAGAGTTTGTCGACTGGCTCAGAACGGTCCGAGGACCGACCCGTTTGGTCGAGGAACGAACCCGTCCTGTTCCATTGCGGCATCTCTTTGCGGCTACCCACAAAGAGTCACGCTACATCCACCGCGAGCCGCTACTTAAGGGCCAACGCCTTGCCGTGCAGTCTCAAAAATTTCGGCCCGAACGTAGCGGCGCGAAAAAAAGCGGCAGCGGAGCTCGCAAGGATCGCGATCGCGAGCGCCGAGGGGGTCGAGACAAGCGGCCCACGGGTAAATGGGCGCCCCCGCGTCGCTCCGAACTTGTCGACGATCTGATAGCCGACGGGCAGGGCCCGGTGATCTGGTTCATCTTCTCGCGTGCCGGCTGCGATGAGGCTGTCCAGCAGTGTCGTCGTGCCGGTCTGCGTTATACAGACGAAGATGAGGCCGACGAACTCGCTGCTATTTTGCATGATGCCACGAGCGACATTGATGATGATGATTGGTACAGCCTCGGTCTCGACGAGTGGCAAGAGTCATTTGAAGCAGGCTTTGCCAGTCACCATGCCGGCCTGATCCCGGCTGTCAAAGAGGCCGTTGAAAGAGCCTTTGCGCGGGGATTGATTAGCGCTGTGTTCGCAACCGAGACATTAGCCCTCGGTGTGAATCTGCCGGCACGCACTGTGGTCCTTGAGCGACTAATCAAATTCAACGGCGAAACCCACGAACTTCTGACCCCTTTGCAATTCACACAGTTGGCCGGCCGCGCCGGCCGCCGAGGGCTCGACACCGAAGGCACTGTGGTGAGCTGCTGGTCCCAGCGGGTCAAAGTTGATGATGTTGCCGAACTGGCGGCAAGCACCGACTTCCCACTGCGCTCAGCGTTCGCACCCAACTACAACATGGTCGCCAACCTGATTCGCCATGCAGACCAGGAGACCGCCCGTCGATTCGTTACGCAGTCGTTCGCCCAGTTCCAGAGCGACAAGAGCGTCGTGATGGCCGAAGCTGGACACCAGCACATCGCCGACGCGATAGGCGATGCGCGCAAGGATCTGCACTGTGATCACGGCGATGTTCCGAGCTGGCTGGCTGGCCAACAGAATCAACCCATGGCCGACGACGACGAACTCGGGCAGTTGCGCCCCGGGTCAGTGATTGCGCACGGGGCCGGCGCCATAGTGGCATCGGTCGCACATCGCGGCGGCGGGGTAGTGGTGCGGGTTATAGATTCGCATGGCCGCAGCGCCAGTTACCGTAGCAATGAACTCACGTCACCAATCTCGGTGTTGGGCTTTGAGCAGTTGCCAGCAGGGCTCGCACCAGGCAGTGAGCAGGCGGCTGACTGGGCAATGGAACACCTCAAGGAAAACTGGACACTCGTTCCTGGCGCTGGTGTTGGTGGCTGCGATCAACTCGATCGCCATCGTGACGCGATTAAAGAGATCGAACGCCTCGAACGCAAGCTGGCCAAACAGCAAGCCCGGTCCGATCGGCGGCAAGGAGCGTTGGTCGCCGAGTTCGACGCTGTTGCTGGAATTTTACATGACCAGGGATTCGCTACTGATTGGTTCCTGAATCGCAAGGGCGACATCCTTACGAACGTGCACGGAGAGGCTGAGGCTGTGCTGGCCGAGGCGCTCGATGCTGGCGTCTTTGTCGGCCTTGATGGTCCCGAGTTAGCAGCGGTGCTGTCATCGCTTGTGTATGAAACTCGTGGAGGTGGCGCCGGATTGTCGTTTCGATGGCCATCGGGTCGAGTGCGCACAACCACGTCACGGTTACAGCAGATGGCTCACGGCCTCCGCAACCTTGAGAAGGTGCGCCTCGACCAGTTTCTGACTCGAGAGCCTGACCCTGGGTTGGTAGAAGCGGTGTACGGATGGGCACTTGGGGAACCACTTGACCTGGTGCTCAACCAGGAAATGACGGGGGGCGACTTCGTTCGGTCGATGCGCATGGTGGTCGATATTTGTCGTCAAGTAGCTTCGGTCACCGACGGTGCGCTTCGTGACGCCGCGCTCGATGCGGTGCACGCCATTGATCGAGGCGTCGTCCGAGGCTCCCGAGACTTGGCTGCGACGTCAGACGAAGAAGAATAACGCCAGGTGCCGATCGCTAAGGGTCAGGAGTGGGGACAACCAGGCCTGCTTCCACCTGGCGCCCCGATCGCGTCAAGTGATGCTGAGGCGGCTGCATTCGTGGTGGACCCAGTCGCAACCATCGGCCTGGAGGACGGCGACTTGGCTCGAACGCTAGGTATCCATCGCCCCTATGAACGCGATACACCGAAACATGTTGTGCCCGTCGACGCGTTGCGTGTGGTGCTCGACGATGACAGTGAACATACGTGTGTGGCACACGTGGTTGTGGGTGACCTTCGGCGTCAGCGCCACTCTGTCGCGATCATGAACGCTGCATTCATTGGGACCCGAAACATCGCGCCCCGGGCACACCCCGGCGATGGAAAAGTCGACGTAGTGCAGTTGAATCTGGAACTAGCGGATCGGCTCAGAGCCTGGCAACGGATGGTGACCGGGACCCACGTTCCGCACCCGGGCATTGTGATTCGACAACGTGCAGAAGGTGCTGTTGAACTCGAGCGGCCTCAACGTGTCCACGTAGATGGACGATTCGTCGGGCGTGCGCGTAACGTCCGCTTTTACGTCATTCCTGCGGCAATTCTGATCGCTGTGTCGTGACGAAACAGATTGCTGGCACAACATGGCTGATTAGCCGCAGAATCCGGCCTAAGGTTCGCTTTCTGTGAGTGCATATATCGCCGAAGACTTCGACGACTCGGAAGCCGACATTCTGCGTCGGTATTTCACCAACCTCGATCTACCAGTCTTTGCGTTGGTGAACCTGCCCGAGGTGGTCAAGGGCGCCCTGTTTGCGCGCTATTCTCGATCAGCAAAATCGTTGCGCCGACTCTTCCTCGATGAATTCGTCGGAGACCTCGACATTGAGGGTGATGTCACGATCGACGCAACGGTGGGCCTCGAGCGTGCCGAAGAACTCTACACCCGAATCTTCTTCGAATATGGAGATGACTCTGTCGCCCAGTTGGGCGGTGTGCACCTGGCATGTGAGCAGGCATCAAACCTTCTTACCAAGGTGCTTGAGTGGGGTCGACTCATGTCGTACCTCGAGCAGAGCACAAGGTATATCGCGTATGACGGTCGCCTGGGAGGCCGTTATCGGTACTACCGCCCGCCTGCGGTCCTTAAGTCTGAGCTCGGTACTCGGTATGTCGCCGAGATGGACCGTATGTTCTCGAGCTACTCGGCATTGATTCCGGGGCTAGTTGAGTTCTTTCGGACACAAATACCAAAGAACCAAGCCGACTCCGACTTCATTTATCGCCAGGCAATCAAGGCCAAGGCACTCGACTCGATCCGAGGCATGCTGCCTGCAGCGGCGATCTCGAACCTCGGGATCTATGGCAGCGGACAGGCCTACGAGGCACTACTTCTGCGAATGCGCTCGCATCCTCTTCCCGAGGCGCGTGTGTACTCAGACATGATGCTGACTGAACTGCGTAAGGTCATACCGTCTTTCTTACGTCGAGTTGACCTCGAAGACCGCGGTATAGCGACCAGTAATTATCTCGAGACGAACCATGATTCCCTTGCCGAGATCGCGTCGTCGATCTTTGGTGACACCGAAGCAGAGCCGGCACCGGGCGTACGACTGTTGGACTTTGATCCTGAGGGTGAAGCCAAGGTCGTCGCTGCAGCCTTGTATCCCCATACTCTGCTCCCCGAGGATCAGGTCATGCGACGGGTGCATGACATGACCGTCGAAGAGCGAGTGGCAATCTTGCGGGCGTACTGCGGTGACCGGACGAACCGTCGACACACCCCTGGCCGGGCACTCGAGCGCCCCTTCTATCGATTCGACATCCTCGCTGACTACGGCGCATTTCGTGACCTGCAACGACACCGCATGATGACGATTGACTGGCAAACGTTGCGTCCTGACCATGGGTACGAGCGCCCCGAAGCGGTGGACTTGGCCGGTGTGACCGGCCAGTTCGAAGATGCTATGGAACGCTCAGCCGAATTGTTCGACACGCTGCTCGACCCGTTTCCGACCGAAGCCCCTTATGCAGTTTCTTTGGCCTACAAGCTGCGGTTTGTGGTCGATATGAACGCACGTCAGGCCATGCACATGCTTGAGCTGCGTACGTCACCCCAGGGTCACCCGGCCTACCGGGTTGTGTGCCAGGATATGCATCGTCTGATCGGCGAAGAAGCAGGTCACCACGCTATTGCGGAGATGATGACATTCGTTGATCACTCTGCGGAGCAGCCCTTGGAACGACTCGACGCCGAACGTCGCGCTGAAGCGAAACGTTCCGGCGCGTCCGCCTGATTGGACAGAGCGTGACAATCAACCTTTCATCGGTGCACCCACTTGGGCTCAGCGCTGTCTATAGTCCCGCGACACACAGTTTTCGAATGGATACCCCCTGTGGCTGACGACGAAGAAACCGAAACCGAAGATACTGAAGGCGCCGAAGGCGCCGACGATCAGCTCGACGGCGACTACGGAGGCGAAGACGAAGAAGACAATGAGTTCGCCAGTGACGGCGAGTTCGACGACGACGACGACGACGACGAAGACGAAGACGAAGACGAAGACGAAGACGAAGGTGCTGTGGCGAAACGTGCTGCAGCTAAGTCTGAGGAAGACGACGACGAAGAACCAGATCCTGATGATGTCGAAGAAGATCTCGACGTCATCCTGAAGGATCGCCTGGCCTCAGGCGACGAAAACGAAGATGACGAGGACGACGACGAAGACCAGGTCATTGCGCCTCCGATCACGGCCACCGAAGGCGACAACGTAGCGCCTAAGCGTGAAGACGAGTGGACATGCAACGGTTGTTTCCTGATCGTGTCGGCCCGCCAGTTCGGCAAACGGTCTAGCGCAACATGTCCGTCGGGCGTCTCGGACTGCCCTTCACTTGAGAAGTTGTGAGTCCAGTGGGTAGCGATAAGTCAACGTTTGATCGAATTCTCGACGCGGGCGTATTTGTGCCCGTCGGCTTTCTCGTTACTCGTCATGCCTCGCGCGACGACCTAGCCAAGGCAGGGCGCAAGCAGGTCGCCTTTGCCAGGTCGCTTGGGCGGGCTGCGATCAAGAGCGTTCGCCGAGGCAGAGGTCCCGCTCAGACGGCGCCTACCGTTACGCCAACTCAGCCCTCGGCCTCGACGACTTCCTCAAACTCTCAAACGGCCCCTCCGCTCGGCGTCGACGGGTATGACGAAATGACTGCACGTGATATCGTCGCTCTGCTGCGTACCTGTGAACCAGCGCAGGCACTGTGGATCAAGTCGCAAGAGACTGCGGGAAAAAAGCGAGTGACCGTGCTTCGTGCAGCGCAAGCACACCTCGATGAAAATGGCTGATCTGGTTACTGCCCGACTAGCGACGTCAGCAGACTGTGAGATCACCACAGCGGTTGCTGAGCAGGCCATGCTCACCGTACGAGACGAGCGAGGCGGCCGTTGGCACTTGGACCACGACGCCGATGGTGTTAGCGCACACGAGCGCCATACGGGCGCTGTGCGGGACATTCGCCAGCATCTAGTAGTTGGATGTATTGACGGCTCCGTCGTCGGTTATGGGTTGGCTCATCTCAGTGCAACGACGGACGGGCAGCTGTGCATGATCGACGAGCTAATCGTGCATCCTCAGGCACAGGCCATTGGGGTTGGCTCAGAAATTTTGGCGGAGGTGCGCCGCTGGGCGACGGTTAATCAATGCGAAGCACTCGAGTCACAGGTGCTACCGGGTAATAGGGCAGCCAAAAACTTCTTTGAACGCGTTGGCATGAAAACCCGCAAGATGCGAGTCAGCGCCGATCTGATTTAGCACGCATCAAGCTGTTAGGACTGCGTGCGCTGTCGGCCCTTGGTGCGCTTGCGTGGCTTGACCTCGATGTCGAATAGTGCCGCTATACCAGGAAGAAGGTGGGCGAGCCGCTCAACGGTGTCGAGTAGTTCGTCATCGGTCTCGGCGTCCTCAGGCATGGCGGCCGGCGTTATGAGCCGGCGAATCGGCGAGCCAGCAAGTGCTTCCAAGACCATGGTCCAGCGATGTGGTTCTTCGTCAGGGCTAAGTGCCTCTGTGGCAGCGGTGCTGAGCTGGTCGACCAAATCGAGCGGAAGCGGAACCCCAGCTTTTACAGGCCGACCACTATTGCGTAATGCCCGAACGACACGGCCTTCAGTGAGTGCTTCGCGTAAATCACGTGACCAGGCGTCCTGGTCCTTGTCGATCCTGGCGGAAAGCTTTGAGCGCAGTAGTGCTTGCGTCTCGACAATGGCTTTGTTCGACGCAAAAGCATCCCCGGAGATAACAACTTTGCGGAGCTCACGTACGTCTGCGGTGTCGATCTCTTCAATGGCAGCGTCTGCGGTGTCGCGCCATTCGGAAATAGCCAACGCCGGAAGTAAGCCATCGGTGATCTTCATGATGGGTCCAACGTCGATGGCGTCGCGCCCAGCTTTCACGGCTGCCTGGTTTTGACGGGCGAGTGCGCCAGACACCCCGTCTCGGCCTTCGTGCATGAGCTGTTCGGCCACGGGCCGCCGGCCCTCGGGCAGCGTGGCGATCCATGCTTCGCGATGGGTGCGCTTGACCTTAAGAACGTTACGACGGTTTTGGCCTCGCCCACCGCCACCGCCGTCGCGGCCACCCTTGCGGTTGTCGCCACGAGCGCCACGTTCGTCACGATTGTCGCTGCGAGGGCCACGTTCGTCACGGCCGCGGCCGCTGTCACGACCCCTGCCCCCACCGCCACGGCCGCCCTTCTTCGCTAGCTGTGTGGTGACTGCTTCTGTTACTTGCTGAGTCCCAATAACCTCGAGTCGCTCCACCAAGTCAAGCTTGGCGCCCTTAGGTGCAGTGATCGAAATCAATTCTGGACCGTCAACCGTGAACTCGGCATCGGCGCGCAAGATGTCGCCTACGGCGCAACCTGCGGGTAACAAGGGTGAGTCGAACACGCCCTTAGGATGCTTCGCTCCGGCGGCACGCCACGTGAACGTGCCGTCGCCGCGGTCGCTGGTGACCTCAATATCGATGCGTGTAGACATGACGATTGTCAAAGCTATCCGCCTCGGGGGCATCTGAAACGGTTCTTTTAAAACCCGTCTTCTAGATCTGTCGTAACGCATGCGCCGGTCCTCTGGCTTAGCCCGGCGTCGGTGCTGTAGAGACGGGCCGTGAATGTAGTGTCGGGACCTATCTGGATAGCCAAAATTTACGTGCTTCTTCTGGGTCCAATCGCAGCTTCGTGCGGGGGATCGAGTACGCCGCCGGGCACCGAATGAGTGACGGACGATCGGGCTGCTGTTGTTTTGAGCACCGCTGATGAGTCGCCGGCGCCCACCCCAACCGCCGTAGCGACCACAGGTCCTGTGGTAGTGCCGACTTCGGCGCCAGATCCCACGGCGATGCCATTAGCTACTCCAACTCTGAGTTCGGTCCAACGGCTGCAGGCGAGGTGAAGGTCTTGACGGCGAAGCGAAGCGTGTCTCGCCCGGTTGGATTCGACCGGCCCGAGGGCGCTCAGATCCTGGTGATCTATGAATATCTGAATGGCACTGCCGACCCGATCTACAACTGGTTCGTTAATCCGGGGTATTTTCGCAATGCGTTGGCCTTGATGGTTCTTGAAGGAGAGCCTGGTGATGCTTGGTCCAAGGTGCAGATCCCCACACGGCCGACCATGCGGGCTGGGTAAAGGTCGAAGACTTCACCTGGTCATCGTCGAAGTGCTACGTGCAGGTCGATGTCGTAACGAACCGGGTCAAGGTTTGGCACGGCGACAAAGTGATTGTTGACTAGGTCTCGGTCGTGACTGGCGATGTTGGGCGAGAAACACCATTGGCATCGACGTATATTGACGAGATCAGGCCAGGCCCGAGCCCAGCGTTCGGGCCGTGGCTGCTGAGCTAGGGTCCATTCAGCGAGGCGATCAAACCTGCGGTAACGCTGGCAGGTTACCCAAGGTCGCTATTCACGGCACGAACCGGCCGGACGTACTCGGGCAATACGCGTCGAACGGCTGTATTCGTTTACCGAACGACGTCATTTCAATGTCGGCAGCTGAAGTACAGGTCGGTACTCGAGTCGATCTGATTCGCAGTAGCTGACTACCCAGGCCGTATCCTGCTGCGTGTGAGCGCTGCCATTGAAGAGAACCTCGAAACCGCACTGGACTTCGACAAGATCAAACAAATAGCCGCCTTAGGCCAGGCGGTAATGCCCGTTGTGCTGCAACATGTCGACAATGGGCGGGTCCTGTTCGTTGGGTATGTAAATGAGCTGGCGCTCCGCACGTCTTTGCAGGAACGGATAGCGGTCCTGTGGTCGACGAGCCGAAACGAACTGTGGCGAAAAGGAGCGACCTCGGGAGACGTGCTGGAGCTCAGCGAGGTACGTGTCAATTGCGAGCAGAACTCGCTGATCTACCTCGTGCGCCCGGTGAACCCAGGCGTTTGTCACACTCAGGGCGACGACGGCGTGAACCGTCCTAGCTGCTATTACCGGGCCATCACCAAAGAATTTGAGCTAAGTTTCGTGGCGGCGGACTAGTGACGCACGCCCTGTTGTCTCGGACAACGCCGCGCCTTGGGGCCACACCAAACAATGCACGTACCGATGCCAGGCTTACTCGGGTCGCATTAAGCCAGTTGCTGGCGACGGGGGTCGCGCTCGCTGCTAACTCCAGCCGTGACTATCGGGTCATCAACGCGTTTGAACGGAATGGCTCACTCGTTGATTCCGGGACCCAGAACGTTGCTGAGGAAGGCCTCCGCTCCGATTGGGTTTGGGATGACGTGATTGGCGGTGTTTCACTGCTGGTAATGAGTTGGGCCTTGTGGGTGGCCTGGTCTCGACCGTTATCCAATCAGGAAGCTCTATGAATCCATCACAATTACGTGCCTTGATCGTCGACGATCCAATCGAAGCGTGGAACGCTGCCGGTTTCGCCGGTGACGAAGTCGTCACTATTGGATCCACAACCGTTGTTACGACGGCCGCAAGTGAAAATCGTGGCGACGGACATCGCCATGGCATCGTTGGAGCCTCCATCGAAGGAGTCGGGGAGCTTGATGGCCTCCAGCTGGGGACCTGGGTGGCAGGGACCGACGATCTGGTTGCGATAGAACACCCAAACGGCGTGCTCGCTATTGACCATGTCGTGGTGATGACGCCCGACTGCGACCGCACCACTGCTGCGTTTGCAGAGCAGGGCATCGAGGCCCGCCGGGTTCGCACGATCGAATTGCCGGGAGGCAACCGCCGCCAAACGTTTTTCTGGCTTGGTGACGTGATCTGCGAGCTTGTAGGCCCGGACGAGCCCGAGGGCGATGGGCCTGCGCAGTGGTGGGGCCTGGCTCTGACGGTAAGGGATCTGGAGGCTACGGTCGCCATGCTGGGCGAGGCAGCGATGCCAACCAAGCCAGCGGTCCAACCAGGACGCTTTGTGAGCACGCTGCGTCGCGATGTTGGTCTGGGCGTACCGATCTTATTTATTTCTGAACATCTGCCTGTGTCCCTTTGAGGAGGCCCTGTGTCTGAACTTTCCCTACAGGAGGGCTTGGTAACCACCCGTAGCATTCGGCGTTACACAGATGACCCTGTGACCGACGAACAACTCGCGACGGTTATGCACCTTGCGACAAGAGCCCCGTCGGGGTCCAATCGGCAACCGTTCCGGTTCGTGGTGCTTCGGGACGGAGAACGCTCCATGCAAGTCCGTGCGCTTCTCGCAGAAGGAGCGAGCGAAGTCTGGACAGCGAAGAAGGCGAAGAATGAATTTGGTGATGGTGTACCAACGCAACGTACGGCCCGGATGTTGGCGTCGATGGACAATTACGTGGCCACCTTCGCTGCTGCCCCAGTAATCGTGTTGCCGTGCATGGTGCGGTACCGAGCGTCAACCCCGAGCGAGGGCGCTTCTATTTACCCGGCAGTGCAGAATCTGCTGTTAGGCGCCCGCTCGGTGGGTTTGGGCGGTGCGCTTACGATGTTCCACCAAACGCGAGATGCTGCTATCCGGGTGGCGCTTGAGCTTCCAGAAAAAGCTTTTATCGCAGGCACGATCACATTGGGGGTCCCAGCGGGTCGGCACGGTCCGGTTCGGCGTAAGCCACTACAACAGCTCGTGTACGAAGACAGATGGGACGCCAGCCCTGAGTGGGCACTTGATCCCGAAGGCACGCGATTTACCGGTGGCCCTAAGAGCGCCTAACCGCACACAGTCGCTTAGGTGCCTATGCGAGCACGCGCTCCAGCGAACGGAGAAGGTGCTCGATATCGGCGGGTGACGTGTAGTGCACCCACGACACGCGAACGACCCCGTCTTCGAGGTCGACTCCCGTTGCAGCGAGGACACGTGGGGCATAGAAGTCGCCCGAGCTTGCCATAACACCCTGGTCAACCAGCCCTGCAGCAACTTGTGCACTCGGGCGTCCCTCGGTAACAAAGGCGACAGTGGGGCAACGGTGCATTCCAGCTGATGCCTCGGTAGGGCCAATGACTCGTATATCGGAGCGGTCATCAAACCACCGAAGCACCGGTTGCAGCAGCGAAGCCTCGTGAGCTTGCCATGCTTCCTTGGCTGCCTCGCAGGCACCTCGGAGATCACCGGCATGGCCAGGTGTGGTTGCTTCGATATAGTCCAACACTGCAGCGGCTGCCGCAACCTGGGCATGGTCAGGACCGGCCGGGATCATTCGTTTCCGGCTCGCTGCGCCGTTGAAGTGGTGGCTCTGATTTGGAAGCCACTCGGCTAGTTCGTCACGCAAGACCATTAGGCCCTGATGCACGCTGTACGTCTTGTACATACTGAAGAGGTAGACGTCGGCCCCAATCGAACCGACATCGACAAATCCGTGAGGCGCATACGAGACGCCATCCACAATTGTGTGCGCTCCTGCCTGGCGGGACAGTTCACAGATGGTGGCGACATCATTCTCGGCGCCGACAATGTTCGAGCAATGAGGAAATACGACGAGTTGAGTCTTGGTCGACAGCAACGCTTCGAGATCTGCAATGTGTAGTTCACCTGTGGTGGAATCTACACGCCACTCCCGAAGGGTAGCTCCACACGCCTCGGCCATGCGTCGTGTCGCACCGGTGTTGGCCTCGTGGTCCTGGTTGGTGACAATGACTTCGTCACCAACTCCGAGACGTTCGCCGAATGCTTTGGCCAGGACATAGGTGTTCATGGATGTTGATGGGCCGAACAGAATCTCGCTGTCGGCCACGCCGAGGGCCTGCGCCCAGCGGGCATGGGATCGGTCCATCAGTTCGCCCGCCGTCGCAGATTCGGGGTACGTCGCGTATGGCTGGACCTTGGTTTCGGTGTAATACCGGAACAGGGCATCGCTGGTTTGGCGACAGGCGAAAGATCCACCCGCGTTTTCGAAGAAACGCGGTTCCTTGCCGTTGTCGAACGCAGGAAAGTGAGAACGGACTATTTCAAGATCGAGCACCATCTGATCATAGGATTACTGGATGTCCAATCGTGATATTCCAGCCTCAGACGCGGCGAGCTCCGTTAGGTCGGGCGACGAGGCGTTGGGCAAAATCTTCCTGAGTCCCGAAGGACTCGAGGATCCTTCGCGCTATTACCGCTATCTGCGAGAGAATGCGCCGGTGCATCGAAGCGAAACGGGCGCGATTTTCTTGACGCGTTTCGGCGATTGTCAAGCAGTGTTGCGCGATAACCGTCTCGGCAAGTCGAACAGCGCTGAGAGCATGCTTTCGTCTGGTAATAGCGAGGCGCGTCAGGTCCGGAGGAAGCAGTTGGAACGTGCGCTGGAACAGGAGGAGGCAGCATCCATGCTCTTCCTGAATCCGCCCGATCATACGAGGCAACGGGCACTGGTGTCGCGCGCCTTTACACCCCGCCGGGTAGAAGGGATGCGTGTCAGTATCGGAACGCTTGCGAAGCGCATGGTCGACGATTTCGCAGAGGCAGGCGGGGGCGACCTGCTTGAGGCGTTGGCGTTTCCATTGCCCGTCGCCGTAATTGGAACGATGGTGGGAGTACCCGAGCCCGATTGGCCGCAGTTCCGGAGTTTGATAACAGCAGCAGCCGCAGGTCTCGAACCAACAGCGAGCGCAGATGAGCTGCGCTCAGCGGCGAAGAGTAGTGGCCAGGTCCGCGCGTATTTCTCAGAACTTCTGGCTGAGCGCCGAAGGAATCCTCAAGATGATCTTCTGTCCGACCTGATCCAAGTCCAGAATGAGGGTGACCGGCTGAGCGACGGTGAAATCATCGCTGTGAGCGTGTTGCTCTTCGGCGCTGGCTTCGAGACGACAACCAACCTGATTGGCAACGCTATGGGTGCGTTGCTCCGTCATCCTGACCAGATGGCAGCCCTGTGGAATGATGCATCGTTGCTCCCGACTGCGGTCGATGAAGTTCTGCGTTGGGACTCACCGGTGCAGCTGGATGGTCGCACAGTGCTCGAGTCGACCGAGGTAGCCGGCAAGCCGGTCGAGGTTGGGACCAGGGTGATGACCTTGCTTGGCGCTGCGAATCGTGACCCGGAGCACTTTCACGATCCTGAACGCTTCGACGTTACGAGGAACCAGGGGCCACCTATGAGCTTCGGGTCCGGCATTCACTATTGCCTGGGTGCAAATCTTTCCCGGGCCGAAGGACAAGAGGTATTCAGCGCCCTCATCCAACGTTGTAGTGCTGTCGAGCAGGCTGGCGACCTGGTGCGGCGTACCCGTATGACGTTGCGAGGCTTTCTGTCGGTTCCGGTGACTGTGACTACACGTTGACAGCGACACCGTCGTTCAAAAGGTGCCCGAGATAGGGCATCCAGGCGAACTATCATTGTTTGGTGCGTCGGCATCGTCTTGTTCAACTTGCCTCGCTCGTGGCAACTCTGTGCGCTCTAGCAACATCTTGTACCCCTATAAACGGTGAAACTACAACGTTAGCGATGGTCGCAGAACAGCCCCCGGTGACACCGATCATGGTGCCCACAACGCCGCCTCTGGGCATCCCGACACCCACGCCGTTACCGACAGCCATGCCTGCTCCAACGGTAACGGTGACCCCAACCGCGACTCCAGCGCCAACTCCAACTCCAGCGCCAACTCCAACTCCAGCGCCAACTCCGACTCCAGCGCCCCAACCCACAGCGATCCCCGCGCCGACGCCCCGGCCTGAGCCAACCGTTGAACCGACTGCGACAGCAGAACCGACGCCCGAACCCACCCCGGAGCCTGAGACTACGCCGAACACTGGTGGCGCAGGCACGCCACCCACGTCCCAAGTGGTGGTCCAGACGGGCTTTGTGATATTCGGTTACGCTGGGGATGTCGCCGTTCGGGTACCCGCTGCTTTAGTCGAGCTCGTCGGCTTCCATGAAGCGAGCCATCCTGGTGCGCAGAGCATCAGCCTTGTCGTCGCAGACCTGCCGTCGATGCTTCTCAGTTCTCGAGGCCGTGGCACACCCGCTCGCTCGGCTGCAGACATCGTGGTACCGCCCGGCGAACCGTTGCGGGCACCGATTACTGGCACAGTCGTCGCTGCTCGTCGGTACGTTCTTTATTGCGAGTATCAAGATTCACTGGTGTATATCGAACCCGATGGACGTCCTGGATGGCAGGTCCGCCTCTTTCATGTACAGGGAGAATTGCCGTTGGTAGGTGCAAGAGTCATCGCAGGCGAAACTGTTGTGGCTTCAGGCGGAGCGAACCCGCTGCCATTCGAATCCCAAATCGACGAGTTCACCGCGGAGCCATCGTGGCCACACACTCATCTCGAGGTTGTCGATACGAACGTAGCCGACGATCGGCCGCCAGGCGGGGGCTGCTGACGCCGCTGGTAGCGGCAGAGATGTCGGTTGCCATGTCAGCTTCGAGTGAGACATGGCTAGATGAGGCGATGCCGCGTCCGGTACGCAGGCCAAGCAGGAATCAAGAAGCGAGCACTATGTAGCCGGGCGCATCGTGTCTTCGGGCGCGTATGACCCTGTCGGACGGTCAGCGGGCCACAAATGTTGGCACCGCAAGCTGGTCAAGTGCTCTAGATCTCCAATGCCCGAGACCTCATATTCGATAGAACTGCGGTTTGCGTGCCCGCTAGCAATGCGAGGGTCAGCGCTTTCGCCCCGCAGCTATTTATATGGGCAGTGTCGACATCTACTGGAGCAGCACTTGCGCCTGCGTTCCAAGTAGCCCTGTGTCATCACGAATAGACCACTGTCTGGGTCGAAGTAGCCGTCGTTTCCGGCGCGGTCAGCGATCGTATGTGCGGCGTCCCAGCGCTCCTGCCGCGGAGGCGTTGTCATCGGGGTACGTGCAGCAGATGGCCCGCTGCGCAATCTGAGGGTTCGACAATCGAGGTAGACACCTACGCTTCGCCCACTGTCTCGGCCATCGTGTTCGCCTGCGCTGACGAGGGTTCAAGGAACGCCTGCGTTGCCAAAGGGTCAAGGAAAGGGTGACCCGCCACCTCTAATGAGGTGAGGCCGTCGAGTATCGCACGTACGGTCAGTATCTCGAGCCGACAACAACCAACGGGTCTTGGTGTTCTCAAGTGCGGAAGTGTCCAGCCAGGGGCCATATCGAAGCTCCGACACGCTCGGACCCCCCAGTCTCCTGGGTTATTGGTGGATTTGGGAACGCGAATCCTGCCTTGGTGCTGAATGCTGCAGACGTTGTTGCCTGGGATTCTGGTAGTGGCTGGCTTGCAGAGGATGTCGACCAGGTCGTCTTTGTGCATAGTCGGCGCCACGGCACGATCTTAGTGCCTTGTTACCGATTGCCTAGGTGCGGGTGTAGAGCGCGGCTAGCGTCGTAGCGTGACGAACCGACCAATTTTGGCGTACAACGATCGCGGTGAAGGCCCGGTGCTGTTCTTTGTGCATGGATTCTTGAATGAGGCGGCAGTCTGGAACGGTGTCATCGATGAACTCGAGGCTGACTTCCGTTGTATCGCCATCGATCTACCCGGCCATGGCCGTAGCGGCGGCAGCGGCCCTGGGACGTATGGGCGCGATTTTGTACTTGGTGATATCCGCAGGGTGATGGATCAAACGGACTGTTGCCCAGCCGTAATGGTCGGCCATTCCCTTGGCGGTTACCTCTCGTTGGCGCTATCGATCGAAGACCCTGACCGGGTGTGTGGACTCGGACTCGTCGGCGCTGGCCCCGGGTTTCGTAATCCTGCATCGCGAGACAAGTGGAATGAATCGGTGCGCACGCTCGTGGCCGAACGCGACCTGCCCGACGGGATGGAGGCCATCTCTATGCATGTCGATGCCATGGTGATGGATCGTATGTCCGAGATCGACGCGCCGACCGCGGTGATCGTCGGCGAACGAGATAAGGCCTTCATGGCATCTGCGGAGGTGTTCGAAAAACAGCTCAATGTTACTGCGCGAACAGTGGTCTCTGGTGCAGGTCACATGGTTCACGCCAAGGCAGCCTCCGCAGTAGCCGGGGCGTTACGCAGCGCGTTTAACGGCTAATCGATGCAGCGGCGGCTTTGACGTCGTCGCCCGTCAGCAGATGTACATCATCGCGGCTGAGAGGACGAGCGCCTGATGCCAGACGGACGGCTTGGTGTTCGACCGAAGCTTCGAATAAAAGGCGCGCGAACCGAGCATTGCCGAAGCTCTCACTGCGCAGAGCGTGTTGAAACTCGGTCACCAGTTGTGCTTCGGCACCAGCCGCCAAACGGTATCGGGCTTCAAGGATCATCTTGTTTACTATTGCCACCAACTCGGGTGCGCTGTAGTCAGGAAAATGAATTTCACGCGCGAAACGTGAACGGAGGCCAGGGTTGGACTCTAAGAAGTGGTCCATGAGTTGGGGATACCCGGCAGCGATCACCACCAGGTTGTCGCGATGATCCTCCATGCGTTTTACAAGCGTTTCAACCGCCTCGCTACCGAAATCGCCCGTTCGAGGTCCCATTGGCGTGAGGGCGTACGCCTCATCGATGAACAGGACCCCACCGAGTGCCTTCCGAACGGCGCGACTGGTCTTCGTGGCAGTGTGACCTACGTACTGCCCGACAAGCCCGGCACGGTCAACCTCGATGAGGTGGCCGATCTGCAGTAGTCCCATAGCGCCATAAAGTTCGGCGAGTAGTCGAGCCACGGTGGTCTTACCGGTTCCGGGATTGCCTACAAATACCAGGTGATGCGTAAGGGTGATGTTGTCAAAGCCTTGTGCCTGACGCTCTTTTTGTACCTCGAGGAACGCAAGATGATTGTCGACCTGGTTCTTGACGTCGGCCAGCCCAATAAGTGCGTCAAGATCGTCCTTGATAACGGCGAGCGGCCGAAGCGGCTTTGGGGGGGCGGGGAGTATCGGCCCGAGGTGCTTTTCTATACCGAGTCGTTCGGCAGTACCGCGCGCGAGTTTCGCGCCGTCGACAGCGGCCTTGCGGAGGCGTTCTCGTGGACCCACAGTTGGTAACCGTATCGAGACTGGTGCCGGCAGAGGTCCACCATCTACCTTCTCTAGAGACAACTCTGGTTGAGATCGATCTAAAGCAGGAGATAGATGATGAGTGCATCACGCGTGGCCGTAGTAACTGGCGCTAGCCGAGGCCTAGGGGCGGCGATTGCCGACCGACTGGCTTCTGACGGTTGGGCAGTTGCCTGCCTTGCCACGACGGCGGAAAGCGCTACGCAGACCGCAGAGCGGTGTGCGGGTGAGCATGGTGTCAAGACGCTTGCATTGGGGGCACAGGTCGAGGACCGAGATCAACTGAAGGCGGCGTTGTCTCAGACCGAGTCTGACCTTGGTCCGGTTGGCCTCATGGTGAACAACGCAGGGATTGCTCATGTAGCGCCGTTCGAGGAACTCGACCCCGAGGACTTCCGACGTATGGTCGACATCAATCTCATGGGTGTGTTCCATGGTTCCCAGCTAGCGGCGCAGGCAATGATTGCCTCCCAAACAGCAGGATCCATCGTGCAATTGGGCTCTATCGCCGGGATAAACGGATTCCCGAACCGAGTCGGCTATTGCGGCACAAAAGCTGCAGTGCATCATATGACCAAGGCAATGGCGGTTGACCTTGCCCGCCACAAGATTCGAGTGAACACCGTTGCGCCTGGCTACATCCGAACCGACATGGTGCAGGACCTGATCGATGCCGGCACGCTCGATGAGCAGCGCCTGACCAACCGCATCCCTGCAGGGGACTTGGGCACCCCAGAGCACATTGCATCGTGTGTTTCTTGGCTCGCTTCTGATGAAGCGGCGTACGTCACCGGCGAGACGATCAAGGTCGATGGGGGTTGGATTGCGTACGGACATATTTAATGATGCGAGATACCAAGAACGAGCCAGTGGACGAAGATGTTCTGCCAGCAAAGGGGCATAGGCCTGCCCCGCTCATCATGGCACCGGTGTCTGCTCTATTGGGTGTGGCGACCGTCGAGGGGCCCTGGTGAATGCCTAGGTCGGCGCCAGCGTTAGCGAAACCGGGCTGGCGATAGCGTGGCAGTATCTAAGCCGGTGCCGTCGAAGTGAGCGCTCTCTCGGCCGGTAATGACCAGGTCGGCCACGAGTCGTCCGGTAGCCGGCGATGTCTGGATGCCCGTGCCACCTTGGCCGACGCACCAGACAAAATTGGCCTGTGCGGGATCTGGCCCAATGACCATCGCCCGATCGGGGGCGAAGGTACGCAACCCGGCCCAATGGGATGCAACGGAGCGAATTTCGAGCCGTGTTCGCTCGTTGAGCATGTCGATCGTGCGCGCGATATCGATCTCGTCGGCGCGAGCATCACAAGGTTCACTAGCGGTTTCATCGGCTGGGCTGCACATGAACTGTGCGCCGTCGGGCCGTAAGTACCACGCATGATGGAGTTCGGAAACAACAGGAAAGCTACGTGAGTCCTTGAATGGACTTGCCACCATGAACGCGGTCCGTTTCAGTGGTCGAAGACCGACAGCAGCGACCCCAGCGGCTTGGGCAACGAGGTCGCCCCAGGCACCCGCTGCGTTGACAATGATGTCAGCATCGAGGTCACCTTCGGTCGTGTCGACTATCCATCGATCCCCGTCGGGGCGAGCCGCGTCGACTCGTCGAGCGGTATGGATCTCACCCCCAGCACGGACTAAGCCGCGAACAAAGGCTTGGTGTGTCGCAGCGACATCGATGTCATGGGCATAGGGCTCCCACATCAGGCGATCCTGGGGTCGGAAGAGGATGTGTGGAGCCAATTCCTCAGCCTCGACCCGCGTTATCTCGACTACGGGGTGGGTGGTTTTTTTGCCCTCACGGAGCTGCTCATCGAATGTTGCGTCATCCGCCGGGCCGTTCGAGAACGTGAGAATTCCACGTTGCTCGATGAGCTCCTGATCAACAAGGTCTGCGGGTGGAGCATGGAAGAAGTCGAGGCTGGCGGTAGTGAGCGGTCGTATCGGCCCGGCGCCATAGTTTTCAATCAACAGGGCGGCAGAGCGTCCCGTGGTGTGATGAGCGAGCTGGTTCTCGGCTTCGAGTAGCGATACTCGATCACATAGTCCGGACTCGGCCAGATAGTACGCAGCGCTCACCCCAGCGATCCCGCCACCGATTACGACAACATGGCCAGGGGAACGGTTGCTGATTTGCTGCATAGTGCGAGCTTAGGACCGGGCTGTCGCCGGCGGGGAGTGTGCACTCGTGGCTGGCCAGTAGGGAGGTCAGTTGACATAGGGGCTTCGAGCTCTGGGGGATCAATAACCCCGTCGATTACGCCGCGCATGAATGCCACGTGCTCCGTCGCTGTTCCGCAAAAGTCGTTGATGATTTCGATACTGGCATCGGCCATGCGCTTGAGGTGCGCTCCCATCATCGTGTGTCCAGCTGTATCGAAGCTCATAGCGACAGCAATTGGAAGCTCACTTGCTGAGCACGAGCTACCGACTGCTGCTTCGACCTCTTCCAGGCTCTTCCCACAATAGACCCTCTACCCACAATAGATCCTCTACCCACAATAGATCGATGGCCGCCAGCGGGTCAGTCCCTCGCCTTGGTCAGCGAACGCCAGAGCAGCTGCTCGTGCGCAA
>Ga0115003_10000615_pt1 | contig 31532 bp, 22 predicted proteins | sample ArcticOcean_MG_C_7_FD_88736 | JGI IMG/M metagenome (GOLD analysis project Ga0115003, IMG submission 88736) | Marine microbial communities from western Arctic Ocean - ArcticOcean_MG_CB11_88 | ecosystem: Environmental > Aquatic > Marine > Oceanic | place: Arctic Ocean: Canada Basin | collected...
TCGCCCGTATTTTCAAAACACCCTTTAAAACGTGAGTTCGAGGATCCAGATGTCGCGACAGTATTCTATTAAAGCCGAGGCGATCGCCGAAGAGCGCAAGCGCGTAAACGACGACCTAGACAAGGTCGACGTGTCCCGAGTTGTCGCCATGGACGAACTCGAACTGCGCGAGGTCGGTCCGGGCGACGTTCATCTCAAGATCCTCGCCGTTTCAGGCGAACACAACGTCGATCATGCCGCCCTCGCCGACACCGTGAACATCACCGAGGCACGCGGCGGCACAATTTACCCGGGCAACTCGGCACTGGGTGAAGTGCTTCGCACCGGCAAAGACGTCACCAAGTTCAAGGCCGGCGACATTGTCATCACGCACTGCAACGGCGACCCGGATCCCTACGGCTTCCCGCTTCGCATCTGGGCTTACGACCAACCCGAATCGATCGGCTGGTACGGCGAAGAAGCCGTGGTCGGTGACTGGCAGCTGATTAAGGCCCCGCTCGACTGCGGCCTCAACCTTTGGGAAATCGCAGCGCTTCCGCTTCGCGCTCCCACCGCGTACCACATGTGGCGCCGCGCCAAGGGCATCTTCCGCTTGAAGGTGAGCGAAGAGAAACTTCCGACCCTCAACGTGCTCGCCTTTGGCGGCGGTGTGTCGGAGCTATTCTTGATGCTCGCGAAATCCGAAGGACACAACGCCTACTTCTGCTCGGGCAGTGAAGAACGACGGGCTTCGCTCGAGAAGCACGGCATTGAAGGCATCGACCAGCTTCAGTTCAACCGCTTCGCAGAACGCAGCGACGTGAAGGCCTTTATTGGTGAGAGCAAGACGCGGACAAACGGCACGGGTATGCACATTGTGTGCGACATGCTTCGCGGCCCCGTATTCGCACCGGGCCTCGCCGTCGCATCTCGCATGGGCGTCAACGTCAGCTCAGGTTGGCAGCTTTCGACCGGCATCGACTACAACTCGGCCGGCGCGTCGGCCAAGCAGATCACCCTCGACCACACGCACTACGAGACAATCGAAGGCTGCGAAGAAGCCACCGCGCTCTACGGTTCGGTTTTCAAGCCCACCGTCCACCATGAAATCTATTCGTTTGAAGACCTGCCTCGCGCCATGAGCGAGATGCACGAGAACAAGATGACGGGCATCCCGATCATTCGCGTGGCGAAGGACATGCCGGAATCGGTCCAGGGGCTTCTCGAATAAGGGATTCCCTCGCCTCTCACCTATCGCCTATCAAATCTCACCTCTCACCTCTCAACCCAAGCGCCCCGAGGACAGCCACCATGCATGATCTAGTGATCAAGAACGGAACGGTTGTCGATGGAACGGGGCGCGAGAAGTTTTCGGCTGACATTTCGACCGACGAGGGCACGATTACCGAAGTGGGTGCTGCGGTTGGCCCGGGCCGTCTGATTCGCGGCGCCCAGGCTGCACCCCGGCGCCGCTAATGGCGCGCATCCTGATCGTAGGTGCGACTTCGGCGGTCGCTGTGGCGACGGCGCGCCTCTACGCTGCGCGCGGCGACCGCCTTTACCTACTTGGCCGAAGCGAGGACAAGCTTCGAACTCTCGCCACAGATCTCGGTAAATCGGTGGCGGGGCACGCCGCTGGTGATTTCACCGAAGCAAACGCCAACCCAGACCGCATTCGGGCAGGCTTCGAAGCGCTCGGAGGGGTCGACATTGCGCTCGTGGCCCACGGCGCGCTCGGAGATCAACTCGAAAGCGAAGCCGACTACGCGGAAGCCTACCGTCAATTTGACGCGAACTTTCTTTCGGCCGTGTCGCTGCTGATTCCAATCGCCAATGCCATGGAAGCCCAGGGCTCGGGGACGATCGCCGTGATGTCCTCGGTGGCCGCCGAACGCGGACGCCCGCGAAACTACACCTATGCCGCCGCCAAGGCGGGCCTGAACACGTACCTCGAGGGCATACGCTCGCGGCTTTGGTCACGCGGCGTGCGAGTATGCACCCTCAAACTCGGTCCGGTCGACACTCCAATGACCGTCGATCACGAGAAGGACGCCAGCTTCAGCAGCAAAGAAGACGTGGCAAAAAGCATCGTTCGGGTCGTGGACGCGGGAAAAGCAGTCGCATATGTGCCCGCACGATGGCGACTCATCATGGCCGTCGTTCGGGCGCTCCCCGAGTGGATCTTCCAGAAGATCCCGTCACTCGTGGGTCGATGAACCCGCGCTAGAAGCGAGCGTCGATCCCGAGCGAAATCGCGTGCCCATTGTAGTCGTCCACATTCGTGCCGTCTCGCTCGTAGGAGTAGAAGCCGTAGTTGGCCGTACGCCTTCCAGGTATCGTTGATTCTGAAGTCACCTGAGAGGCGGAGGTTGTGCCCCATGTTTTCCACCGACTCGTCGCTGTGGTACAGGCTGTACGTCACGGACCCAGACCAGTCCTGCGACGGGCGATAGGTTCCGCCAATCGAAAAGGTCTCCGTCAGGGCTTCGTACTCAAAGTCGGCAATCAGGTCTTGGTTTCCTGGGGGCGTGGTTGAAATGCTTCAGCAGATCGCCGGACAGAATATGGGCGCATTCGAACCGCAATGGTGACGTCATTCGAATGCATCAGTTTTTCGAATTTCGGTTAGACTTTTTTAACTTTTGGTTCGTCACTATCAGATGGGTATGAACGACAAGCGTGAACGTCGGGGACTTGCCGAGAGATAGAAGCAGTCCATAGATACATCCGTTGCAAAACATTTTTCTGGGGGAAGTGTCAATGATTCGGTCGGCAAGCCAGGCAAGCTCACACGCATCGTCGCATCCGGTTCAACACGGTCACGGTTCTCGCGAAGTCGTTCGAGTAGTTTTCAGCGCCGCGCTGATTGCGACCTTCGCCATCGCTTTCGCCCCTACCGCTCAGGCCGTCGATGGACAGGCCGCATATGTCGATACGACGGCCTTGAACTTGCGGGTCGCCGCAGGAAGCAAAAGTGCCATCGTCGGCATCTTGCTCAAATACGACTCCGTCACGGTTCTCTCTCGCAAGAAGGTCGGATCGTCGACCTGGTACGAGATCGAGGCTTCGGGCGGGTACACAAATGGCTTTGTCTCTGCCCGCTATATTCAGTTTGGCGACGTCCCGGCCGGCGTAGTGGAAGAAGAAAACTTCGACTACGGCGCCCAGGAAACGCCAACCCTGATACGTGGACAGTTCAAGTACGTGGGCCCGAAAGCTTGTGCGGAATGCCACGAATATTCGACCGGAGAGTTTCCCAAGGGCGCATCCACGGTCTGGAAACACACGGTCCACTCAGCAGCCTATAAGACGCTTCGCAAGGACTACACGATCGAAATCGCCAAACGGAAACGCAACATCGACGACCCGGTCAACGACTGGCGCTGCGTCAAGTGCCACACCACCGCCTTCGGTGCCCCGGCCGAACAACTCACTGCTGGTTACTCAAATGAAGACGGTGTGAGTTGCGAAGTCTGTCACGGGCCCGGCAGCGGCTACATCGAAGAAGATCACGGCCCGAGTAACGCAAGCCGAGGCGACCTCGGCTTTCGGATTCTCTCGAACTTGACCGAGCGTCGAGAGGTCTGCACGAGCTGCCACAATGCAGCGAGCCCCACCTACAAGCCTTTCAACTTGCGCGAGTTTTCTCGCACGATCGCCCACTGGGTCGACCCGGGTGATCGGTTCTATTATGAGGATGCGGTCTCCGAGGCGACCCGACGTCAGAAGCGCGTCGACAAGAGCCGCGTCGAACGCACAAGCCTGATCGTCGCAGCCACCGTCAACAGTGCTGAACTCGAAGCAGCACAAAAAGAAGAAGCCGCCGCGGCTGCGGCCGCGAAGCGTGACGAAGAGCGCAAGGCTCGCCAAGCCGCCGCATCTAAAGCAGATGCGTCCGAGCGTGCCCGACTTCAGAAGGAACAGGCCGCAGCAGACGCAAAAGCCGCCAAAGAGGCAGCCGAAGTGGAAGCCAAGAGGAAAAACGCTGCCGCAGCCGCCGCGATGGCCCAAGCCGCCGTGGCCAAGCAGTTCGATGCCGACGAACGCAAGGCACGCGACGAGGAGCGAAAGGTAGCCGAGGCTGCCCTTGCCGCAGAAGCCGCGGCAGAAGCCGGCCGTGCAAAAGCTGCAGCCGCCGCACGCAAGAAGTCAGAAGACGAAGCACGCGCCGCGGCGAAGAACGCCACAGGCGTGGAGTCGTACTTGGAAGACGTCGACGATGTCATCCAGATGAACACAAACGGTAAGAAGTACCAGACCGTCGAATTCCCTCACTTGGCTCACGCTTCAAAGAAGTACTTGCCCAACGGCAACTGCAACGACTGCCATCACACCCAAGAAGGTGAAGAGTCCCCCGAGGCCTGCAGCAGCTGCCACGACATCGGCGGCGACGCTGACGAAGACACCGCCAAGAAGCGCTTCGCTCATACCAAGAACAGGGGCTTCCCTCGCAGCGACGATCAGGAAGAAACGAGTTGCGTCGGTTGCCACAAGAGCCAGAACGCCATGCTCGAAGCGGGCAAGCGCGAAGGCGAAAAGGCCCCAACAAAGTGCACCGCTTGCCATAAACGCAAGTAGTCGAGCCCACAGCGAAGCCACAGATCACAAAACCGCTGCGCTCGATCCACTCACCGTCCATGCGTAAACAACCGCATGCGGTTCACGCCGAGCCGCGCCAACGACAGCCCGGGCGCAAAACAATGGGGGAAGAGAAGAAGTCTTCACCGCATCAAGAGGCTACGGTGATTTCCTGAACGAATTTGATTCGTCCAAATGGTCGGGCCGGCGAGATTCGAACTCGCGACCTCTTGACCCCCAGTCAAGCGCGCTACCAAGCTGCGCCACGGCCCGAACGGCGTAGTGAGTAGCGAAACGCGCGGGTTCATGCACCTGGGGTGGGACCGAATCCCAGGGCCGAATGGTCAGGAATCGAATCCATCACGATCGTGACCCTCGTATTGTGCGAGCCGGGGAAGGCGCTTTACCCCCTTGGATACGGTTTAAACTGCCCTTACTGCGGCTGAAGCATTTCGCGAATCGCGAGCAATTGGCTGCGAATGTTCGCGAAGGATTCCGCGGCGTCGCCGCTTGAGAAGACATCGCTTGACCTGAAGGCTTCGGCCTCGCGCTTGGTCTCCTGGGCGGCTTCTTCGAGCGCACGCCCGATCCCGAGTTCGCGCAAATGCTTCCGTGCGCCCGCAATCGTGTAGCGCTGACCGTGCAGCAGTTGTTGAATCAGCAAGATCATCTCAATGTCCTTGCGGCGGTACAGGCGCTGCTTTGAGCGCGACTTCTGGGGCGCCATCCAGCGAAACTCAGACTCCCAGTAGCGGAGCACGTAGGGCTTCACGCCGGTGATCTTGCTGACCTCACCGATGCGGTAATAGAGCTTCCCGTCCTCCGGGATCGCCCCCTTGGGAAGCAGGGACGCCACCCGTTCCTCAGTCGTTGCTTTAGAATCGAATTCAGAAACTACATTCTTCGAAGAATTGGCTTTCGCGGGCGCTCGCTTCTTACTCGAATTGGACATCAAACCTCTCGCGACTCGTTTGGGTTTGTCGTTCACCGACGCACAATCGAGGTTGTGCCTTGGACGCACACATTTTGCAACCTGTTTTGGTGACAGAATACGCTTAGGTGTCGTTCAGATCAGCGTTCGATCGATGAAGCGCGGTGCCTTCACGCGCGGGCGAGCGGTTCGCAATGAGCGGAAACTAGCTCTCGCTGCTTCCTTCGGAATCATCCGAATGGGTGGCGTCGCTTGCCGAACCTTCGACTTCGTCGTTGAGGATGTTCTTGAGGACTAGGCTCGGCTTGAAAGTCAGCACGCGTCGCGCCTCGAGGAGGATCTCTTGCCCGGTCTGGGGATTGCGCCCTTTCCGTGCGTTCTTTTCACGAACGACGAAGTTGCCAAAGCCAGAAATCTTGACCTTCTCACCTTCGGCCAAGGTCTCCTTCATGATGTCGAATACCTTCTCGACGAGCTCGGCAGCTTCCTTCTTAGAAAAGCCAACTCTTTCGTAAATCTGCTCGACGATTTCAGCCTTCGTCATCCCGTCTCCCTTTCGAGGGGGCCTGCCGACCTGGGTGCCCTCGAATCAACTGCGATTGCGTCCTGCTTCGGTTTCGCTGCCCGTTTCGCACTTCCTATGTATTATCGGCGGCAGGCTAGCCCAACTTCCTGAAAAACAACAGCTAATTGAAGATTGACGCGAGATTCTCGTTATCCGGACCCAATCGACGGTCCCAATCCCCCGCGGAACCGATTAGGCGTACCACTCCCAAAGCCGGAGCAAAAGAACCAACGTGAGGCTCTACGACTCTGATTCAACTCCGAAACCGATCGTCACAAGTGTCGGACGGAGTGCCGGCCGACAACAAAACGGTCATCCCAGTATGAACCGCAGTAAACCGACTACGCGGCTGTGGCGTTCTTGGCGGCCTTCACAAGTTCTGCAAACGCAATCGGATCGCTGATGGCGAGTTCAGCCATCACCTTTCGGTCCATCTCGATACCGGCCGTCTTGAGGCCTGCGATGAAGCGGCTGTAGGTCATGCCCTGCTCTCGGCACGCGGCGTTGATGCGCGTGATCCAGAGCCGGCGAAACTGGCGCTTGCGCTGCTTTCGTCCGATGTATGCGTAGACACCTGCCTTGTCGACAGCTTCCCTCGCCGTACCCGTGAGCTTACTGCGCGCGCCGGTATAACCCTTGGCGAGCTTCAGTAGTCGTCTTCGGCCTTTGGCGGCCGCAATCCCTCGTTTTACTCGAGCCATCTTTGTATTCCTTCGTTTCGACTGATGCTTTTATCTGGCTGCGTCAGGCAATGCGTGCGATGCGCGCGCGGTCTATGCAGGGGGATGGAGTTCGTTCCGTGTTGGGTGGCGTCAGCGGAGGTTTTTTTTATCAACGCGCCTGAGGCGGGCTTGTCATACGAGCGCCTGCGGCGGGCTTTATAGTACGAGCGCCTGCGGCGGGCTTCTTATAGTACAAGCGCCTGCGGCGGGCTTAAAATCAGATACCCGGGAGCATCTTCTTCACGCGCGCCGTGTCGGCCGGCGAAATTACGTCGTCCTGTCTCAAACCGCGCTTTCGCTTGGTGCTCTTCTTGGTCAGGATGTGCTGCTTATTTGCCTTCTGGCGCGTGATCTTCCCGGTCCCGGTTTTCTTGAAGCGCTTTGCGGCGCCGCTGTGGGACTTCATCTTTGGCATGTTACGAACTCTCCTGGCGACTCGTTGCCGCCGCTAAAACCTACAAGTCTTCAGTGCTCAAACCCGGCGACATCCCCCGTCCGCCGAGCCTATCAACGCGTGTGTTGCCACATCGGCGCGATTTTCTTTTTGCTGAAAGTGTTGTTTTTTTTTGCGATCTTGGTCTTGTGATCATGCTCCGGGGCTAGCCGCGCGATTGCGATCCGGGCCCAGTCCACATCCGCATGTACTCGACTATTTACAGGACGAGGGACGCTAACACGCAACCCTGCGTTTCGCGTTGCTTTTCTACGTTTTCAGCGGGAAAACTGAGGTCGAAGCGGGTTAAGCCTCCGCCTCGACCCCACCTGTGCCCGCTTCCTTCTGGGAAGCTTCGTCATCTCCCTCTGAATCCGCGCCCGCACCGCGAGCCGCTTCACGCTCGGACTCCTGCGCTTCCCGAGCTTCATCGGCCTTTCGCTGTTTCGCCGCACGCCGCTCAGCCTTGTTCTGCACGGGGGAGGCCTCTTCCTCGGTTTCGCCAGCCTCTTCTGCTTCCTGGGCTTCCAACTCTTCTTCGATCCGTTTGGCCTCGGCCACGGCTTCTCGTTCGGCGACGAGAATCATCGACATGAAGCGCCCTTCCATGCGCGGCGGGTTTTCCATCTTGGCGAGCGTGCCGAGCATTTCCTTGACTTGGTTGAGTTTTTCGCGGCCACGGCTGATGTGAACCATCTCGCGGCCACGAAACATCACCGTGACTTTGACCTTGTCACCGTCCATCAAGAACTTGCGGGCGTTATTGAGCTTGAACTGAAGGTCGTGCATGTCAGTGCCGGGCCGCATCTTGATCTCTTTCAGGCTGGCCGCGTTCGACTGCTTGCTCGACTTCTTTTTCTTCTGCTCATACTTGTAACGCCCGTAGTCCATGATGCGGCAAACGGGAGGACGCGAATTGGCGGCGACTTCGACGAGATCGAGGCCCGCTTCTCGCGCCTTCACCAAGGCATCTTCGGGCGTCATGACCCCGAGCTGTTCACTGTTGGCCCCAATGACGCGCACTTCGCGGACGCGAATGCGTTCGTTCACCCGTGTTGTGTCGCGTTCTGGAGCTTCGATTCGAAATTTTGATCGTGCAGGAATATGAATTCCCTCCTAGGACAGAGGTCCCATTTGTCGTGCATTTGTACTGGCTACGAGTTCGCCGACCAATTCGTCTAGTCCGCGAGGCTCGAAGGTCTCTTTTTTTGATTTTCGCAGTCGCGGCGTCACGGTTCCGGCCTCGACTTCCTTTTCCCCAATGACGAGGGAAAGCGGAATTTTATTGATCTCGGTCTCGCGGATCTTGAAGCCGAGGGTTTCGCTGCGTTCGTCCACCTCGGCGCGAAGACCCGCCGCGATGAGTGTCTGTCGAATTTCCGTCGCCCGGGCATGCTGGGCTTGGGAGATCGGGAGGATGGCAACCTGAACCGGAGAAAGCCAGAACGGAAAATCTCCGCCGGTGTGCTCGATATAGATCGCCATGAATCGCTCAATCGATCCCAATACCGCGCGATGGAGCATCGCAGGTTGGTGTTTTTCGCCGTCTCGGCCCACATATTCGAGGCCGAAGCGCCCGGGCATCGCCATGTCGACCTGAATGGTCCCCAGGGTCCATGTTCGGCCTAGGACGTCCAGGAAGTCAGCTTCGACTTTGGGACCGTAGAAGACCGCCTCGCCCTCTTTGATGCTGCAGTCGAAACCCGCGCCTTTGACACAATCGACGAGCATCTTCTCGGCGACATCCCAGTCGGAAACCTCGCCAAGGAATTCTTCCGGTCGCGTCGAAACCGCGAACGTCACCCCCTCGAGGCCAAGTGCCTTGTAAATTTCGGCCATCATGTCGAAGAAGCTTTGCACTTCGCTTCCGACTTGTTCCGGCTCACAAAAAATGTGTGCATCGTCTTGAGCAAAAGATCGAACCCGGGCGAGACCGTTCAAAGTGCCGCTGCGCTCGTTGCGATGCAGACGGGAGAACTCGGCCATACGAAGAGGGAGCTCGCGATACGAACGCAAACGCGTCCCAAACACATGGCAGTGCCCCGGGCAGTTCGTTGCCTTCACGCCGATCTCTTCGTCTTCATCTTCGCCGGTCATGAAATACATGTCGTCGTAGAACATGTCGTAATGGCCGGAGGTCTTGAATAACTCGGCGCGACACAACTGCGGCGTCATGACTTCTTGGTAGCCGTGGCGCGGGTACAAGCTGCGAACGAAATCAATGAGACCGTTATAGATCACCATGCCTTTGGGCAGATAGAACGGCGAGCCCGGCGATACCGCGTCCATGTGATAGAGGTCGAGCGCCACGCCGACGCGGCGGTGATCGCGCTTCTTGGCCTCTTCAATACGGGCGAGGTGTGACTTCAGTTCTTTTTTGTTACTGAACGCGGTTCCGTAGATGCGTTGCAGCTTGTGACTCGACTCGTCGCCGCGGAAGTACGTCCCGCTGGCTTCGGTGAGCTTGATGGCGCCGATCTGCTTTGTACTGCGCACGTGGGGACCACGGCAAAGATCGGTGAACGCACCGTGCCCGAAGAGTGTGATCTCAGCGTCTTCGGGAATGTCGTCAATGCGCGAAAGTTTGAGTTCTTCGCCCATCGCTTGGAAGCGCGCCTTGGCGTCGTCTCGCGCAACGACTTCCCGCGTGAAGGGTTTGTCTTCTGCGATGATCGCCTGCATCTGCTTTTCGATGCGTTCGAGATCTTCGGGAGTAAACGGTTCTTCGACAAGGAAGTCGTATTGAAATTTTTCGCTGTGGTCCGCGCGCCCAGCGTCGACCTGTGCGTTGGGAAAGAGTCGCTTCACCGCGTCGGCCATGACATGCTCGGCGGAATGACGAATCACGTCGCCGCCGTCTTCGCTCTTAGCGGTCACGATCTCGATCGCGGTGTCTTCGTAGAGAGGACGGCGGAGGTCAACAACCTGGCCGTTGATTCGCCCGGCGAGAGCAGCCTTCGCGAGCCCGGGGCCGATTTGTTCGGCCACCTGAAGCACTGTCGAGCCGTGGGACACCACAAGCGTATTGCCGTCCGGAAGACGGACGCTGATCTCGCTCATGAGTTGTGGTGCGGCATGCTGGTCAATTGAATCCTGGCTCGGTTATTTGCCGGTGCTTGCGTTGCGTGCTCTTCGGTCAAACCCTTGCTTTGACGTTCCCTAACGTTGTCGCTCAGGGGGGATTTCGTCGTTTCTACTTTGCAGCCTTCTTCAACTGCCTTCACGCTGAAGTATGGCTAAAATGGTAGGCACGGGCGGGATCGAACCGCCGACCTCTGCCGTGTCAAGGCAGCGCTCTAGCCCCTGAGCTACGTGCCTGAATCGAGCTAACGAGGCGCAGTATTTACCCTTTTCCAAGATTCGAGTCAATGCCGAACGAGTCAAGAGTCTCGACAGTGGAATCATCGTACTAAGAAGACGGTTCCGGAATCCAGCTTACCACCACGTGTACTCGACTCCCGGACGCTTGCACCGGAACAATTTCAAGGTTCTCAGGGGTCGCGGTCAGGAGCGCCTCGAGGAAATCGACAGCCGACGCGGTCGTTTGAACGTCAAGCAGCGTCCGCCCTCGCGACATTTCGACCGGTGTCACACGCTCGGCACCCAACGGCCCCACGAGCAGGTCCCGAAACGCCGCATAGGCGGGATATTCGTCGAGCCCTTCAACTTCGAGCAACATTTCATTTCGACCTAGGCTCGTCTCACCCGCGGGAATCAAGCCCGCGTTCACAAGCTTTGACTGCACGCGGTCCGCATCCACGTGGACCTCGACGATGACGACGTACTCCTCGCGAACGTCAGGGTCTTCCGCGAACAATGCCGGACGCCGCCCGCGATCTTCGATGACTCTAAATCGCGAGGTATAGGGGACCATTTTTTTCCCGAGAACGGCTTCGAGATCCAGGGCCTCGGTGCCTTCGACAGGTTCCTGGGTCGGATCCACTTCGTCCACCGGGCCAGCGGGCTCAACAAGCGAGTCCGGGTCGCCGCCCCCCGTTTCGTCAACCCAACGATCCGCGAGAAAGTCTTGAGCGACTCGGGTCACCGCCTCGCGCAGTGCTTGGTCAATTGCGCTGTCGCGCGGGATTCCCTTCTCTTGGCCGTTCGGATTGATCGGCACGGTTCCGACCGCCTCAAGCTTGCGAACGTCCGCGGACGCCGACCCGACGATGGCGACCCCCAACAGAGCACTCAATACGATTCGCGCCAACCTCTTCACAGACTCAACTCCGTCACTTTGCGCCCGAAGAGCGCGTCGACATCACGACACATTTCGGGAGTTGCACGAACACCGCGGACCGCACTCACAGAAACCGTGGTCTCGCTTTCTTCTGGAATCAAGACATGGATCACCACGGGACAGTCCCCAGGATGACTTGCCAGCACCTTCACAAGCGCGTCGAGACGATCCCGACTGATTTCCTTCTCGATCATTTTGACTCTCAACGTGGCCGCCAACTTCTCTTCAGCCTGAGACAGCGGAATAATATCGCGCACCAAGATCTTTGGTGACTCTCCTTCTTCGAGGGTGCCCGAAACGAGTAGCGGCACGGGTCCCTCGCCTTCGTTTCCGTTCTTCGCTCTAGAAAATAGAGCGGCGTTCGCTTCGTAGGGTTCACTAAAAACCACAAGTTCGAAGCTGCCTTCGAGATCTTCAAGGGTGCCGAAGCCCATTCGCTTGCCGCGCTTAGTGCGGGTCTCCCGCATACCGGTGAGCAGGCCGCCGACTCTCACTTCGCGCTGCACCTTGCTTTCCCAGTTGCCCGCGGTGCAATCCGTAAAGCGCGAGAGCAAAGACGCGACTTCTTCGAGAGGATGCCCACTGACATAGAAGCCGAGCAGTTCTTTTTCGTGGCCGAGGCGCTCGCGTTCGGACCACGGGACGGCGCTCACCAATGCGGGCCCGGCAATCACGTCGCTGTTTTCTAGCCCGCCAAACAAGCTTTCTTGCCCAACTGCGCGGTCGCGCTGTTCAGAAGCGGCGCGCTCAAGCGCGGTATCAATGGTCGCCCACACTGACGATCTTTCTTCGTGCAACAAATCAAAGGCACCGCACTTCACCAAAGCCTCAATGACGCGCCGATTGACTTTGCGGGTGTCGAGCCGCGTCACAAAGTCGAAGAAACTTACGAACGGTCCCTCTTCTCCGTTGCGTGATTCGAGAATCGACTCGATCGCTCCCTGACCAACACTCTTGATGCCCGCAAAGCCGAAGCGAATCTTTTTCTCGACGACGGCAAAGTCACATTCAGACTGATTGACGTCCGGAGGCAGGATCTCGATTTCGCTCTCGCGAACATGGGCGATGTAGCGCGACATGCGATCGTGGTTGCCGGAGTCGATCGTGAGTACGGCGGCGAGGTACTCCTCACGGTGGTTCGCCTTCAAGAAAGCGGTCTGATATGTCACGTACGCGTACGCGGTCGAGTGTGCCTTCGGGAAGCCGTAGCCTGCGAACTCAACGATCAGGTCGAAGACATCGCCAGCTTCTTTTGATTCATACTTATTCGCGACAGCGCCCTCGACGAATCGCTTACGCTGCTGCTGCATGACTTCCGCTTTTTTCTTGCCCATGGCGCGGCGCAGAAGGTCGGCTTCACCGAGGCTGTAGCCCGCCATCGCCTGGGCGATCTGCAGCACCTGATCCTGATAGACGATCACGCCCAAAGTTTCTCTGGTGAGGTTCTCGATCCGTGGATGGAGTGCTTTGACGGGAATCGAGCCGTGCTTCCTGTTTACGTAGTCGTCCACCATGCCCGACTGCAATGGGCCCGGTCGGTAAAGGGCGACCAGCGGAATGATCTCTTTAAAAGTTCGGGGCTGAAGCTTAATGACGAGTTCGGTCATGCCCGACGATTCGACCTGGAATACGCCTTCGGTGTCGCCATCGCACAAAAGCTGATATGTGATTTCGTCATCGAGCGGGATCTTTTCGATGTCAAAGTCTTCGAAGCCGGGCTTTCGTCGGATCATCTTTTCGGCGTCTGACATCAACGTCAACGTCTTCAAGCCGAGGAAGTCGAACTTGATGAGCCCCACTTCCTCCACGCATCCCATGTTGTACTGGCTCATAACGTCGCCAGACTTTGGGTCTTTGTAGAGTGGAACCATCTCGATCAGTGGCTTGTCACCAATCACGACGCCAGCGGCATGCTTCGACGCGTGGCGCGTTAGACCTTCGAGGTTCCGCGCGGTATCGATCAAGCGATCGACCTGCGAGTCGGACTCCATGCGGGCGCGCAATTCGGGCGACTGCTGGATCGACTCTTCGAGCGTGATGCCAAGCACGTCAGGGATCAGCTTCGCGATGCGGTCGACATCGCCATAGGCCATTCCCATCACGCGCCCAACGTCGCGGATTGCAGCACGAGCCTGCAACGTTCCGAATGTCACGATCTGACACACCTTCATCGTGTCGAAGCGAACAGCCGGGTCGGCATCTTCCAGAATGGCGCCGTCATATTTTTCGGACACGTACTTGATGACTTGCTCGCGCCCACGCATGCAGAAGTCGACGTCGATATCCGGCATCGAAATACGTTCTGGGTTCAGAAAACGTTCGAAGATAATGTCGTATTCAATGGGATCGACGCCGGTAATGTTAAGCCCCCAGGCGACCAGGCTTCCAGCGGAACTCCCGCGCCCGGGTCCTACCGGGATGCCGTTTTTCTTCGCGTAATTAATGAAGTCCGCCACGATCAGGAAGTAGCCCGGGAACCCCATTTCCTTGATCACGCCAAGTTCGTGGTTCATCCGTTCAACGTAAGTCTTGTGAACTTCCCCTTCGAAGGGTTCGTCGGGCGCCATGCCGAGGCGCTCGCGCAACCCCGCCCACGACTGGTCTTCCATCACGTCGTCCAGACTCTTGCCGGCCGGCACCTGGTAGTCAGGCATGTGGTACGTGCCCATCGGGATCTCAACATCGCAGCGATCCGCGATCACCAAGGTGTTCTCAATGGCCGACGGATGATCGTGAAAGATCTCTCGCATTTCGTCGCCGTCTTTGACGTAGAAGCCGCGGCCATCGAATCGAAAGCGCTTCTCGTCTGAAATATTCGACGCGGTGCCAACGCAGAGCAGTGCGTCGTGATGATCGTGATCGCATTCGCGCAAGTAGTGTGCGTCGTTCGTTGCGACCAGCGGAATATCCATGTCCGCCGACATCTTGATCAATTCGGCGTTCACCAGGTCTTGGTCCGCAATACCGTGACGCTGAAGCTCAAGGTAGTAGCGATCACCAAATAAGCCGCGGAAGTCTTCTGCCACCGTCCAGGCGCGATCCGTTTCGCCCTGCACAATGGCTCGGGGGACCGGCGCCGAGAGACACCCCGAAGTGGCGATCAAGCCTTCGTGGCGCTCGCGCAGTAAGTCCATGTCGATGCGGGGCTTGTAATAGAAGCCGTCGAGGTACGCCTTCGACACCAGATACATCAAGTTCTGGTAGCCGGTCGCGTCCATCGCGATCAAAAGCAGATGGCTGATGGCGTCGAAACCGTCTTGAGTTCTTTCGCGTTTCTCGCGCTTAAATCGCGAGTCGCCCGCGATATAAACTTCGCAGCCGATGATTGGCTTTACGCCGTTCGCGCGCGCCTTGTTGTAGAACTCGACGGTGCCGAACAAGTTGCCGTGATCGGTCTGCGCCACTGCGGGCATGTTCAACGCTTTGGCCCGCTCGAACAGCGGGTTGTGCTTGATGGCGCCGTCGAGCAGCGAGTACTGTGTGTGGAGGTGGAGATGAACGAACGGCTTGGGCACGGGCCCCTACTCCCACTCAATGGTGGCGGGCGGCTTCGAAGAGATATCGTACACGACGCGGTTAATCCCTTGCACCTCGTTGATGATACGGCTTGAAATGTTTGCCAGAACATCGTGTGGGATATGGGCGAAGTCGGCTGTCATGGCGTCGACCGAAGTTACACAGCGCACCGCAATTACGTTTTCGTAGGTTCGCGCGTCCCCCATCACACCGACGCTCTGCACCGGGAGGTAGACGCAGAGGGCCTGCCAAATTTCGTCGTACAAGCCGGCCGAACGAATTTCTTCGAGCATAATCGCGTCCGCGGCGCGAAGCGGCGTGAGCTTTTCGCGTGTGACGTCACCCATGATACGAATGCCAAGCCCCGGGCCGGGGAACGGATGTCGCCCGACCAGCGTTTCGGGAAGCCCGAGTGCGCGCCCGACTTCTCGCACTTCGTCCTTGAACAGCTCCCGCAAGGGCTCCACGAGTTGCAGCCGCATGTCATCCGGCAGCCCGCCCACATTGTGGTGGGTCTTGATCGTGACGGACGCACCCTTCACCGAAACGCTCTCGATGACATCCGGGTACAAGGTGCCTTGTACGAGGTAGTCGCATTCACCGAGTTTTTGAGATTCTTCTTCGAACACGTCGATGAACAAGCCGCCAATAATGCGGCGCTTCTTCTCGGGTTCGCTCACGCCTTCGAGGGCCGTAAGGAATCGGTCCGAAGCATCAACACTGACCAACTTCACGCCGAGCGTTCCTGCGAAAAGTTTTTCGACTTCTTCGCGCTCATTCAATCTCATCATGCCGTGATCAACGAAGATACAGGTCAGCTGTTCTCCGACCGCGCGGTGGACGAGTGCTGCAGCAACCGAAGAATCGACACCGCCGCTCAAGCCACAGACCACGAGCCCTTCGCCAACCTGGCTGCAGATCTTCGCAAGGCTGCGATCGATGAAGGCATCCATCGTCCACGAGCCCTTGCAACCGCAAATGTCTCCGACAAAATTTCGCAGCAGCTCTTTGCCGATTTCGGTGTGTACCACTTCGGGATGAAACTGGATCGCCCAGATGGGTTGAGTGTTGTGACGAATCGCGGCATACGGCGAGTTATTGCTCGTTGCCAATATTTCGTAGTCCTGCGGAAGTTCGAGAACTTTGTCGCCGTGGCTCATCCAAACGACGTGCTCGGTATCTTTCGCGAGCCCTGCAAACAGGCGATCTTCCAGGTCCTCGAGTTTCAAATGCGCGCGACCGTATTCTGACTCGTCGGCCTTTTCAACACGCCCACCGAGCTTGCTCACGATCAGTTGCTCGCCGTAGCAAATGCCCAAGATCGGAGTCCCGAGATCAAAGACTGCGATGTCGATGTCGGGCGCACCCTCATCATGCACGCTCGACGGTCCGCCGCTCAGCACAATGCCCGACGCACCCCATGCCTCAATGTCAGCGCACGACATTCCGGCCGGAAGAATCTCGCAGTAGACGCTCTGTTCGCGAATGCGCCGCGCAATCAACTGTGTGAACTGCGAACCAAAATCCAAGATCAAGATTCGATCGCCAGCGTACTCGAGTTTTTTATTGCCAGCTTGCGGAGCGGAGGGGGCCTTCGACATGTGCGGGTCAATCGATCCGATAGTTAGGGGCTTCTTTAGTCACGATGACATCGTGGACATGACTTTCCTGCAAACCGGCAGAGGAAATCCTGACGAAGCGCGTTCGTGTGCGAAGTTCAGCGAGGTTAGGCGTACCGCAATACCCCATGCCGGAACGAAGCCCGCCATAAAGTTGATGCAAGCTGGCCGAAAGCCCGCCGCGATAAGGAACCCGACCTTCAATGCCTTCAGGAACAAGCTTGCTCTCCTGCACATCAGATTGGAAATAGCGGTCTGCACTCCCCTGAGCCATTGCCCCAAGAGAACCCATGCCGCGGTAGACCTTATAGGAACGACCTTGGAAGAGAACGACTTCGCCGGGAGATTCGTCCGTACCGGCGAACAGCGATCCAATCATCACGGTTGAAGCTCCCGCAGCAAGTGCCTTCACGACGTCGCCCGAATACTTGATGCCACCGTCAGAGATCACCGGGATGCCGGAGCGGTTGGCGATCTGATATGCATCGACAACTGCAGTGAACTGCGGCACGCCAATGCCCGCGATGACACGCGTCGTACAGATAGAACCGGGACCGACGCCAACTTTCACCGCGGATACGCCCGCTTTGATCAAGGCTTCTGCGCCCTCGCCCGTCGCGACATTGCCGCCGACGATCGAAAGGTCTGGAAAGTGGCTGCGCAACTCAGACACGGCTTTGAGGACGCCAATGGAATGGCCGTGTGCCGTGTCGACCACGATGACGTCAACTCCTGCGGAGACCAAGGCTTGCGCGCGTTCGAGTCGGTCGGGACCAACGCCGATCGCAGCACCACAGCGAAGTCTTCCCAAATCGTCTTTACAGGCGTCCGGGTAGCGCTCGCTCTTTTCGATATCCTTGATCGTAATGAGGCCGCGTAAGTTCCCCTCGCCGTCGACCACGAGCAATTTTTCGATCCGATACTGGTGAAGAAGCTCTTTGGCCCGCTCCATCCCGGTGCCTGGCGGCACAGTCACCAAACCTTCCTTGGTCATCATCGAAGACACTTTGGCGTTGGTGTCTTTGACGAAACGAAGGTCGCGATTGGTCAAGATCCCTACCGCTTTGCCGTCCGTTATGACCGGCACACCCGAGATCCGGTAACGCGCCATCACTTCGATCGCTTCGGAGATCCGTTGCTCCGGGCTCATCGTGATCGGGTCGACGATCATGCCGGATTCGGAGCGCTTGACCTTGTCAACTTCACCGGCTTGCGCCGAGCTCAGCATGTTCTTATGGATAATGCCGATGCCACCGTTCTGCGCCATCGCGATCGCCGTCTCGTGTTCCGTGACGGTATCCATCGCCGCAGAAACGAGCGGTGTATTCAGCGAGATCTCGCGCGTAAATTGGGAACGAAGATCTACATCGCTCGGTAAAACACTAGACTCACCGGGCACAAGGAGGACGTCATCAAACGTCAGCCCCTCGCGAATTCGGCTTTCATCCATTTCGTTGTTCTCGATTAGGCAAAGGGAAGACGAGTTGGCTGGACGATTGCCGTCCAAGCGCCTCCTGTTTGCCGCCGGATAGTACGGGGGGGATCCACGCGGGTCAAGCGCTTACCGCGATGTCGTCCGAGGAAAGTTCTCGTTGGACGAGGACCGTTTGAGCTCTTTGCGAATCGTCGGCAGCGTCGCCTCACAGGGAGACAAAAAACAGGCCCCGACGCAAGATCTGTCCGCGATTAAAAAAGTTCGACCCGCCCGCACGTGCGTTGTTTTAGAACGCCGGTCTCCACGGCGTCAGTTTCCGGCATCACGAAGTCGAGAAACACGATGTCAAACGCTTCGTGTTCAAGAACGTAGAGCGCCTCTTCAGCGCTTGAAACGGTTTGGACGTCGTAGCCTGCTTCTGACAACCGCGCTTCGAGGACTTCTCGGAAGTACCGTGGATCATCGGCTGCCCATATGCGCGCTTTGGACATGTAAACCGCAGGCTGACACGCCCCGGGATTCTCAACATGGGTCCGGTCACAACGCGCCCTGACTCATCGCCAGACCGAACACAAGACTTCCACCCCCGACGCAATGTCGCGTCGCAATGAGAGCGAAAAACACTGCCGACTTGGCAACGCTGGAATCAGTTCTGCAGAGCCCCGTGGCACGGGCGAGCCTCATCGAACTACGAGAACCCGCAGGGTCGCGACTGAGGCAGCGAGCGCTGGACTGGGCGATTTACCCAGTGACCGGCGTGCCGATCAATGAATGTGGCGTCGCCTCGACAACGTCGACTTCGATATAACTGCCCGCACGAGGCGCACCGAATTCGCCGATCGGAACGTTGACCACCCGGTGGTGGAGATCGCGTCCGCGCACCTGGCCTGGGCCGTGCATGCTTTCGCCTTCGACGCGGATCTCAGCGCGGGAACCCACCCGGCTAATGTGATGGTCTAGGGTCAAACGGCGCTGCAAATCCTGCAGAGCTGTGAGCCGCGCCGATGCGACTTCAGGTGCGATCTCTTCTGCCGACAGTTCGAGCGCCTTGGTGTGAGGGCGACGCGAATACTTGAAGCTGTAGCTGTCGACAAACCCAACGCTTTCAATCAACGAAAGCGTCTGTTCAAATTCTTCATCGGTCTCGCCGGGGAAGCCCACGATCAAGTCCGTCGTCACGACGATGTCGGGCCGCACCGCGCGCAAGCCCTTGATGATGGTCTCATAGTCGGCGCGGGTGTAGCGCCGTCTCATCTGTTCGAGGACGCGGTCCGAGCCACTTTGCACGGGCATGTGGACGTGGGGACAGAGTGACTCGAGTTCGCCGTGGGCTCGCAGCAAGACCTCGTCGAAGAACAATGGGTGCGGGCTGGTGTACCGAATGCGACGCAGTCCCTCGATCGCGTCGAGTTGCGTGAGCAAGCCGCCAAACGGAATCGTGCCTGCGGCTTCGGCCACTCCGCGACGCGTGTCGTGGCGGCCATAAGCGTTCACGGTCTGCCCCAACAGCGTGATCTCACTGACGCCTCGCTCCACCAAGTTGCGCACTTCCGCCACGATACTGGCTGCGGTTCGGCTGATCTCACGTCCACGGGTTTTGGGCACCACGCAGAAGCTGCAGAACATGTCACAGCCTTCCATCACGGTGACGAACGAATGGCCGGTGTCGCGCCCCTCGAAGGCGGGATGACGCTCGGGCAGATCAAAACGGTCCTGGGAAGCCGATTCCTCGATGCGGACTCCGGATTGACCCTGTGCGGCGCCCTCGAGCATCGCGGGCACTGCCAGCAAGTTGTGAGTGCCGAAGACGAGATCGACATGGCCAAAGCGGCGCAGGATCGTCTGGCCTTCCTGCTGAGCCACGCAGCCGCCCACACCGATCATGCGTCCCGGCTTTTCGGCCTTCCATTCGCGCAGGCGCCCCAAATCACTGTAGAGCTTGTTCTCGGCCTTCTCGCGTACGGAACAGGTGTTGATCAACAGCAAATCCGCCGCGCTTTCGTCGACCGCAGCCTCGTAGCCGGCGTGATACAGCAGGTTTGAGAGCTTCTCAGTGTCATGCACGTTCATCTGGCAACCAAACGTGCGGATCGAAAATCGTTTCAGTTCACTCATATTGGGATCAGTTGTGCTCTTTAAGGCTCGGGGATTTTGGGGAAAGCGCAGACTAGTGGATCCAAAGTGGCATCCCCACTCACGAAGTTGCACTTCTCAAACGTCGTTTGCAATTATTTCAAAAGAGAATCCTCGGATAACAGTTCGATATCAAAGCGTTTTTCAAAAGGGCGATCTAGCAGTTCAAAATCGTGTTTGACAAATCTGGATCAGCCGACATAATCAATTCCATAGGGCGAGCGACTCAACCTAAACCTTGGCAAATCAAGCATTTTCCTGGGCCCGGCGAGCTGAGCGTGAGCCAGACTGCACCAATTAAAGGATTTTCAGGTTTCGGAGTGGCGGTGGATTGGTCATTTCTGGTGGAAATGTCCAACCTCTCACCCCCCATAATGAGTCCACCGCCCTCCCCCTGTAGAACGCCCCTTCGGCACCAGCCGAGGGGGCGTTTTCATTTGGATCAGGCCCCACTCGTGCAACGAAACGCCCCATCAGCAGTTGCCAATGGGGCGTAGTTGGAACGAAATGGAAGCTCGCCGGCCCGGAGATGCAAGCTACAAAATGATGCTATCCACGACCTTTGCTAGCTGCCGTAGGTTCCGACATTCCTCGGCGATGTCGGTGTAGGGCAGGTAGCGGTTCATGACGCTGTCTCCGAAGCCCCAAGCACTCGGGCTTTCGGGGTTCAGCCAGACGACGTTCTTGGCTTTGCTCTGGATGTCGCGCAGACACCAGGCCTTGTCGTCGTTGTAGTTGTTCCGGGCGTCGCCCAGAATCAACACTGTGGTTCGCTTGTCGATCGACGAGAGATAGTCTCGCCAGAAGATGTTGAAGGCGAGGCCAAAATTGCTTCGCGTGTAAACGTTGATGACGTCGCCGCCGTCAAGGGCTCGTTCGATCGCACTGCTGATGTCCGAGTCTTTGAATACCGGCGTGACTTCGCCCAGGTCTGACACAAAAACAAAACAACGGATTCGCGTAAAGGCTTCCTGCAGGCTGTACATGAACTGCAGCATGAAGCGAGACACGTTCGCGACCGAAGACGACACGTCGCACAGGATGACCAGCTTCGGCCGTTCCTTGCGACGGTGCTTGTAGATCACGTTGAACGGCAGGCCCCCCGTCGCCATGTTGCGGCGAAGCGTCGTATGCAAGTCGAGCTTGCCCTTGCGTTCGCGCCGGCGACGAACGGAGAGAATGTTTTTGATCCGCTGTGCGAGGCGATGCACCACTTCTCGCATCCGAACAATTTCGTCTTCCGTCAGGTGATAGAAGCTCTTCTCGGTGAGCATCTCGCGACGGAACTTTTCCATGTAGTCATGGTTCTGTGTCTGCAGTTCGCGCTCGGTAAAGCTGCGCACGGCTTTGCGCAGACTTTCCATCATGGCGCCCATCAAGTCGCGCAGTGCCTGGACTTGTTCCGGAGACATGCCCGCTTCTTCAAGCTGCTGGGCGAGGTTTTCGAGTTCCTGCCCTGCCCCTTCGACGCCCATGCCTTCGGTGGTGCGGCGACTAAAGAAGCCCACCTGCAGCATGTTTTCGATGTTCCCCGTGCCAGCTTGCTCGGCGGCCTCGCGGATCATGTTTTCGATTTCGGACAAGTCTTGGGTGAGCAGTGCCTTGGCGAGTTCGCCGAGATCGACATCTCCGTCCATCTGTTCGAGCATTTCGGCGATCTGTTGCATCAACTGCTCGATGTCGATGTCCATACCGGCCATTTTCTCACCGACGTCGCCGAATGAATCGCGCAGGCTGTCGTAGAAGCCAGACCAGAACAGATCGAAAAGCTGATCGAACGTAGCGATCTCGTCGCCGCGCTTGATCATGGTGGTGCGGAGTGCGTCCTTGAACAGATCTCTGTCGTCAAGAGACAACTCGTCCAACGCTTCGAAGGCGTTGATGCCCTCAGCGACAGACACACGAATCCCACTCTTGCGAAGCAAGTTGGTGAATTCGACGACCTTTGCTTGCATGCTCAGTGGAGGACTCCCTTCTTCTTGGGCGCGGCAACCGGTTCGGGTGCGGCGACCGGAGCTTCAGCTGCGGCCTCTGCTGCCTTCTGCTCGAGCAGCTTCGAAAGTTCCTTCTGCGCCTTGTTGATGTCGCCCTCATACTTGAGGATGACGTTCAACGTGTCTGTCACCATGGCCTCGTCGAGGTCCGTAGCGTTGAGCGCCATCAGGGATCGTGCCCAGTCGAGAGTCTCACTAATCGACGGGATCTTCTTAAGGTCGAGATCGCGGATCGAGTGCATCAGGCTCACAAGGTCCTTCGCAAGACGCTTGTCGATTTCGGGAACCTTCTGGTCGAGGATGCGCACCTCGAGTTCTTGGTTCGGGTAGTCGATCCAGAGATGCAGGCAGCGTCGTTTGAGCGCGTCGCTCATCTCGCGGGCATCATTGGACGTGAGCATCACGATCGGAATCTGCTTCGCCTTGATCGTTCCCAATTCTGGGATCGTGACCTGAAAGTCCGAAAGCACCTCAAGAAGGAAAGCTTCGAATTCGGGGTCCGACTTGTCGACTTCGTCAATCAACAACAGAGCCGGGGTATCTGACGTAATCGCCTGCATAAGCGGACGAGGCACAACGAAGCGCTCCGAGAAGAAGACCGAGTCCTCAGCCGCAACGCGGTCTGCAGCCTCGGTCAAGGTGGTCGCTCCGGCCATCGCCTTGCTCACCTGATCTTTGAGCAACTGCGTGTACAGGAGCTGCTTTGAATACTCCCACTCATACAACGCCTTGGCTTCGTCGAGTCCTTCGTAGCACTGGAGTCGAATCAGCTGTCGATCCAAAGACGTCGCCACAACCTTGGCGAGTTCCGTCTTCCCCACACCAGCGGGCCCCTCGATCAAAATCGGTTTGCCGAGTTGCTGCGCGAGATAGACGACGGTCGCGATGCGTTTGTCGCAGACGTATCCCTGCTTGTCGAGGTCGGTAATGACGCTGTCAACACTTTCGAACATGGGGAGGAACTCCTATGGCGTGTTTGGCTTGATTGCTTTGGGCGTTGCTTTCACGACGTAGACGAGAACGAGTCGCTCGCAAGCTTAAGAAATTCGCCTCGTGTCCACCGACGTTTCCCTGCTCGCGTATGCACGAATTTTCAGCTCATCAGATGCAGAACGTGCCCAAGCTTGTCTTTCTTCGTCTGCAGATACTTTTTGTTGGCTTCGTTGGGCGTAATTTCGAGAGGGACGCGCTCGATGATCTTGAGACCATAGCCTTCGACGCCCGCTCGCTTGACCGGGTTGTTGGTGATCATTCGCATTCGGCGCACGCCGAGATCCACAAGGATCTGGGTGCCGACTCCGTAGTCACGCTGATCGGCAGCGAAACCCAATTTGTGGTTGGCCTCGACCGTGTCGAGTCCTTCATCGTCTTGAAGCGCGTAAGCTCGGATCTTGTTCTTGAGGCCGATGCCGCGACCTTCCTGACGCATGTAGAGCAAAATCCCGCTGCCCTCTTCGTCGAGCATCGCGAGTGCCTTCTGCAGCTGCTCTCCGCAATCACATCGGCACGACCCGAAGGCGTCGCCTGTCAGACATTCGCTGTGGACGCGAACGAGCACCGGCTCGTCAGAATTGATGTCGCCCTTCACAAGCGCCATGTGGTCGACGTTGTCGATGTCGTTTTCGTAGACGATGCAGCGGAAGTCGCCGCCGGCCATGGTAGGCATATTTGCCTTGGCAACACGGCGAACCAGCTTTTCGTTGGCCAAGCGGAATTTGATGAGATCTTTGATCGTGACGATCTTGAGGTCATGAACCTTCGCGTATTTCGCGAGGTCGTTCATCCGCGCCATCGTTCCGTCGTCGTTCATGATCTCGCAGATCACGCCAGATGGTTTAAAGCCCGCGAGTCGCGCCAGATCCACCGAACCTTCGGTCTGCCCGACCCTGCGGAGGACACCGCCCGCGCGGGACCGCAGCGGGAAGATGTGCCCGGGGCGAACAATGTCGGCCGGGACCGCGTCGTCCGCGATGGCAGCTTCGATGGTGCGCGAGCGATCGTGCGCTGAGATCCCGGTGGTGACACCCTCGCGCGCTTCGATCGACACCGTAAAGGCCGTACCGTAGGTCGCGGTATTTTCGTAGTCAGGGACCATCATGCCCAGGTGAAGACGTTCGAGCTGTTCTTCTTCAAGGCTCAGACAGATCAGGCCACGACCGTGGGTGGCCATGAAGTTGATCGCCTCGGGCGTCACCATGTCGGCCGCCATACAGAGGTCGCCTTCGTTCTCTCGATCTTCGTCGTCGACCAAGATCACCATCTTGCCCGCGGCAATGTCCGCGATGGCTTCTTCGATGGGACTCACGATGGAGTCCGGATGGTCGTGATGACCGCGCAATACTTCGTCTTCCAAGGGGACCAAGTTGCTCGCACTCGTGTCGTCGTTCTTGTCGTTCGACATCTCGAAAAGGACCTCACTTGCCGTCTGGGTCGCGGCTACGATTGGATAAATTGTGGCGGGCGCGCCGCGCGGGTGATGGATCGTTGTTGCTTCGTGCGCCCGGAGGGCGCTCCGATGCAGGGACTGGGGGTTTGGGCGTCGGGAGACGCCTGGGCTTGCTCTGGCTAAGGGACGTGCTGAATATTGGGCACCAACTCGACGGATCTGCCGACCCTCGCGTACACTTGGGCCTCAAAGATCTTTAGGTACAACGCTGAATTCACTTGGGATTACGCTATCAGCGCGACCGCGGGGTGTCAATTAGGCAGTGCCACTGCCAGTTCCTCGGGGCGAGGCAAAATTACGCAGCAAGCTCTTCAAGAAGTCTTCCTCAGACAGCCCGAACTTCGTTGCAAAGTCGTGCTTTTCGTCGAGGCTTCGGTACAGCACCCGCATGAGTTCCCGGTAGGTTTCGATCACGCCTTCGCCGCGCAGAGCAACCGCCGGGAACGTCGAAAAACCTTGCCACGCGTCGCGAATTTCTTGCAGAGGCTTCACGTCGGGCAAATCGCGCTTGTTGAACTGAACGACCTTCGGAATGCGCTCAAAGTCAAAACCGTTGGCTTTGAGGTTGGCTTCCATGTCACGCCATGAATAGGCGTTCGCACTCGCTGACGCGCGCTGAGAGTCGGCAATGAACGCAATGGCGTCTGCGCCGGCCAAAACCACCTTGCGCGTCGACTTGTGCATCACCTGCCCGGGCACCGTAAAGACTTTTGTCTTGATGGAGAAGCCACCAGAGGTGGTGAATTCAACCGGCAAGAAATCGAAATAGAGCGTGCGATCGTCCTTGGTATCGAGGGTGACCATCTTGCCGCGGGAGTCGGGGTTCATCAATTCATGCAGCTTGAGCAGGTTCGACGTCTTTCCCGAGAGCGCCGGGCCGTAATAGACCACTTTCACGCTAATCTCACGATTCGCCATGTTGATCTGAACCATGCTGCCAACTCCTCACACCCCCGCGCAGACGGAGATGTCCCAATTCTTTGGTTTCTAATCGGCAAATTGGGCCCGAAGGTGTAGGCGGAGAATGCGCATCGGGGCAGAAAAGTCCCGGCTCGGGGCGCCCTATCCCCCCAGGAAGCGGGACAACAATTGGCGTGCCGCAGCGCCTGGGGTCGTCTCCCGCGACTCCACCGCTGACTCCAGGCCCGCAAGCTCGTCGGCAACGCCCGCATCGGTGCGGAACGCTGCCTTGAGGCCGTCTTCTACGAGGGACCACATCCAGTCCCGCGCCTGGCGCCGCCGTCGTGCCTCCAGTTCGCCGCTCTCACTGAATGTCGCCCGATGTGAGCACACCATTTCCCACAGCTCTGGAATGCCTTCACCGGTCTTTGCGCTGGCTTTCATGACTGGCGGATTCCAACTCGCGCTGAGCGAGCGAATGACCTCCATCGCGCCTGCGTATTCGAGTCTCGTTCGTTCGGCGACTTCGAGCGTGGGACCATCGGCCTTATTGACCAGCAAGCCATCGGCAAGTTCGACCACGCCCTTCTTGATCCCCTGCAGTTCGTCTCCGCCTCCGGGCAGCAGCACAAGCAAGAAGAAGTCAACCATCCCCGCGACAGCCACCTGAGACTGGCCAATGCCGACCGTTTCGACGATTACCACGTCGTAGCCTGCTGCTTCACACAGGAGCATGGCTTCGCGGGTGCGCTGGGCGACGCCCCCTAATGATGTCCCCGACGGCGATGGACGAATAAACGCAGACGGATGTCGCGCCAGCACTTCCATGCGCGTTTTGTCGCCGAGGATACTTCCCCCACTCACCGGGCTGGTCGGGTCGACCGCTAACACCGCGACGCGATGACCGCGCTCGACGAGCTGCAGCCCCAACGCCTCGATCATCGTGCTCTTGCCTGCGCCGGGCGGCCCCGTGATCCCGAGTCGCACCGACGTGCCGGTATTCGGGATCAGCGCTTCGAGGATATTCTGGCCCATAGCGGACTGCTCGACGCGCCCACTCTCGAGCATGGTGATCGCCCGCGCGAGTTCGCGTCGTTCCCCTTTGCGGATGGCCTCAAGAAATTCCGCAGAGGGCGCGGGGCTCTCCCGCCCGTCACTCATTACGCTCGGTCCTTCAAGACGCTCAAGACTTCGCGCACTGCCTTCGGGATCGCCGTGCCCGGTCCGAAGATCGCGGCGGCACCGGCTTCACGCAAGAAGTCGTAGTCACGCGGAGGAATCACGCCACCCACGATCACACGAATTTCGGAAGCACCGGCCTGCTTGAGCGATTCGATGAGCATCGGAACCAGAGTCTTGTGTCCCGCGGCCTGACTCGAAACCCCAACCACATGCACGTCGTTGTCGACCGCCTGGCGGGCGGCTTCGTCCGGCGTCTGAAACAGCGGGCCGACATCAACGTCAAAACCCATGTCGGCGAACGCGGTCGAGATCACCTTCATGCCGCGATCATGTCCGTCCTGTCCGAGCTTCACGACGAGCATGCGCGGGCGGCGGCCTTCGGTTTCGGCAAAGTCTGCAACGTCTTTGCAGACCGCTTCATATTCTTCATCACCCTGGTACACGCTGCCGTAAACACCGGAGACCGAGCTCACGTCGGCGCGGTGCCGGGTGTAGACCTCGGCCAAAGTTTCGGAAATCTCTCCGACCGTGGCGCGAAGCTTCGCGCAGGTCACCGCCTGATCTAGCAGATTGCCCTCGCCACTTTCCGCCAGCTGCTTGAGCGTGGCGAGTTCGCGGTCGACATCTGCCTGGTTCCGTGCAGCCTTGATCTGTTCGAGGCGGCGAATCTGCGATTCGCGCACCGCGGTGTTGTCGATGTCGCGCACATCGATCTCGGGTTCTTCTTCAAGGACGTACTTGTTGACGCCCACGATCACGTCATCTCCGCGATCCACCCGCGCCTGTCGTCGCGTCGCGACTTCTTCGATGCGCTGCTTCGGCATGCCGCTCACAATCGCCTTGGTCATGCCGCCCAGCCCTTCAACTTCGGCGATAATCTTGCGTGCTTCTTCGGCCACGGTGTGGGTGAGTGATTCCATGAAGTACGAACCACCCCACGGATCAACCACCGCCGGGATTCCGGTTTCTTCCTGCAAAATCAACTGGGTATTGCGCGCGGTACGAGCCGCCGCGTCGGTTGGCAGACTCACCGCTTCGTCGTAGCCATTGGTGTGGAGCGACTGTGTGCCGCCGAAGACCGCAGCCATCGCTTCGATGGTGGTGCGCACGACGTTGTTCATCGGGTCTTGCTCGGTGAGGCTCGCCCCCGAAGTCTGGCAGTGGGTGCGCAACATCATCGACTTTGGATTCTTGGGGTTGAACTCCTGCATCATCTCGGCCCACAAGAGCCGCGCTGCGCGCATCTTTGCGATTTCGAGATAGAAGTTCATCCCGATTGCCCAGAAGAAGGAAAGGCGTCCAGCGAACTTGTCGATATCGAGCCCCTTCGACAGCGCGGCGCGCACGTAGTCGAGGCCGTCGGCCAAGGTGAATGCCAACTCGAGCACTGTCGACGCACCGGCTTCTTGCATGTGATAGCCGCTAATCGAAATCGAATTAAACTTCGGCATCTCGTGCGCGGTGTACTCAATGATATCGGCCACAATGCGCATGCTGGGCTCGGGCGGATAAATGTAGGTATTGCGAACCATGAACTCTTTCAGGATGTCATTCTGGATCGTTCCCGCGAGTTGCTTACGCTCAACGCCCTGCTCTTCGCCGGCGGCGATAAAACACGCGAGGATCGGGAGCACGGCACCGTTCATCGTCATCGACACGGTCACGTCTTGCAGTGGGATTGAGTCGAACAGGATCTTCATGTCTTCGATCGAATCGATGGCGACGCCCGCCTTTCCCACGTCACCGGTCACCCGTTCGTGATCAGAGTCGTAACCGCGATGGGTCGCAAGGTCGAACGCAACCGAAAGGCCCTGCTGCCCGGCGGCAAGATTCGCGCGATAGAAAGCATTTGATTCTTCGGCGGTCGAAAAGCCCGCGTACTGACGCACGGTCCACGGCCGATTCGCGTACATGGTCGCGCGAGGGCCCCGGATAAAGGGAGCGATGCCCGGAGTCGAATCGACATATTCGAGGTTCTCGAGATCTTCAGCGGTGTAGACCGGCTTGATCTCAATGCCTTCGGCACTGCGCCAGACCAGATCGTCGACGGATTTGTCTCGCAATTCTTTGGCGGCCAGGTCATTCCACTTGCCCATGTCTGCCCGCTTGCCGGCGTCCCAACTCATTTCGTTCTCCACTTGTCTTGCGTTCTGTGTCGCTTCGTTTTGGATCGGCTTCGATTCGAACCGCGTCAATTCACGCGATGATTCAAATGGCCGCCGAGTCTAGCCCGCGCTGGCGAATCACTGCAGTGAAATTTGCTGCGCCAAGCCCCGCGGGACTCACATCGCGCGTCGGTACCGACCCCCCACCTCAAACAGTGCCTCGCTAATTTCGCCAAGGGAACAGACCTTCGTCGCTTCGAGCAACGCATCGAAGACGTTTTCTGCCCGAGAAGCAGTCTCCTTCAAGTCTTCAATCGCAGCCCCACGTTCTGCCGCGAAGCGCGCTTCGAATGCTTCCAAATTCGCGAGCTGCGAATGCTTTTCATCGTCGCTCGATCGCATCAGTTGGTCGGGCGAAGACACGACATCGTCTCCGTTCGGATTGATGTACGTGTTGACTCCCACCACGGGCAACTCACCCGAATGTTTCAGCGTCTCGTAGTGCATGCTCTCTTCCTGAATTTTGCTGCGCTGGTACAAGGTCTCCATCGCACCGAGCACCCCACCGCGTTCGCTCAAGCGATCGAACTCCGCCAGCACAGCAGCCTCGACTTGGTCCGTGAGCTGCTCGATCAAATACGAGCCTTGGATCGGATTCTCGTTCTTGGCCGTTCCGAGCTCGCGTTGGATGATCAACTGGATCGCTACCGCGCGACGCACGGAACCTTCAGTCGGAGTCGTAACCGCTTCATCGAACGCGTTCGTGTGCAGGCTGTTGCAGTTGTCTTGGAGTGCGGTCAACGCTTGAAGCGTTGTGCGGATGTCGTTGAAGTTCATCTCCTGTGCGTGTAGCGAGCGGCCGGAGGTCTGGATGTGATATTTGAGCTGCTGACTACGAGGAGAAGCCCCGAACCGCTCGCGCATGGCCACCGCCCAAATACGCCGGGCCACGCGACCAATCACGTTGTATTCGAGATCGAGACCATTGCTGAAGAAGAACGAAAAGTTTGGCGCAAAGTCATCCACTTCCATCCCGCGCGCGCGGTAGTACTCCACAAACGTGAAACCGTTGGCGAGCGTAAAGGCCAGCTGTGTAATCGGGTTCGCTCCCGCTTCGGCCATGTGATAGCCAGAGATTGAAACCGAATAGAAGTTCCGCACGCTGTGGTCGATAAAATACTGCTGAATGTCGCCCATCATCTTGAGTGCGAAGCCAGTTGAAAATATGCAGGTATTCTGAGCCTGATCTTCTTTTAAAATGTCGGCTTGCACCGTACCGCGGACCCGGGTCAAGGTGTCTGCCTTGATGCGCGCGTAGGTTTCGGCATCTACCGCACGGTCCCCGGGGATTCCGAGCAAGCCGAGCCCCAGACCATCGTGGCCCTCCGGGAGGTCCCCGCCGTATTGCGGAAGGTCGGCACCCCCGCACCGCTCGCGCACCGCGTCGAGCTCTCCGCGTTCGATGAGAACCTTTTCGACCTGCTGGTCGATCGCCGCGTTCAGGAAGAACGCCAGGATCATGGGCGCCGGACCATTGATGGTCAGCGACACTGACGTCGTCGGTGCGCACAAATCAAAGCCTGAATAAAGCTTCTTGGCGTCATCGACGGTGCAGACCGACACGCCCGAGTTGCCAACCTTGCCAAGGATGTCCGGACGTACGGATGGGTTGCGCCCGTACAGGGTCACGCTGTCGAACGCGGTTGACAAACGCGCCGCACTCTGGCCTTTGCATAAGTAGTGAAAGCGGCGATTCGTTCGTTCCGGCGTGCCCTCTCCCGCAAACATCCGGGTCGGATCTTCCCCTTCGCGTTTGAACGGAAAGACGCCTGTCAAAAATGGAAACTTGCCGGGCAGGTTTTCAAGTCGCAGGTAGCGGGTTAGCGCGCCCCAGTCCTTTAAGGCCGGAAGAGCGACTTTGGCGACCGGCGTGCCCGAAAGAGTCTCGCCGTAATTTCGCACGGTGATCGTTTTGTCGCGCACGTGATACTGCTGCTCTTCCGCCTTGTACTGCTCTCGGGTCTGCGGCCAACTTTCGAGCGCGTCTCGCAAGTCTTTTGGCAGCTCTGCGAGAATGGCTTCGCGTCGCGCTTCCAGACTTTTGCGAGCAGATGCGTCGAGGGGTGCTGCCCCTTCGCTGAGTTCGCGGAGCGTTCTCGCGATGGCGTCCGCAGATGCGGCACGTTCCGCCAGAGTTTCGGTTTGTTCTCGATACCCGCGCAGGGTCTCGGCGATCTCCGACAAATAGCGCTCACTCGAATTCGGGAGCAACGCGCCGCCGCTTTCTGCGGCACGACCCATACGAGTCTCGCCCTCAAACACGCTTGCGCCGGAAGCAACCAGATCCCGCCGAATCGCGGCGTAAAACGCTTCTACCCCGGGGTCGTTCCATTGATGGGCGATCGCGGGAAATACAGGAGTCTCCTCATCGCTTGCCGCAAACGACACCGTGTTGCGCTTCCACTGTTTTCGCACGTCCCGCAATGCATCGAGCGCACCCCGGCGGTCCGACTTGTTGATCACGATGTAGTCCGCAAGTTCGAGCATGTCGATCTTTTCAAGCTGCGAAGGCGCACCATACTCCGGCGTCATCACATAGGCGGAGCGATCGACGAGGTCGACGATTTCCGAATCGCTTTGGCCGATGCCGGCGGTTTCAACCACAACGAAATCAAAGCCCGCAGCCTTCAAGACAAGCAGCGCGTCGGTGACCGAAGGCGATAGCGCCAAGTTCGCCTGGCGAGTCGCAAGCGA
>Ga0115003_10000616_pt1 | contig 31528 bp, 32 predicted proteins | sample ArcticOcean_MG_C_7_FD_88736 | JGI IMG/M metagenome (GOLD analysis project Ga0115003, IMG submission 88736) | Marine microbial communities from western Arctic Ocean - ArcticOcean_MG_CB11_88 | ecosystem: Environmental > Aquatic > Marine > Oceanic | place: Arctic Ocean: Canada Basin | collected...
CCTTATCCTCGTGCTGAATTAGCGCGTCAGCTATGTAGATTGGGGTCGCCAACTGACCATAAACTAAGCCACCGGCTGCGAAAAGGGCGACGGTCAGGGCAATAATCTTTCTGCCCTCAAGGATTATCGAGAGCAGTTTGCCAAGATCAATCTCATCATCGGAAAATTGATTTTGTCGCGCATTCGTACCGGCATTCATTGTGTTATTTTCAGACATAATTTAAAAATCGTAACCTTACGTTTTTCGAAGCACTCAAACCGTACCCGAAATATTTTCTAAACCCGCTCTCAGACTCGTTGACGGTTGCTGATACCCGAGCCTCTAGCCCCGGAACCATCAGGGCCCGTTAAGTCTATCCAGATCATAGAGACCACTGATACTTGGCAGGAGTTGAGAGATAACCTTATTCCAACGCGCCATCGGCGCTGACGTCACGTAGACGACATCCATAGGGGCTAGCTGAAACTGCGTACTCAGGATCAACATGCTGCCAACCGAGGCGTCCAACTGAAAGACATTCACCACCTGGTCAGGCTGCTGGCTCGCTCTGAGCACAAAAATTCCACGGGCATCTGCAGAGCGCTCATTTAAGCCCCCGACATTGTTAAGTGCTTCAGCTAGGGTCAAACCACTACGATCAATGCGCTGAGTCTCGGGCTTGAGCACATCGCCCATGACAAATACCTTTAAACCGTCATTGCGAGGCACATGGATAATATCATTGCTGCCAAGAAGCCGATTCTGACTCATATCCCCGTACTGATACAGGGCATAAAGATCCAGTGCAGTCTCTTTCGGCGCACTGCTATCATTAGAGGTAACCACTACCGACCGCCAGTCTGCATCAACCGCCAAGCCGCCTGACGCATTTAGAGCATCCAAGACCGTCAGGGGCACATTGGTAATCGGTAATACGCCTGGCTGAGCAACGGCGCCAGTAACAAATACTCGCTGAGATCTATAGGCAGCCACAGAGACTTCGACCTGAGGTGACTCGATATAATTTGCCAGATCTCGCGCAATCAGGTCTCTCGCGTCAGAGACAAGCTTACCCACTACCTTTACCTTGCCAATATACGGATAGAAAATAGTACCATCCGGGTGCACTACACTACCGGACTCACCTGCCGATCTAAACTGACCGGCGGGGATGGTTAGCTCAGGGTGATCCCAAACAATTATATTAAGAACATCCCCAACACCAACAACGTAGGAATACTGATCCATCTGCACTTGCAAGCCGGGGTTGGCTTGAGCTTGGGGTTTTACTGGGCGCATTTCCGACAAAAGCGCAGGGCTTATGAGCCGAGTATTGACCTGCTGGGTAAAGTCAGTTGAGACACTATCTGACCGAATAAACTTATCCACCAAGCCTACCCGATCGCCACCAGCCAAATCGGCTGAACTAACCTGCAGACCAGGAACAACCGTGCAGGCTGACAAAAACAGGGCTAGCAGTGCTGCGTGTATTACGCAGCTCATTCGTTTAAACAGTACAACCATCACTAACGTTACCCTTAAATTTCGTTGTCAATCATCACACAAAAGTCATTCTGTACCCCGTGCTCACACACTAGGCCGCTAGCCACCAATTCGTGCAACCCACTCTGAACAACTCTCTTCGATTTGTTCAAAAATAAATCTGAATGCCTCATCACTTTTGTGATACGGATCATCAATCTCCTGGCCGAACCAATGACCGAGGAGCATGACCTTACCTGAATATGCAGGGTAGCGATCCATCAGACTCTGCTGATGAGCTTTCTCCATCACCAGTACCAAATCGGCCTCGACCAACATAGTGCTGCTGATTTGTCTTGCACTGTGGTCCGCCGCATCATAGTTATTCTCAAGCAACAAAGCTGCGGCACTTGGGTCAATGCCCTTTTTTTTAAGTGCGCATAGCCCTGCCGATAAGATAATTTTACCTGACAATTTATGCCTTAAAATTCGCTCGGCTGTGGGACTTCGGCAAATATTGCCGACACAAACAACAAGGATATGATTGAAAATTTCTAGGCGTCCATAGAGAGGAATTTAATAACTTGATGTTACCTGTTTAGAAAGGCTGGAGTCTATACGTTATCGCATAGAAGAAGCAATAAAATTAACTAACGACACTCAAGACTAGCAAACGGCAATGAGGCCGAAACCTGTTGATTCAGTAAATTGATTAATACTATAGCTCGCTGATCGCCATCAGGCTGAGAAAATACTGCATCGAGACCGCGAAAGGGGCCATCAACGATGTAAAGCGAGTCTCCCTCACTGGGGAGGCTGGACAAAGTCCCCTCATTATCTGGATCGGTGCGAAACATTAGCTGGTCAATAAGCGACTCCGGCACCTTGACTGGCGCGCCGGAACTGGTAACAAAATGACTGACACCTCGCGTCGAGCGAATAGTGGTTAAGGAGACTGATTCCTGGTCAAAATTAACAAACAGATAACCGGGAAATAGCGCTTCCTGCCTGACCACCCGAGAGCCTCGAGAAAGTTTCTCGATACGCATCATCGGGCAAAATGAATTGACGCCTTGGCGCCCAAGATTATCCACTGCCCTGCCTTCTTGCTTTGATTTTGTCTGAAGTAAAAACCAGCCTTCCATGTTAATCACCCTGTGAAACTTGTCAACTGAACCAACCGAGTCAAGGTTAGGCAACTCGATTGGGTAGTGCAAGAAGTTCCTTCTCACATGGGGCTAACAGATTTCTGTCGCGGCCATTACCAGTGCGTGGGACCAGATCGTCGTCAGCCGCAATAATCAGGATCAGATTAAGCTTATCCTTAAAACCAGCCCCAAACTACAGCAGAAGAAAAATTAAAAACGCGTGGAGTTAATTCAGCCTCTAGAGGTATTGGAGCAACGCATAGAAACCAAGCCGACCGCCGATTACGCTCAAGCAAAGACGATTAACAGCGGCATTACCGAATTTTTACTCTCAACGTCAAAGGTAGCATCAAATCATGATCGATACCTTGAAATGGTTGGCGTAAACAGTGATGAAATAACGCAATTTATCGACACAATAGACGCCATCGTCTCCGGCCTCCTACAAAAATCACAAAACATAGAGGGTAAAGTCGCTAAGGGTAAGAAGTACCTGCAGAAAATCAATGAGCTGCGCGACTCTATATAAAGCTCTTCAACATAACGCATACAACAAGGAAGAATAAAATGGCTATAGACTGGGATCAATTCGATATAGATGTAGACCAGGCCGCCAAGCGCAGCGCCAACGCAACAGACGAGATACTGGCATCCAAGGTCTCTTCTCTCACCAGCATGACCGATGCAGAGGTTAAAGAACTTTTGCCTCTGCCCACCGATGTCAAAGCACTGGGCAAGCTGTTAAAAATCGTGCAGTCAGCAGAGAATAGAAACACCAAGATCAACCAGATCGTCAACAATGCGGAAGAGTTTTCCGGAGTGGTATTAGCGCTAACCAAGAAGCTGGTCTAACCCTAAAGTACCTGAATGTAACTCATCCGGCCGCCCCTGTAGCTCGTATAGAGGCGGTATTTGGATGAATAATATTTGTCGAGACCATGCGCTTGCCGTATGGTCTCGACTTTAGCGCAACCACCGCACTCAGGAGCGATTAATGAAATATCAAGGCCAGACCGACTACGACCACCAAGGGCCTTCGCCCCGTCGCGGTGTGTTGCTGTGTAATTTGGGTACGCCAGATGCGCCCAAAACCGCTGAGTTGCGCCGCTATCTGAAAGAGTTCTTGAGTGATCCCCGGGTTGTAGAAGTACCGCGACTGCTGTGGTGGATGATTCTCAATCTGATCATCCTGCGTATTCGTCCAAGTCGTTCGGCGAAGCTCTATGCCAGTGTCTGGTCAGAAGGTGGCTCGCCGCTAATGGTGCACTGCAAGGCCCAAACCGCCGGGGTAAAGAAAATCCTCAACGAAAAATTCAATGATGATGTGCCTGTAGCTCTGGGTATGAGTTATGGCAATCCCTCTATGGAGTCGGCAATCGCAGAACTGACTGCACAGAATGTTCACAATATTACGGTACTGCCGCTCTACCCCCAGTATTCAGGTGCGACTATAGGCTCTACCTTTGATGCGGTGGCTAAAGTTTTCACCAAAACCCGCTGGGTGCCTGAGCTGCATTTTATTGGCGGTTATCAGCAGTCGGAAGCTTATATAGATGCCCTGTGCGAGACTATTCGCAAGCAGTTCGATGAGCATGGTGAGCCGGATAAGCTGGTCTTTTCGTACCATGGCACGCCACAGAGTTATTTGAAAAAGGGCGATCCGTACCACTGCTTATGCCATCAGACGACAAGACTTGTGCGCGAGCGTATGGGGCTTGATGAACATAAAATTATGACGACATTCCAGTCGCGCTTTGGTCGTGAGCCTTGGCTTCAGCCCTATACCGATAAGACTATGGAAGCGCTGCCTGAACAAGGCATCAAGCATGTGGCAGTGATTTGCCCGGGCTTTTCATCTGACTGCTTGGAGACTATTGAAGAGATTAATATGGAAGCTCGTGAGCTGTTTGTTGAGGCTGGGGGTAAGACCTTTCATTACATTCCCTGCTTGAATGATAATCCGGCACATATTGAGGCGTTGGCTGAGGTGGTGAGTAAGTACCTTTAAGTGCAGACGCCACTCTGGCATTTTGAGATAGCAAAACACCTGTCACTCTGAGCGCAGCCGAAGGGCCTCCTGCCGACTGAGGGCCTCCCGCCTACTGAGGGTCCCCTGCCGGCTGGCTGAGATCCCTCGGCTACGCTCGGGACGACAGAGTTGAGGCTCTGGATGACGGAGTTGAGGCTCGGGACGACAGTATTAGGGTTCGGGGTGACAGCACTAGGCTCCTGGGCGACAGAACTTGTCATCAGGATTACACCGAGCCTTGCAACCAACCCTGCAAAACATCCCCACATAAACCCGCCACAGTGACCGTCGCAATCTCATCAGCACGGGTGCTGCCATCATTAATAATCACAATAGGCTTGTTCTGCTTGCTGGCCCAAAGACAGAATCGATAGCCAGAAAAGGCCACCAAAGAAGACCCCACCACCACTAGCCCATCCGCATCCTGCATCTGCTTTTCCACCTCAGCCACTCTTAGAGCTGGCACCGAATCACCAAAAAATACTGCGTCCGGTTTTAATATGCCACCACAGTTTTCACAGTCCGGCACCTGCATATTACTGTAATCGAGATTATCGATATCGGCATCACCGTCCGGCGCTATGGCTCCGGCAAGCTTGGCGAAATCCGGATTATTACGCTCCAGCCAGCTCTGCAAAGGTGCCCGCGGCAGGCGCAAATTGCAGCTAATGCAGGAAACACTGTCCACACGCCCATGGAGATCAATCACTTTCTGGCTGCCGGCGCGTTGATGCAAGCCATCGACATTCTGTGTCACCAGACAGGAAACCACCCCCGCCCTCTCTAATCCGACCAAAGCATTGTGCGCGGCATTGGGCTGGGCACTGCTCATAAACCGCCAACCCACCAGATTGCGCGCCCAAAAGCGCTGCCGAGCCTGGTGATTGCCAACAAAGTCCTGATGGCTGACCGGCGGTTTGCGCTGCCATTCACCGCGGCGATTGCGATAGATAGGCACACCAGATTCGGCGCTGACACCGGCGCCAGTCAGTACTAACCAGCGCGGCTGAGAGTTGAGCAAGTTGATGGCAGTTTGCAATGGTTTACCCTGGTGTTTTACGGCGTTTGAAGGCGGTTGAAAGTCAGGCATTATTTATACGCAATCCGTATAATGGCGGTTTTAGATTGTAATGACTCTAGCCAAGTAAACCTTATGAATATTAAAGCTTATATGCAAACACTGGGCAGCCAAGCGCGAGATGCGTCTCGAATCATTGCTGCGGCAGACACTGTACTGAAAAATCAGGCACTTCTGGCGATCGCCGAAGCGCTTAATCATGACCGTGAAAAATTGTTGTCGGCCAATGCGCTGGATATGCAAAACGGCGTTGCCAGTGGCCTCGACGCGGCGCTACTGGATCGTTTGGAACTCAACCCAGAGCGTATCGACGCCATGATCGAAGGCCTGCAACAGGTTGCTGCCCTGCCCGATCCCATAGGTGAAATAACTGACTTGGAAGATCGCCCAAGCGGTATCAAACTCGGCAAGATGCGTGTATCCCTAGGTGTGGTCGGCATTATTTATGAGTCCCGCCCCAACGTCACAATCGACGCAGCCAGTCTCTGCCTAAAATCAGGCAACGCGACTATTTTGCGTGGTGGCAGTGAAGCCATTCAATCGAATCAGGCGATTGCCGCCTGTATCACTCAGGGATTGCTCGAAGTGGGTCTGCCTGAAGCAGTGGTTCAGGTGGTCAATACCACTGATCGTGCGGCGGTAGGTGAACTGATCACCATGACCGAATTTGTCGATGTAATTGTGCCACGGGGCGGTAAAAGTTTGATTGAACGAATCAGTGCCGATGCTCGCGTACCTGTTATTAAACATCTGGATGGCAACTGCCATGTTTATATAGATGATCGCGCTGATCTGCAAAAGGCCGTGGCCATTGCCCTAAATGCCAAGACCCATAGATACGGGGTCTGCAATGCCATGGAGTCCTTATTAGTCGCCGAATCGGTGGCCAACAAAGTATTGCCTGAGCTGGCTGCCCTCTATGCCGAGAAAAACGTTGAGCTACGCGGCTGTGAAAAGACTCGCGAGATTATTGCCTCGGCAGTTGTCGCCAGCGAGGAAGATTGGGGCCTGGAATATTTGGCACCTATTTTGTCGATCAAGGTGGTTGCCGGACTCGAAGAAGCTATCGAGCATATCAATAACTACAGCTCACAGCACACCGAGGCCATTATCACCGAAGACCAGGAGCGGGCTAATCGCTTTATCCGTCAGGTGGATTCCAGTTCAGTAATAGTCAATGCATCGACACGCTTTGCCGATGGTTTTGAATATGGTCTCGGCGCCGAGATCGGTATCTCAACAGATAAGATCCACGCCCGCGGGCCTGTGGGTCTGGAAGGACTCACCTGCCAAAAATGGGTGGTCTATGGCGACGGACAGATTCGTCAATAATATGTCTGTTGCCCTCTTTGGCGGTACTTTTAACCCGGTGCATCTCGGCCATCTGCGCATTGCCGTAGAACTTGCCGAGCTGCTCGAGGTCGACCAGTTGCGCATGGTTCCCTGCTCACTGCCACCCCACCGCGAGGCTTTAAGTGTCTCCGCTGAACAGCGCATGGCTATGTTACAAAGCGCCGTCGCCGACTATCCGCAACTGATGGCTGACGACATTGAGCTGCAACGCGGCGGCGCCACCTACACCATAGATACACTGCGTCAAATCAGACAGCAGATCGGCAGCGACATGCCACTGTATTTCTGTATTGGCATCGACGTGCTGATCACCTTAGACAGTTGGCAAGAGTGGCAGAAACTAGGAGATTACTGTCATTTAGTGATCTCGCCGCGACCGGATTATGCGCTACCGAGCTCCGGCGCACTGTCTGATTGGATAAATCAGCACCGCTGCGACGATTTACCGCAACTAAAACAGTGCAGCGCTGGTAAACTGTACTTTGGCGACACCACTAGGCTGGCAATCTCATCGACGGATATACGCGATAAGATCAAGCACGGCGATGCGATTGACTTCCTGACACCGGCAGCCGTCGTTAACTACATTCATCAACACGATTTATACGAGTAATTTTTTCACTATGACCCAATCATTAAAAGACGTTGTTATCGCCGCGCTGGAAGAAGTTAAAGCGCAAAATATTATTGCACTGGACGTTCGCGAACTGACCGGCGTAATGGATCACATGATCGTCGCCAGCGGTAATTCCAACCGTCAGGTAAAATCTCTGGCCAGCAATGTTGCCGTTGAAGGCAAAAAAGCCGGCTTCAGTATTATCGGCGTTGAGGGAGACGATACCTCCGAGTGGATTCTGGTCGACTTCGGCGATGTGATTGTCCACGTTATGCTGCCTGCCACACGCGCGTTTTACGATCTTGAGCGACTCTGGTCAATGCGTCCAGGTGATGCCCAAGACGATCCAGAAAATGAACGCCACCTGCTCGGCGATATCGACTAGGCACCCTGACCGACGATGAAACTAAAGCTTCTGGCAGTGGGTACTCGCATGCCCAGCTGGGTTGAAACCGGCTGCACCGAATACGGTAAGCGTATGCCTCCAGAGCTGCGTATCGAGACGGTGGAAATTGCCCTGGGTGCCCGAGGCAAAAACCAGCCCGCCAGCAAAGCCATAGAAAAAGAGAGCCAGGCTTTATTAAAAGTCATTGGCGATCAAGATTTTGTCGTCGCCCTGGATGTGCTGGGTCGCTCAATGAGCACCGAGAAACTGGCTGCAAATTTAGCTGACTGGCAGATGAATGGCCGCGACATCTGTCTGCTGGTCGGCGGCCCAGATGGCCTCTCTAGTGAATGTCTGGCTCGCGCCAATATGCGCTGGTCACTGTCGGACTTAACTATGCCCCATCCACTGGTGCGCATTGTGCTGATGGAACAGCTCTATCGGGCGTGGACGATAAACGCCAATCACCCTTATCATCGCAGTTAACGACAATGGATTTACGGTGACAAAATAATATGATGGTTGATGCGGCTTTTTCAGATCCGGCACGGGAGCGAATGCTATTTGCACGCAGACTGTTTGTTGGCACTCTGGTGACGCTAATACTCTCTATTGTGTTGAGCCTGCGCTACTTTGATCTGCAAGTTTCTCGCTACGAAAACTTTGCCACCCAATCCAACAACAACCGGGTTTTGGTCCGGCCACTGCCACCGCCACGGGGCTTAATCTACGATCGCAAAGGTGAGCTGGTCGCCGACAATCGTCCCAGCTATAACCTGACCATCGTGCCTGAACGCAGCGACGATATTGAACAGCTGCTCAGTGACCTGGGGCAGTTGATCACCATTTCTAAGCGCGACATTCGGCGCTTTCGCAAAAATCTAACCCGTCGACGTCCTTTTGAGCAAACCACATTACATGTCAATCTGAGCGAAGAAGAGCGCGCCATATTAGCGGTCAATGGCCACAGGCTGAGTGGTGCTGAAACCTCTGCCCGTTTAATTCGCCACTACCCATTTCAAGATCTATTTGCCCATGTCATCGGCTATGTCGGACGCATCAATGAGCGCGAAAGCCAAACTATTGAAAGCGTTAAATACAGCGGTACCGACTCCATCGGCAAGGTGGGTTTAGAAAAATTCTATGAGAGCCAACTGCTCGGCAGCGTCGGCAGCGAACAGGTGGAGACCAATGCATGGGGTCGTGCCATGCGCGTGCTGGATAGGACCGCTGCGGTGCCCGGTGATAATCTGACCCTCTATATCGACAGCGACCTACAGCGAGTAGCCTTCGAAGCCTTTAATGGCGAGCGCGGCGCGCTGGTGGCCATTGAAGTTGAGACCGGCGGCATTTTGGCCATGGTCAGCACCCCCAGTTATGACCCGAACCTATTTGTTACCGGCATCAGCCAAAAGAACTACGATGGCCTGCTCTACTCCAAAGACCGACCACTCTTTGACCGCACCATTCGCGGCCAGTACCCACCGGGCTCGACCATCAAACCGATGTTTGGACTGATCGCACTGCAAAACAATATAGTGACGCCCGACGACAGAATTAATGACAATGGCTATTACTACTTTGAAGGCATTGAACGCCCCTGGCGTGATCATAACTTTGCCCGCGGCGGACATGGCAATGGGGTCAATCTGTCGAAAGCGATTATCGAGTCCTGCAATATCTATTTTTATGGCCTAGGGGTTAAAACCGGCATAGACCTACTCTCAAATTATGGTTCACAGTTTGGTCTCGGCAGCACCACCGGTATCGATATGCCCGGAGAGAGACCCGGCATTATGCCCAATAGAGCCTGGAAAAAAGGAGCCCATGGCCAGAGCTGGTTTAATGGCGACACCATTAACGCCAGTATCGGCCAAGGGTTTATGCTCACCACACCGCTGCAACTGGCCGTCATGTCGGCACGTATCGCCAGCCGCGGTGATGTGCGCAGCCCACGCCTGGTAAAATCCATCAATGGCGTGGAAAAGCCATCTCTTCAGGCGGAAGACAGTATAGAAATCAGCGCCAAGCACTGGGTCTATATGCACCAGGCCATGGAAGATGTTGTGCACAGTAGCCGCGGCACCGCCAGAAGCATTAGCAAAGGTCTAGACTATAGAATTGCCGGCAAAACCGGCACTGCCCAGGCCATCAGTATTGATGCCGAAGAAAAATATGACAGCAGCAAAATCGACAAGCGCCAGTGGGACCACGCCCTGTTTGTCGCCTTTGCGCCGGTGGAAAAGCCCAAGATTGCCATTGGCCTAATTGTTGAAAATGGTGAGCATGGCGGCTCCTCCGCAGCCCCTATTGCCCGGGCTGTGTTTGATGCCTACATGCAGTCTCAACAATCAACCACTCTGGTGCGCAGGTAATGACTCATGCATAGAGGTGATTTTGTTCGCCAGCTCAGCAGCCCCGGAGGTGACCGACGACCATCGCGGGTTCTGCATATCGACATACCCCTGTTACTACTGTTGCTGATCCTCTGCGGCATAGGTCTAACCGTGCTCTACAGCGCCAGTGGTCAGAGTATCTTTTACGTTAAACGCCAGGCTACCTTTATGCTTGTGGGCCTATTTTCCATGATGATTATGGCCCAGTTTAAACCGCGTTTTTGGGAGCGTGGCTCAGCGCTGATCTATGTTGGCGGTCTAGCATCCCTAGTGGCAGTGTTGTTTTTTGGCGTCGGTGCAAAAGGCGCACAACGCTGGTTGGATCTCGGCTTTACCCGCTTTCAACCCTCGGAATTAATGAAGATCGCAGTACCCATGATGGTCTCGGCCTATCTCAGCAAGCGCTACCTGCCACCGCAATTTAAGCATGTATTTTTTGCCACTGTGGCCACCCTGCTGCCAGTATTTCTGGTGGCCAAGCAGCCTGACCTGGGCACCTCATTAATTATTTTCTCCTCGGGATTTTTTGCTATTTTCCTCGCCGGTCTTGGCAAGCGCTATCTGATTTCCACTGGACTATTGGCCCTAGCAGCGGCTCCCACCCTGTGGTTCTATGTATTGCTCGACTATCAAAAACAGCGCGTGCTCACACTACTGAATCCTGAAGACGATAAACTCGGCGCCGGTTGGAATATTATTCAATCGACCACCGCCATTGGCTCTGGAGGCTGGAGTGGCAAAGGCTGGACTCAGGGCACCCAATCACAGCTCAATTTTCTCCCCGAGAGCCACACTGACTTTATTATTGCCGTGCTGGCGGAAGAATTTGGGTTGATCGGCGTGCTGACACTGCTACTGGTCTACCTACTATTGATTGGCCGCTGCATGGTCATAGCCCTGAATGCCCAAACCATGTTTAGTCGACTGGTGGCTGGCACGTTGAGCCTGACCTTTTTTGTCTACATTTTTGTCAATATGGGCATGGTCTCCGGTATTTTGCCGGTGGTTGGGGCACCACTGCCCTTTATTAGCTACGGCGGCTCAGCAATTGTGACTCTGTTCTGTGGATTTGGTATTCTGATGGCCATCAGCACTGAGCCGAAACGGATTTAGGAAAAAACCTTTGAAAAAACATCTCGCAACAGCATTACTCTCTCTCGCCAGCCTAGTCACATTGCCTCTGGCGAGTCTCAGTCAAGCAGACTATTCAGCCCATCCAGAAGCCGCTGAATTTATCGACAAGATGGTCGAGGAGCACCAGTTTGCCCGGGAAGATATTGTCAGCTGGTTGAGCGTCGCCAAACATCAAGAGTCGATCGTCAAGGCCATGAGTCGCCCGGCAGAGAAGGTCAAACCCTGGTACGAATACCGCAAACACTTTATCTCCGACCGACGCATCAGCGGCGGTGTTAAATTTTGGCAAGAACACAGTGAAACCCTAGAACAGGCGGAGCGGGATTTTGGTGTCGACCAGGCGATTATTGTCAGCATTATTGGTGTCGAGACCAACTACGGCAGCAATACCGGCAGCTATAAAGTGGTGGATGCCCTAGCCACTCTGGCCTTTGACTACTACACCTATACCAACAAGCGCGCCTCGCGAAAACGCTTCTTTACCGCCGAATTGGAAAACCTATTTTTACTCTCCCGTGAGCAGGGCCAGAATCCGGTTGAACTCACCGGGTCCTACGCTGGCGCGATGGGCTGGGGACAGTTTATGCCGAGCAGTTATCGCGCCTATGCGGTGGACTTCGATGGCGATGAGTTTGCCGATATCTGGAACAACCCCACCGATGCCATTGGCAGCGTCGCCAGTTACTTCTCAGCGCACCACTGGAGGCAGGGCGAAACAGTTGCAGTACGCGCCAATATCAACAGTGATCCCGCGGAAGACAGCCTCAACAAACTCCACCGCCCCAAGCTTTCTCTGGCAGAGCTCGATGTTCAGGGCTACAAGATCATCGAGCAACTAGACCCTGAGACCAAAGCCTTGCCCATGCGCTTTAGCGCCAAGTATGGCAACGAATACTGGCTCGGCATGCACAACTTCTATGTTATCAGCCGCTACAACCCGCGCACCAAATACGCCATGGCGGTCTATCAACTGAGTGAATTAATTAGCCAAGCGAAATGCGCAGAAACCGATGCCTGTTCGCAGCTTTAGCCTCTCGCCCCAGCGGCTCACTATCCTGCTGATCGCGGCCCTTTTGGGTGCCTGTAACACCGCGCCAACGATTGAAAAGGACGGTGCCGGAAAGCGCATTGATACCAGCGTTATTCCCAATGCGAAGCCCAAGTCAGAACCCATCACCAATGCCGGCAATAAAAGCCCCTACCAAGTATTTGGTAAAACCTACCGGGTTCTACCCACCAGCAAAGGCTATAAAGCCACTGGTATAGCCTCCTGGTATGGCACCAAGTTTCACGGCCGCCTGACCTCCAATGGCGAAGTCTACAATATGTACGGCATGACGGCGGCCCACAAAAGCCTGCCAATCCCCTCCTATGCTCGTGTCACCAATGTTGAAAACGGCAAGTCAGTGGTGGTCAGAATTAATGACCGCGGGCCCTTTCATGGCGCTCGATTGATTGATCTCTCCTATGTGGCAGCGATGAAGCTGGGTTATGCCGACAAAGGTACAGCCAAGGTATTGATTGAGGTAATTGATACCGCAGTGCATCCCCAGACTCTCGCCAACCCGCCCTTAATAGCCCAGGTTATCCAAACAGCGCCTCTCAAGCTCAAGCCCAAGCCCAAACCGACTCGAGCCAACACAGCTGCCAGCTCTGGCAACTATCTACAGGTCGGTGCCTTTAGCGACGTCGCCTTGGCCAATGAGCTCAAGGGTAAGATCCGTGGCCTTACCTCAAAGCCCATTTCGGTGCGTAATCAAAACAATCTGTTTAAATTGTGGATTGGTCCGATCGCTAATAACCTTGAATTGCAGCGCATTAAGGCGATGTTGAAGAACAGCGCTAACCTCTCAGCCTTTTCGGTGTCGCCATAACCTGACCATCTAAGCTCTTTTGTAAAACAGCCGGGCAACTTAATTTGGCGGTAAAAACTATCTCGAGGGAGCACAGCAGCCACTGAGGTGTTAAGCTTACGGCTCCGCTAATTTATAAAACCACGGTCCTATTATGCTTAAAAAATGCCTTGTCTCTTTTGCTGCTATTATCCTCAGCCTGCAAGGTCTGTCTGCCGTTCAAGCGCAACAGTTAATCCCTGCACCACCAGAGCTGGCGGCCAAAGCCTGGATTCTTGTCGACGCCAACACCGGGCATATTCTGGTTGAGAGCAATGCCGATATGCAGCTGCCCCCCGCCAGTCTTGCGAAGATGATGACCACCTATATTGTCTCCAATGAAATTGCCGCCGGACGCATGAGCAAAGATGAGATGGTACTGATCAGCGACAATGCCTGGGAAAAAGGCGGCGCCAAAACCGACGGCTCAACCATGTTTTTAAACCCCCGCACCCGAGTCTCTGTGAGCGACTTAATGCGCGGCGTGATTATCCAGTCAGGCAACGATGCCTCTATTGCTCTCGCCGAACATATCAGTGGCGATGAAATTGCCTTTGCCGACGTGATGAATCATCAGGCCTCATTGCTCGGCATGAACGGAACCGAATACTATAACGCCACCGGCCTGCCCTATGAGGGCATGGTGTCCACAGCACGGGATCTGTCCCTGCTGGCCCAGGCGATTATTCAGGATCACCCCGAACACTACAGCATCTACTCGGAAAAATATTTTAAGTACAACAATATCAATCAGCCCAACAGAAACCGCCTGCTGTGGCGCGACAGCAGTGTCGACGGCCTCAAGACCGGACACACCAATGCCGCTGGATACTGTTTGGTGGCCTCAGCAAAACGCCGAGATATGCGCCTTATTTCCGTGGTGATGGGTACCGACAGCGACAAGGCCAGAGCCAGAGAAACCCAGAAGCTGCTGTCCTACGGTTTTCGTCACTATGACACCAAGACCATCTATTCCGCTGGCGACATTATCAAAGAGAACGCCAAGGTCTGGTTCGGAGAACAGGAGTTTCTCAACCTAACCATCGCCGATAATGTCACCCTCACATTACCTCGCGGAGCACAGAAAAATCTCAGCGCCAATATTCTGGTGGACGAGCAGATCAAAGCACCTATTAGTGCTGGCCAAGAACTGGGTCGCCTACAAGTTTCACTGAACGATGAACTATTGATTGATACCGCGCTTGTGGCTGAAACAGCTGTCGCTGAGTCCGGCCTATTTGCACGCTTTGTTGACTGGATTGTGCTGTTTATTACTCAGCTGCTGTCCTAATAAGTACTGAGGTGCCTGAAGCAGCTAACGTAGCTAGAGTGAGACTAGAGTGACCCAACAGACTAAAGACGACGCACCACTGATCGAATTCCCCTGCGACTATCCAATCAAAGTATTGGGTGCGGCGGATCCCACCCTGCATCAACATGTGTTACAGGTTATGGACACCCATGCCCCCGGTTTTGATCGTCGTAAAATAACCATTCGCGACAGCAGCAAAGGCAAGTGGCAATCGATTACCGTGATTATCACCGCCACCGGCAAACCCCAACTGGAAGAGATCTTCGCCGAACTCAAAACCAGCTCTCGGGTCAAGATGGTACTCTGATAGTGAGCCCGCTCATCAGTAGCTCGACGCCGTTAATCCTACGCCATCTCGGCCTACAAGATTACAGCGCCATCTTTGAGGCCATGAAAGCCTTTAATGAACAGCGCGACGCCGACACCCCAGACGAAATCTGGATGCTTGAGCACCACCCTGTATTTACTCAGGGCCAGGCTGGAAAAGAAGAGTATATTTTGCTCCCCGGCGATATTCAGGTGGTCAAAAGCGACCGCGGCGGCCATGTTACCTACCATGGGCCGGGGCAAATCACCGCGTATGTACTGGTGGACTTAAAACGCCTAAAGATTGGCGTGCGTGATCTGGTCACCCTGATTGAGCAATCTCTAGTAGAGACATTGGCCCACTGGGATATCAATGCTGCGCCGCGTAAAGACGCGCCCGGGGTCTATGTCGACAATGGCGAAAAGATCGCCTCACTGGGCCTGCGAATTCGCAAAGGCTGTAGTTATCACGGCTTAAACTTCAATGTCAGCATGGATTTATCCCCCTGGCAGCGCATTAACCCCTGCGGTCTGGGTGTGGCGATGACGCAACTCGCCGATCTGGTCGACGAAGTACCTACAATCGAACAGGTTATGAACCAATTAGCCGACTCCCTGTGCGCAGGTCTTGGCTATAATGATTATCGTCATGGCGAACCTGACGCCGTGCTAAATAAACTAATATAAAGGTCTGTTATGACTCGAGAAACCGTCACACCACCACAGCGCACTCGCCGCCTACAGCAGGGTGAAAAACTGCGCAGTGCCGACAAAGTGGAACGGATTCCGGTGAAGGTCATTCCGACAACTGAGATTCAGCGCAAGCCCGAGTGGATGCGTATCCGTCTCAGCGCCTCACCGAAAGTAGAGACCATCAAAAATATTCTGCGCAAGCACAAGATGGCCACAGTCTGTGAAGAGGCCGCCTGCCCCAACCTGCACGAATGTTTTAGCAATGGCACCGCGACCTTTATGATTATGGGCGAGATCTGTACCCGCCGCTGCCCGTTCTGCGATGTTGGCCACGGCAAACCCAACCCACTAGATGCTAACGAGCCGAAAAATCTGGCCCTCGCGATTAACGAGATGGGCATCAATTATGTGGTGATTACCTCAGTTGATCGGGATGATCTGCGCGACGGTGGTGCCCAGCATTTCGCCGACTGTATTCGCGAAGCCAAACTGCTCACTCCAGATCTACAGGTTGAAGTACTGGTCCCTGATTTTCGTGGTCGCATGGCCCCAGCCCTGGAAATTCTCACAGCGACACCGCCGGATGTGTTCAATCACAATATGGAGACTATTCCACGTCTCTATCGCGAAGCACGCCCGGGGGCCAACTATGAGTGGTCACTGAAGCTGCTGAAAGATTACAAAGCTCTAAACCCCAATGTGCCCACCAAATCGGGCTTAATGGTTGGCCTCGGCGAAACCAAAGACGAACTATTACGCACCCTCGATGATCTGCGCGCCCATGATGTGGATATGCTTACCGTCGGCCAATATCTGCAACCCTCGATCAGTCACCTGCCGGTAGATCGCTTTGTGCATCCCGACGAGTTTGCGGAATACACTGCCTATGCAGAGAGCATTGGCTTTAAACAGGCTGCCTGTGGTCCATTGGTGCGATCGAGCTACCATGCTGACAAGCAGGCTCGCGGCGAAGATATTAGTTAATTTGCGAAAGTATAGTTTGGCGCTTCTGGCTTTAGAGTCTTTCAGATAGAACGGGGGATGCTTGAGCGCCAGTGAATTTCTGAGGCGTGGCAGAATCGTCTAGTGAAAGCGCACTTTAGTTGAGAGCCATTCAGCGAAGAAAGAATGTTTCACTGAAAGCGGATTTTTTAACGGGGGATTTTTTTAACACAGAGCTTTTTAACACAGAGCTTTAGCATTGGCCGAGACCCGAAGGCCTTCGAATCTCGGATGTAGCACTTAAAATTCGAGTAATTACTTCTTGTCGCTAGTCCAAACTTCGCGGACTGCTTCACCGAAATCATCATAGATAAGCTTCTTCGCGACTTTTGGCGTCTTGCTGACTTTTTTCGGCACAGGTTTGGTTTTCTTCTTTTTGCGGCTATCGAGGGCCGAGACAACATCATTGATGTAAGTTCGAGTCTGTCGCGGCTGGCTGCTTACAAATACCGATTTAGCCCGGGGCTTATCAGCTGGCTCGCCAGTCTCACCACGATTGTGTTGCTTTATCTCGCCGCCGCGCGATAGAAACTCTTCAGTCTTGCGCTGAATGTCATCACGGGTCTTATTTTTACTTTCACGGTCTACCACAGAAGAAATCATCCTATTAACAGGCAGCTAGTTTAACATTGTCCTTTCTACTTGCCCACCAAATCATCAGCCTAATCAAAAAGATCTAACTGCAGTGCCCGCCCCGGCTCGCCGGCATCGATAAAGCGCACACCCAAGCCCATAAGACGCACCGGCCGAGCACCGCGCTGCCAGGCTTCATCAAAAAGGTCTGTAAAACTCTCCAAAGGCAAGCTATCAGTCGCGGCACGCTCTAATGTGGTGCTGGTGAAGTCATTGAATTTTATTTTTAAAAACTGCTTGGTGACTATGTAATCACTGTCCACCTGGCGCAGCCGACTGCGCAACTCCAGCAACAGCTCCGGCAGCTTCAACATGCAGGACGGTTGATCCGCCAGGTCGCCAGAATAGGTCCGCTCAACGCTTAGAGACTTGCGTCGACTGTTGGCATTGACGGGTCGGTTGTCTATGCCACGGCAAAGATCGTGGAGGCGCTTGCCAAAGACGCCAAATTTATCCACCAAATCGAGCAATTCAAAGCGCTGTAAATCACCACAGGTCTTCACTCCTAGACGCGACAATTTTGCATTGGTGACTTTGCCAACACCGTTAATACGCTTGACCTCAAGCTGCTGAACAAAGGCGGCAATGTTTTGCGGCGTGATCACATACTGGCCATCGGGCTTATTTAAGTCACTGGCCACTTTGGCGAGAAATTTATTCGAGGCAACACCGGCAGAGGCGGTTACACCCACTTCTTCGGCGATGGTGCGGCGGATTTCTTCAGCAATCAACGTGGCGCTGCCACTGCACTGGGTGCAATCGGTGACATCTAAGAAGGCTTCATCAAGGGACAGGGGTTCGACTTGGTCGGTGTAGCGATAGAAAATCTGACGGATTTTCATCGACGCTTCGCGGTACTTGGCCATGGTGCCGGGAACCACTACCAGGTCGGGGCAAAGCTTTAGTGCTTGCCCAGTAGGCATTGCTGATCTAACGCCGTATTCCCGAGCTTTGTAATTGCAGGTGGCCACCACACCGCGGCGATCTGACTTGCCGCCAATGGCGATGGGGTAATTGCGCAGAGAAGGGTCGTCACGCATTTCCACCGCGGCGTAAAAACAGTCGCAATCACAGTGAATAATTTTTCTGGTAGCGCTACCCGGTTCCATTCAAAAGGCCTTCGGTAAAGACTCTGCTCGCAAAAACATCTGGTGTGAAAATATCTCGTGTAAAGATATGTCGCGTAAAAATAGCCTTGTACTAAAGCTTAATTGATACAGATGCCAAGGCGGTTAGGATACTAGATATGGATGCTACAACCAACTGAGTACTGGCATTATATCCAGTACTCAGTTAATTATTTAGGCGGCGTCGTCAAACTCATTACTGCCAACACGCACACCGAAACGTTTTGAAATAATCTCGGGTAACAACAGCATGGCTGGGGTTAACAGCAGTGTCAGAATAGTCGAGAGCAGCAGACCATTGACGATGGCACTGGCAAGAGGCTGCCACCAGGTGGAGACCATGCCGCCAGCTTCGAAGGTGCGATTAATAATATCGACACTGTAACCATTGGCCAGAGGTAGCAAGCCAACCACGGTGGTAACGGTGGTTAACATCACCGGGCGAAAGCGCGATTTAGCAGCAGAGAACACCGCCTCTGCTGCACTCAAGCTGGTGTTGCTGCGACGTAAAAAGTTGTAGCTATCGATCAGTACAATATTATTGTTCACCACAATACCGGCAAGGGCGACAATGCCCACACCAGTAAGAATGGTACTGAATATGGCCTGAGAAATAAGCAGGCCCAACATTACGCCAGCAGTAGACATCACCACTGAGAACAAAATCAGAAATGCCTGATAGAAGCTGTTGAACTGCATCACCAGCATAATCAACATCAGCGACATGGCCAGAGAGAATGCCACGCTGAGAAACGCAGCGGAGTCAGCCTGCTCTTCGTTAGCGCCGCGGAAAATCACCTTGATCGACTCATCGATATCCTGAGTCGCCAACCATTCTGCAATGGCACCAGTCTGGTTATCCGATAGATAGCCATCTTCTGTATTGGCTAAAATATACACTGTCTCAAGCATATCTATACGCTGAATGGCATCCACTCGCGGCTTGGCGACACGCTGACTAAAGCTGCTGATCGGTACTGGGCCAGCCTGAGTATTGACGCGCAATTCGTCCAGCGCAGCAAGCTGACGATTCTGTTCGGGATAGCGCAGGCGAATCTCAACTTCGTCATCGGCGTCGTCGGGACGGAATTCACCCAGTCTTACGCCATTGGTGACCATCTGTACCATCTGGCCAATATTAGCAACATTGACCCCAAGCATCGCCGCATGGGGACGATCAACCACCATCTCCCACTGAATACCCGCCAGAGGCAGTGTATCTTCAATATCTCGAACACCTTCGACATTGAGTTTTATCCAGTCGCGAATCTCTGCGGTAGTCTTATACATCAATTCGCGATCAGGAGAAGAAATCTGGATTTGAATATCTTTGCCCACTGGCGGCCCGGCCTCGACTTCCTTACCGGTGACATAGATACCCGGCATATTAGCGGTGCTCTGACGAATTTCGGCAAAGATTTCAAGACTGCCGCGCTCGCGTTGACCACGGGGATAGAGCTCAACCAAAAACGAACTAATCTTGTCGCGGCTAGAATCTCGTTCAAGGGTTATGGAATTACCCTCACTAAAGCCATAGAGCTGTTGAATGCCCGGAATAGTGCTGATGCGCTGCTCAACTTCAGCGGTAATCTTGCGCTGTTCTTCAACGGAAAGATTGCCCTGAGCGCGCACATTGACCACGCCATAGCGGTTTTCAATATCGGCAAAGAACGCCTGACCGGCGCCAAATTTTCCATAGCCCCAGAATATCGATAGCAGAAAGAATATTGCGACCACAGTGGAGCTTGCCGGACGGGCAATAATAGGCTTCAACAACCGCAGATAAAAATCCAACAGCGGCTGGAAAAGATTTTTAGCCGACTCCTCAGAGCCATGGTCCTCTGGCAACTTCCTGGACTTGCCACGACGACGGGAAATAACAATGCCCAATGTCGGTGCAAAAATCAGTGCGTAGGTCAGCGACCAACCGAGTACAGCGAAAACAGTGATCGGCAAATATGACATAAATTCGCCGGCAACTCCTGGCCAAAACAGTAGCGGTAAAAAGGCCGCCAAGGTTGTGCCGGTTGAGGCGATAACCGGAATCGCCATGCGCTTGACCGCTTCCAGATAAGCCTCGCGATTAGACAGGCCCTCAGAAGCGCGGGTGTTGGCAAACTCCACCACCACAATGGCGCCATCGATAAGCATGCCCAGTGACAGCAGCAGCCCGAACATCACCATAAAGTTAAAACTAAAGCCCAGCAGATAGATCACGATCATCGAACCCAGTAGACAGAATGGAATACCAAAGCCCACCAGCAAACCGGAACGCACGCCCAATGTTGCCACAACCAGCACCAGTACTAGAGACATGGCGGTGAGGATATTACCCTGCAACTCACTGACCATGGACTGCGCGTATTCCGAGCTATCGAAGATGTAATCGATGTTAATATTTTGTGAAAACTGCCCCTGATAACTGGCCACGGCAGCGCGCACTGCAGCAACGGTTTCAATGGCATTGGCATTGAGTCGCTTGCGTACATCCACGGCAATGGTTTTCTGACCGTTGATAGTGCTAAAACCATTGGCGTCTTTAAAGGTGCGGCGAATATCTGCAACATCACCCAGAGTAATCACACCATCGGCGGTAAAGCGTATCGGCAGATTGCTAATATCCTCTGTGGTTTCGATCAGTGCTGGCACCTTGATGCCAAAGCGACCCTGAGCTGTATCTATTTCACCGGCGGGGATCAGCAGATTGTTGGCGCGCACCGAACGCAGCATTTCGTCGGCGGTAATGTTGTACTGCTCGAGGCGATAAGGATCCAATATGGCCTCAACCACCTCATCTCGATGGCCGGATATATCGGCTTTTAACACATCCGGAAGCATCTCCAACTTGCGCTGAAAGAATTTGGCGGTTCGGTATAACTCGCGCTCGGAGACCTGCTCACCGGAAAAGGTGATCACCACGGTGGGTTCAGGGCTGGGGCTCAGCTCATTAACAATGGGCTCTTTGGTCTCTTGGGGAAATTCCGCCTTGGCCCGATCCACCGATTCCCGCACATCGGCAACTACTTTATCGATATCTTCGCTGATATCGAATTCCGCCATGATATAGATCGCGCCCTCGCGAGCAACGGCATTGATTTCTTCAAGGCCATCCAGAGTCTTGAGTTCTTTTTCAATCGGTCGAATCAGCAGTCGCGTGCCATCTTCAGGAGAGATGCCAGCGTGCCTGACCATGATCATAACCAATGGCAGTGTGACATTCGGGTTGACTTCCACCGGCAGCGCAATGCGAGCAATAGTGCCAGCAACCAGGACCAAGAGCATTATTGAAAGCGTGGCTCGAGCGTGATCGACAATCAGATTGAGAAATTTCATTTTTTGTTATTCCTGTTACTGACTGTCAGAGACATCTAGACCAGAGCTATTGGAACCAGAGACATTTGAACCAGGGCTAGCTGAACCAGATCTAGCTCGGTAAGACACAGAAACCTGCTCAGCTTCAGTAACATAATTTTGCCCGACAGTTATCAGAGCCACCCTATCAGGCAGTCCTGTCACCCAAACACCATCGCGGCTTTCGCCAACATTGGTCACAGACAGGGTACTGATAACCCCCTGATCAGTGACCGCACGGACCACCAGGTGGCCGGCATCATCGAGCAGCACCAGACTAGAGGGAATAAGGTGGGCCGACATAGGCTCAGCGGTGATTTGCAGACTTCCAGACATACCCGCCAAAAAGCGCAACTGCGGATTGGCAATGGTCGCCTCGACACGGTAACTGCGGGTAATGGGGTCAGCCTGGCGAGATAGATAGCTGATCTCGCCGACCAGTGTCTCGCCATTAACCAGGGTAAAGCGCGCACCTCGGTCGAGAGAAATTTTGCCAATCTCCTGTTCAGTGATCACGGCAGAGACTTTTAAGGGATTGAGCTCAACCACCTGGGCACAGAGCTGACCCGACTGAACAAAGTCCCCCACTTCCACGGGACGTCGCTCAACAACACCAGCAAAAGGGGCTTTGATCGACAAGTTGGCGAGGTCAAGGGTGCTGCGCTCGAGGGCGACCCGAGCGGATTCAAGCTGGGTTTTAGCCTTGGCAATGGCCAATTCAGATTGGTAGCCGCCCTGCTCGAGCTTTCTAGCACCCTGATATTCAATGGTGGCCTGCACAAGGCCAGCCTTGGCATGCTGCAAGCGCAGCTTGCGGTCCTCTAGGTCAACTTCACAGAGGGTCGCGCCAGCCTTAACTAGGGCACCTTCATCTACAGGCACAGAGACAATACGACCAGCAATCTGGGCTTTTACATCCACAGATCGATTGACTTCAGTACGCCCGCGCAAGACCAAATGCGGCTCATAGGCCTGAATATCAAACCAGTCAGCCTGCACATTGGTGAGTTTTGATTCGACATTGCTGGAGTTGCTCTCAGTTACCGGAGCGGCAAATATTCCAGAGACCAGCCACAGGCCAATGGCCAGAGCGATAAAAAGTGATACACGGACATTACTGTTCAAGGGGTGCCATCCAATTTTGCTAGTTATTGTTAACGCTCTGTTTACGGCAGATTGTGTCTTGTAGTTTACTTCGGTTTACAGCCTGATGTTGAAAAAATACCGTTTTAGCGGCTAAATCTCACCTCTTGATGACCTCAAAAGTAGTGCGCTTGGTTGGGTTTTACACTTGAATCAACACTAATACTATAAGGAAGTACTCGACGTTTATAGGCTCCAAACGTGATATCCACAACAGTCCATTAGTATTGAGCGTGCCGAAGTTGGCATTTTATATTTACTCGGTTGAACTGAGCCACTGGTTAGGGACAATGTCGGTCCTGTCGGTTGAGGATTGATTCGCCGTGACACAACAAAAGGATTTGGAGCAATGGGTATTCAAGGCATAATCAAAAAGCTAGTAAAGGAAGATCTAGCAACAACGAAACCAGTTAAAAAACAGACAACAGGCAACCGCCTCTGCCAGCTTGGCCTAATGCTACTCTTATCAGCATCAGCAGAGGCCGACCTCGTGCTCAATGGCAGCAGTGTTTATTCTGACTTAGGCAAAGACCAGTTTGCCGCAGCACTTTATTTAGAGACGCCGCAGAAAAACCCCGACAGCGTTCATTCAATGGAGGGTGAGCGGCGCATGGAAGTGCGGGTATTAAAAAATTACTCCAAGCGCCGTTGGTTTAACCTGTGGATGCAGAGCATTTCCATCAACAATAGCCGCGAAACCTTTTCTGAGTCAGCGCAAGATCTGATCACCCTGATGCAAGCAGCCAAATCGGCACCCCAGAAAGGCGACTTTATCGAGTATCTGTCTAGCCCTGATCATGGCACATCCATGAGCTTTAACGGCACAGAGTTAGTTGCAGATTTGCCAGGGGAAGTATTCGGCCTGCTACTGAACACATGGATTGGAGCTATACCACCCGCCACCCGCCACCCGCTTTAAAGAGGGAATTCTCGGCAGACAACGTAATCCCGATGCTATGGAACTGCTCGAGACCGTTACCACAGACCCCCGGCGAAAAACGCTGGCGGCCTCTTGGGTTGTGCCACCAAAACCCAAGACTGTTGCTGTGATAGAAAATCCCGCCGTTAAAAAGACTAAAAAAGCTAAAGTCGCGGCAATAGCTAAACCTAAGATAGCTCCAACGCCTGTAGCTGTAGTGGCCACAACCGCCACCGGGACTGAGGCCTCTGCGGCCAGCGATAAAATCGTAGCAGTAAAGGCCAAGACAGATGCCACAAGTTCTGCTAGTGCTAATTCAACCAAAGCAGCTCCCATTAAGATCGTTTCTGCTGACAAAGAGGCGGTTCCCGACACCAGCATCGAAAGCGAAGACGAACTCAACTTTAATGTTGCCGAGGCGCTGGCTATGCGCGACTACACCCCCTTAGTGGTGCAGAAAATTTACAAGAAGATCCGCTACCCCAGTCGCGCTATTGACCGAGGATTTGAAGGCACTGTGCGTATGGCGATCGTCGTCAGCAAGACTGGCACCCTAGAGAGGGTCACCGTAGCTCAAGAGAGTAAGTATGCGATACTCAATAAGGCGGCTATCAAGGCCACTGAGCAAGCTGCGCCATTCCCTGAACTTCCCGCTGCGCTGAACACTGATCAATTTGAGATCACTGTGCCTATAACCTTTAAGCTCGAGTAATGGCTGTTTAGCTTAAGTGACATGAGGGCGACATAAGGGCGACACAGATGCAGTCTGTCGCCCTTATAAGCTTAAAGAGCACAAGGGCGACTGGCCAATTTTTCAGCAAGTGGCTATAATCCCCACCTGTTAAATTCAACCCTTCTTTCGGCACTGTCACACTCACATTCACTGACACATTCACGGATTTAAAATCATGAGCTACAACGACATCCCACCAGGCAACGAACTGCCAAACGATATTAATGTAATCATCGAGATTCCAGCGAATCACGACCCGATCAAATATGAAGTTGATAAAGACAGCGACGCGATTTTTGTCGACCGTTTTGTCGCCACACCAATGTTCTACCCAGCCAACTACGGCTATGTGCCCCAGACTCTGTCTGAAGATGGCGATCCACTGGACGTATTGGTTGTATCACCCTACCCAGTAGTCCCGGGCGCTGTGATCCGCAGTCGTGTTGTCGGCGTTCTCAATATGAGTGATGAGTCTGGCGTCGACGCCAAGCTTCTCGCCGTGCCACATACCAAACTCACCAAGCTCTATGATCACGTTGAAGAAATTGGTGATTTGCCTGAGCTGCTGCTGAAGCAGATCGTCCACTACTTCGAGAACTACAAAGCTCTCGAGCCAGGCAAGTGGGTTAAGGTTGATGGCTGGGACAATGCTGAAGCGGGCCGCGCTGAAATCATGGCCTCTCGCGAGCGCTATCTGGCTGAGTAACTTTATCCCCTTAGCTGCACTGCAAGTGGACAAGAAGTCTGCAAGCAAAAAAAACCGGCACTTTTTAAGTGCCGGTTTTTTTATACTGGTCAATCCAAGCCATTCAACCTAGGCTCCATCTAGCTCCTCAAACAGCACATCACCGTTTAACCCATGCTTGCGCAAAACATCACGCAGCCTTCTAGGGCATCTACTTGAATCTGACGTACACGTTCTCGGGTAAGGCCTATCTCGCGTCCAACCTGTTCAAGAGTTTCCTCCTGATGATGCAACAGGCCAAAGCGCCTAACCAACACTTCTCGCTGCTTGTCTGGGAGTTGAGCCAGCCATTTATTGAGTACCTCGGAGAGATTTTCACCTTCGATCTGTCGCTCAGGGCTACTGGCTCCCTCGGCGGAAATCGTTTCAATAAGGCTCTTTTCATTCTCGGCAACCGGAATATCGATAGAGGATATACGCTCACTGAGACTGAATATCTTCAGCACATCGGCCACCGGCTTATCCACCTCTTCGGCAATTTCTTCCGGTGTAGGGGTGTGACCGAGACGTTGAGCGAGTTTGCGCGAAGCGCGCACATAGACATTGAGTTCTTTGACTATATGCACCGGCAATCTAATGGTGCGAGTCTGATTCATCAGCCTACGCTCAATCGTCTGCCTAATCCACCAGGTTGCGTAGGTGGAGAAAACATAGCCCAGTTCAGGATCGAACTTCTCTACCGCACGCATAAGGCCGATATTGCCCTCTTCAATTAGATCGAGCAATTCGAGACCGCGATTGACATAGCGACGTGCGATTTTAACCACTAATCGCAGATTGCTTTCAATCATGCGCTTGCGTGCTGATTCATCGCCTTTGAGGAGTTTTCGAGCATAGAAGACTTCTTCTGCTGCCATAAGTAACGGAGCGTAACCAATCTCTTTTGGATAGAGACTAGTGGCATCAATAACCTGATGACTAACTTCCGATGAACTTCCTTGATCGTCGTTTTCTACTTTTTGTTGATCTACTTTTAACGCTGATTCCACAACTTTATCATCCCTTTAAGTGTAACTCCATGTTCCAGCCACCATCTAGTGACCTATCCAGAACTGTACCGCTTCCTTTTTTTCAACTACTTTTCAAGGTACTGCTTTTCTACTAACTAACTACTAATTGCGTTGAGCTAGCTCAACAAGGTTGATGGTGTTGCTGTCCGATTTACCAACCTCTTTATGGACCTCTTATAAAGCTCTTTAAAAAAATAGAGCAGTTTAACAAGTTCTTTTTCAAACCTTCTTTTGACTTCGCTATTTTAAATAGATCTCTGGGTCAACAGGATACCCATCTTTGCGTATCTCAAAATACATCGTACCATCAGAGCCCAGTCGAGAGATGATTTCCATCTGGCTTACGCTCTGCCCCTCTTTGACCATTATCTGGTCGTTGTGGGCATACGCACTTAACAGTATCTCACTGTGCTTAATGATAACCAGCTTACCATACCCGCGTAAACCCTCTCCTGCATAAACAACAACACCCGGGGCTGAGGAGCGCACCGCTGCTCGGCTGACGGACTTAATTTTTATTCCCTTATGCAGCTTAGTAAGGCTATATGACTTGATTATCTTACCTTTAATCGGCCATTTCCACTGCCATTTGCTGCTATAAACCACCGGCTTAGAGGTGGATTTAGGCTTATTACTCAGTGTTTTCGTCACTTTTGGACTCGACACATTAACATTAGATTTGGCTTCTGACGCTGCTATTTTAGTCTTTTTTGCTGATTTATTGACGCTCTTCGCAGCTGCGCTACTGATCCTACTGGTATCCAATGACAGCAGTTGCCCGCGATTAATAACGAAGGGTTCTCTTATGCCATTAGCCCGAGCCAACTTGCGGAAATCCAGGTCATAGCGCCAGGCGATCGAGTAGAGGGTTTCCCCCGGTTCAACCTGATGCACCATTATGCGACTGCTCGGCGGGCCAGCACGGCTGCTGACGGTGGCCGAATTAGGGCTGCTGCAACCAGTCACCAGAATGGTTGCTATAAGCGCTAGAACAGAGGCCATTAAGGCCGGCTTGGGTGTCAAATTAGACTACCTACAGAGAGTTATAAGTGTTTACACAGCGTCATTGGCAAACTTTGAACCAACATATTCTAAACCGAGCACTAAAATCAAGCCCAATAACATGGCGCTAACACTGAGCAGGGTTTGCGCGTCGCCACCCACCAGCTCTGTATATTGACTGGGCCAGAGGTTTTGCGCAGCCAGCACAAGGGTTTTTCCCGAGTGGCTAACAGCCGACTCCAGTACCAATTTCCACGGCCAGATAATATTTAAACTGCCCGCTAAAAAGCCGCACATGGTGGCAATAACCGACACTTCATAGCGCGCCAGCATCCATGATAGGAAGCGACTAAACAGCGCCAAACCAATAATACCGCCGAGGGCAAAGACGCTGAGAATATCCAGCTGCAACTGGGCAATGGCACTGATAAAAACCGGGTATAGTCCAAGAAGAACTAGAATAAACGAACCTGATATACCAGGCAAAATCATCGCGCAAAGTGCAATAGATCCAGCAAAAAACATAGTGACTAGACCGCCCTCAAGTTGCACCGCTGGCGCCACTGAGACGGCCCAGGCAACACCAATACCGGTCACAAATAGCAGCATATCCTGCCATCGGGTAAGACGATATTGGCGCAATAGATAGATCACTGAACCGGCAATTAAACCAACAAAAAACGACCAGAGGGGCAGTGGGTGCTGTGCCAGCAGGTACTGCATAAACACTGCCAGAGAAAACAGACTGGTTAAAATCCCGGCGACCAGGGTGATTAAGAAGTTGCCGTTAATATGACGCCAGGCGGCGGCGAATCCCTGAGACCTTAAGACTCTAAGCATCTCAAGGTTCAATGATTTAATACTGTTAATCAGCTCCATATAGATGCCGCTGACAAAGGCTATGGTTCCCCCCGAGACCCCTGGAACCACATCGGCGGCGCCCATGGCGAGGCCTTTGGAGAAAAGTAACAGATACTGTTTGAAACTGCGCATGGTTACTCCAGAATCTATTTTATGGCTCAGTTGGAAGGCACCATAACCGGTGTCCCAGTGAATCCCTCTAACGGGCTAAACCACTCAACAGAGGAACAAATTTAACCTGTTCAACGATCTCTTCTTCAAACTCGGAGGAACTGCCAATACGGCGTAAAACACGTAGATCCTGAACATCCCCCGTACCCACCGGAATCACTAGAATTCCGTCTGGTGCCAACTGATGCAACAACTCATCGGGGATTGCCTGTGGCGCTGCGGTGGTGATAATGCCGTTGTAAGGGGCGTGGCGCTTCCAACCGAAACTACCATCAGAGAGTTCAGCGGTGATATTGCGCAGGCCGAGCTTACGAAAACGCTCTTTAGCCTTTATAAGCAGTGGCTCTATGCGTTCCACTGAGTACACTCGGTCCACCAACTGGGCCAAAATAGTCGCCTGAAACCCAGACCCGGTGCCAATCTCAAGCACACTTCTCAGTGGTCCCGCGGAGAGTAAAATTTCGGTCATTCGCGCCACGATATAGGGCTGCGAAAGAGTCTGTGAAAAACCTATGGGAAGCGCTGTATCTTCATAGGCGCGATGGGCCAGTGCCTCATCGAGAAAGATATGTCGCGGTGTTACCCGGAAGACATCGAGAATCCGTTGATTGGTAATGCCCTGATCTTTCAGGCGCTGAATCAGCCGCTCGCGGGTGCGCTGAGAGGTCATGCCGACACCAGCCAAATCAATCGAGTTCACACTTAATCCTCTATTCCTAAAGCCACTTGGGGCTTACCGAGTTCAGGTTAAAATCCGCTAACAAAATGCTGTGCAAATATATCACAGGGACTCTATTGGAGGGCGGAATAATTCAGCGATCTCCCGCAGAATCACCGTCGCAAAACAGCCTCCAGAGAGGTCAAAACTAAGCTCTAGCTGATCCACACCCAGTCTCTGCCAGTGCATATTCTGCGGTATTAACACCAGCCCTCGACGCTCCTGCTTGAGCCCGGCGTGTTCCAAGGCATAACACCAAGACTGCCAGGGGGTCAAAATGCCCTGTTCCAATGTTTCCAGGTCACCGCTGGCTGCCGATCGGCCGCGACCCCAGAGTGGTCCGCTGGGCTCCGACTCATGTTCAAAAGACTCTGACCAGCTGTTCTGCCGCAGACGCTCGGCCAGCACCAGGTTGAACAGCCAAGAGCGCGCTGCCGACAGATAGATGCCAGTGCCACGGCGGTTGCCTTTAAGTTGGTCCCGCTCAATTAGATCCTGAGCCTGATGCAGGTTGCCAGCGTCATGGCCAAAGCGCTGCTCGCCAAAATAGTTGGGCACTCCATTGCTGGCAATACTGTTAAGGCGCGCGTCAATATCGATGAAATGCTCATCCAGAGAGGCAAATTCTCTCAACACCAATTTAAAGGTATTGGCCGCGTGCATACCGCGACGCAATTTTTTATTGTTCCGCGCCATGCTGAGTATTTCAAAATCGCCGTGGGCTAACTGTTCCTGGGGAATCTCTTTGCCCGGCAAATAGAGGCTAAACCACTGGGTGGTCACTGCGAAGCGGTCTTTCATACCACAGTAACTAACGTCGTTGCGCTTGATTCCAGCCAGGTCAGCCAGTAGCCCCGCCACCCACTGGGTGTTTTGATCGCGCTTGCGGATATGCACAAACAGGTGCTCACCCTCACCGCTGGGCTCAAAACCGAGTATCTCGTCGACCTGAAAGTCTTCTGGCTGGCTACGGTATTGGGCGCGGCCAAAGGTTGCTGGAAACAGGCGTGGTAAACGCTGAAAATCAAAGTCCTGAGAGCCAAAGGCTTGAGAGTCGATAATGTTTTAATCCGAGAAAGGTTGTGGATGTGAGTAGAGAGACTATTTGCTGCCCTTAAGCAGAAACCAATAGGGCCACAGCGTGACAGGCGATGCCTTCCTTGCGCCCGGCAAAGCCAAGCTCTTCGGTGGTGGTCGCTTTGATATTAATTTGATCAATATTACAGTCCATATCCGCCGACAGATTAAGCCGCATTTTATCCAGATGGGGCAGCATTTTCGGCTGCTGGGCAACAATGGTGATATCGGCATTGGCCAACTTATAGCCTTTGTCGGCGATCATCGCGACCACCGCCAATAACAGCTGGCGACTATTGGCACCCTGCCATTTTGCATCAGTGTCGGGAAAGTGCTGGCCTATATCTCCCAGTGCCGCGGCACCGAGTAATGAATCGATCAGCGCATGAATCAGTACATCACCATCGGAGTGAGCAACAAAGCTGTGCTCGTAGGGAATCGCCACACCACCCAGAATCAATTTATCCCCGGGACCAAATCGGTGTACATCGTAGCCATGTCCTATACGCATTGCTCTGTCTCCTGCTGATTCATTATCGCCGCGGCGATAATAAGGTCTTCACGGTGGGTAATTTTTATATTGTCGCGACGACCCTGAATAACTTTTGCCTGCTCACCCAAATACTCTATGGCTGAGGCTTCATCAGTGGGGGTTTGGCCATCGCCGAGCATCGTCTCCAGGGCTTTCACCAATAAGCCGTAGCGAAACATCTGCGGCGTTTGTGCGGCGCGATAGAGGCTGCGATCGGCAGTTCCTTGAATATCATTGTCAGCGCCAACTCGCTTTAAGGTGTCGCTCACCGAGGTGGCGAGAATGCCGCCTACGGAATGACCGGCTAACTCGGCGATCAACTTATTGATATCACCAGAGGTAATGCAGGGCCGCGCCATATCGTGCACCAATACCCAGTCACTGCTGGCAGCTCGGTCAGCTATAGCCTTGAGGCCTTGCAGCACTGAATAAACCCGCTCAGAGCCACCGGCGACTAACTCTACTCGCGTATCAATGGTTGCAGGTATCTGCTGCCAATAGGCTGAAGTGGTATCACAGGGAACAATGATTGTTGCAATGCAGGGAATAGCTAACAGACGGCTGAGGCTATGCTGTGCCACCAGATGATCACCTAGAGGCTGGAACTGCTTTGCCACCTCAGAACCAAATCGCTGGCCGCTTCCGGCAGCGGGAACAATGGCCCAGTACTTGGCCCCAGTCATTGGTTGCTGTCCTGTAC
>Ga0115003_10000618_pt1 | contig 31495 bp, 28 predicted proteins | sample ArcticOcean_MG_C_7_FD_88736 | JGI IMG/M metagenome (GOLD analysis project Ga0115003, IMG submission 88736) | Marine microbial communities from western Arctic Ocean - ArcticOcean_MG_CB11_88 | ecosystem: Environmental > Aquatic > Marine > Oceanic | place: Arctic Ocean: Canada Basin | collected...
TATTTTTATTTTTAATGTATCGTTCATTATATTTAATATCTCTTGCAACACCTTTACCAAAACCACTCCAAGGACCTGTTGCAATTAGTCTAATATCATCTTGTGTTATTTTTTTTTTAATATATATAACCAGACATATAATAATATGAAAAATCCGCGTCGTTGCAATATTCACGCTATTTGCCGTATGCACAACTTTCGTGTATATTAACGAACCAACTACACTCATAGACATAGATTATAAATATTCAAAACTCATAACAGTTCCTGCTATTTTTATAAAATGTTCGTATATAATAATATACATTATATGATTAAATTTTTATCACCACAACACCTAAGTACATCAGTATTTTAACCTTTTTTAGTATTTTTTTGTATTTAACGATTAATAGACTAACAGTTGCCTTTCTTTTTTTGTTTGGAACATTTCCTTCTATTTTTTTCGGTATAATCTCCTCTTTTTCCAACACCTTTCTTTTTTTGTGAGGTTAAAAGTTTCATTAATGTATATTTGAAAGGTTTATTCTTAGTAGATTGGTGTCCTCTCCCTGGTATTATCCCTTGTAGATTTTTTGGGACATTGATGTTTTTTTTTCCAAAATAGATAAAGTCTCTACTCATTATTACATTTTTACCACTGATATCACTTTTGTAGTTAGTACAATTGTGGAATGAATTTGGTCTCATTTTGAGTTTTGAAGTGTAAATTGAATCTGAACGATGATAATTCCCGTATTGCTTCATGGTTACCAATTTTGTGATTACAGCTATAAATATAATCTTCTTTTTTTTACCCAGTTTGTAACTACTAATACCTACAATAATATCACCTACATTCGAATTTCTTCTTATTACCGGCTTACATATAGCAATTGTTAGACACCCCCTTTCCACACAAGGAGCTCCTCCATTATCACATGCTAGTATGTAGCTGTATAATTTTTGTTCGTATCTTTTTGTTTTTTTTAAAGTATTCAATGACATAGTTATTCTTTAATTATATCATATTTGAACCTTTAAGTTTAATTTTTTTAATAATACAACCTACTCCTCATATGAATTATCCCAAAAATCACACTTTTGATTCGGTATCGTAATACCAATAGATTATAAATATTCAAAACTCATAACAGTTCCTGCTATTTTTATAAAATGTTCGTATATAATATACATTATATATATGATGAAATTTTTATCACCACAACACCTAAGTATCATCAGTATTTTAACATTTTTTAGTATTTTTTGGTTTTTATATAATGGTTTTATTAGACCAACAGACCCTAAACAATCTCATTTAATGGGTCATTGTGTTATAGATATTCCTAAAAGTTCAAAAAAACTATTCCCAATAATGGCACAAAGATTTAAAAATGTGGTTGGTTTTGAAGACTGTATTGATATGTGGTCTTTATCCCATTTTTTTATATATTTTGTATCTGGTTTATTTATCCCAGGACAATATACCTTTGTAATTACATTATCCATTTTATGCGAAATATTTGAATTCTTCGGTGGTTATAGAGCAAAATTATCAGATATTTTTGTTAATTTATCAGGATATTTATTGGGAAGTTTAATTAATATTCAAATGATTAGAAAATATGGTACATTTTTAAATAAATATACTCATCTTACAATATATTCTATACCCTTTCTTTTTATTCTTTTATTTCTACTAGTTTGTGTCAGAAAAAGAGAATGGATATAAAGTAATTTTTGATTTGTGAAAAACACATTTAGAAAAATCTTTCAAACATCGTTTTCATATTTATAAATAATTTTATCTCATTTTAAATATCGAACGGTGTAATAAGAATAGTATCTAATAATAATCAATTTCAATTTCAATTTACAAAATCGGCATATTATACTAATAATCAATTTCATTTTTTAAATAATAATTTATAACTTCGCTTACGAATGTTTCCATGTGTATCTAGTCATGCATGATTATCTCACACACGCCCACATTTCACACACCCTGTATGGGACCACAATCACATTCTTCATCTGATTCTTCATCTGATTCTTCTTTGAACGTATCCATCATTAACAATTCACTGCACGTTTCCATCAAAACTTGAATTTTTTTTTCGTCATTGCTAGACAAATTGCTCACAAACAAACGGTGAATAATTTGCACGTTTGACTTTACACCATTGAAGAAAAAACCATGTGGAAACTTATTAGCCATCCTCCACAATAATTCTGTGATGCACTTAGTGTCATCGAACTTAAAATCGTACATGGTCTTCCAATCATCAATTTTTTCTTTCTTTTTTCTTTCTTTAGCCTCTACTCTCTTCGTGTGAAGTGCATTACCTCGCTTAGCATCTGCGCGTTTTCTCGCTATGATGTCCGTCACCTTCTTTGCCTTGACATTTTTGTCGTAAACACACTTCTGGTGAAATGTCATTTGATGCTTCCAAAACCTGCGATCCTCACATCTGGGAGTACAAGTTTCTAACCAGAGTCTATCACGTATGTCAAACGTTCCTTTGCCGATCGGAAAATTCCTAACCAGACGATGAAACGATTCAACAGACATAGCTTCCTCAATCAATTCGTACAACCACGCAAGTTTATACGGTGTTCGTTTGTTTATGTCATATGGCATCCCATTGGAGCGATGACTCACTTTGATTTTCCATTGTGTCGTAATTCGCACAACAACTTTCTGCAAAAGATAGTGAACCCATACAAACAATGTGTCGAATGTAGCATACGAAGACATTTCACCTGATTCTGGATCAAATGCATTGTCTGGACATGTGTATGCAAAACGAATCGACACCGGCTTTTTAACACCTTTGTGACTGGGTTTACTACAAAACAGCGATTCTTTAATTTGTTGTTCTTGTTGAACACGATCAACCACTGATGCGGTCTTTTCCTCTTCTGTGTCAATGAGTTCATTAGGACCACCGCAAGAAGTGATACAAGCGAGTGCCTTCCCTAACTGAGCTGAATATTTTTGGATGTTTTGTCCAGCCATCTCAGTCTCGTTGAGTACAGACTCTACCTTACGCCAATCATCAACAATCTCATCACCACGCTTATCAGGAGATTTCTTGCGGCGTTTCATGAGCTTCTGATACCCATTAACTGCACTTCTGTGCTCGGGCGAAGAGTCTTCGCAACGAGACACTTTTTCCAACATAATTGCTTCCTGTAACAAACAATATGCTTTAAGACATTTGATCTGATTATGCACGTGAATTGAATCAGTCCTAACATCCGTCGCTTCATTCACATGTTGTGCTCCTTGTTTACGTTCACAAAGTTTGGTGTAATATTTATCGAGTTTTTTCTTCTTCTCTTGAAGTTGATCTATCAACACGTTGGGGTTCATCATATGTTCCGTCAATTGATGCTCGTATTCGGGACCCATTCCTTGTTTCTTCATGGACGGTGGCTTTGACATCGGCACCAAACCGAGTTCTGAACATTTTCCTTTTCCCATGGAAACAAGTTCGTTTCCAACGAATATAGTGTAACACTCTCCGTCGTCTTTACCCAAGGGAAACTCCCAAATTGACGCAGAACTGATTGTATATTTTTCATTGTCGAGGGGGATATACGGCTTGTCCTTTCCAATCGAAATTTTGTGAACAAAATTCAGATTGCCATATTCCACGCGACCTTGAATATTATTACAATGTACACATGCAACGACTTTTTCTTCATGACTTGACACAATGACTGCATCTTTACACTCAGTCGCACCCATAGCACTTAACCAAGATTCCACAAATTTTTTAAGTATTTTAACGTACTTCAATGATGAGTGAGATATTCGTAATCTGAGAAAACGTATCATACGTTCTTCCTCCGATGTCAACTCCGGATCGCGGGGTGGTCTCTTCTGCTTTTTCCGAAAAAAGTCGGTGGAATTACGCAACTTAAATATGGGTTGACCCTGTTTATTCCTCAACACATTGCCTTCTTCATCCTTCACTGGAATAAGCCTGAGTACCGATGCCATCTCGTTGACATGATTACTACATTCTTCAAATGAACTCTCAAATGCCTGTAACGAGTTCTGCACATCGGGACGATCCTCCTCGGGTGGAACTACGATTACCGGAGCTTTCACACCACCGGATGAACCATTATCTACGGAAGCTTTCACTTCTCCACCCCTATGGGGTGTTGGGGATATGGATTTCTTCTTCTTCTTCATTGGTTTACCCTTAGGCCTACCATTAAACTTAGATTTAGACTTATTCCTGTCCCGGGATGATTTCCCATCCGATCTATTTGACCTACTAGGTGGGTCTTCACTTTTATTTTCTCCCGCCTTAGCAGAAGAAATGATTGCTTTTATTATATTTTGCGACATAGTGATTATTTTATTCTAAATATTACTTGGACTTATTAGCATCATTTTTTATATCACACAATACCAATGTAATCCTACTAAAATATTATTAAATATTATCTTGTTATTTCGGTGAAAAAATAAAAATTGACACTTAAAAATACCTACAATCTATTTACATTATTAGAAGACAAATTGGTTAATCAGCGATGATTATAAGGTGAGTTTTCTATTGGTTTCATAAACTTTGCCCCCACGGGCGAAGGGACTTGATACCGTCCCGGGATAATATTCATGTTCGGACTTTTAAGGGGATAAAACCTTTTGATTGAAAGAACTTGGGCAGAGTCCCTCGTGTTGATACTTGGATTTATTCAGGTGGATGCACACCCGTTGATGAGAATGTGTGAAAGCAGGAACTGATACATGTAGATATGATGTGTCAAAACGGATTATTTACTGTTTGAAAGGCTTCGGTCTTAATTTCATAATTAACTTTTTATTATTTGTAATAAAAAATTGTAATATAACGACCATGAGAAGATTTGAACTTCTGACATTTCGATTAACAGTCGAACGCTCTAACCAGCTGAGCTACACAGTCAATTCATTACATATATGAGATATATAATTATCTTTAAATACATTTGTCATAACATAAATAAACAATTTCATAAAAAATGATTTATAAATAATAATATAAATATATCTCTATTTATTACAATATGATTGATTATAATTCTCATAAAAATATTAATATTCAAAAACCTTTTCTAAAATGGGTTGGTGGCAAAACACAAATTATTAATAATATTTTAAAACGCATACCAAACGATATGGAAAATTATCATGAAATTTTTTTAGGCGGAGGTTCAGTCCTTCTTGCTGTATTATCTTTACAAAAACAAAAATTAATTACAATTCATAACAAAATTTATGCATACGATTTAAATAAATCATTAATTAATGTCTATAAAAATATACAAAATAGTAAAGATGACGTTTTTAATTTTATTACAAAATATATAACTGAATATGATAGTATTAAAGGAACTACTATTAACAGAAAACCAACGTCATTAACAGAAGCAAAAACATCACAAGAAAGTTATTACTATTGGATAAGACTATTATACAATAACTCAGATAAAGATAGTCTTGAATCCTCTGCATTTTTCATGTTCCTTAATAAAACATGTTTTAGAGGAATGTACAGAGAAGGACCGAATGGATTTAATGTTCCATTTGGTCACTACAAAAAAACACCAACAATCATATCAAAAAATGATTTAGATACAATTAGCGAACTTATTAAAGATGTTGAATTTATCTGTTCGGATTTTAGCAATTCTTTAAATAATATTGAAAATAACGATTTTGTTTACCTTGACCCACCATATGTACCTGAAAATTCCAAATCATTTGTTGGATATACATCTGATGGATTTAACTTGGAAAAACATATTGAACTATTTAATATTATTATGGGTATGAGCAATAAATTTGTAATGAGTAATGCAAAAGTTGACATTGTAACAGAATTATTTAGTAATTATAATTGTGATGATATTATTGCAAGAAGAGCAATTAATTCTAAAAATCCAGGAGCAAAAACAACAGAAGTTATTATTTATAATTAGATATTTCAATATGTATATGTTTTATACCCAATACACACTATATTCATCATTATTTTTGGGTTTATCCATTTATATTTGAATATATGAATAACTTTTTTCTTATCTCTGTAAATAAATAAACAGATTATCTCTTTTGTATCACCAATTTTATTATATATAACACGATATGGATAATATAACTGTCGAATATTAAAACTTTTAACAGATTTTGATTTAACCTCAATTATACATACCTTGTTTTCTGTTTCAAAACAGCCATCTGTTTCATATTGAGACCCAGCTACTACTATTTTTTTTTCTCCTAATATTGTTGTAAAATGACAACGATGTCTACCACCCAATAATGGTCCATATAATATTTTTTCTCCAATTTCATCCTCCAATACCCCATTATATCTCAAATTATCTAATAAACTTGTTTCACTATTACCTATTTCTAATATACCACTACAATGTTTTGATACAATTTTTGATGCAATCTTATTTTGAACTTCTACATTTTTTAAAGTTACATAAATATTATCATGCGTTAATAAATATGTCCCATTTTTAATTGATAATATATTTAACCCATACTGTTTGAATATATTTGGACGACATTCTTTTGTATCTTGTTTACATAACAATCTTGGTTCAAATTGCGACTTCTTACCACTCCATGTTTGTTTAGATTCTTTAATTTGTTTGGATGTTATCACAAAATTATCTATCAATTCCGGCGAATATTTACAATATTCTAATATATGACTCCAAATAGAATTATTCATCCCCCCTCTATTTACAATAGAAATTTTTTTAATTTGTTTTACTAATTTTTTCATTTATTATTATAATTCTACAACTAATCTTTATCTTTTTCTTTTTCTGTTTTTTTATATTTTGGAATTGATTTATTAACACTGTTCTTATCGTCCATGTCTTCCTCTAACTTAATATACATGCGAACAATAAAATCTATTTTATCCATCATTTCTGGTTTATTATTTTGGATATACTTTACAATTTCGTCTCTTTTTAATGATATTTTTGACATTTTTTATTATATATAATAGTGTTATAATTTTGATATTTCAGTTTTTATTAAACATTTTTGTTAAACAATTTTATATTTGCCCTTACTCGTTGTTTTAGCAATCCCCTTAAATACATCATCGTAATATACTCTCTTAGTCAATAAGCACATAGCAAAATGTTTCTTACTAATTTTAATCATCTCTGCTACAATATAATGACTTCCTCCCCTAAATATAGGAGCTTCTTTGTCATCTACACGCGTAAGCCTTCCTAATTCTTTTCCATTCGTATCACCATCTTTATCTACCATTGGGATATAAACCATCATATCTACTTCATCTAAGAAATATGATTGCCCCTTTTTATCATAAATCTGAATACATGTTGCTGAATCAGAAACTTCGTCTTCTGATGATTCTTCACTTGAAGCATCGCTTTCATCTGATTTGGAAACTTTTTCAGAATCTATAATAACAGGTTCAATCTCTTCAACTTTGGTTTCAGATTCTTCATCTGATTCTTCATCTGATTCTTCATCTGATTCTTCGCTTGAAGCATCGCTTTCATCTGGTTTGGAAACTTTTTCAGAATCTATAATAACAGGTTCAATCTCTTCAACAGATTCTTCATCTGATTCTTCATCTGATTCTTCATCTGATTCTTCACTTGAAGCATCGCTTTTATCTGATTTGGAAACTTTTTCAGAATCTATAATAATAGGTTCAATCTCTTCAACTTTGGTTTCAGATTCTTCATCAGATTCTTCACTTGAAGCATCGCTTTCATCTGGTTTGGAAACTTTTTCAGATTCAACTTTGGTTTCAGATTCTTCATCAGATTCTTCATCTGATTCTTCGTCTCCGGACTCTTCATTTGAATCATCACTTTCTTCCTCAGAAACTTCATCGGAAGCCCCACTGTTAATAACAGATACAACCTCTTTGGCTTTATTTACTGATTCTTCACAAGATTCTTCACCCGATTCTTCACAAGATTCTTCACCCGATTCTTCACAAGATTCTTCACAAGATTCTTCACAAGATTCTTCGTTAGAAGATTTGTTAGAAGTATTACTTCCTTTTATCTTAAATGATTTCTTTATTTGTTTTAATTTCGATAAAATATTTTTATCAAATATTAAAATAACCAAATTAGAACCTTTATCTTTCCCTACAAATTCTGTAACATCATATTTAACTTTATTTCCAATTTTTTTAATACCTTCCCATAATACTAAATTTGACTTATTTGATAAAGAGGTCTCATAATGTTTGTAACAAAATGATTGTCCGTCGTATAAGGGTCTTACGCATTTTTTGTATGCAATTGTTTTATCTTTTTTTCCCTGTATCGAAAATACATTTGTTCCCGTTGAAAGGTATATTTGTATCTTTTTTTTTGTTTGTATCTTCACTGCACAGGGGCAGTAATCATCCGTTTTATTAATGTTTTCACTATCGATGTGAATCTTTGCAATAACATTATTTAATAATTTTTGGTCAACTAAATCCATTTTTATTATAATATATAAAAAAATATTAAAATAATTTTCATTTTTTCTTTCTTGGGGGGGTATTTTGATGGTTACGTCCATTTAATACTTTTGTTCTAATTGTTTTAGAAAATGTATATCCATTTTTTTTTTCTAATTTTTTTAATTCGCTATTTCTGTCTTTCTTTTTTTTTCTATAACAAATTCCGGTTAAAATTATTGTATTTGTAATAGTGTCTATATCTAACATATTATAAATTTTATAATTTATATAATTTATATATATAATCAATTTTTAAAAATTGAAAAAAATAATTTAATTCATTCTTTGATATAAATAACAACAATGAATACAAGTTTAAAAAAATATATAGAAAATAACAATAATATCTATGATATTATTGGCAAATCAAATAATAAAATTCCAGATGATAAAAAGAACATATATGCAATTATTGCAAAATATGTTCAAAATCCCACGAAAATTCACTTCGTTAATATGTCGGCGGTTTACTCCGCTATTAAAAAAATTGACGAACTTAGAAAACGAAAGATTAAACCTTTCTTTACGGGGTGTATATTTTGTCTCGCTGGAAAAAAGTGTGGTAACCACGCGCAAAACAGATTTTTTAGTGTTAATTTCAAATATGGAAAAACACCTATTAAATTGGATATCTGCTATCCAGATATATCAAAATGCAGAACAAGAGTAACCTTCGGGTTTCATATAGATTTCGACTTTACCTATAATGGTCGGCAATTGAAAATTTCTGGTGGAAGAACGTATGTTCCAACACCACGAAAATCAAGATATAAAGGCCCGCAAAGACTTAAAAATGTAGTCAAAAAGCAACCTAAACCAGTTTTTGATACAAGAAATTTTCCAGATTTATCTATAAGTTCAAATGATACAAATGATACAAATGATAAAATTGATAATGGAGCATGGACGACAATTGGAAATGATGCAGGGTTATTAGCAAAACTTAATAAAAAAAAAGAAATAAAGAAACAAGTCATGATTCATGATGAAATTTCAGAAGCTGATAAGAAAAATATTGAGAGAGAAAGACAAAAACTTATTATTTTTTTAGATGTTCTAAAAAAAGAACAATTATGTAAAAAGGATAGAGTCAACCTACTGGAAACTACACTACAAAAATATATATCTGAACGTAGAGTATTTAATAATCCTGAATATTTCAATGATGATTTTTCAGGTAATTACTCTATTAGATAATTATTTAATAATTTATAATTTATAATTAACAATTTATAATAAAAAACTATAATTGATAAGTCTTATGTCTTCCGCAAAAATCTCCGAATTTCTTTCCAAGTTTACACTGAAATCCTTTACAAGTAGTTGCATGACACTTATTTGGATTTAAATCTGCATAAGTTTTACATCCCTTTGGAAGTTTACCAATATTAACATTTAACATTTCATCTTTTCCTTCTATGCGAGGTAACAGTTTACAGTGTTTTCTACAATATGGACATTCGCGACTTTGGTACTTACCTTTGTCAATACTACCATTCTTAATCTTACACCACCAACTATATATACAATCATAATGATACCTATGGCCACATGATATATCTATGCTTACCGTTTTATCAGAACACAAATTATCTCCACATATCATACATTCTTCGTATTCTATTAACTCTTCTGTATCTATATTATCTCCTATTTCTTTAATAACATCACTTTCTTCCTCTTCTTTATTTTCTTTATCTATGATATTTGTCAATTTATCAAATAGTTTTTGAATTTTTTCTGGATATGCCATTTTAATTATATTATTATAATATTATACATTCTTTATTCAGTTTTTTTTCATAAAAAATGATTATAAAAAGGCATTCACATTATAACTATATAAATAACTATGAAATTACGAATTACACTTACGCATAAAAATGCAAAACCACCAGTTAGAGGTACCCCCGACTCAGCTGGATTAGATTTATTTTCAGTTAAAGACATTATTATCCCCCCTTCAAGTAAAGAACTTATCAATACTGGAATTAGCATTGAAATTCCAACTGGATATTATGGTAGAATTGCCCCTCGTTCGAGTATGGCATGGAAAAAACACTCAGATATCGGTGCAGGTGTTATTGATTCTGATTATAGAGGAAATATTGGCATTGTTCTATTTAATCTATCTACAACAAATTCAATCGAAATAAAAACAGGTGATAAAGTTGCACAATTAATTATTGAAAAAGCATACTTTCCTGAAATTTATATATGTGATAATGATGAACTTTCACAAACTGAAAGAGGCGAGGGTGGCTTTGGTTCAACTGGGCAATAATATTTAAGATTTAAAAATTGATAAATTATTTATTATTAATTAATATTATTAATTGATTAATAATGTATACAAGAAATAAGATTAAAAAATATTTATCACAAAATAAAAAAATTGTGATGAATAAATTAGATAAAACAAAAAAAGTATGTATTCAAGAGGAAAAATGTGAAAAAAAACAACCAACATGTGTCATATGTTATTGTCGTGCTAATGCATGGCTGAACTGTAGCCGTGGCGGTATATCTTTTTTAAAGATTCCCAAACACAATGATTCAGACAATCCAGTGTGTATTCAGTGTTGTACTCGAATAGACAGGAGTAAACATGACATTTGTCCATTATGTAGAAGCACAGATTGGTACATTTTTTTGGATATTCGGTATCCCAAAAAAAAAAAATCTTTCATCGAACGCAAAGAAATAAAGGCTAAAAAAGATGAAGAAAAAAAACTACTACTTTTGCAAGAAGCATTGGCACTCAGACAAATATTAACACAAGCTGGATATAGAAACCATGTCCAAAGTGAAGATGAAGATATAGATTATCATTTGAGTGGATATAGAAACCGCACACAAAGTGAAGATGAAGATAGTGATAGAGATTACCATTGGAATGAACATTAAAATCAATCAAGATTATTATTTAAAAAACTTTTTTTATAAATAACTAATATATTATTTCTCTATTATAATATATAAACAATAATGTCACAAAAAAAAAGCAAAAAAAACAAATTATCTAAAAAAAAAATTTATAAAATGATTGGCGGTAAATCTATCGAACAACAATTACTTGGTGAACCAGATTACCTATATTCAATTGACCAAAAAACAGGAACAGATGCCGATATGGATGTATGGATTAATGATTTACTTGGAATTATTTTACACTCTGTTGAAGGTGTTGTTTATGGAATTCAAACTGTAACAGATATTGTTGAATTTCCAATGGAAATGGGAACAGCATTCCAGCATACTGGTATCCCAGGCGCAGATTAAAAATAATATTATTTATTTTATAATATTATTTATTTTATAATATTATTTATTTTATAATATTATTTATTTATTACTTAGCATCTAATTTTGCCTTTAACATTTCAGCCAATTTATCCTCACTTTTTAAAATCTCTCGGGTTCTTACTAAATCTGCCTGATACAATGCAACAATCGCACCTCTATAATTTTCTTCACACTTTATACGAGCATCTTTAACAATATCTAATGCTTTTTGTGATAATTCATTCAATGCATAATTTGAAACCATTAATTCTGATTCTAATATATCTAAAATCCCCATTAATTCGACCAACAACATCTTATAATCATTTTGAATTTTTAATGTAAATTCCATATAAAGTAAGTTAAAACGATTTCCACTCTCAATTAATGATTTTTTCTCAATCTCTTTTAACTCCATATAATATCCACCAGCACCTTCACATGAATCTTTTGTCATATATTCAATAAATTGTAATAATTGATTCTGATCTTTATCACCCCTTATTAATAACGCTTTGGGATTCATACAATATTTTCCATCTTTCAATGATTGCAATTTCCCATAACATAATCCACCCTTCCATAATCCATCTTTACCCTTAAATGGTAACTGACGACGTATATATTTAGATAATAATACTCTAACAGTATAATGATCTTTTAATTTTTGACATAACTCACTTCGTGTTAATTCACATTTAGGTGTTTTATCATTACATGTACTAAAAAATATTTTTTGTGTATTATTCATCTTAGTATTATTTACCTTAGTTGCATTATTTTTTTTATTATTTACCTTAGTTGTATCATTTAATTTATTATTTAATTTATTATTTAATTTATTATTTAATTTATTATTTATCTTAGTTTTATTTACGGGTTTGGTTGCATTATTTCCATTATTTTTATTTAATTTATTATTCATATTTGTCATTATTTCATTTAAACCAAAATTCAGTTTTAACTGATTATTTACAGATTCTTTAATATTTTTATTATTTCTAGATTCTATCATATTTATAACATTGTTTGAAACTCCATTAGATGATGTATTCCCTTGTATTAAATTCTCTAATGCACCCAAACTATTACTTAAATTGGTCTTACTATTATTCAAACTATTATTTGAAAGATTTAAATTATTTTTATTATTTTTATTATTATTTGATTCATTTTTTTTTTGTTTCTCTAAATTTTGTGTTAATTTTGTTATTAACCCCCCTATATTATTATTTCTTCTATTATTTCTTCTATTATTTCTTCTATTATTTCTTCTATTATTTCTTCTATTATCATTGTTATTGTTATTGTCATTGCCATTATTATTGCCATTGTCATTATTATTGCCATTGTTATTTCCATTGTTATTATCATTTCCATTGTTATTGCCATTGTTATTGCCATTGTTATTGCCATTGTTATTACCACTGTAAGTTACACTTTCATTGTTTCCATTATTCCTACGTTGTCTGTGTCTATCATCTCGTCTATCACCTTGTACACGTCTATCACCTTGTACACGTCTATCATCACGCCCACGTTTTCCACGTTGTCGTCCACGTTGTCCACGTTGTCCTTGTCGTTGTCCACGTTGTCCTTGTCGTTGTCCACGTTGTCCTTGTCGTTGTCCATTTTCATCTTGTCCTGGCCATCCTCCTTCCTGTTTACTATCAATGTTAAAAACATTAACTAACTCGTCTTTTAATTCATTTACAATAAATTTTTCAGAATAATCAGTATCTCCTTTAATATATACCGTGTATTCTTCTGAATCATCTATATTAGTTGCATTATTAATTCGTTGTAATTTTGTTATGCTTAATTTATTTAATGTTTTATTCATTACAATATCTATTTTATTACAAAAAGCTCCACTTAAATAATTATTATATTTTGATATTAGTTTATTTGATTTTTTTAACAGATTTTCCAATACCTTTTCATCAGCTTGATTAGATAAACCATTTTTTGTTTTGTTTGGTTGTAAATCAATATCATTATTGCTTTTACTCGCAGTATTACCCATATATACTTTATGATAGATAATATTTTCCCTGAATATATTGCCATGCTGTTCTTTCATCAATTCTTGCATATTCAATCAAATATTTGACTAAATATTTTAAATGACCATCATTCGATATTAAATATACAATATTTTTTGAAGATGAGCTATAAATTAAACGAGGTATTGTCTCTATTGTAAAAGGAATGGACCTATTTACCTTATGTTTTGTTAAATTTATAACTGAGTCAATGCCATATTTCTTGATATATGGATATGATTTATAATCTGATACCCATAATCCTGGATATAATTCAAAAAACATTCTATATTTTTTATAAATATTATAAAAAAGTATTTTTTACTATCAACAATACATTATTTCTTCATTTTGTTACTTTCCACAATTACACCCAATCCTTCTCGATGCTTGGCCATTGCCAAGAGGAATTCTTTGTCTCCTCCAATTAGGTCTTACAACTGTTCTTGATATATTTCTTTGAGATGATCTATAACGTATAAATGATAATAATTTATTTCTATCTTCGTTACTTAATTGATTAAAACTACTTGGCATTGTATATTATTAAACAATAAAAGATTTTCCTAATAAAACTCCATTAAGCAATAATAATGTTAATAACACAATTAGAGTAGTATTTGCTAATTTTGAAGACTTGAATGCATCTGCCAATGAATTATCATGTAATACTTTAACTTTACACTTCAAATTATCTTTATTACATGTTACAACATTTTCATCTGGTATTAAACTTCTGATTCCAAATACCGCTATACTACTTACAAATATTCCCAAAAATAATCCACTGAATGTTTTTAATATAGTTGAAGCAGTTGATGTCTCATTTTTATTCTTTAAAAATAATAAATTAATTAAAAATGATACCATTGGTATTGTTAATACAAATTTATTGGTAAAAACATAAATTATATCCTGATTTGACGGATCTCTGTATTTTTTATTAAAAGTATTTAAATAATATGCAATTCCAACAAATGTAACCAAATATACAATATATGCAATGGTACTTGACGGCGATGATGTTGACACATATATTGAAAACATTATAACAATTATAGTTACAAAATAATATAAAGAACTCATTATATTTAATAACATTGTATCACCACTCTTTCTTACTGTTAATTTTGCCTGATGATAAAAATATCCAAACATTAAACCAATAATGTAAAATAATGCAAAAAATATTGACTTTGTTAACTTTAAATCTCCTAAATATCCATTAAATACATAAATAAATGTACCAAATATTAATAATCCCATAAAATCATACTGTGTTATTGGATAACATGTTGTATCAGTGTCATATTTATTCTGGTCATTTACTGTTTTATTTAATAATTTAACTGCAAAATAACCCAATATAATAATTGTCATTACAACCTTATATGAACTCATACTATAACCTGCAATTCCTAATGATTCAACAAATCTTTTTTTATTTATATTATTTGTATTTACACTGCTTAAATAATCATTATTATTATTATTATTATTGAACAAACTATTCATATATATATATAAAAATTATATAAAAAATGAATAAAAAATATATTTAAAAGTTAATTATTTAATAAAATGAATGTCTGGAATACATTTAATCAAGTAAACGATTTGTTTGATGATTTAACTGATGATAAACTCTCAGTAGAATTGGATTATAAAAAAGACCTATTAATTGAAGAAAAATGTTTTAACTGCAAAGGAATAAATATATTGCACGTAAATGGAAAAAAATTATGTCCAAGTTGTGGTTTTGTTAATGGTGAAATATTAGATATGCAACAAGAATGGAGATATTATGGTGCAGATGATAATAAAAGATCATCTGACCCAACAAGATGTGGAATGCCAACAAGCTCTTTATTCTCTAATAATGCATTTGGTGCAGTTATGATGGGATATGGTAATGAAAAATATAGAAGACTTTTAAAATGGAACTCAATTCAATATAAAGCAAAAAGTTTGATGGCTGTTTTCAAATATATACAAGAAGTTTGTATAGAAGCAAAGATTCCCTACTGTGTTTCCGATAAAGCAAAATTAATGTATAAAATTGTAAGTGAAAATAATATTAAAAGAGGGGTGTCAAGACATAGTTTAATTGCTGCATGTGTGTATTTTGCATGCAAAGATAGAGGTATTGAAAGAAAAAGACGTGAAATTTCAAATATGTTTGAAATTGGAATTAAAAGAATGACAACTGGATGTAATATGTTTAAAGAAATTATGTTTAATAAAAATCCTGATTTTGTTAATGGTTTAAATCCTTCATCAACAGAAGATTTTATTAGACGAAATTGTGTATTATTAAAAATATCAGGCGAACAAAGAGAAAAAATGATTTATGTTGCAAATATAGCAGAATTATTGGGTATTATAATGGATAATATTCCTTCTTCTATTGCAGTTGGGAGTATTTATTTAGTGTCACAAGAGAATAAATTAAATATTTCTAAAAAACAAATTGCAGAAACATGTGGGACATCACATGTCATTGTAGCAAAAACATATAAAATTTTAAAAAAATGGAAAAAATATTTGATTTCTTACAATTTAGAAAAAAAAAAATCAAAAGAAATTTAATAATCTAATTCTTTTGCATTTTATGTAATACCATTTATATAATTTTTACAAATTATGTAAATTTTTACTTTTTATAAACGCTAAGTTTACAAACGCTAAGTTTACAAACGCTAAGTTTACAAACGCTAAGTTTACAAACGCTAAGTTTACAAACGCTAAGTTTACAAACGCTAAGTTTACAAACGCTAAGTTTACAAACAATAGTATGGATTTCCATCATTGCTACTTGTTAATATTTTCCATAATCCATAAGTTACAAAAAAGAATAATGCTTGATGCCACACTGGCGATAATGCTGTTTGATTAAGTAATATTCGTTTCATTATTCCAAAAAAAAGTAAAAAAAGTAGTGTTGTAATGAATATATCCAACTTGACTTTCTGCATATACTAAGTATTGATATATTATTTGGCAATTATATCACTATCATAACTTATCTGATTATCCATCATAACATTATCGATTGATAATATTTTATTTGATATAATTTTTGTAAATCCATAATAACAAATAAACATTAATGATAATAATATTCCATCAAATAAAACTGCTCTTTCCAAATCTTCGTTTATACCTATTAATTTAGACCTTAATAATCCCATTACAAGAAATATTACAAATGGACCAACTATAAATTTTCTGAAATCATTCTCTTTTATTAAAAAATTATTATTAAAATAATATGCTATTATTGTTATTACATAAAATGCAAGTGCAAAACTACCAAATACTATTAGTTTTAACATTATTATATTATATCTTAATATTATTTATTTCTTATTCTCTGTTCTATCAAAATAAAATATGTAATTTGTTATTACACGACTTCCGAAAAACCATAATAAATATAATATTGTCATCACAATAAATCGTGACAAAAAAACACCCCAACCTTTCTGGAAAAATGATAATTTGGGATTTGACAATGATATAATTTCAACATACAATACATACAGGAATAAAAATATTCCTAATGAAACATATGCTTCTATATTATCTCGGGGCTGATTCAATAAATGTACCATTATTATATATATTTATTATATATATAATTAAATTATGATTAATAAAAATAATTACTATAATAATTATCATAATTTACCCTCAACTAAATGTGATGACAGAATGTATGACCCTAAAACTGAAAATTTACTAAATAATAAAAATATGAAAACAATATGTTCAGGACTTAACCCCAATAATGTATATAATACATTCTTTGGTAAACATATCAATAATAAATATGAAAAAACCCCATTTAATAAATCCTCGAAAATATTACATACATCTGTTAACCCATCTCTAAATAAATGCTCTAAAAATTGTTCAAATAATAAACAATGTAAATCATTTTCTTATGAAGATAATACTAAATGTTATTTATATAAGCATCAAAAAACTGTTCCAACCAGTAAAGCACATATTAACTACAAAAAAAGTTATGAAAATAATATTTTTAAAATGAATAAATTAAAAAATCCTAATGAAAAAATAGTTGGCCAACATTATGCACAATATGTTGCTACACAAGATGAATGTAACAAAAAATGTATTAATGATGATAACTGTGCAAGTTATAATCTTGAATTAAATCAAAATTACTGCAATTTATACTCGTCTAATGATAAGGTAAAAACCAAAAGACCAAATATTAGTTTATATTCACAAAAAGATGATACTTCATTCACAATACCAGATGTTTATAAACAATATTATGAAAAATATCCACAAAAAGGAAACAAAGGTGACTATTTTTGCAAATATTCAAATAATAAATGCAATTATATCAGTAAAAATGACCCTAAATCAAAAATCAAACCTCTAAAACCTATTCCAGAAGATCCATGTATTCCACCAAACTGTTATCCATCTGATAAAAAAAATAAAAAAAAAATTTATATTAATGGTGTCCCATTCTATAATAATAATTGCAAAGGATTAAACTGTCTTAATCAACAATACTATATTAATAAATTGGGAGTTGCTGATTTATCACACCAACCTAATCCATCCGCACAATCATCACTCTATATTAATCACTTTAAAGACCCTATCAATGATAAAACTTATGCTAATTGTCCAAAAAACTATACCCCTATCCCATATGTTAATCCATCCGGAACTTCACAATATGTTTGTCAAAATGAAAAACTTAGTATGTGTCAACCCGACTCAATGGATACTAACGAAAGAACACATTTACCATCATGTGACCCAATTTTTAGCCAAGAACATCAACCTAACCCTGTTGTTCCTAATAAACCTTCATTAAAATATTTCCAAGACCCAAATAAATGTAAAGCATGGTGTTTCCAAAATCCTAAATGCACAGCTGCTGTCTTATCAAGAGACCTAAAAGGTGACCTATTATGTAGATATTATAGTTTTGACCCAACAAAAATATCACCCAATGTTGTTTCCTCTAAATTATCCACAATTCATGTAAAAGATGGTATTTATAATTCAGATAACATTAAAGAAAAAGCAGTTACACAAGATAAATGTGGTCTATATGGATGCTGTGCTTCTGGTATTCCAAAAAAAGACGCAATTGGTTCAAATTGCGAATTACCCTGTAATATTGGCGGTGGATGCATTACTGGGGGTATTGAATCAAAGACTAATAATAGATTATTTGGTGGTGATACAAGCACTATGATAATGAATGAACATAGTGGTTCAAGTTACACGGAACTTATTAAGAGAAATGAAATCGAACATTTTTCTGTTAAAAAACAAGGATTAAATTTCAGTTCTGTTTTAATAATGATTACCCTTGTCATTATGATTGTTTTCAGTTTAACAAGTATATTTTTAACCCATAAGTAACTGGGTAAACAAAGGTATATAGATGAGTAAACAACTGGTTATTATGAATATATGATACATTGGTCATACAAGTATATATACCAGTACATATACAATTGTATATGTAAATCACGTATATGGGGGTTTTAAAAAAAAATGAAAAATAATATAATATAGTTACTTATATCATATTATTATGCCAAAAAATAAAGGAGGAAAAAATTTTAAAAAAGGCGCGAAAAGCGCTTTTTCACATGTAGAAAAATATTGTACTCGCGGAGAAGGAGAAGAATATGCAATAGTAACCAAGGCACTTGGATATGCAAGATTTAATCTAACAATGATTATCAATGATATTGAATCACCCAATTATTCAATGAATGGGACAACAGTATTAGGTAGGATTGTTGGGAAACTTCGCAAAAGAAAAGATAGGATTAATTTAAATGATCTTTGCTTAGTTGGTATCCGCGATTGGGCGACTGATAAAAAAAAAGTAGATATTGTATGGGTTTACAAAGATAAAGGAAATATCAAAAAATTGATCAAATTCGATGAATTATCAGAGGAACAAGTTCTAATGGGATATGAAACCAAAAGAGATGACTGTGGCATTGAATTCGAGGAACAATCAGCAGAAGACCTTGCTCAAATGAGAAAAATATTAGATGATATTCCCAAAGAAGAAGGCGGACAAACAATGACTGTCGAATTCAATATGGAACTAGATTTTGATGATATTTAGAATTCATTTATCATATAATTATAAAATATTAAATACTTATTATTTTCTTATTCAATATCAATAATCGTAATTGCATTTTAATATTTTTTTTAAATTTTCTACTCATTTCTAAATCTTTTAGAAATTTTTCATAATTTTTTCTTTGCGAATGAAATAATATATCTTTCCTTCGAGAATAAACATCGTCCATAATAAATAATGCACTATTTAACATTTTTTCAATTACTTTATCCCTGATATAATAATTCCAACTTTGTTGACTATATATTTTTACAAAACTATTACTAAAACCCAATAATTTAACATTAGTGTTTTCTGGATGCAAACTATTAAAATGAACATAACGTGAAATTGATTCAATTGCATCCTCCGGATTTTTCAAAAAGTTTAAAATAGTTGTATCTGTTAAATAATCAGTATTTTCTTGACCAAAATCATTTAATTTATAATTATCAAGGTCTGTTACAAGACGGCCTTTACAATGGTGGTTACAATGTCGTGAATACCCACTTTGATGCTTAAATTCCTTATAACAATCCTTGCATTGATATTTTTTATTTTTTATCATTTCTACAGGGGTTCTTGAAATTTTAAAAATATCATTTGTATTTATACCCGTTTCAGTAAACCCATCTATTAATTCGTCATAATGTTCAATTACATCATGGCAACTAACATCTAAAAAATTAACAGAACACGCATTTTTACGTTTTAAATGTCTTTTTAAATTATCAATTCGAGTAAATTTATTCCCACATCGTAAACATATTTTTACTTTATCCATATATATATTATGATATGTAATAACTTTAAATAATTTTATATCACATATAATGGTATAAAATGGTATGAAAAATATAATAAAATTATTATATTTTATACATTTATTCTAAAAAATCAAAAAAACGAATATACCATTCTGGCAAAAAAATATGCAAGTTTTGTGCAAAAAATCATTTTAAAAAATAAAATATGTGTGTTTTTAGAAAAATCTCAGGACTTTTGATTTCAGATTTTTCTAAAATATAGAAAAATTTGAGAGCATTTTTTTTCTACCGAAACGTAATTCTTAAAATAATGGGTTTTTTTTACAAAAACCTTACATATTTTTTTACCAGAATGGTATATTTGGTGATTTTAGACCCAAACCGTACCCCCCAAAACTGCATTTTTTACATATTAGTTGCATAAATATTATGATATGAGTTGTTTTTAATTTATTTTTAAAACAAAAATAACCACATGAGACACATATATGGTATTTGGTGTTTAAAAATACGCACCCTCATTATTTTATCTCGACCATTTTTATTATTTATCATTTTGAAGATTTATTAACTTGTATTCCTATTACAATTCTTGGTTATTATTAACAATTTAATTACTCAACTCAATTACCTTTGTATATTATGTTCTTATTTATATGCTTTCTTATTTATTATACTTGATTGTCTTATTATATTATATTATATTGTATGTAATATATAACTATACTCCACTATACCTTTACTTTGATTTTGTCATTGTAAAATAAGTTTTTACAATAAGGGAAGTAGTATAACCCTTTTTAGCCCATGCTTACATACACCCTCTTAGAAAAAAACAGTTTTGTCACGTCATTTTGAAGATTTTTGTTTTTGAGGAGTTTTTATATAAAAATGTAATTATGATTAATGTATTTATATTAATTTCCATATAATAATTGAAAAAAGTGAAAAAAAATACATGCAAAAACACCGAGTGATTAGTCTACAAAAATCGCATTGAAAATCAACAATAATAAGGATTAATATGATAAGAAAAAAAATCAAAAAAAATCAAAATATAACACATTGGGGAAAAAATATGCAATTTGACCCCTAAAAAACACAAATTGAGTAAGTTGTTTTTGATTATTTCAAAAAACAACAAATATTATCAACAAATCAATATAAATTATTTAGAAATAATATTATTTTTTATAATTCCATGGTTAGTCAATATATTATATTAAAAAAATAACTGATAAAAATAATATTATATTAATACTTTGTTACAAAAATAACAGGAAAATCAGTATATATTGTCAAAAATATATCGATATAATAATTATAAAATAATATATCATAAATTATATAATTATTGATGATGATTGGTGTTTAAAAAGAATTTAATTAATTTTAAAATAAAATAAAATTAATTACTTGGATTACTGTGTAAATATACACATACAATCATTAAATATGTACAAAAAAAATATACAAGTATTTAAGTATTAGGGGGTTATACATGGTTTGGAAAAAATCCATATATTTACTCATTTTTATTTTTATGATGTTATATGGGACTATCAGTTCCGAAAAAATGAGTTAAAAATAATGATTTTTGGACTAAAAAGTGTTTATTTTAAATATAAAGATTTGGGTAAACAGATTTAGAATCTATTTCACAATCTGGATTATTTTCAATGAAGACCTCTAATGCTTTTTCAAGGTCTTTCATAATAATTATCTTTTTGTGTTCATTTGAAAGAGTAAAAACGCGCTTAGAATGACAAATTTTAGAATTTTCAAACAAGGTTTCAATATCTCGTCCCGAATATTTAAAATATTTTTTATTTTTCTCAAAAAAATCTATATTAATATCTGAATATTTCCAACCATCGTCTAAACATTTCTTTTTGAATATTTCTGTCAGATTTTTCGAAGTATATTCATCGCATTTAATATGAATTCTAAATGTAAATCGACTTTGTAATCCTTTATTTACACTAAAAAAACAATTTTGAACATCTTTTTTATAACCAGCAATAACACATATAAATTCACCCTGGTGTTCAGTTAAATTTTGATTAATAACATCAATACATTCTTTTGAATATGAATCTCTGCCTTCATTATTACCCAATTGATAGACTTCATCTAATAATAATATACCACCAATTGCAGAATCTATGATTTTTTGTGTTTTAGGTGCTGTTTGTCCTAAGTATTTTCCTATTAAATCAGACCTTTTAGCAATAATAACATTATCGGTTTTGATAATTCCCAATTTATAGTATAATTTGGCCAAATATTTAGTTAACATTGTTTTACCACATCCTGGTGGACCAGTAATAACAGTATGCATTTTATTTTTATAATTTTCTTCAAGATTTTGAAGATAATAAATGACTAATTCTGCTATTTTATTCTTAATATTTGATAATCCTATAATATTATTTATATCATTTAGTATATTTTTCAAATTATGTAACTTATTTATATCAAAATTATATTTTTTACGTTTATGTGGTTTATATAATTTGATTAAATCTAATAAATCATTAATAGTATTTATTTCTGTTTTAATTTTAACATTAACCACTCCATCTATTTCATATAAAAAATACGGAAATGGTGGAGAAATATCTATAATAGGATCATTTATTCTTTTTCGTTTATTCATATAGTTATTGCAATGAAAATATTAATCGTTGAAAATATTAAAATATAATATTTTTAAATATTATATAATGAGTTTATTATTAAAAAATGGACAAAAAATAAACAAACTTAAATCAATAATTAAAATTCAGAATAGATTTAGGGAAATTAAAACAAAATTAATATTACTTACAGAAAGTTTAGTTAAAATTAAAAATTATATTCATAGTATTCTTTCAAATATACAGAATAACTATGATAATAATATAATCAGTAAAGAAAAATATACAGAATACATTGAATTAATTTCAGATATTAACAATTCAGTTATAGATTTGCCACAATTACCATTAACATTGCATTCATTAAAAGAGATTTCAACATTATCATTACAAATACAACTAACTAATATTTTAGATAATATTTATGCAATATGTAAAAAAACAGGAATGATAAATGTATCATCTATTTTAAAATTACTTTGTGGTATTAAATGGCTCAATACAATTCCAGATGAATGTTTTAATTTAATAGTATTTTACGATAAATATATGTCAACATTTAAGGTTGATATTATAGATGAAAATATGAGAGATGAAACAGAAGAAATTTTAGAAATTGCAAAGAATGAAGGATTTACAAATCCAAGAGAATTACCATTTAGTACAAGATCTTATCCAACAATAACAAAATCATTCACTGAAAAAATAGAAGGAATAAAATTATATGTACCCTATTATGTTCCCCGAAATGGTTCCAATAACTCTCAACGATTTATTAAAATAACAGGATTTTTTAAGAAAGATTCTTTAAATATTGCAAAAAGAGAAATACCATTTATTAAAAAATATAATAATGTTAAATTAAGTTTAGAACATATGAATATTCCAGATACATTTAAATTTCCATTTTTAGAACAGATGTCATTGAGAGATTTTATTTCAAATAATGAAAATGAAATTTTAAATAAAATTAAAAATAATTGGGGAGATTTAAAAAGAATAAAAGATAAATCATTGGCACAAGTTGTTAAAGAGTTTACAAAAAGTACATTAGAAAAACAACGAAAAATAATAATAATTTTATTATTATCTGAATCACCCGAAGATCAATTTTTAGCACACATTGTGTATGATATGATTTCAAATGATTCATCTTTACTAAAAGCACACCCAATGGCAGATTTTATTTATAAATCAATGCATTGGACAATTCAAAAAAGATTTAAGTTAACATCAAATATTATTGATAATGAAGAAAAAAGAATTAAAGATTTGTCAGAGAATGATATTCCAATTGAGAAAAGAATATCACTATTAAAAGCAAATGATAAAGTTAAAAGTAAGGCATATAATAAATTAAAAGAGATGCAAGGAACAAAAGAATCGAGTACAAAGGCGCGTTCATATTTGGAAGGATTATTAAAAGTTCCTTTTGGTGTTTTCAAAAAAGAATCTATATTATCATTCCTTGAAGATTTTAAATTTAAAATTAAATCAAAAATTCCTTTATTATATGGATTGGTTGAAAATACTGAGAATTCATTATATGATTTTATAACTGAAATCAAAAATATTTATGAAAAATGTAAAAATGATTTAAATACTGAAAATGAAATAAATATATTTATGTTAAAATTAGTAGCTAAAATGGAAGATTTAGATTTAATGGAAGGGTCAAAAAGTCCTGATAATTCAATTGATTTAACAGAAAGTACTGAAAATATCGGAAAAATAGAAGTAACATATAATTTAAATAAACAATTAGTAAAAGAATGTGTTGAACAGATTAAAAATATCCAAGAAGTAAGAAAAGTATTAATTCTAAATAATGTTAGTAATATTGATAGTCTTAGAAGAATTGAAACAGAATTAAATAATATTGAACATAAACTTGGTATTAATTCTCCTAAAAATAATAACAAAAGAATAAATAATTTTGATAATTATGATACTGCTGTTAACAATGTTTCAAAAATTTATGATGTAATTGATGAATTAGTAAAAGAATGGAATGAATATAAAAATAAAAAAATGGAATATTTAAAAAATGTTAGAAAAAATCTTGATGATTGTGTCTATGGTCACGATGAATGTAAACAACATATTGAAAGAATTGTTGGTCAATGGATGAATGGTAAAATGGAAGGAACCGTTTTTGGAATGCAAGGCCCACCTGGCACAGGCAAAACAACCATTGCAAAACAAGGAATCGCAAAATGCTTAATTGATGTTGATGGTGAACCAAGACCATTCTGTTTCTTACCACTTGGTGGTTCGTCCAATGGTTCAACATTAGAAGGACATAATTATACATATTTGGGTTCAACATGGGGTAAGATTATTGACATGATTATGGAGGCCAAGTGCATGAATCCAATTATATATATTGATGAAATTGATAAAGTATCTGGAACAGAGCATGGTAGAGAAATTATTAGTATTCTAACTCATTTAACAGACCCTTCGCAAAATAAAGAATTTTCAGATAGGTATTTTTCAGGAATTAAGTTTGATTTATCAAAAGCTATATTTATATTTTCTTATAATGACCGTTCGAAGATTGATAGAATTTTATTAGATAGAATAACTGAAATTAAAATTAGACCAATTAGTAATTCAGATAAGGTTAAAATTACAAAGGATTATTTAATGCCAGAAATTTTAGATCAAGTTGGATTTAAAAGAGGTGATATTATTCTCAAAAAATCTGAAATCAGTTTTATTGTTGAAAATTATACTTTTGAAGCAGGTGTTCGAAAATTAAAAGAAAAATTATATGAAATTGTAAGAGAAATTAATCTTAAAATTATAATGGATGAAAAAGTTGAATTACCTCATATAGTTGACCAACAAGAAGTTGAAGATATTTTTTCAAATAATAACAAAGTTATTATTAAAAAATGTTCATCTAAGCCTCATGTGGGAATGGTTAATGGATTATATGCTACTGCAATGGGTACAGGCGGTTTAACTATAATTGAAGTTCATCGTACATTAGCTGAAAATAAACTTGCATTAGAATTAACTGGTTCACAAGGCGATGTTATGAAAGAAAGTATGAAGGTTGCAAAAACACTGGCGTGGAATGTTATACCAGATGATATTAAAAAAAAAATTAATGATGAATGGGAAGAAAATGGAGCATTTGGATTACATATTCATTGCCCAGAAGGTGCAACACCAAAAGATGGTCCATCGGCGGGTGCTGCGATTACATGTGGTATTATATCTCGTTTGTGTAATTTACCAATTAGGAATGATGTTGCAATGACTGGTGAAATTAATTTACGAGGCCAGGTAACAGCAATTGGAGGCGTTGATTCGAAAGTTGATGGTGCAAAGAGAGCAGGTGCAAAGTTTGTGTTATTACCCAAAGATAATAAACATGATTATGAAAAATATGTTAAAAAAGTAAAAGAATCGTTATGTAGTAGTGGAGATTTTACAATGGCACAGGTTCACAATATTAAAGCAATATTTATAGAGAAAATTGAAGACTTAATTCCATATATATTTGTTGAGAATGATTTGAAATTTAATTTTCAATAAAACTAATTACAAGGTTTCTTACAAGGTTCCTTACAAGTATTTGAATTATAATAAATAATTTTATTTTTATTTATTATATATGATAAAGAAAATAATTATTAGTTTAATATTGTTGTTCGTCCTTATAGTATTAACAAATAAAAAAACAAAGAGCGATATATGTAGAGGTTACTTAACTGACAATGAATATTTAGAACATATGATACCACACCATCAAGTCGCAGTAGATATAAGTATTTTACTACAAAAAAAAACAAAAAATCCAGAAATGCATGAAATATTAAGAAAGATAATATGGGTTCAAAATTACGAAATACAATTGATGAAAGATATGGCGAAAGGTTTACCAGAAAATGACATGAGCACAAGTGAAATAGATATGGATAGAAATTATACAACAATAACAGTAAGTGACTTATCAAAACCCAATAAGGTAGGACTAACAAAAACATACTGTGACCCAAATTTTTTTGAACCACAAAAACATATGAAACATATTAAACATATGAAGTTAGATGATGAAATGTATATTAAACATATGATACCCCATCACCAAGTCGCAGTTGATATGAGTAAAGTATTATTAAAAAATACGAAAAATGATTTTATGATATATCTCGCGAACCGAATCATAAGAAGTCAACAAGAAGAATTAATATTATTAAATGATATGATAACAATTGAAAAACGATATTCTTATCAAAGCAACTTAATAATTTAAAATTATTTTTCTATTAATAAAATATAATAAGGGTTTCTTACAAGGTTTCGAATTATAATGCTAACCGAATCATAAGAAGTCAATAAGAAGAATTAATATTATTAAATTTAAGATTATTTTTATATTAATAAAATATAATAAGGCTTCCTTTATGTTTAACTTTTAAAATAGTATATTAAAAACAGTTAAATTAATTTTCAGTTAATTTAACTTTTTTTTCTTTATAATTATTATAAACAAAAATGTCTTTAAACGAATTACAACAACAACTTAATGACCCAAATAGACCCGTAGTTGATTATAATGAATGTGTGATTGGTCCCGATGAAACATTAACCATACCTGCTAATAAAACTTTGGTCATTAAAAATGGCCATCAACTAGTCAACGATAGAGGAAAAATCATCAACAACGGTACAATCAATACCAAAAACGACGGCACGATCTACAACGTTGGCGAATTCAAGAACAATAATAAAATCGTCAACTACGGTACAATCTATACTGATAACAATGGTGTTATATTGAATATTAATACAATTGTCAATTATGGCCTTATCAACACCGAGCACGGCGTTCGTCCAATCAATAACAGCGGCGAAATCCAAAACAATGGAACCACTGTTGGTATGCCACCAACGGGAACAGGAACTATTACTAGCACTCCATGGTTATCGGTACCAACACCAACTTTTTCACTTTTAAAAAATTTACTTGATAACGCATCTCCTAATTCAACAGTTGACTTTAATGGATGTAAGATTAGGTCTGATGAAACATTAACCATACCTGTTGATATAACTTTGAACATTTCAAATGTTCATACTTTAATCAACGAAGGCACAATCAACAACAGTGGCACAATCAACAACAATGGGACCACTACTGGTCAGATACCAACAGGAACCGGAACGTTTAATGGGATTCCATGGGGGTTAACTTTATTATTGGGTTTAAAAAAAGAACTTAATGAAGCAACTCCTGGTTCAACAGTTGACTTTAATGGATGTAAGATTCTGTCTGGTGAAACATTAACCATACCTGCTGATATAACTTTGAAATTTCATGGGTACGGCGATGTTTTAACCAACCATGGCACAATCGACAACAGAGGCACAATCAACGCTTCGAACGGTGATATCGTCAACAACAACACAATCGAAAACGGTGACAGTGGCATCTTGATACTCGGGGAGGGCACAATCATCAACAATGGTACAATCGAAAACAAAGGCAATATCGAAAGCTACGGAAATTTCACCAACAGTGGTACAATCAACAACATAAAGAGTATTTTATGTGGTTATGGCTCCCTCGATACCAAAACTGGTAGCATAATCACCAATAAGGGTGAAATCAATCTCAGATGCTATGTGTCAAACAGGGGCGAAATTAACAACAACGTCGATGGAAAAATTACAATTGTATTCGATGGATCCCCCTTCCTCAATCACGGTACAATCAACAACAAAGGCACAATCAACAACGACTACATGTTTCTCAACTGGGGGGGCATACTCAACAACAACGAGGGTGGCACATTCAAAAACACGGGTCAAGAAGGTGACATAAATGCTGGCATTATCAAGAATGGGAGATACTACTCTGGTGTTCCTTCCAGTAACGACGAATTCGGTGTAATTAACAATCGCGGCACAATCAACACCGAAGGGGGCAAAATCACCAACACCATCTACGGTATAATTTACAACGACGGTGAAATCAACAGCTCCACGAGTATCCTAAATAACGGTACAATCAACAACAACGACGGCACAATCAACGTCAACGCCGGTGGCACAATCGCCAACAACAACACAATCGAAAACAACGGCATAATTGAAATCAATGATGACGGTGCAATCATAAATAAAGGAACCACTAGTGGTAATGAGCCAACGGGAAACGAAAATATTACTATGGTATCATGGGGGGGAAAACCATCTTTATCAGCTTTACAACAAGAGCTTAATAACCCAAAAACTAATCCCGTAGTTGACTTTAATGGATGTGAGATTAAGTCCCATGAAACATTAACCATACCTGCTGATAAAACTTTGAACATTAAAAATGGTGAGAAATTAATCAACGCCGGTATAATCAAAAACAAAGGCTCCGTCATCACCGGCGGTGTAATCACCAACAACTTCCAAATCATAAACGACGGCACAATCGAAAGCAATTACGAAAGCGTAATCAGCAACAACAACACGTTTACAAATAATGGATTGTATACTTACAAAAGCGGCGGCACTTTCTACAACGACGGTACATTCAACAACAAAGACGGCGGCATAATCGAAAACAATAGCGGCCAGTTCTACAACAACAACACAACCAACAACGACGGCAAAATCGTAAACCAGGCCACAATTTACAATAGCGGTACAATCAACAACAACGGCGAAATCGAAATCGACGAAGGCGCAATCTACAACAGCGGAACCACTACTGGTAATGTACCAACAGGAAGTGAGAAAGTTTTGGGGACATCATGGGGGGAAAAACCAACTTACTCCGCTTTACAACAAAAACTTTCTGACGCAAATCCTGATGACTGGATTGACTTTAATGGATGTGAGATTAAGTCCGATGAAATTTTAACCATACCTAATGGTATAACTTTGTATATTCTGACTGGTCAGACTTTAATCAACCATGGCAAAATCAACAATGATGGCAAAATCAACAACGAAGGTACAATCAATAACAACGGCGAAATCACAACCAACAAAATTTCGGGTCAGCCTGGTTCCCATTTGGATAATGACCTGAATATTACGGGCGGCAATATCTACAACACCGAAGGTATAATCAACAACAACGGCTTAATCACCATCAACAACAGCAAATTCGGCAACACAAGCACAATCAACAACGAAGGTACAATCAATAACAACGGCGAAATCGATAACGGCACCAGAGGCTGGGGAACTGCATTTATCAGCACAATCAACAATGACGGCACAATCGTCAACGATGATATAATCAACAACCACGAAGTATTCAACAACCACGGCACAATCGACAACAAAGGTACAATCGAAAACAGCAATGGTGGCACATTCAACAACAATGGCACAATCGAACACAATGGCGACAACACCATAATCAACAACTATGGAACCGTTACTGGTAATAAGCCAACAGGATCCGGAACTATTAATGGGAATCCATGGCCAATATTGGTTAATTTTGAAGGTAAATTAAAGTATCTTCAACTAGAAGGAGGTTTTTTTGGATTAACAATGCGTGATGGTACTAATTATTTACCATTACCACAAAGCGATATACCAAAACATTTAACGAGATCAGGATTATATTTAAAAGGAGTTCTTGAATTGATAAAACCGGTGCCTGCTACTACATATCAATGGGGTATTCCTGTGAAAATAATAAAGCTAAAAGGTACTTTATCATTTAGTGGTAAAGTTGAAAAAGGCAGTGAATTAAGTGCTGATACAAGATATTTATCTGATGGTGATGGCGATGATGATGGTCAATTAACTTACAAATGGCAAATTTCATATGACGGTACAACATTTGTAGATATTTATGGTGCAACATCACCTAGTTATAAAATTCCAGACGACCCAACTATGGTTGAACAGTTTATCAGGATTGAAGTTGTCTCAACTGATACTTCTGGCGAATCTACAACATTTGAATCTGAACCACGAAAGGTTGCACCATCATCTGCTTCATCTGTTGGTGATCCGTATGTTTTCCCACTTAATTCAGATATTCCAGTTAAATTACCAAACAAAAATGCATTTTACAGAATGTTTGAATATGGAAATACATTCATTAATGCATCTGTTTCACAGGCAA
>Ga0115003_10000622_pt1 | contig 31367 bp, 32 predicted proteins | sample ArcticOcean_MG_C_7_FD_88736 | JGI IMG/M metagenome (GOLD analysis project Ga0115003, IMG submission 88736) | Marine microbial communities from western Arctic Ocean - ArcticOcean_MG_CB11_88 | ecosystem: Environmental > Aquatic > Marine > Oceanic | place: Arctic Ocean: Canada Basin | collected...
AATAAACGTTTGACTGAGTGATTTGTTCAAACTTTTCAGGAGATTGATCGTAAATTTGACTCACCTGCTCAAATGTAGCATCAGTATCCCTCAATAAAAAATAAACGTTAGTATTTCCAACTATGGCTGCACCCCTAAATTCAGGACTGGCACCCATTAATTGCGCTGGCGATACAACTCCTTGTAAACTTCCCAGAAGTTCAGCTCCAATTTGTTGAGATTGCTGTGGTAAATATCCGATGGGTAATTCTACAGCTGCTGGCTGAAAAATAAACCCTCCAATTTCTTCAATATGAACCGGTGCAATATGTTTATCTTGCATGACCTTAATTCTATTTGTGACTTCTTGAGTAATATATTGAACTACATCTCCTTTAGTTATTGCTTCAGCGGTAGCATCATTTCTTGCAGTAAGTCCTAAAAGACCTTCTTGATTGTCATGTAATCCACCAAAGGGGTTTCTAACTCTGTTCTGCGGTGCAGGGTGATTTAATATTCTTCTAAATTGTTCAACCCCACCTTCCCAAACATCCCATTCCGTTAGTTTTGCCTGTTGCGATGGAGTTATATTATCTGCTAAAATAAGCTGTAAAGCCGTCAAAGCTTTTTCATCATCAATTCCATTTTGGAATGTCGTCTGATCTGCGAAGGTAAATTCTTTAATTACATCAAAAGGGAATTTTAAGGTTCCTTCAAGGATGTTTCTTTGAGTTTCATTCAAGGCCATAACTAAATTAAAATTATTTGTTAATAATAAACATCTAATAATTTAGATGAGAAGAAAAAATTAAGTATACTCTTCTTATAGAAAGATGTCAAAAAGAAACATTTTCTGACAATATGTCATCATAGACTACGCTTCAACCTGACGTCAGATTAGAGTGCTTTTAATATTTAATGGACAATATTAGTCTGTGGTCTAGAATTAATACTGACACTTTTAACAAAAAAATCAGCTATGACAGGAAAAAGAATTGGATATATTAGGGTCAGTATGTTAGATCAAAATCATGAACAATAACGCCATCGTGCTAGTGGTCTTAATCTAGTGGTGGCATCTATCATTTTGTAGAACACAGTTTATATAGAGCGCTCTGTTAATGAGCTGCAAGTACAAGGACATTCTATTGATAAGTCTTTACTCAAGCATATATCTCCAATTCACTGGAGTCATATTAATTGAACAGGAGATTACGATTGGCAACAAAATAAAGGTGTTAAAAAGAATGGTTTTAGAAAGTTAAGCCCAATTCCAAAAGCTTAACGTGCTTTAAATTCCCTTTCGTCAAACTACCCCAGTTACTGCGAGAATTAGTTCTAGTAAGCTTGAATGTATGGATGGAGCAGTGAAAGATGTAATAAGTGATATGTCTAGTAGTATAGGCGAGTCTTCGGATGTTCAGGAAAAAGGGTTGTTAAGCGCACAGAAAGATACAGCAAGATGTTAATTTTTATCAGGTTTGATTAAGTGATATTTTGAACAAGTATAATCACCTTTTGAAAATTTATGATCTATGCAGTGATTATGCGAGTCAGACTCCAGTGCTGGAGCTCCGCAAGATGATAAAATTGAAATTGAGGTGAGCAATATTGAGGCCTTTATAAGAAATTTTGACATAACTTTAAAAATTATAGTTTTCCTAAAATCTTACTTCCTTTAAAGCCGGCAGCTATTCCGGTTCTAGATATTGAATCTACACCAAACTCAAATAATTTATCAAGAACTTCATTGATCGTTTTGGAATTGCCAATTATTTCAAATACTATTGATTGGTTGGTTATTTCAATGATATTAGTTTTGTATTTCTCTATTATGTCTCTTACTTTTTCTTGTTTTGTTTCATCGCCAAGAATCTGTACTAAAGCTAGTTCACGCTCAATATAGCCTTCTTCTTTTGTTAACTCAGCCGCAGTGTGAACAGGTATTAGTCTTTTTAGTAATTTGCAAATTAGATTAACAGTCTTGTCTGTACCAAAGGTGGTTACTGTAACTCTAGATAATTTTTTATCTTGAGTTACAGGCGCTACCGTTAGTGATTCGATATTGTAGCCACGAGCAGAAAAAAGCTCGGCGATTCGAGCCAAAGCGCCAAATTCATTATCTACTAATATTGCTATTACGTGTTTTTTTATTTCTTCAGTCATTTTATACGTCTTAAACGGCGTTAATATCTTTTTGGATATATTGTTTTGCTTGCGACCCAAGTAATATTTCATTATGTCCAGCTCCTGCCGGAATCATAGGAAATACATTCTCGGATTGATCAACAACGCAATTAAATAATACTGGTCCGTCATGGTTAATCATCTCAAGGATTTTTTCATCTAGCTCTTCTTTCTTCTCACAATGAATTCCTTTCATTCCAAAACTTTCAGCTAATTTTAGAAAATCAGGTAAAGACTCCGTATAAGATTGGCTTTCTCTATTTTCAAAAACCAATTCTTGCCATTGTCTAACCATTCCCATATAGCGATTATTTAGGATGATGATCTTAACTGGCAATTTATATTGATTCAGAGTTGCTAATTCTTGCATATTCATCATGAAAGAAGCATCTCCACTTACACAAATTGTCAAAGCATCCGGATTAGCAATTTGCGCTCCAATAGCCGCTGGAACACCGTAACCCATTGTCCCTAAGCCGCCAGAGGTTAACCATTTCTTTGGTTGGTCAAATTGTAAATATTGTGCTGCCCACATTTGATGTTGGCCAACATCAGTTGAAATAAATGGCTTATATTGTTTTGAAAGTGCGTTTAGCCTTTCAACAGCGTATTCAGGTTTGATAACTTTGTCACTATCTTCATAAGAAAGAGACTTAATATCTTGCCATTTGTTGATTTGCTCCCACCACTTTGAGATTTCTTTTCTTCTTGATTTAATATTTCTTCTTTTAAGCTCTTCAATTATCAATCCTAAAGCTGTAGTAGCATCAGCAGTGATTGCTACATCAACTTTTATGATTTTATCAATTGAGCACTCATCAATATCAATGTGAATCTTCTTGGAATTAGGCGAAAATTTACTAACCAATCCAGTAATACGGTCATCAAAGCGAGCGCCAATATTAATTAATAGGTCACAATCATGCATGGCCATATTGGCTTCATAAGTACCGTGCATTCCAAGCATACCAAGGAAGTGAGGATCAGTTGCTGGAAAGCCACCAAGTCCCATCAAGGTATTGGTGATTGGATAGCCTAAATCTGTTACTAATTTTGTTAAAAGTTCACTTGCTCTGTCTCCAGAGTTAATGATTCCGCCGCCAGTATAAAATATTGGTTTTTCGGCTTTTTCTATTAAATCAACTGCTTCTTTAATTTGATCGTGCGCAACGTTAAAGACTTTTTCTTCGATTTGATATGATTTGCGGTTAATTTTGGTTTTACCATGATACTCGCCAAAACTATTCTGAACGTCTTTTGGGATGTCTATTAAGACAGGTCCAGGGCGTCCGGTTGAGGCAATATGAAAAGCTTCGTGGATTATATGGCCTAATTCATTTACGTCTTTAACCAAGTAATTATATTTTGTGCAAGAACGAGTAAGACCAGTAATATCAGCTTCTTGGAAACCATCAGTTCCAATTACGGGAGTCGGAACTTGACCACAGATACATACTAAAGGAATAGAATCCATAAACGCGTCAGTAAGGCCAGTGATTACGTTAGTCGCACCAGGACCTGAAGTCACAGTAATAACCCCGACTTTTCCTGTGGACCTAGCATAGCCTTCAGCAGCATGAGAAGCCGCTTGCTCATGGCGAGTAAGTATGTGTTTAACGTTATTTTGTTTATATAGCGCGTCATAAAAGGGTAATATAGCGCCTCCAGGATAGCCAAAAATTGTATCAATTCCTTCATTTTGGAAGGCTTGGATAATTATTTCAGCGCCTGATAATTTATTAGACATTTTGATAGTTACTTAATTTAGATTAAAAATTGTTGGCTGTAGTTTAGGGCGTTTTTTTTAAAAATCACCGCTTTTTTAATATAGGAATTGATTTTTTGATGTTAGATGAAATAATGTTTTATTCATTAGATGTAAACTAGTAATTAAAATAATTAATCCATGAGTGATCAAGAAAAAAAAGTCTTAATGCAGACAAAAGATTTATTAAAATGCCTTCCGCATAGATATCCTTTCCTTTTAGTTGACAAAGTAATCGAAGCAAAATTTGGTGAAAGCATCATAGCTATAAAAAATGTGACTGCTAATGAGCCACAATTTACGGGCCATTTTCCAGATGAACCTATTATGCCAGGTGTTTTGATCATTGAAGCCATGGCACAAGCTGGTGCATTGATTATAACTGGAAATCCAGATTTTAATGCCGCAGATAAAATAGTTTATTTTATGTCAATTGACAAAGCCAAATTTAGAAAATTAGTTGTTCCAGGAGATACTATCGTTTTGGATGTCAAAGTTATACAAAATCGTGGTCCCGTTTGGAAATTAGATGCTAAAGCTTTAGTTGATGGTCAAGTTGCAGCGCAAGCTGAACTTAAAGCCATGATAGTTGATAAGAAGGAGTAATTACATATGAATAAAATTCACAAATTGGCTGTCGTTAGCGAAAAAGCGAAAATAGCTGATGATGTTGAGATAGGACCGTTTTGTGTTATTGGTGACAACGTAGAAATCGGATCTGGAACTATCTTAAAATCTCATATTGTAATTGAAGGCAACACAAAAATTGGAAAAAACAATAATATTTTTCCATTCGTAACTATTGGAGTTGCTCCTCAAGATCTGAAATTTGCCGGTGAGGATTCTCAAGTAATTATTGGCGACAATAATACTATTAGAGAGCATGTAACAATTCACCTTGGCACAAAAGATGGCGCAATGAAAACGATCTTGGGCAGTAATTGTTTGCTTATGGTTGGAGTTCATATCGCTCATGATTGTGTTGTTGGAAACGGAGTTATTCTAGCAAATAATGCAACATTGGCAGGCCATGTTGAAGTCGGAGATGACGTTGTTATCGGCGGTCTATCAGCCATTCATCAATTCTGTCGAATTGGTAAAGGAGCCATGATAGGTGGAATGAGTGGAGTTGAAGGAGACGTTATTCCAAATGGTTTAGTTATGGGCGAGCGAGCAAAATTGGCTGGTCTTAATTTAGTCGGAATGAAAAGAAGAGGTTTGAGCAGAGAAGAAATAAACTCTGTTAGAGCATTCTTTAAAGCTCTTCAAATTGACGATGAAACACAATTTGTTAGAAAAGTTGAGAATTTGTCGAGAGAATTTAAGGGCCAAGAAGTTAGCTCGGTAATTGATTTTATACAAAAAGAATCTTCAAGATCTTTCTGCCCAATTAAAAAGAAATAATGCGCGAAATTTGTTTAGATACGGAAACTACAGGATTAGACCCAAGAAGCGGGCATAGGATTGTTGAGGTTGCGTGTATTGAGTTGGTTGACAAAGTTAGAACAGGCAGATTTTTTCATAAATATGTTAACCCTAGAAGGGACATGCCACAAGAGGCATTTAATGTTCACGGACTCTCGGAAGAATTTTTAGCAGATAAGCCAATATTTGATCATATCGCTCAAGAATTTATGGATTTTATTGAAGGCGGCACTTTAGTTATTCACAATGCCGCATTTGATTTAAAATTTCTAAATTATGAGCTTGGATTAGTTGGCAAGGATCCACTAAAAAAAGAGGAGGTGATTGATTCCTTATCAATGGCCAGAAAGAAATTTCCTGGCTCTCCGGCGTCGTTAGATGCTTTATGTAGAAGATTTAATGTAGATCTATCCAGAAGAACAAAACACGGAGCATTACTTGATACCGAGCTTTTATGTGACGTTTACATTGAGCTAATAGGTGGTGCGCAAGAAGGATTAAATTTCGGAGCAAATGGCGAGGAAGAAGATGCTAGTGATATGGTGGTAGATTTGTCGGAATTTAAGAATAAGGATGTGATTCAAAGTAGGAATTTTAAGCTAGATGAGAAAGATTTGAAGGCTCATGAAGAATTTATAAAAGAAAATATAAAAGACAATCTTTGGTACCAGGTACCATCATAGGTACTTAGTACCGGAAGAACACACCACAACACACCGAAATGCAAAACCCAAAACTTCTAGACAAAATCATTATTGATGAAATACAAAACCTATGGCTTTATTTGCTGATGTTTTTTGTGGTGGGCGTTGTTTATTATTTGAGTTTTGAGAAGTCTTTTGATTATTATTTTTCTTATTTTGTAGTTTTCTTCATAGCCGCCACTTGCAGCTACTTTTTAAAGAGGAGCTACTTACTCTTGATGATTTTGCTATTTTTGTTTGGGAGTTTTTATGCCAAATCATATAATGATGTTTTTTTGGATTACATTAAAATAGATAGCAAAGTTTTTATTGATGGTGTTGGTAAAATAGAAGCAGTAAAGAAGTCGTCTTTTGTCTTAAGTGATTTAGCTTTATGTGAGGCTAATTTCTCAGATAGTAGTCATGTCTGTGGTGCTAGATCTAAAGTAAAAGTGGATAAAGATGTTAAGAAGAAAATGGACCAAATAGATGAGGATTTTAAGGCAGTCAAAGTGAGAAAAAATGTAGTTCATAATAATTATTTTAACCTGACAAATTACCAAGAAATAAATAGAGAGTTTTTAGATAAGAAAGACTCTTATATGAATGTTGCGTGGGAACGTAGAGGCCAAGAAAACTATTTGCCAAAACCACCTAAAAGAATTTTGTTAGGAGTTAGGGGCGGAGCCAAATGTTGCGAGGTAAATGACGTAGTTAGATTTAGAGCATTATTACAGGAGAAGAATAATGCTAAATTCGCTAATTACGATAATTATCAAAAGATTGGGGCTTTTGGCTTCGCGATAGGTGGTGTTGAAATATTAGAAAAAAGTAGCATAGGTGACATTGATGGGTATTTTTTGGGTCTGAGAGATAAAATTGATAAGAGACTGGACGCGATAGATGATTTAAATGTAAGGGCAATTATTAAGGCTATTTTAATTGGGAAGAAAAGTGAGATTAATGAAGATCTAAACAATAAAATTAGAAAGTCTGGTCTGGCACATCTTTTGGCAATTTCTGGGCTGCATTTATCAATAGTCGCTGGAATCTTTTTTGTCTTAACCAGATTTATTTTGGTGAGATTTGGCAATTTTGCACTTAATTATGATTTAAAAAAAATCGCTGCAATTATAGCAATTCTGGTGAGCTTTTTCTACCTAAAAATTAGTGGCAGCGGTGTGTCGGCGCAAAGAGCTTTTCTGATGATCTCATTTGGTTTTGCAGCCACCTTGATTGATGAAAAAGCGAATTACAGAAGGGTCGTTATCTTGGCTTTGTTGCTTTTGGTTTTGGCGAATCCTTATGTAGTATTCATGATTTCCTTCCAGCTATCTTTCGTTGCAGTCATTAGTGTTATTTTGGTGAGTGAATTTTGGCAGGAAAAATTTAAAGAAAATCTAACTTCAAAATTTAGTTCTTATTTTATTTTGATCCTGAGTATTTCTTTTCTAATCCAAATTTTGACAGCACCAATTTTAATTAAGAATTTTGGCTTCGTATCTTTAATATCTATCGTTGCAAATTTGGTGGCGATTCCTTTTCTGAGTTTTGTTATAATGCCTCTGGCATTTGTTTTGTTGTTTTTAATGGGCCTTGGTCTTGAGAGTTATTTATTTGGCCTTCTCTCAAAGCTTATTGGGGTTTTTATCTATATTGTTGATATCTCATCCTCTTTTAAATATTCAGCAATTTCCCTGCCTTTTATATTTAATGAGTTTTTGATATTTTTCTTTTTCTTTAGCTGTTTTGCTGTTTTTATAGCAAAAAACCACCTGAGATATTTATTTTCTATCGCAATCCTTCTCATATTTATCTGCGGTTTTTATCTAAACCTTTCTGCGGAGAAAGATGACTTGATTTGGGATAAAAAGAGCAAGGTTTTTGCAATCTATGATAAAAATCACGGTTTAATATTTAGTAAAAAACCAAGAAGCAAAAGCCTATTAAATCGATGGATGAAGGATTATGGTGAAAGTGAATTAAAGATATTAGGCAAAGGTGATTTCGAGAAGTTTAGTAGTGAGAAGTTTATTAAATTTGATTGTGATAAGGATAAATGTGAGATTGAGATTTTGAAAAATGGATCTGTTGAAAGGGTTCTTATATTGCTAAGGAGAAATCAAATAGATGATATCTGTAGTAAAGCTTATGACAGAGTGATTAATTTAAATGCTAAATACTCAATACCACATTGCTAGGAAATGAAGAGAAGTTTAGCTATTTTTTAAACACCCAAAGCTTTACACCGAAGAAATTGTAGTAGGTAATGATGAATATGGTGATGATGTTAGCGATTTCGGGGACTATTTGGAAGGCCTCAACTATTATTTTTAATATTATTGTGCTTAAGGCCAAAGATGTTAAATAGAAGGTAAAATAGCGGCGGAATAATTTTTCATTTTTGGAATCAAAAGACCATTTGCTATTGAAGTAATAGCCAAAACTCACGCCAATTAGAAAGGCCATGGTATTGGAGATTAAATAGTGAATGTGAAATACTCTTAGAAAGATTAGGAAGGCGCTGTAGCTAATTATTGTTCCTATGGTTCCAATGAATAGGAATTTAGCTAATTGTCTGGATGCTGGGTGATTTTTAATGTTTGTCGCTAGATCAATTATAAAGTCCATCTTGCATATTTGAAGTGGTGACCCCAACGGGATTCGAACCCGTATTTCCACCGTGAAAGGGTGGCGTCCTAACCATTAGACGATGGGGCCATTTACAATATCTTACGTGCAGATAATAAATGAGCCAAAAGAGGAGGCGCATCTTAAATATGGTGGTTGCTAAAAGCAAGATTTATTTTGTTTTTAGCAACCACCATATCGCTGATGTAGCTAAGGATGGTAGTCCTTAGCTATTGGTTTATTTTTTTATTGGCATGACAGACATTCCTCATATCTGCTATCTTCTGCCGGATTACTATTCTCATTTTCAGGAGGAAGATCTTCTCCTTCTTTTTTGAACATAGCGTCTGTTGTATTCTTGTTAGACACTTTGTCGGCTCTGGCTACTGAAGTAGAACGACAATAATATAAGCTTTTTGAGCCTTTTTGCCATGCTCTAAAATGTATTTCATGCAAATCTTGCTTAGAGACATCTCCGGGCAAGAATACGTTAACACTTTGTGCTTGGCAAATATATGGTTGGCGCTCTGCTGCTAGATCTATTGTCCATCTTTGGTCAACTTCCTGAGCAGTTTTAAATACTAATTTTTCATGATCATCCAAGAAATCTAAATGCTGGACTGAACCTTCACTAGTAGTTATTGAAGACCAAATGCTTTCAGTGTTTTTGCCTTTAGACTCAAGCAATTTAACCAGGTTTTTATTTCTTACAGCAAATGAACCTGTTAGGGTTTTTTGAGTATAAGCGTTTGCAGCAAAAGGCTCAATTCCTGGAGAGGAATTATTAGCAATGATTGAAATTGATGCTGTTGGAGCAATTGAAAGTTTGTTCGAAAATCTTTCTTCTATTCCAACTTCGGCTGCATCTGGGCAAGACCCTCTTTCTTTAGCTAAAACTTTTGATGCTTTATCAGCTTCTAGTTTGATAAATTGGAATATTTTTTTATTCCAAACTGTACTCATTGCTGATTCGATTGGAACATTCTTGCTTTGTAAGAATGAGTGGAATCCCATTACTCCAAGTCCGACACTTCTTTCTCTCATAGCAGAGTATTTGGCTTTGACCATAGTGTCAGGGGCGTTTTTGATAAAGTCTTCTAAAACATTATCAAGGAAGCGCATTATGTCTTCCACTATTTGCCCATTATCTTTCCATTTATCGTAGAATTCTAAATTTAGAGATGAAAGACAACACACCGCAGTTCTGTCATTACCTAGATGGTCAATTCCTGTAGGAAGAGTTATTTCACTACATAGGTTCGAGGTTTTAACTTTTAGACCTAATTGTTTGTGATGCTCAGGGATTGCTTTGTTTACACTATCAATAAACAAAATATAAGGCTCACCGGTTTCAACTCTTGCTGTTAAAAGTTTGATCCATAGATCTCTGGCTTTGATAGTTTCTACCACCTTATCATTGTGAGAACTCTTAAGGTCAAAATCGCCATTTTTTTCAACGGCTTTCATAAAATCATCGGTAATCGCGATTCCATGATGTAGATTTAAAGATCTGCGGTTGGGATCGCCACCAGTTGGTCTTCTAAGGTCAATAAATTCTTCGATTTCTGGATGGTGAATTGGTAGATAAACTGCTGCTGATCCACGACGCAGGCTTCCTTGTGAAATAGCAAGCGTTTGAGAATCCATTACTTTGATAAATGGAATGATTCCAGAAGTTTTTCCGTTTCCTCTAACTTTTTCACCAATTGATCTTATATTTCCCCAATAGCTTCCGATTCCGCCACCACGAGAGGCAAGCCAAACATTTTCGTTCCAAAGATCCACAATTCCCTCTAAAGAGTCTGATGACTCGTTTAGGAAGCATGAAATCGGTAAACCTCTGTCAGTTCCTCCGTTACTTAAAATAGGTGTTGCTGGCATGAACCATAGATTTGACATATAGTCGTAAAGTCTTTGAGCATGATCTTGGTCGTCAGCGTAGTATTTTGAAACTCTGGCAAATAGTTCTTGGTTTGATTCATCTGGAAGTAAATAACGATCTTGTAAAACTGCTTTACCAAAAGCGCTCAGTTTTTCATCTCTTTTATTATCGACGCTAATTGTAAATTCTTTTTTTGCTGCAGCTTTGACAGTAGACTTTTTAGCGGATGGTTTGGTTGTTTTTTTAATATTTTTCTTGGTCATAAAATCAAAATAATTATAGTTTAGTAAGCCAGCTTAGATCCTGCCGTTTCCAACCTTTACACCATATATAGTGTGTAATTTCTAACATTAACACTATATGTTGTGTGGGATGAGATTTTTATTCTTTATCTTTTTAAATGTCTAGAGGCTTTTATAAAAAACTATAACTTATTTTTTTGGGTGTGTTTTTTTAGGTCAATGTCCATTAAATTAGTAAGGCCTTTTGCTTTATTATATACTTCTTCAAGTTCAGATTCTGGATCAGAGCTGTAGGTAATCGCACCACCAATTTGGAATTCAAATTTGTCTTCATTGGTAATCATAGTTCTAATAACAACGGATAAATTCAAATAATTTTGACTAATCATTCCGATGCATCCGCTATAGATTCCTCTTTTGAACTCTTCAAGTTTGGAAGCGGTTTTGATTGCCTCAATCTTCGGAGCTCCTGTCATTGATCCAGGCGGGAAGGAAGAGGCTATTGCATCAAGACTGTCAAAATTTTTATCTATTCTACCAGATATTTCTGAAGACATGTGATGAATATTTTTATATGAGGAAATTTTAAAAAGATTTTCGACCTTAATAGTGCTTGGCTCGCAAATTCTTGATAAATCATTCCTAACAAGATCAACAATCATTAGGTTTTCTGCCTTTTCTTTACTGCTATTTCTAAGATATTCTATATTTTGGTGGTCAATTTGTGGGTCTTCACTCTTAGGGCTGGTGCCTTTGATTGGTCTTGAAATTATATCATTATTTTGAGAGCTTAAAAATAGTTCAGGACTTGACGATATTATGTGATTGTCACCAATTTTCAGAAATGATGAATAATTAGCCGGGCTAATCTGGGTAAGCTTTGCAAAGAGGCCGAAATTATCTTGAGATGATAATTCTTGTTCAAATCTACCGTAGAATTTTCTAGTTAAATTTGTTTGATAAAAATCACCTTTGGCAATGTTTTCTTGGATTAGGCTTATCGCTTTAAGATATTCTTCATCAGAAAAATTAGAGTTTATTTCCATAGCCTTGGGAGCTTGCCTAAATTCTTCGGAGTCAGCTATATTGTGTATAAAATCTAAATATTTGTCGTCGCTAAAGTGACAAGTAAGAGTTTTTGATTTGTGACAAAATTCTAGAATTAGATGGTAGCTTGATAAATAAATTGGTGTCTGTTTGATAAATTCTTTGTCAGAAAACTCTAAATCTTCAAAATCTTTAGCATTCTCATAAGAAATATATCCGAAGAATTTTTCATCTGAGTTTCTAATTACTTCTTGAGCCTGGAAAAAGTTATCTGTGGAGATGACTTCATCTTCAAAAAGGGCAATAAAGCTTTTCGAGCCCTGTATTTCTTCATGTAGACCAGAATATAAAAAACACCAATTCTCATCATAGCTTTGTGATATTTTTGTCGCTAATGAAAGTGCTTCCTGCCAAGGAATGGTAGTTTCGTTCATTCGCACCCCTCGTCACCCAGAGCGGAGCTAGGAAATCCAGAAGCGTCTTGCTTAAGAGTTCCAAGAAGTTGGCTAGAAATATCAGTTTTGAGAGATATCTTTTGAAATTTACTAACTGGCAGAACCAAAAATGCTGAATTAGTCAAAAATATTTCATCTGCTTTTTCCAATTCTTGAATTGTTGCTAATTTTTCAGATATTTTAATAGGCGAAATCTCCATCAATCTATTCCTCTTAGTCCCAACTATGATATTAGTTGATGTTGGCGGAGTAAAAATCTCGCCATTGGTAATCCAAAAAATATTTGCGCTAGAAGTTTCAGCAATATTTTTGTGATGATCGAGCATTATTGCGTCAAAATGGTTATTCTCTTTGGCTTCAATTTTAGTTAAAATATAGCTTAGTGAATTACTAGTTTTACCTAAATACTGACTTGGCGTTTGATAAGACGAAATTCCTAGAGAAATATTCTTGGGAGTTGGCCTTAAATTCTGGGTGGTGATTATGAGTAGAGGTTTTATTTTGTCTTTTGGGGCATAGCCAATATTACCTTGGCCTCGTGATATCTGAATTTTTATTATGCCTTTTCCTACTTTATTCTTATTGATTAATCCCTGGCATTTTTCTTCTAAAAAATTAGTGTCAAAATTAATCTTTAGGTTTTTAAGGCCAAATTCCAGGCGTTTTAAATGGTTTGGAAAGTCATAAATTTTGTGATCATTAATTAAACATGTCTCAAATATGCCATCGCCGAAAAGATAGCCTCTTTCATTAATCGAAAGTTTTGCTTGAGTTTGAGTTAGTAATCGCTGATTTTTATAAATAAATCTGTGCATTATTTCGCAAAAAAATCGTTTAAAATATGCCTAAATCTCGAAAGAAAAAACCTAACAAGAAACAAAGTTCTAAGCATCCTATCAGATTCATTATAAAATGGGGATTTTTTTGTTCAATATGGATCGCAATATTTGGCGTCTTGGCGCTATTTTATTTTTTCAAAGGCCTTCCTGCTCTAGATGAGTTAAGAAATGATGATACTACGATAGTTCAAATCGGCTATAGTAACGGCGAGTTAATTAGTAGCGCCGGTGGTGTTTACAATAACGAGATTGACTATTATGAATTGCCGCGAGACTTGGTAAATGCCGTTGTGTCTATTGAAGATAGAAGGTTTTTCGACCATGGCGGGGTAGATTTTCTCGGTATTTTGCGTGCCGTTTATATTAATCACAAAAAAGGAAGAGTTGTTCAAGGCGGCAGTACAATAACGCAACAATTGGCAAAATTAATGTTTCTAACGCCAAAAAGAAATTTAAAAAGAAAGATCCAAGAGGCTTTATTGGCAGTTCAGCTGGAGAAGAAATTCTCTAAAGATGAGATAATAACTTTCTATTTAAATAAAGCATATTTTGGAGCCGGAAATTATGGCGTTAAAAGTGCAGCAAAAGGATATTTTGGTAAAAAAGTTAAGAATTTAAACTTAAATGAATGTGCAATTCTGGCCGGCCTATTAAAGGCACCATCAAAGTTATCACCTAAAAATAATAAAAAATTAGCTGAAGAAAGAGCCAATGTCGTTTTGAAATCAATGATTGAAGAAGGATATTTAAATGAAAGCAACATCGCTCAAATTGATCATGATCCTGATTACAAGATTGATCACCTACAAAGGCTGTATTTTGCTGATTACGTAAAAAAACATTACAAAGAATATCTCGGAAAGAAATCTGATAAGAAAGGAATCCTGCAGGTTAAAACAACTTTGGATTATGATCTGCAAGATGGTTTGGAAAATATAACCGACAAATTTGTAAGGAAAAATAAGAGCGAGTTAAAACAATCTCAGTTGGCGGTAATCGTCATGTCCGTGGACGGTGCTATCTTGGCAATGACCGGAGGTAGAGATTATCAACATAGTCAGTTTAATAGAGCTGTGGACGCTAAAAGGCAGCCAGGATCTGTTTTTAAAACGATAGTGTATCTATCAGCTTTTGAGAAAGGATTTAAATTTGACGATGTGATGGAAGATAAAGAAGTAAACTTCGCAGATTGGCTACCGCAAAATTATAATAATAAATATTTTGGAGACGTTACGCTAAAAGAAGCCTTCGCTAAATCTCTAAATTCAGTTGCTATTAATTTGGGACAGAAAGTTGGCGGTAGTGAAGTTAAGAAAATGGCACGAAAATTAGGAGTTATATCAGACATTGATGAAGACGATTTAACAATAATGCTAGGCTCAAATGAATTGAGCTTGCTAGAAATGGTGAGCGTCTATGGTTCAATCGCTAATGACGGCTCTCCGGTAATCCCATATTCCATAAATGAAATTAGTAATAAGAAGAATCAATTAATATACCAAAGACATTCCTCTGGGCTACCGCAGGTGGTTAAAGACAGCTCTTTAGAAGACATTAAAGAATTACTTCAAGAAGTCGTAAAAACCGGAACGGGCAGGGTAGTCAGCCAGATAGGAAATAACAATTCCAAAATGATTTACGGTAAAACCGGCACCAGTCAAAATTACAGAGATGCATGGTTTGTTGGCTTCGATGAAAATTATGTAGTTGGAGTCTGGATAGGAAATGATGATAATAGCCCAACCAATAATATTAGCGGCGGCTCTTTACCAGCCGAGCTCTTTGGAGAAATTATTAGTAGTTTTTAGGGATAAGTAAGTAATGGTGGGTCTGGGTGGACTTGAACCACCGACCTCACGCTTATCAGGCGTGCACTCTAACCAGCTGAGCTACAAACCCATTACTTACTGAAAGGAAGCGCAGAAATTTATTGCTAAGTTGCTTAAAAGTCAAATATTTAATGGTAAAAATAGGGTCTAGGATACTAAATAGTGTCCTAGACCCTATTTAGTTAGTATTGGAGTAAGGATATATTGTTACTAAGGTCCGTCTGGAGCGTTACTTTTCTTACCTATATTTTCCAGTTGCTTTGCGTCTGAGGTGATCACGCTGTTTGGACTAGGTGTTTCGCTTGGTCCCACATCTGATATGTTTGACATTGATTTTCCAAGAATAGATGTGATTTCTTCAGTCTCAGCACCTGTCATTAATGTTTCTAATGTTGTTTTAATGGGATCTTTTTTTCTTCTTCTGTTCCACTCTCGATATTTGTAGACGCGGATTTTTCAATGAAGTCATCCGTTTGAGCTTGCGTCATGTTTTCAAAGGGTGTTCCATTTATTATTGCTGTACTAGGATCATGACGTAGAGATCTTAATATATCTTCTGCGTTTTTTTTAGAGGTTCCGGGATCCGGTTTTTCTTCTTCTTCTTCTACAATTTATTCTCCATCGAAGGCTGTTTGTGTATTTTTACCAGTTGTACTCTTGGATGCGTCTTCTGCGTTCTTCGCATCCATGTTTAAATCTACGTTAGCAATATTACTTTTTGTTGCGAGATCTTTTATGTTTTCTTCTGTTGTTTCTGTATCTTTCCCTTGTTCTACAGCTTGTTTCTTTGTGTTAAATTCGTTGTTATCAACATTCGTTGTTACTTCATGATCACCTACTAATGCTGATTGTTGTTCTTCTTGAGTTAAGTCTGTTTCTGTTAAATCAGTCATTTTTAAATAAATTGTTCTCTAATAATTCTCTCTTCTAGCGAATGCTTCGGATCAAATAATATTTCGAAGTGAGTATCGATATCCTCAAAAACCTCTACTTCTTTAATATTTTGTATCTCTGTAAAATCAGCGGTAGCGCTTACCGGTCTGGATTCGTGTTTTATTACTTCAAATTTAACTTTAGAGTTCTGTGGTAATAAGGCGCTTTTGAATTTTCTTGGTCTGAAGGGGCAAATTGGGGTTAGCGCCAGGAGTCCTGATTTTAGTGGTATGATTGGGCCGCCGGCTGAATAGTTGTATGCGGTGCTTCCTGCCGCGGTTGCGACTAAGACTCCATCTGCGCTTAGACATTCAACTCTTTCCTTGCCATTGATTGAAATTTTGATTTTGGCGGCTTGGCTTGATTTTCTAATTAATGATACTTCATTTATTGCTAGTAGGCTGTGTTTTTTATCATTAATGTCTGTGGCCTGCATTCTTAGCGGGTGGATGATGCTTCTGGTGGCGTCGTTTAATAGTTCGTTTAGGTCGTCTTTTTCGTCAAATGAGTTCATTAAAAAGCCTAATGTGCCGCAATTAATTCCGTAAATTGGTAGGTCTAAATTGTGATATTCGTGAAGTAGGTGCAATAAAAGGCCGTCTCCGCCAACTGCTATTACAAGATCTATATTATCAACTTCTTTATGATTTAGGGTGATGTCTTTGAAGTTGTATTTTTTTAATATTTCATCTTTTTGGCTAAGTGCTGATTTATTACTTTTGGCAGCAATGATTGCTATGTTCATTTGTAACTAATGTTAGTTGATGGTACTCAATTACCTTATTTCTTATTTAGTTCGTATAGTGCAATAGCTGTTGCGACTGAGGCGTTTAGGCTCTCGCATTCTTGCATTATATCAATTTTTGTAAGTAAATCGCAATTCTTTTTTACTAACTTGCGGATTCCGTCTCCTTCTGAGCCAACTATTAGGGCCAGGTTTTCATATGTTTTTAGGTCTGCTATACTGCTTTTTCCTTCGCCGGCAAGTCCTGCGACCCAATAATCTATCTTTTTTAGCTTTTCGATTAGGTTATTAATGTTGGTGACGACTGTGATGTTGATTTCTTCTATTAGTCCAACCGATGTTTTGATTGTGGTTGAGGTCTCACTCGCGCAATTATGCTCGCTAAGGACTAGTTCTTTGACTCCGAAGGCAACTGCGCTTCTAATGATTGCACCTATGTTGTGAGGGTCTGTTACTTGATCTAGGATTAGTAGTTTTGGTAACTTTTGGCCATTTTCTTTTAGGTCATAAAGATGCGTTAGTAACTCTAGTTGGGTTTTGGTTTTCAATTTTGAGGCAAGGATAGCATAGCCTTGGTGGGTAGACGGGCTAGGGCTGTCAATATTAGAAGATATTGTTTTGCCGTCACATATTTTTATTAGGCTAGATACTTTGCTTTTAAGCTTCGGGTTCGATTCTAGAAAAGATAGGAATTCTTGTTCGTTATTTTCGCTGACCAAGATTTGGTAGAAGTTTCTCTTCTGTTTTTTTAATGAGCTATAAAAAGAATGTTTACCAAATATCCAGATTTGGTTGCTTGGGATATTTGTCTTTTGTGGTTTAAAGGGCGTTTTTTGGTGTTTTTTATGTTGAAAATTATTTTTTCTATTCATTTTCGTCATTTTTTTCTTCCTTAACTTCCTTATCTTTTTTAACGCTGTCTTCTTTTTCAGAATCTTTGACTTTGATAAGGAGATCAATTTCTACGTCTTTAGTAAGCTCATCGTTAATATTTTTAGTAGCTTCTTGTCTTAAGCCATTTTCAATATTTTCTTTAACCTTGTCAAAAGGAAGAGGTTGCGCGTCTCTAACTTCAGTAACTTTTATAGTATGCCAGCCAAACTCGGTTTTAACCGGGTTTGAAACATAGTTTACTTTTAGTTTCTTAATTACTTTAGCAACTTCCTCGATGATGTTGTCTTCTAATACATATCCAAGTTTTCCGCCATTTTCTGCGCTGGATTTATCAATTGAGTATTTCTTAGCTATTTTGTCGAAGTTTTTATACTTGCCTTTTCTCAAATCTCTACGGACTTTCCAGGCTTCTTTTTGAGTTTTGGTAACAATATGGTAGACCATATATTCTTTTTTGCCTTTAAGATCGTCGCTTAATGAAGCATATTTATCTAAGACGTCCTCACTGGTTACTTCATTTTTAGCAACTTCTTCAATATAAGCTTGGCGAATGATTTGGTTTCTTGACGCTTCTAGCTTGTCTTTTACTGATTTGATTTTAGTTATTTTTAACTCAGCGGCTTTCTTTAAAATTGCTTTTTCAAGATAAATTTCTTTTACAAGAATCTTTATAACTTTTCCTGGAAGTGATTCTATCTTCGGAGATTTTGTTTCTTTTCCACCAAAATTTTGAGCAGTGAAAATTTTGTCTAATTTTTCCTGAACTTCTGATTTATAGATTTTGGTATTATTGATCTTTGCAACTATTACTTTGTCTTTATTTTGCATTACGAAGAAAGAAGCAATTATTATTGCTGCTACTGCAATTGTTGAGATGGCAAATATTTTAGTTGAGGTCTTTAACTGTTTCATGAGTTTTTATAAAAATTTCGTTAAGTAAGAAGGATAAGTTTTATAACTATCGCATATTTTGGCTATTTTAACCTGCAATTGCGAACTATCAAGGCCATTATCGACTTGGTTAGATAAAATGCCACCAGAGAGCAATAAATTGTCAAAACCGAAGTCATTAGCGCCTTTAATATCAGTTTCTAGTGAGTCGCCAATTGCTAACATTTTAGTCTTGTCGATATCTTCGCCAAATAGACTTATGGTAGCTGTGTAAGCAGCTTTATGAGGTTTGCCAAAAAAGGTAACTTCACCTCCCAATTCTTTATATTTTTTAGCTAACTCACCGGCACATAACATCTGCGTGCCATTTTGCCTCACTACTATTAGGTCTGGGTTGACGCAGATCATTTTTAGGTTGCTTTTAATCGCTGCGTTAAGTTGTGGTAGTTTTTCTTCAATTGTTGAGCTGTCATTGTCAAAACCAGTTGCAAGTGCAAAGTCTGCATCAGTAGCATCATCTGTGATTTGATAATCAAGTCCGTCTAGAAGGTCTAAATCTTTTTCTGGGCCAATATAGAAATATTTTTGACCATAGACAGCATAGTTGTTTTTTTGGTTTTCTTCTAAATGTAAATATGTTGCTTCTCCTGAAGACATTGCGAAGTCATATAAGTCTGGAGTAACACCGAATTTTTCTAGGACTTTTGCTACTTTAGAAGCGCGACGAGGAGCGTTAGATAGGAAGCAGATTCTTTTATTCTGGGATTTAAGTTCCTTAATTACTTTGACTGCTCCTTCATAGGCTTCATTGCCGTCATGTACGACTCCCCAAATATCAAAGATATAATATTGATACTGGTCAGAAATCTCGCTTAGTTTGTTTATGTACTGCATTGTTAGTTAAAAGTTAAATAATTTAGCAAAAAAGCCTTTTTTATATTGTAGCTTTATTTTGTCTCCTAGTCTGATCTTTTTAGCATTTTCTTCTTTGCTAATTACGATCCAAGAGGTTTTAGGTTCTATTTTGTCGCTTATGACACCTTGAGCAATTATTCTATTTTCTATCTCTATTTCTTCGGTGATAGGATTTTCCACTTCATATTTGCCGGTTATCTCAATCTTATCGCCCTTTTTTAAACCGTCAAGGCGGCCCAAAGGGATTTTGAATATGGTTTTATTCTTATATTGTCTCTTTTCTAAAATATATGCTGTTTTGGCAAAGATATTTTGAAGTTTTAGCTTCAGTTTCTTAATTGCGCTTTGGGCAGTTTTTCTTACCAAACCATCATCTCGATTTGTACCTTCAATATTCTCGCCACCAATTTGAATTGAGCCCATTGAAAACCCGCCTTTTCTTTTGACGTTTTCTGATCTTGATGAGGCACCTTTAAATTCTACAGTGTCAATTGCTGTGAGAGAAGGTAGCTCAAATATTTTAATGTTTCCAGAAACGCTACTTGAGTATTTATATCTTGGCGGAATTGTAACTAGTTGGAAGTTCTTAGGATTGATATAAGTTGTGCCATTTACATATTTTGAAATAAAACTAGCATCAGAGATTGACCCGGAAATTGCATAATCTGCAACTTTTGGCCCTTTATAATTGGAGGTCCCTTTGAGTTCATTTAGGGATATTTCATTTTTAAGTTTTTTATTCGCCGATCTATCGACTATTTCGGCCAGTTTGTTTTTGGCTAAGATATTCTCAATATTATTTGCTATTGATTGACCAAGGCCGCTTTGAGTAGCCACTAAATTGCCATTTTCATCTAAAGAAAATATTACAATTTTTGGCGCTTTTCTTTTTAGTTCTTTCTTGCTGGGCATAAACTCAGTTTTGCTTAAAAACTGCTTTTGATATTTATCAAAGTTCTTTTTGATATTTGCAGAGCAAGAGGTTAGTAGTAATGTGAGTATTAAAAATTGTAGTAGTTTCATATTTTTATTAATTATTCGTTCTTTTTTATTCGCTCATTTGTTTGTAGTAGTTCTTGTCCGGCGTAGCTTTAGCAAAGACGGATCATTTAGATAGAATTCCGATTATTGTAAGAATATCTTCATTTTTGAGCTTTTCATCAAGCTCTTTTATAGAAGCAGTGAAGGAGTGTTGTTCATTAATAGTTGAGCTGCCGATTAGAGTAACATTATTGCTAGCGATTATTTTATTATCTAGAATATTCTTAAATGTGATGTTGGTTTGGGTAATGAAATTATCTAAAATATTTTGTGTATTTTTGGTTAATGATATTTTAAGAAAAATTTGATCTTTACTAGATCTATTTCGGGTTTTGGACACTTTGATATTTTCTTTATTGAGATATCTAATAATGGTGTTTTTGACTAATATATTTGTGTCTTGGGGGATGTAAAATTCTATTTTATTAGTGAATTTTTCTAATTCGCTTTGATATTTTAAAAGGCGGGTTAGCTCTTCATTAATATTATCTATTTGATTGGCGCCACTTAATATTCTTAATTTTAGGGAAGCTTCTTTAGCTAATTCATTGATCTTTAGCAGATGGTTACGGCGGTTAATTTGGTTGGTGTTCTTCGATGATTTATCTAATTGTGAGATCTTTTTATCTACGATATAAAGTCTTTGTTTCTGCTCACGCAGGAATTGCTTTTCTGGTATCGCGACTTCGACAAAGTAATTTTGGTCAACTTTCTTGGATTTAGATAATTTGTAATTTCCAAATGTAATCTTCTCGATATTTTCACTTACTTTTTGTCTTATTTCTTCATAAGTGTCATAGTCACTTTCTTGAGATATTGATGTGGTGTTGGCTGATATCGTAGTTATTAATCTGGATGCGGCGTCCGCCAATGCAAGTCTAGTGGCTTGGCTTAGAGTATATCCTTGGGCGGTTCCGTAGATAAATTCAGAATTATTTTGAGTAGGGCTAAGATACCATTTTGGTTCAGAAAGGTTGGACTTAGAGGCACAAGAAAAAAGAAGAAAAATGGATAATATTGCTGCGATATTTTGTTTAATCGTCAAGTTCTTTGAAAATATCTGTGCTGTTATTTTGTGTATCATTGATTCTTGATGATGCGGCTTTGGCTTTGGCTGACTTTTCTAGCTCTTTATCATAAGAAGAGCAGGAAATAATTAGTAATAATGATGATAGAGTGATGATTTTTGTGATCATATTAGTCTCTTTCTTTTTCTAATTCGTCAAATAGACCTTTGGTAGCCGCTTGAGTTTTATTGATATTGTCACGCCCGACATCAAGTTTTTTTGATCTTTTCTCAAATGTTTTTTCGCTATCAGCTAAGAATTTTGCGTAATCACTATCTTGTAAGACCATGTGGATATAAAGCGTTCCGTCATTGGCTTTGAATATAGCTAATCTTTTTATTCCAGAAAGCGGAATATCTTTAACCACTTCTTTGGTTGCTTGAGCGAAGAAACCTTCAATGTCATCATTATTATTAATGTCGGCAGATCTTAATGAGTTTTTGGTCACTCTAGATATTTCTGCTCTAATTGTAGCGGCGATATTTGCTTTAGCATCTAATTCGGCTCTCGGAATTTGAAATTTGATTCCACCTTTTGAAGCTCTAGCTATTCCTACTCCACCGATTCCGTCCTCAACTGCAGGATCTATTACCCAATTTGGTAGGCCAGCAAGGTCACCAGTAATTTTTGGATTAGGAGAGGTTGTTTTGTTTGAACAAGAGAATGTGGCGCTAAGTACAATTATGGCCAGTAATGTTATGATTTTTTTCATAGCTATGTTTATTTATTATTAGTTAGTCTTAATACTCTATAGATTGGATTAAATTTACAAGTTTTCTTTTTGATATATTAGTAGTGTTCCTATTGAGAAACAAATCAGTACAATGAGCCAGGTGGAGGCGAATACCGGGATTAACTCGGATGAGCCAAAAGCTAATAAGATGCTTGATATGATGTAGAATATTAGACCGACAATTATGCCTAAAAACGTCATGATGGCGACATTTTGATTTCTAATATGATTTAGGCCAAAGAAGCAGGCTATCAAGGTGATGGCCATGAATAGAAAAGGCTTGGAAATTAGTGAGTGCAGATGAACTACGAATTTATTGGCGTTAAATCCTGATGTTTCTAGTTTGGTAATCAGTGAAGGTAATTGAAAAATGGTGAATAACTTTACATTTTGGAAGTCATTGACGATCCGTTGACGTACAAATTCTTTCTCAAGGTTGGTAGGTAGGGTGATTTTGTCTAATTTGATATTTAGCTTTTCGAAGTCATTTAATATCGCATTATCTATTTCCCAAAATCCGTCATGGAGGAGCATCCTGTCAGCATTTATTTTTTTGTAGAATTCATTCTTATTATTGAAATACCACAAGGTTATATTTTTTAGTTCAAGATTCTCGCTATAAACCTTTTTGGCTTGGATGATTATTTCTTCTCCAGGGGTTTGTATATTTTCTTGTCTAATCCAGACGCCATTTTTTGGTTCAACCACTTCTCTTATTTCTTGATTAACATATTTACTTTCAAGTCGGTTAAATTGTTTTGTCATAGCGGTTGATACACTGCCAAATATTACTACCCAAAATATCCCAAGTAAAAAGGCTGAAAACATTATTGGCTGCAATATATGCCATAGTGAAAATCCGCTTATTCGCATGACGGTGATTTCACTTTTTGTTGATAGATTTACGAAAGTGGCAATTGCTGAGATAATTATGAGGGAAGGGGCAATGTCATTTAAGAAGTCTGGAATATTTAGAAACGCCATAAATACTGCGGTATAAAAGGGCGAGCCACTATCTTTGATCTTATCAAGAGATTCCATTAAATTCACAAAGAATATCAAGAGACCAAAAGACAGGGTTATCTGGAAGAAATAAATGGTGAATTTTTTAGCAATGTATTTTTGAATTAACTTGAAATTTGGCATTTATTTTTTCTTTTTACGGTAATTGGATGTTAGCGCAGCGGTGCTGGCTATTACAAATATCGCAATTACCACATATGGTATCGGTGTAAGAGATATTGATTTTTCAATTAAGCTTAAGCTGGCCATTAACGAGGCGAAAAATATCACATTTGCAATTACGGCGGTGATAATATTAGAGCCATTTCCTTTCCTGTTAAAACTTCCTCGAAGAAGTGAGGCTAGAGAAATTAAGGAGAATATTATCGGCAGAAGTGGGTAGATTAGTCTTTCATTTAACTCAACCCAGAATTTTAGACGCTTTTTTTCGCTAATTTCTTCTTTAGGGCTTATTAATTCGCTAATATATCTTTCTCTGGCTTTCCAGCTGAAGGTTCTTTTATCTGCTTTTGTTTCTGTTAGGTTGAAGACGTAATCATCGAAATGCAATATTTCAGATTTGTGGCTGGCATAGTTGAATTTTTGCACCGTGCCATTTTCCATATATAAAAGGGCAGAGCTTTTTTCTACTATGATATGTCCTTTTTGTGATGTGATTGTTAGGGAATACTCGGCATTTCTTTGGTCGTGGAGCATTACGCCGTAAAGATTGTTTTGATCGTCATGATCATTGGCGTAGATGGTGATGTTATTTATGGTTTCGAAGGTTTTTGGGCTAAAGGCTAAGTTAGTGTAGTTATTGGTAATATTTATTCTGGATATTCTTAACTCTTTATTGGCCAGAGGCATTAGATACATGGAAATGAAATAGCAAAATAATGTACACAACATTGCGAGCCGGCCAATTGGTCTGCATATGCCCATTTTTGTGAGTCCGGAATTCTTTAATATGGTGATCTCGTTATTATTAATGAAGCGATTATAGGTCATTAATATTGCGACTAAAAGAGATACCGGGATAATAAATTGTAGGATCCAAGGCAGTATTAGAACGAATAGGTAGAAGAAGTCACTTAATTTGATGCCATTCTCGGTGACATATTTTACAAAACTAATAGCTCGGCTAAACCAAATTAGGCAAATCAATATTGTAGTGATTCCTAAAAAGGTAGTTGACGTTTTTTTAAGTATGTATTTAGAATAAAGTTTCAATTTTCCAGTTGGTTGTTTTTTGGTACCAGAGGTGTTTTTAAACTCAGCACCAGAGGTGTTGGATACATTAAGAAAGATATTACTAAAATTAAAGTAAATTATGAGTAAAATAAAAATTACGCTCAATGGCGAAGAAAGAGAAATTAATTCGGGGCTAACTATTAAGGATTTGGCTGATGAGTTGGAGCTTGATCTTGAAAAAATTGCTGTAGAGAAGGATTTGGAGATTATAAATATTGACGAGTTTGAGAAAGTGGTAATTGATGAAGGTGCACAAATTGAGATTGTTCACTTTATTGGTGGTGGTTAAATAGTCTATTATACTTCCTGGGTTACAGTTCGTGATTTAAAAGGATTTTCTACCGAACTTACTTTTGTTAGTGATGGGCTTGGAGATCTTTTTCTTTTGTTAGATGTAGCTTCTGTTGTATCTTGTGTTGTGCTGTTAAGAGACGTGGCTTGTGGTTGAGTCTCTTTGATAATTGGTCTTTCTTTGAATTCTTTTACTCCTTCTTTAATAAGAGCTTGGGTCTTTGCAACTTCTGCACTTGGGTTCTGACTTTTGTCGGTAAGAGCTGATATTTCTTCTTGCGCAATTGGGCTCTTATGCTTGCCAGTAATTGCTGATATCTTTTCTGGAGTTGCACCGCGCTCTTCTAGTATTTTGTTGGCTTTATGAACTGGTATATTCTCATGGAAATTAATATCAGATCCAATTTCATCTGCGTGCGTATTAAATAATGCTTTTATGTCGTCTTTATCTTTATCCGAGAAATCATCATTATCCTTTAATGAGGAAAAGTTTCCTGTGCTTAGATTTTGCAATTCGTCAAATGGATTAGCTACTGCTGCTAAGAAACTCATTGTGGCCATCATCGCATCTGTTATTCTTTCAAAGTCAGGATCTGCAATACGTCTGTTACTTTTACCAAATCTGGCGACAGCAGTTGTTCCAATCGTGATAGCAGCGGTACTGACACCGAAGGCCAATGGGCCAACAGTTACCATGGATACAACGCCCAGAGGAACTCTAAGCGGTATCATTAGAAATTTAAAAAGTCTAAATAAATTTTCCATAAGCTATCCTATTTAATATCTAATCGCGGAAATTAATGAATTGCAGTGGCATATCAGAATTCAATTCGCGAATCGATGTCATAATTTGTTGAAGGTCGTCTCTTTTTTTACCATCAACTCTAACCTCGTCACCCTTAATAGATGACTGAGCCTTTATTTTAGAGGCTTTGATTTGTTTTACAATCTTTTTCGCACTTTCTTGGTCGATGCCGTTTGTGAGCTTAACAATTTGTCTTAGGCTATTGCCTGAGGCTTTTTCTTCTTTTTGGAAATCTAAGGCTTTGCTGTCTATTTTTCTTTTAGTGCAATGTACCTTTAGAGAGTCTCCAATTGCTCCTAATTTATAGTCATCCTCGGCTTGAATGGTGATAGTACTTTCTTTGTTATTTAGATCTATTGAGAATTCGGCACCTTTAAAATCGAAACGATTTGTCAATTCTCGAAGAACAGAGTTAACGGCATTATCAACTTCTTGAAAATCCATTTTAGATACTATGTCAAAGCTAGGCATTTTTAATATAATTAAATTTATTTAAGGGCGGCTTTTAGGTCGCTTATTAAGTCGTCGGCATTTTCTAGTCCTACAGACAATCTACACAGAGTCTGTGTAATATTGATTGTTTGACGGTCTTCCTCTTCTAGGTTTGAGTGCGTTGTAGTTGCAGGGTGAGTAATAAGAGTTTTGGAGTCACCTAGATTGTTAGAGATGTCAATTAGAGTTAGTCTATTCATGAAATCAAAACAGTCTTGTTTGGTGCCTTGAACTTCAAAAGCTAACATTGCGCCGCCATTTTTCATTTGTTTTTTGGCAATTTCTCTCTGCGGGTGTGAGTCAAGACCAGGATAAAGAACTGTTTTAATTTTGGGATTGCCTTCAAGGAACTCAGCAACTTTTTGAGCGTTTGAGCAATGTTCTTTGATTCTTAAATTGTAAGTCTCTAGAGATTTTAAAATTATCCAAGCATTGAATGGGCTAAGAGCTGGTCCGGTGTGGCGGTGAAAGGGTAGAAGAGTTTCTTTGATAAATTCTTCATCTCCTAAAACGCATCCCCCTAGTGTTCTTCCTTGGCCGTCAAGATGTTTGGTTGTAGAATAAACAATTATGTCTGCGCCTAATTCGAAAGGTTTTTGTACTGCTGGGGATGCGAAGATGTTATCAACTATTAACTTTGCGTTATTTTTTTTGCAATATTTAGAGATTAGAGCGATATCAACTATTTCTAGATTGGGATTAGCAGGGCTTTCAACAAAAAATAATTTAGTATTGCTTTTGAAAGCTTTTTTAATTTCCTCTTCATCGGTAGCGTCTATTAAAGAAACTTCAATACCGTAATTTGGTAAGATTTTAGTTGCGATGTAGTGGCAAGATCCAAAAAGAACTCTAGAGGCGATGAAGTGATCTCCAGTTTTTAGTTGGCACATGATTGATGCAAATACTGCAGCCATTCCGCTGGCCATTACGCAGCAGCTTTCAGCTCCTTCTAAAAGAGATAAGCGATCTTCCAGCATTTTTAATGTTGGATTTAAATATCTTGAATAAACATATCCTGGAGCTTCTCCATTAAAGCGGCTCTCCGCTGTTTCAGCAGAATTGTAGGCAAAACCTGAATTCATGAAAATCGCTTCTGAAGTTTCACCAAAGTTTGAACGCAGAGTGCCACCACGAACCATTTGAGTTTGAGGATCTAATTTTGAGAAGTCGATTTCTTTATTTTTGTAAGACATTTTAGTTATTAGTTTACTTGTTTAAGTAGAGGTGAGTTTAATTTAGTTGCGCAGAAATGCAAGGGGTCAGACCCCTAGGGGTCTGACCCCTTTACTTTTTTATTTTAAACCGAGTTCGATTAGAAATTCTTCAGTTTCTTCTTTGAGTAATTCTACTTTCACGGCTGTAACGCCTTTATTTTTGTATTCCAAAACTTCAGCGGCGCGTTGAGATAAATCTATTATTCTATTTTTGGCAAATGGCCCACGATCGCTTACTCTTACAATAACATGTTTGTTGTTAGCTAGATTTGTTACTTTAACTAAAGATGGCATTGGTAGGGTTCTGTGTGCGGCGGTCATGTCACCTTTATTGTAAATTTCACCATTGGCGGTTTTTTTGCCGTGAAAGGCATCTCCATACCAAGAAGCAACGCCGGTTTGCTCTAGATTTGCAAAGTTTTTTGGAGTGTAGGTTATGCCGTAGATTTTATATGGCTTGCCGACTTTGTAATAGCCTTGATATTTGTCATTTTTTAATTTTACTTTTCTGGCTAGGTCACCATTTATAGCATCTTCAATTGATGATTCTTCTTCAGTTATGTTCTTTTGGTCGATTAGATCATTTAGCGATTCTACATTAGAGTAGCGGCTTTTAACGCGATCAGAATTGTTCAGGCTTTCGCAAGAATAAAGGAAGAATATTGCAATTATTAATAGATAATTTTTAATCATTTTTGTTTAGAAGTTGTTGCTGATAATGCTGCTGTATTGGCTATTGGCAGTTTCATTCTGGGCTGATAGATGAATTCCTCTTGTCCGGTAACGGAAAGGTTCTTTTTTGATATTAAGAAAATTCCATATTCGGCAAAAAAATTGGCAGTTAGTTGATTGCCGAAGAGTTTAAGTAATTTCTGTTTTGGTGTTAGATAGATTCTGTTATTGACGTTTAGTCTTAGTTCTTTGCAGAGATTTTCGAAGTCTTTAATTGAACAGAAGTGAATATTTGGGGTGTTGTACCAAGAAAAAGGTAGTGTTTCACTAACAGGCATTAGGCCTTTTAATAGAAGGTGAAGGCGGTTTTTGTAATAAGCGAAGTTTGGCAGGGAGATAATAGCGAAGTCGGCTATCCTAAGCATTTCTTTTAAGATGGCTTTCGGATCTTTGGTAGCCTGGATGGTTTGGCTTAATATTGCGTAGTCAAAGCAATTATCTGGGTAGTAGCTAAGGTCTTTTTCAGCGTCTCCTTGGATAACACTAATTCCTTTTTGAATGGCTTTATTTACTGAGTTTTGAGAAATTTCCAAACCTCTGCCGTCAGTATTTTTGTTCTTTTTAAGATATGAAAGTAATTCTCCGTCATTGCAGCCAATATCTAGGACTTTGGAGTCTGGTTTTATGAGATCCGCTATTATTTCTAGGTCAAATCTAATCTGGCGCTTAACTATGTTTTGTCCTACTGCTTTTTGAGTTTGCATGGCTATTGGTTTAAAAAGTTTTCAATGGCTTGTTTTAGTGGATCATTTTCTATTAAGAATGAGTCATGTCCGGATTCACTGTCGATCGTAACAAAGCTAGTGTCGCTAAAGCAAGAAATTAATGCTTTGGTGAGCTTTTGTGATTCTGTTGGCGGGAATAGCCAGTCATCTGAAAATGCAATTATGCAGAATTTATTTCCTTTTATTTTGGCAAAATTAACAAAAGCATTGCTTAGCTTGCCGTCATAATCAGTTTCTAGGTCAAAATAGTCGGTGGCTTTTGTTAGATATAAATATGAATTCGGGTCGAATCGCTCGACAAATCGATAGCCTTGGTGGTGGAGGTAGCTTTCAATTTTGAAATCCTTATCAAAAGAAAAAGAGAATTTGTCTTTTCCTTGCAGCCCGCGACCAAATTTACTGTGCAGGCTTTTTTCTGACAAATAAGTGATATGGGCAGTCATTCTAGCCACCGCTAAACCGCTTGTAGGGTAGGTGGAATTTTCAAAATATTTACCGCCATTCCAATTCGGGTCGGCCATGATCGCTTGTCTGGCTACTTCGTGAAAGCCAATATTTTGTGGGCTGAAGCGATATGAGGTAGCGATTGGAATAACTAATTTAACTTTATTTGGATAGAGATTTGCCCAGGACAAAACTTGCATTCCGCCAAATGAACCGCCAATTACAGCGTGGAGTTTGTTAATGCCGAATTCTTCAATCAGAAGATTTTGGGCATTGACCATGTCATTTATGGTTATGATGGGAAAGTCTAGATTGTAGGGTTTTTTTGTCTCGGGATTAATTGACTTTGGTCCCCATGATCCCATGCAACCACCTATCGAGTTCGTGGCGATAACGAAGAATTTATTTGTGTCTATTGGCTTGTCTTTTCCAACCATGAAGTCCCACCAGCCGTCTTTTCCGGTAACTGGGTTTTTGGAGGCAACGTATTGATCACCCGTAAGTGCATGGCAAATTAGGATTGCGTTTGATTTGTCTTTGTTTAATTTCCCGTAGGTCTGATAAGCAAGAGGGAAATTGGAGGTGCTAGAACCGTTTGAAAGTTTTAGGGGCTTTTCTTTTGCTAGATATACTATGTTGCCAATTTCAAATTCTTTTTGGTTGGGACCAAATTTTGATTCTACTTTGCTTGACTTCAATTTCATTGTTTGTAATTAATTAGGTAAAGGTTAATTAATAAAGGGCTGCTAGTCAAAATCAACAAAATAAATAGAATATTAATATGAGTTCGGATATGGAGTTAAAGGTTTTTCGTGATAAAATTGACAAAATTGATAGTGATATTGTTGATTTGATTAAAGAAAGAATGGCAATTGTTAAGGAAGTCGGCTTGTACAAAGAAAGCGTTGATGATGGCTGTTTTATTAAATCTGCCAGAGAAGTTGATATGATGAGAGATTTGGTGGAAAGCCTTGACGGAGTTATCGATAAAAGAGTCGTGTTTAATATTTGGCGATCATTAATAGTTAGTGCGAATATTGCCGAGCAGGAATTAGAAGTGTTTATTTACAACCCTAATAAGGATGCGCAGTTAGTGAATGTGCTAAATTGTTATTACGCAAATTTAGTTAAAATCAAAGAGATTAATGACATTGAAGAGTTTTTATCTTCGGGCAAAAAAGGCGGTGCGAGGATTCTAGCGCTTACGTCTAGTGTTGAAGGATCAGCCTGGCAAAAGGTTTTGGATAGCAATGAGAATTTAAAAGTGTTCGCTAAGATAGAGTCGCAGTTATATTTATTAGCAGATAAGCCTGTTGAGAAATCACAAAATGATAAATTTGTGTTTTTTGAAGATGGAAAATTGGTAGAATCCAGTGAAGATGGTCAAGGTAAGTTCCTAGGAGTATTTGGAGTGGTTGACAAATAGTAATTATGTTTTTAGAATTTGGCCAACCTTTTCCTTTTGAAGTGCTAATTTGAGCGCTTTTTGAAATTTTATGGGCACTGAAACTAATTAATTAGTATTCATCTCATAAGACTAATGGAAAATTAAAATCTAATTGAACTAGATAATGTCTAAAAGACTTAACGCAAAGAAAAAGGCAAGTAGAAAGCTTGGAGTAAGCCTATGGGGCCAAGCAAAAGATCCATTCATCAAAAGAAATTATAAACCAGGTCAACATGGCGCAGGTTTAAGAACTCGTATGACTGACTATGGTACACAGCTTAAAGCTAAGCAAAAATTAAAGATGTACTACGGTAATATTTCTGAGAAACAATTTAGAAACACATTTAAAGAAGCTGCTAAACTTAAAGGTGATGTGAGTGAAAACTTCATCTCTCTATTAGAGAGAAGACTTGATGTTGTAGTTTACAGAGCAAACTTTGTTCCAACTGTATTCTCAGCTAGACAATTTGTGAATCACAAACATGTTTTAGTTAACGGAAAATCAGTTAACATTCCTTCTTACAGACTTAAGATTGGCGATACTGTTGAAGTTAGAGAAAAATCTCGTACTATGAATATGGTAATCGATTCTCTAGACAAAATGGAAAGAGATACTCCAACTTATGCACAGTTAGATAAAGAAGCATTTTTAGCTAAATTAACTGACAAACCTTCATTCGCTGAAGTTCCTTATGCTGCAGAGATGGAACCACATTTGATTGTTGAATATTATTCAAGATAGATTCTATTAATTTAGAGTTTTTAAAAAGCCGGGTAT
>Ga0115003_10000624_pt1 | contig 31328 bp, 27 predicted proteins | sample ArcticOcean_MG_C_7_FD_88736 | JGI IMG/M metagenome (GOLD analysis project Ga0115003, IMG submission 88736) | Marine microbial communities from western Arctic Ocean - ArcticOcean_MG_CB11_88 | ecosystem: Environmental > Aquatic > Marine > Oceanic | place: Arctic Ocean: Canada Basin | collected...
TCTGCTATAGATCATAAAAGAGATTCTTATTTAAATGCTTCTACTAATAATTTTACAGTTGGAACTTTAGAACAGCTCGTCCCAGATGCGGATATGGTTCTTAATTTGACCCCTGATAAAAATCATACGGATGTTGTTAATAATCTAATGCCCTTGATGAAAAATAATTCTATATTATCTTACTCTCACGGTTTTAATATAGTTGAAGAAGGATTGAAAGTTAGAAAAGATATTACAGTAATTATGGTAGCTCCAAAATCTCCTGGAAGTGAAGTAAGAGAAGAATATAAAAGAGGTTTTGGTGTTCCAACTTTAATTGCTGTTCATCCTGAAAATGATCCCAATAATAATGGTTTAGAGTATGCTAAGGCTTATGCTGCTTCAACTGGTGGGAATAGGGCAGGTGTTTTAGAATCTTCATTTGTTGCAGAAGTTAAATCTGACTTAATGGGAGAACAAACAATACTTTGTGGAGTTTTACAGACAGGATCTATTCTTTCGTTTAATAAGATGATAGAAAATGGTTTAGATTCAAAATATGCTGCAAAACTTATTCAATATGGTTGGGAAACTATTACCGAAGCTTTAAAACATGGAGGAGTAACAAACATGATGGATAGATTAAATAATTCTGCTAAAATAGAAGCATTTAATCTTTCTGAGGAACTAAAGAAAATAATGAAGCCATTATTTGAAAAACATATGAACGATATAATGTCTGGACATTTCTCAGAAACGATGATGAAAGATTGGGATAATAATGATTCTGATTTACTAAGATGGAGATCTGAAACAGAAGAAACTTCATTTGAAAAAACTATGTCAACAGAGAAAGAAATAACAGAGCAAGAGTTTTTTGATAATGGACTTTTATTAGTTTCTTTTGTTAGAGCAGGAGTGGAGTTAGCTTTTGAAACAATGACTAAGTCTGGTATTATTGATGAATCTGCATACTATGAATCATTACATGAAACACCATTAATTGCAAATTTAATTTCTAAAAATAAACTTTATGAAATGAATAAAATTATCTCTGATACGGCAGAATATGGATGTTATTTATTTAATCACGCATGTAAACCTTTACTTTCTGATTTTATGAATAATATTAATTCCAACCATATTGGTAACCCTTTCCCTTTGGAAAATAAAACTAACAATCAAGAATTAATTAAAATAAATGATTTAATTAGAAATCACCCAGTTGAAATTGTTGGAAAACATTTAAGAGCTTCAATGACTTCAATGAAACAGATATAATAAATATAAATGAACAAAATACCGCAACAATATAAAATCATTCAAACCATTAATCATAAAGAGTATTTAATAAATGGTGAAATCAGGAAATGGGAAGGAAAACAGGCAAATGTAATTTCTACACTACTTTGTGATTCTGAAGACAAAGAACCTCTGTTATTAGGAAAAACGCCTGAAATGAGTGCTGATTTAGCTTTAGAAGCTCTAAATTCTGCTACTGACGCATTTAAGCAGGGGCAAGGACAATGGCCAACAATGAAAGTTTATGAAAGAATAAACTGTATGCAAAAGTTTGTTAAAATGATGATTCTGGAAAGAGAAGAAGTTGTTAAACTTTTAATGTGGGAAATTGGAAAAAATTTAAAAGATTCAGAAAAAGAATTTGATAGAACCGTTGATTATATTATAGATACAATTGAAGAATATAAAATCCTAGATAGAAAAGGTGCTGATTTTCAAAATAATTCTGGAGTTAGGGCTTTAATTAGAAGAGGTCCTTTAGGTGTAGTGCTATGTTTAGGACCTTATAATTACCCTTTAAATGAAACATTTGCTTTATTAATACCTGCCATTATAATGGGTAATACCACTATTTTTAAACCTGCAAAACATGGTGTATTATTAATCGCTCCTTTATTAAAAGCTTTTGAAAAATCATTTCCGCCAGGTGTTGTTAATATAGTATTTGGAAGAGGAAGAGAGATTGCCACACCAATTATGAAATCTGGAAAAATAGATGTGTTAGCCTTAATTGGCCATAGTTCTTCAGCAATTTCATTACAAGACTTACATCCACAAAAAAACAGATTAAGATTGGTTTTAGGTCTTGAAGCGAAAAATCCTGCAATAATTTTAAAAGATGCAGATATTGATTCAACAGTTAATGAATGTATTTCCGGTACTTTATCCTTTAATGGTCAAAGATGTACTGCTTTGAAAATTTTATTTGTTCATGAAGACGTTAGAGAGGAGTTTCTAAACAAATTTGCTAAAAAAGTAGACGAGTTAAAATTAGGAATGCCTTGGGAAAACAAATTACTAACTCCACTTCCAGAGCCTTCAAAACCTGAATACATAACAGACCTAATCAATGATGCTACTAATTTAGGTGCTAAAATTATAAACAAAAGGGGAGGAGAGAAGCAAAAAAACTTTGTCTTTCCTGCAGTTTTATTTCCGGTTAATGATAAAATGAGAGTATATAAAGAAGAACAATTTGGTCCTGTAATTCCTGTTATTTCATTTACTGATGTATCAAAACCTATAGATTACATGGCTGCATCTAATTATGGACAGCAGGTAAGTATCTTTGGAAAAGATGCAAGTGTTTTAGGTCCAATAATTGATTCCTTGGTTAATCTAGTATGTAGAGTAAACTTAAACAGTGCGTGTCAGAGAGGACCTGATATCTATCCTTTTACTGGAAGAAAAGATTCAGCTGTTTCAACTTTAAGTGTTCATGACGCTCTTAGATCTTTTTCAATAAGAACATTTGTAGCGTCAAAAGATAATGAGATCAATAAAGCTATTTTGAGAGATATAATTGACTCTAAAAAATCAAGTTTTATTAGAACGGACTATTATCTCTAGGAGTTTAACATAACAGGCATAACTAACATAGTTATTTCTTCAGCATCAGAATCGGATTTTAATGGAGTTAAAATTCCTGCTCTATTAGGGAGAGATAATTCAAGCTTAACCTCATCTGAGCTAATATTTGATAACATTTCTGTTAAAAACCTTGAATTAAAACCTATTTCAATATCGTCTCCATCGTAATTACAAGAAAGTCTTTCTTCTGCTTTATTACTATAATCTAGATCTTCAGCAGAAATAACAAGTTCATTTCCAACAATCTTTAACCTAATCTGATGAGTAGTTTTGTTAGAAAATATACTTACTCTTTTAGTAGAGTTCAAAAATATAGACCTGTCAATTGTTAATATATTTGGATTTTCTTTAGGTATAACAGCTTCGTAATTTGGGTACTTTCCGTCAATTAACCTACAAGTTAAAGATAGATTAGAAAAAATAAACTTAGCATTACTTTCATTATACTCAATGTTAACGTCATATTGACCATTAACTAAAATTCCTTTTAAAATATTAAGAGGTTTCTTAGGCATAATAAATTCTACTAGTTTATCAGATTTGAAATCTGTTCTAACATATCTTACTAGTTTATGAGCATCGGTGGCCACAAAAGTTGAACCTTCATTTGAAAATTGAAAAAAAACACCACTCATAACAGGTCTTAAATCATCATTTCCTGATGCAAATATTGTAGTATTTATTGCTTGATATAAAACTTGTGACGAAATTATTGAAGTTGAAGCGTCGCTTATTGATAATGTTTTAGGAAATTCATCACCTTTGGCATATGCTAAAGCATACTTACCGTGGTTTGAATTAATTTCAATAGTATTATTTTCTAAGATATTAAATGTTAAAGGTTGCTCAGGAAATGTTTTTAAAGTTTCAATAAGTAATTTTGCAGGAACTGCAATAGTAATTGATTCATTAGATTCTATTTCTAAGTCGGCTGATAAAGTAGACTCTAAATCTGAAGCAGTAACTTTTAGAAGATTTTTTGAAATCTCAAATAAAAAATAATCTAATATGGGTAAGGTATTATTAGTGTTTAATATTCCACCTAAAATTTGAATATTTTTTAATAGTAGTGAGCTTGATACAATAAATTTCATAATCAAATTAATATGTAGTAAATATATTAGAATATAATGTTATTATAAAACAATTTTATTAACACTTTATACAGTAAATCAATCAAACTTAATAGTTACGACATCTCTATATTTTAACCCAAACAAACTACTTGCACCACCAGTTATTGATGGGTTGCTTTTATATATGGCTAATTCTAAAAAACCAGCCTTATTAAAAAGGGCTATCTTTTTCCCTTCCTCTTTCCTTAATTCTTTTTTAATATCAAATTTAATTGAATCACTATATGAATTTACAATAGAGTTAAATTTATAATTTCTAGCATTAATTATATAATTTCTAGATTTTCCAAATTCTTCAAAAATTGATTTAGAAATATTGGTAACAACATTTTCATAATTATCAATATAAATCACATTTCCAGTTATTTCATTATTTTTTTCATTTAAAATGGGATTAATATCGTAAAGTTCTTTTAAATTATTTATTTTATTTCCAACTAAGTCAATTGAACCTCCTCTGTAAATATGGGCAGCAACTTTTACAAAAACATCTAAAAGTGTAAAACTAGAAGTTTTAGAATTATGAATATTAATTTCAATTATTTTATCAGGATTAATTCTTTTAGTAACTAATGACATTATTCCATTATCAGCACAAATAAAATAATGTCCATCTAGTATCATTACTAAATGTTTGTTTTCTGGAGTTTTTTCAGAATCAATTCCTAATATATGAATCGTTTTTTTAGGAAAATTTTTATAAGAGTTTTCAATTATATAAGCACCCTCAATAATATTAAAAGGAGAAATTTCATTAGAAATTTCAATAATATTAACATTTTCAATTTCAGAATGCAAAGCTCCTTTGACTGAACCTACAAAATGATCCTTATTTCCAAAATCAGTTGTTAAAGTAATTAGGCTCATTTGTTAATAGAAAATTAATATTTAAGATTAAAAATTACATAAATTTACAACTTGCCAATAAATAATAAACTAAGCTGAAGTGAAAAAACTAGAATATTTTATCAAAGACATTCATCCTATCGATTTTTTTGAAAGAAAAGATTATGATATAGTTAAAATTATAAAAGAAAATTTTCCTAAAGTTAAGATTATTTCAAAAGGAGATAGATTAATTGCTAACGGAGAAGATTCTTTATTAGTTCAACTAAGAATTCGTTTAGATTCTTTACTTTTTATAATGAAAAATAGAGAAGTTATAAATAATAAAACTATTAACTTAATAATGTCTGGAAAAGGAGATGATTTAATCAATTCTTTGCACGGAAAAGTAATTTTACATGGTGTCGGAAAGAAAAAAATTAAAGCTCACACTGTAAACCAAATTAAAATTGTTGAAGCATTCAATAACAATGATATGGTTTTTGCAATTGGTCCTGCTGGAACTGGAAAAACATATACAGGAATAGCTGTTGCGGTAAAAGCATTAAAGGACAAAGAGGTGAAAAAAATAATTTTAACTAGACCTGCTGTTGAAGCTGGAGAAAGTCTTGGGTTTTTACCGGGTGATATGAAAGAAAAATTAGATCCATACATGCAACCTCTTTATGACGCATTAAAAGATATGATAGCTGTAGAAAAATTAGATGATTATTTAAATAGAGGAATAATAGAAATTGCTCCTCTGGCATATATGAGAGGAAGAACATTAGATAATGCGTTTGTTATTTTGGATGAAGGACAAAATACAACTCATAATCAAATGAAGATGTTTTTAACAAGAATGGGGATAAATGCTAAGTTTATGATCAACGGAGATCCAGGCCAAATTGATTTACCTAGAAGAGTAATTTCAGGACTAAAAGAAGCTAATATCATACTTCAAAATGTTAAGGGAATTCAAATGGTATATTTAGATGAATCTGATGTGATTAGACATGAAGTTGTTAAAAGAGTAATAGATGCTTATAAAAGAAGCGAACATTCTAATTAATTTATATGAATACAATTATCAAAACAGATTTTTATTTTAGTAATCAGATTTCAAAATATAAGGGAAAAGTAAGAGATGTATATAATATAAACAACGAGTATCTAGTTATGATTGCTTCAGATAGGTTATCTGCTTTTGATGTTGTTCTTCCCAGAGGAATTCCATTTAAAGGTCAAATATTAAATCAAATTGCTTCTAAAATGCTTAATGCAACATCGCATATTGTTCCAAATTGGTTACAAGATTCGCCCGATCCGAACGTATCAATAGGTCAAATTTGTATTCCTTTCAAAATTGAAATGGTAATTAGAGGTTATTTATCTGGACATGCAGCCAGATTATATAAATCAGGAATTAGAAATATATGTGGAGTTAAAATGCCCAATGGAATGTTCGAAAACGATAAATTCCCTTTACCAATAATAACTCCTACAACAAAGGCTATTGATGGAAACCATGATGAAGATATATCAAAAGAAGATATTCTTAAAAACACTATAATCTCTAAAAATGATTATTATAAACTAGAAGAATATACTATTAAACTCTTTGAGGAAGGGACAAGAATAGCAAGAGATCAAGGTCTTATTTTAGTAGATACAAAATATGAATTTGGTAAAAATAAAAATGGAGATATAATTTTGATTGATGAAATTCATACTCCAGATTCTTCAAGATATTTTTATTTAGATACCTACAAGAAATTACAGAAATCTAAGTCACCACAAAAACAACTTTCAAAAGAGTTTGTTAGACAATGGTTGATTTCTCAAGGTTTTCAAGGAAAAGAGAATCAGACGGTTCCTTTAATGACAGATGAGTACATTGAGGGTGTTTCAGAAAGATATATAGAATTGTATGAAAAAATTACTGGGGAAAGATTTATTAAGGCTAATGTTACTAACATTCAATCAAGAATAAATAAAAATATAGAAGATTATTTAAAATCTAAATAATTCGTTTTTATTTTTAAAGCAGACTCATTGCTTTTAATCCAGACAATATTGTTTTTTGATTTTAGCCATGTAATTTGTCTTTTAGCATATCTTCTTGTATTCTTTTTTATTTCTTCAACACAATATTCTATACTTGTTTTGTTGTCCAAGTAATTAAAAACTTCTTTATACCCAACTGTATTAAGAGCATTTAAATTTTTAAAATTAATTAAACCCTTTACTTCATTAATTAATTCATTTTTGATCATTAAATCTACTCTTAAATTAATTTTATCATAAAGTAAATTTCTATTCATTTCTAATCCAAAATTCAATATATCGAATGAATGATTTTTTTTATTATTTCCAATAAAAGATGAATAGGGTTTTCTTGACGAAACGCAAACTTCCAAAGATCTAATCAATCTTCTAGGATTTTGAATATCTACTTTTTTGTAATATTCAGGATCTAATTCTTTAAGTTTTTTTTGTAAAAAAGATATTCCTTTTTTATTAAACTGTAAATTCAATTTTTTTCTAATTTCATCATTAATTTCTGGAAAATCATCTAATCCAACTGTTACTGCATCCATATACATTCCAGAACCACCAACCATTACAACATAATCTTTGGTTAAAAACTCATTATTTATAATTTTTAAAGCATCCTTTTCAAAATCTTTGATATTATAGTTGTCTAATACAGATTTATGTTGAATGCAATGATGTTTAATTGCTTTTAGCTCATTTTTTGATGGTACAGCAGTGCCAATATACATTTCCTTGTAAAACTGTCTTGAATCGCAAGAAACAATGTCACATCCCAATAAATTTGCCAAATCAATGCTAAATTTTGTTTTACCAACAGCGGTTGGACCTGAAATGGTTATTAATGTTTTTTTCACTTAAAGCTATCTGTATTTAAAATCTTCTCAACATTATTTTTTTTTAGGAATTTAAGGATAAGATTTTGAAAATTATATGTACTTTTTGTTTGAGTTATTAATGATTCTAAAATATCATAATTATTTATTTGATAATTCAAACTAAAATAACCGAATCCTATATATTTTGAGTTTTTAATTAGAATAACACTCTTTTCATCAATAGTTCTTCCTTTATCTATAATTAACATATTTGGATATGGAAGTGAAAAATTATTAATATAATTTTCAATTTTTCGATTGTTAGAAATACACAAGTCTTTTTTTATACCAAAGTTTTCCATTATTCTAATAAATTTTTTATTTGCATTTTTTAAAGAACTAAATGTTTCAATAAAATTACTTTCATTATTATAATGACTTATTCTTAAAAATTTATTTTTTTCAATGTTTTCGCATAATTCTATTCCAAATTTTTTAATATCTTTTTTAATTAGTTTGTTAAATTTTGGTTTATGAATCAAAATTTCTTCAGCTTCTTTTAAAAGTGCAATTAATTCATTTCCAGTGGACTCTTGAAATACAGATGATATTTCGCTTTGAATTTTTATTGATTTATTGGTAGAGCCTGATAAGTGTTGATTTACTCTATTTCTAATGTTTTTACTTTTACCAATATAAATAATTTCGTTATTTTGATTATACAAATAATATATCCCAGTGATATTTTTTAATTTATCTAATATTTTAATATGCTTCTTAATACCCTTACTAGTTTCTGTTTTAATTAGTTTATTTACAATTTCCTTATTTATATCTTTTATTAATAATAGTTTAAATAAATCTACTGTAGCCATAGCATCACCTGATGCCCTGTGTCTGTTTGAGATGGGAATTCCCAATGATTTTACAAGTTTCCCTAATTTATATGATTCCAATCCAGGAATTAATTTCTTGGACAAATTTACAGTACATAATTGTGGAATATTAAAATCATAACCTAGTCTTTCAAACTCAATTTTTAGCATACGAAAATCAAAAGAGGAATTATGAGCTACTAAAATAGTTTCATCGATAATTTCCAAAATCCTCTTAGCAATTTGAAAGAACTTAGGGGCGTTTAAGAGCATTCTGTTATTAATTCCAGTCAATTGCTGAACAAATGGTTGAATAGGAATCTCAGGATTTACTAGACTAATAAATTGATCTATTATTTTATTTCCGTCAAATTTGTAAATAGCTATTTCTGTTATACCCTCCTCGTTGTACTTACCACCAGTTGTCTCTACATCAATTATTGAATACAAAATAAATATTTAATTTCTTTTTCCAAATATATTACTGCCTAGGCGTATAATATTACTATTATTCTTTATTGCAATTTTATAATCTCCACTCATACCCATAGACAACATCGTTAACGAATGATTTGATTTATGTTTCTCAAATAGATCGTTTAAACTTTTAAATTGATTTTCAATAATGTTTAAATTTGAGGTAAAACTAGCCATTCCCATAAAACCATTTAATGAAACAAAATTGAAATTATTAATAATATTATCGCTTAATAATTTATTTATTTCTTTTAATGAGAAACCATATTTTGTAGAATCATTTGATATATCAACTTGTAATAAGATGTTTATAACTCGATTAATTTTCTCCCCTTGTTTATTAATTTCTTTAATTAATTTCAAGCTATCAACACTATGAATTAAATAAACAAACGAAGCTATATATTTAACTTTATTACTTTGTAAATGACCTATCATGTGCCATCTTATTTTTTTTGGGAGAGTTTCATGTTTTAGTATTAATTCTTGTATTTTATTTTCGCCAAAATCTAAGTGTCCAGACCCGTAAGCAATTTTAAGATCATTAACTGGTTTAGTTTTAGAAACTGCAACTAATAGTACTTTTTCGGGAATAGATTTTTTAATTTTTTTTAAATTTTCTGAAATACTCATTCTATTTTGTTTAGAATTTCATTAGCTAATTTAAGAGCGTTTAATCCGTCTTTAAGACTTACTAAGGGAATGTTGTCATTTAAAATTGAATTGGCAAAAGAATTATGTTCTTCTTCAATTGCATTGTTAGTAGCTATTGAGGGATTGTTATAAAAGATTTGTTTCTTTTGACCTTTAGAATTTTGAATTACCATAGCGTACTTATCATCATTTAATACATCTTTTATCTGAACAATTTCTGTTTTTTTCTCTAAAAAGTCTACAGATATATATGCATTTGATTGAAAAAAACGGGTTTTTCTCATATTTTTTAATGAAATTCTACTAGCAGTGAAATTAGCTACACAACCATTTTCAAACTCTACTCTAGCATTACAAATATCTGGAGAATCACTTATAACACATACCCCATTAGCATTAACACTTTTAATAGGAGATTTAACTACACTTAATACAATGTCAATGTCATGAATCATTAAATCTAAAACAACTGAAACGTCATTTCCTCTTGGGTTAAATTCTGCTAACCTGTGACATTCTATAAATTTTGGATTTATCACAGTATTTGATATTGCAATAAAAGCTGGATTAAATCTTTCTACATGACCAACTTGACCTTTAATATTTTTTTTATTTCCTAGATTAACTAAATCAATAGCTTGATTAACAGTGTTGGTAATTGGTTTTTCTATAAAGACATGTTTATAGAAATTTATACATTTTTTTGCAATTTCATAATGATATGGAGTATTACAGCAAATAAAAAGTGCATCAACACTTTTTATTAAATCATCAATTTTTTTATAATTAACGAATCCAGTATTTTTTATTACTATATCTTTATTTGTATCAAAAAACCCAATTAATTCAAAATAATTAGATTGACCTAGAAGTTTCATATGAATTGAACCTAGATGACCAGCTCCAATAACACCAGCTTTTATCATTTAATATTTTTTACAAAAATACAATAGTTATTTTTAAATTTATAATATAAAATTCAATTGAAAGATACTCCAAAACATCAAGGTTTAAGAAAAAAACTAGTTAATCGACTTATTGAAAAAGGAATAAGGTCTAAAGAAGTATTAACAGTTATTAATAAAATCCCAAGACATTATTTTATAGACAAAGATTTTGAATCTCATGCTTACATAGATAAAGCATTTCCAATAGGGTCGGAACAAACAATTTCACAACCATATACAGTTGCATTTCAAACCTCATTATTAGAATTAAAAGAAAATGAAAAAGTATTGGAAATTGGAACTGGATCAGGTTATCAAACAGCTGTATTAATTGAACTAAAAGCAAAAGTATATACAATTGAAAGACAACATTATTTATTTAGAAAAGTGAAAAAAAAATTACCATTATTAGGATATAATCCGGAACTAATAAAATATGGTGATGGGTTCTTAGGAATGATAGAATATGCGCCTTTTGATAAAATATTAATTACAGCTGGTGCAATAAAAATTCCAAAAAAACTATTATTACAGTTAAAAATTGGAGGAGTCATGATAATTCCAGTAGGAAATAATACTCATAAGATGACTCATATTTTAAGAACTGGAAAAAATAAATATCAAAAAAAAATATTAGGAGAATTTAGCTTCGTTCCTATGCTTAAAAACAAAAATTAATTATTTTTTTTTATCCTGTCTAATTGAACTTTATTTTCTCTGTTTTTGATGGTTTGTCTTTTGTCAAATAGTTTTTTTCCCTTTGCTAAAGAAATTAAAACTTTAGCATAACCTTTATCATTAATAAAAACTTTTAAGGGAATAATTGTTAGACCTGTATTTTTAACCTCTTTCAATAGTTTATTTAATTCATTTTTATTTAAAAGAAGCTTCCTTGTGTTTCTAGTTTTATGATTAAATTGATTTCCAAAACTATATTCATCAATAAACATGTTAATAATAAATAATTCACCAGAATCGTTAAATTCACAAAAGCTTTCTGAAATGGAAGCTTTATTATCTCTAATAGACTTTATTTCAGTTCCGGTCAATACTATTCCAGCAGAGAATTGATCCATTAAAATGTATTCAAACTTTGCACTCTTATTTATTATATTTACTTTTTTATTCACAATGCAAACTTAACAAGTATATTTCATATATGACTAAAATAAAGTGGACTCAAATTAATTCATTTGATGAATTATTAAATTTAAATAAAAACTATATTTTATTATTTAAACACTCTCCTAGATGTATAGTTAGTAGAATTTCTTTATCAAGATTTGAATTAGGTTTTGATACAAAAATAAATATTTCAAAATTTGTATACATTGATGTTATAAAGATGAGAGCTTTATCAAATGAAATTGCTAAAGTCTATTCAGTATATCACGAATCTCCTCAGATTATTTTATTTAAAGATAACAATGTGATATTTCAATCATCTCATTCTAGCATTTCTTTTTCTGATTTAAAAAATTATGTATTTTAAATTGTTAATTCTTTCTTTATAATTAATTGTTTTTATTTCTAAAATACGTTGCTATACTTTCGATTGATTATTAAATTTGTTTTTTAATTATTATTATTATGAGAATAGATGAAGAAATTTTTGAACTTATTAAAAAAGAAGAAAAAAGACAATTAAATGGTATTGAATTAATTGCATCTGAAAACTTTACAAGTCCAGCAGTAATGAATGCTACTGGATCCGTTCTTACTAATAAGTATGCCGAAGGATATCCTGGAAAAAGATATTATGGTGGATGTGAAGTTGTTGATCAAATTGAAACTATTGCAATCGAAAGAGCAAAAGAACTTTTTGGTGCCATCTATGCTAATGTTCAACCTCACTCAGGTTCTCAAGCTAATACAGCTGTATATCATGCTTTTATAAAACCAGGTGATAAAATATTGGGTTTTGATTTATCTCATGGTGGACATCTTACTCATGGTTCTCCAGTTAATTTTAGTGGACGATTATATGACCCTGTTTTTTATGGAGTTGAAAAAGAAACAGGTGTCTTAAATTATGATAATATAAATGAGATAGCGCAAAAAGAAAAACCAAAATTAATAATTGCAGGTGCATCTGCATATTCAAGGGATATTGATTTTAAAAAGTTTAGAGATATTGCTGACAGCATTGGAGCTTTTTTAATGGGAGATATTTCTCATCCATCTGGTTTGATTGCAAAAGGAATACTTAACGATCCAATTCCTCATTGTCATGTAGTAACTACAACTACTCATAAAACTTTAAGAGGGCCAAGGGGAGGACTAATATTGATGGGTAAGGATTTTGATAACCCTTTTGGGTTAAAATTAAAAAATGGTTCATTAAAAAAAATGTCTTCCTTGTTAAACCTCGCAGTTTTCCCTGGTAATCAAGGTGGACCATTAGAACACGTAATAGCAGGAAAAGCTATTGCATTTGGTGAAGCCTTAAAAGATGACTTTATGGATTACATGGTTCAAGTTAGACAAAACTCTCAAGCTATGGCAAAAGCTTTTTTAGATAAGGATTATAATATTATATCTGGAGGCACAGACAATCACATGATGCTCATCGATTTAAGAAATAAAAATATCTCAGGAAAAGATGCTGAACTAGCCTTAGTTAAAGCTGATATAACAGCTAATAAAAATATGGTTCCATTTGATGATAAATCACCTTTTGTTACCTCAGGCATCCGTTTTGGAACTCCTGCCATAACCACAAGAGGATTAATTGAAACTGACATGATTGATATTGTTAATTTAATTGATAAAGTAATTAATAATTATGAAAATGAAAGTATATTAAATACAGTTAAAAAAGATGTTAATAAATTAATGAAGGGAAGAGAATTATTTAACTATTGATTTTCAAATATTTTAATTTCAAATAACTTATTCCAGTTTTTTCCAGTAACAAAAAATGTATTTCTTTTTTTATGAAAAGCTATTCCGTTTTGTACATCTAATTTTTCATGCTGTTTAACTTTTTCTTTTAATCCTTTAAAATCTATTACTCCTTCAACACTTCCAGAAAGTGGGTCAATTATTAAACCAACTTCTTTATTAAATTGATAAGTATTAGCATATATTTTCCCATCGAACCATTCCAATTCATTAATTTTTTTAATAATTTTATTGTTAGTAACTACACTTATATAAGATAATTCTTTTAAAGTTATAGGATCTAAAATCCATATTTTTTCGGTTCCATCGGATTTATAAATACTAATACCATCATTACAAAGACCCCAACCCTCTGGGCTTTTATTGTAATTAAAAGATTTAACCAATTCAAAATTATTCTTGTTGTAAATAAATCCTATTTTTTGTTTCCAAGTTAATTGATATAAGTTGTCACCAATTATAGTAAGACCTTCTCCAAAATAAGACTTATCTAAAAATAATTTATCTAATATTTTTCCAGAACTAAAATCAATTTTTCTTAAAGACGAATAGCCATATTGACCTGTACTTTCAAATAAATTATATTGATTATCAAATTCAAGTCCTTGAGTGTAGGAAGATATGTCATGATCAAATTCATTAATTATTTTATATGAATATAGTTTTGGGTTAATATTTGAAAAAATGATTATCTCTTTATTAACTATTTGAATATTTTCATCAAATTTAAATGTTGCTTGAATATTATTTTTTCCAAGTTTATTATTTAAAACATAATTACTATCAATTAAGGAATCATTTATTTTAAATTGAACATTTTTTAAATCATAATTTGTTGGATTATTAATTCGAAGTTTTATTATATCTCCGTTTTTTAAAAAATCAGATTTTGTAGTAATTTCTATTTTGAATTCAGGAGTGGTCTTTGTGCCGCATGAAATATTAGAAAATGAAAAAATAATTAACAGTAATATTTTAAATTTGTTCATTATTAAAAAATATTTTCAAATATAAATATTTAACCTTAGGAGTAAATTATAAAAACATATATATTTGCTTTGGGCAAGTCTTATACAACCAGCTCCCATTTAATCCCTCAGGGTGGGAACGCAGCAAGGGTCAATGGTTGTAGCGGTGTGATATGAGTAGCTTGCCCTTTTTTTTAATATGTCCAAAGTTATTTTAATTACAGGCGCATCATCAGGTATAGGAAAATCTATTTCTCTTTTTTTAACTTCTAAAGGCTATAAAGTATACGGAACTTGTAGAAATCCTAAAAATTATGATATTTCTGAATATGAATTGTTAAAATGTGATATAAATTCTGAATTTGAAATAAAAGAAACAGTAAAACATATACTTCAAATTGAAAATCATATTGATGTATTGATTAATAATGCTGGCATTGGAATAACTGGTCCTCTTGAGGAAACCAGTGAATCAGATATTAAAAGTGCATTTCAAACCAATTTTTTAGGTCCAATAGCAATTATTAAAGAGTGTATTCCATCTATGAGAAAAAATAGAATTGGTTTAATAATTAATATTACCTCAGTGTTAGGGTATTTTGGAATACCATATAGAGGAATATATTGTGCTACGAAAAGTTCTCTTGAAGTTATAGGTGAAGTTTTTAGTATGGAACTTAAAAAATTTAATATTAAAGTAGTAAATGTAGCTCCTGGAGATTTTAAAACAAATATAGCTTCAAGAAGAATTGATTCTGATTTTAATAATTCATCTAATTATAGTGAGGATTATTCTAAATCTTTGAAATCAGCAAATAAACATGTTGACAATGCTTGTCCTCCTATAATAGTATCTAAGTTAATTTATAAGATAATTAATTCTAAAAATCCCAAAATACATTATAAAGTAGGTCAATTTATTCAAAAATTTTCGATAATTTTAAAGAACTTTCTTCCTGACAGATTATTTGAAAAAGTACTTTTATATTATAGTAAAAATTAAATTATGAAATTTTTTATAGATACAGCCAATCTCGATCAAATTAAAGAAGCCCAAGACTTGGGAGTTCTTGATGGTGTGACAACTAATCCTTCATTAATGGCAAAGGAAGGAATAACTGGTCACCAAAATATATTAAATCATTATGTTAAAATCTGTGAAATTGTTGATGGAGATGTTTCTGCTGAAGTAATTTCAACTGACTTTACTGGAATGATTAAAGAAGGTAAAGCTTTAGCAAAATTACACCCTCAAATTGTTGTTAAAATCCCAATGATATTAGATGGAATAAAAGCAATTAAATATTTTTCTAGCCAATCAATTAAAACTAACTGTACGTTAATATTTTCTGTTGGTCAAGCTTTAATAGCTGCAAAAGCTGGTGCCACTTACGTTTCTCCATTTATAGGTCGTTTAGATGATATTACAACTGACGGACTTAACTTAATTTCAGAAATTGTTACAATCTATGATAATTATGCATTTGATACACAAATTTTAGCAGCATCGATAAGACATACAATGCATGTAATTGACTGTGCTAAAATTGGTGCTGATGTTATGACAGGACCATTATCTTCAATTAAAGGTTTGATTAAACATCCATTAACTGATATTGGTTTAGAAAAATTCCTTGCAGATTTTAAAAAGGGTAATTAATCACCTAGATAAAATGATTTCAAAGAACTTATATTTGAAATAGATCTTATTTTTCCTTTAGAATCAGTTATAATAATTTTATTTAAATTATTTAATACCATTTTTTTACTCATAATCGAAAAATCATTTGCTATAAAATGTTTAATATTTTTATTTTTTTTAATAAAACCTAAATACTCCCTCCATTTTTCTACATCAGAATTGATATTTATACAATGAAAGTTATATTTTTTATTGGTATTTAAAAATTCGTTGATTTTATTAAACAGACCTATTTGATGAGAGTTTTGATCGTATGACCAAAAAACATAAATTACAGGTTTATTAGAATAAATATTATTGATAAATATATTTTCTTCAATCACAGTTGTTAACTCTATCTCAGGAATATAATTTCCTTTTTGAAGAAGAGATATGTTTTCATAAAGTTGTTTTATTTCGATATTATTTTTTTTATTGACTGAAATTTTTAAAAATTCATATAAAAAGGTATCAATATTTATTAATATATTTTCCTTTAAAAGATATTCAAACGCAATGTATCTTAATACTTGAGATTTTATAACTGGGTTAGATATTGATGAATTAACAAAATTTATTCTATCTAAATTAAATTGTAAATATAAATTTGAAAGTGAGTTTAAATCAATCCCCGATTGGTTATTTGTTCTTAAAATTATATAGTCCAAATAAGGTTTAAAATTGGACAATTCTTGAATATTAAAATCAATTTCATCTCTGTAATCATAAAAGTTATTATTAATATTTTTTATCACATTATTTTGTTTTATTCCTGAAATATATGCTTCTATATTTGAATACAATGGAAGTTTTATAGCATGTTCCATTATCATAATACTTGTATAATTTAATTTGTTATTTTTTTTAAATTTTTTAAATTTTGAAATCTTTAAATCGAGTAATGAATCAATTGATTTTCTAAAAGGCAATGGTTTTTTCATCATTAATGATTTGATAAATCTTTCTTCATTTTCATGGTTCAAGAATATATCAATCAAATAATTGTTTTTTGGAGATCCTATTCCAGTAAATACTAAGGATTCATCAAAATCTACTGCATTTAGTCTAAGAACTAAGCTATCACCATTTTCTATAATCAAATATTGAAATTCAGGAAGATGTTTAAAGTTATATAGACCGTCCTTAATAGAGTCCAAGGACATATAAAATATTCCCTCTTTAGAAACATAACTTTCCTTTAAAATAACCTGATCTTTTAACAAAGATATTTTATCATTTGTTTTTTTAATTATTTTTCCAGAAAAATAGGATTTTTTATTTTTCTTAATAAAATCACAAGAAAAAGCTAGTACGATAATTAAGAATATTAAATACTTATTTTTTAACATTGGATATTTGAATTATAGTTATTTAATTTAAAGATAATTTTAGAATAATCATATGTTTGATTTTATTAAATTTGCATATTCAATTAATAAAACTAATTATGTTAAGTGTTTCAAATCTATCTGTTCAATTTGGTAAAAGAGTATTGTTTGATGATGTTAACACCTCTTTTGTAAAAGGAAATTGTTACGGAATTATAGGAGCAAATGGAGCTGGAAAATCTACCTTTTTAAAAATTATTTCAAAAATATTTGAACCAAATTCAGGTAATATTCATTTAGAACAAGGTAAAAGAATGTCTGTACTTGAACAAGATCATTTTGCATTTGATGACAAACAAGTTTTAGAAACTGTGTTGAGAGGAAATAAAGTGTTATTTAGAATCAAAAAAGAAATGGATGAAATTTATTCTAAATCTGACTTCTCAGATAAAGATAGTGATAGAGTAGGGGTATTACAGTTAGAATATGAAGAAATGGATGGATGGAATGCCGAAAGTGATGCAGCAGCATTATTATCCAATTTAGATATAAAAGAAGATTTTCATTTTAAAGAAATGAACGAATTGAATGGTGCACAAAAAGTTAAAGTATTACTAGCTCAAGCTTTATTCGGGAATCCAGATGTTTTAATAATGGATGAGCCAACAAATGATCTTGATTTTGAAACTATAAAATGGCTAGAAAATTTCATTGCAAATTTTGATAACACTGTTATAGTTGTTTCGCATGATAGACATTTTTTAGATTCTGTTTGTACTCATATATCTGATATAGATTTTGGTAAAATAAACCATTTTTCAGGAAACTATACTTTTTGGTATGAATCTAGTCAATTAGCATTAAGGCAAAAAACACAACAAAATAAAAAATCAGAAGAAAAGAAAAAAGAACTGGAAGATTTTATAGCCAGATTTAGTGCAAATGCTTCAAAATCTAAACAAGCAACCTCAAGAAAAAAAATGCTAAATAATTTAAAAATTGAAGATATAAAACCATCTTCAAGAAGATATCCTGCAATAATTTTTAATTCTGACAGAGAAGCAGGGGATCAAATTTTAAGTGTAGAAAACTTGTCTTTTTCAGATTCTTCTAGTGTTTTATTTGATAATATTAGTTTTAATTTAAATAAAGGTGAAAAGGTTGTTTTATATTCAAAAGACACAAGAGCAACAACAGCTTTTTATCAAATTATTAATAATGAAATTAAACAGAGTAATGGAAAATTTAATTGGGGAATTACAACTTCTCAATCCTATTTACCTCTAGATAATAATGCTTTTTTTGAAAATAAATTAAGTTTAGTTGATTGGTTGAGACAATGGGCTAAAAATGATGAAGAAAGAGAAGAAGTTTATATAAGAGGTTTTTTAGGTAAAATGATTTTTAGTGGAGAAGAAGCTTTAAAAACTTCTGATGTTTTATCTGGAGGTGAGAAAGTAAGATGCATGCTGTCTAGAATGATGATGTTAAGATCAAATGTATTGATGTTTGATGAACCAACTAGTCATCTAGACCTTGAATCGATAACAGCACTAAATAATTCAATAAAAAAATTTAAGGGTAATGTATTTATAACTACCCATGATTTTGAATTTGCAAAAACTGTTGGAGATAGAGTAATTGAATTAACTCCAAAAGGAGTAATAGATAGATTATCAACTTTTGATTCTTACGTTAGTAATGATAAAGTGCAAGAGTTAAGGAAAAAATTATATTCTTAAATTTTTAATTATCATTTTAGATTTTTTAAGTTCATTTAAATGAACGTAAATAAAAATCTGTTGTTCGCTTACCATTCCAAATCCAGCAAGCCTAGCAGATTCACTAGAATCCTTAATGACAGGACTTATTTTATTATTAATAAGTTCATTTTTAACTCTGTTAGAATAAATAAATGAACCTTTATATACCAATACAAATTCTTCATTCATTATTAATTGAAGTATTTTCTATTCCAAATAGCAGTATTAAAATTTTTGCCTAAAGAAAATCCAAAAAATAAAACAATAGCTACTATTGATTTTAATATAAATAAGTAAGTGATAAAAAATTCAATGTTTGGGGAATTATTATAAACAAATAATCCATTGGGTATAATAAGAGTTGCAAAGAAACTAATGATTAAAATAAATAGTAAAATATTTTTTAAATTTTTAAATGGCCACATTGAAATTTTTCTAAAAAAACTTAAATCATTTCCCCATTTGTCGATTAGATAAAAATATCCGTTTCCAAGGTCAGAAAACAATAAAGGATCATCAGCATTTTTAAGTTTAAAAAGTTTTGACGGAGCCATTATTTTTAAATTAAGTGAGTTTAGTCTATGTTCACTTTTAAATCCTTTAATTTTCAGTTTAGTAGATTTATGGATATCTCCTTTAAAATATTTTAAATCTAAAAATCTTAATCTATAATCGATACAAGTTCTCTTAATATCGTTAATATAAAATATTTTATGATTATCTAATTTATTTAAGTCAAAATCAAAGAATAAATCAGTATTAAGATTATAATTTTTAAATGATTTTTTTTTATTTGAAATTAATTCAGTTTCTATATTAGTTTGATACATTATTTATCTCTTAAAATGGCGTTAAACTTATTTTTAAATTTCTTTTCAACTTTATCCATAACATTATGAATTTCTTTATCAGTCAATGTCTTTTCATCGTTACTAATTGTAAAGTTCATTGCATATGATTTCTTATCTCGATCAATTTTTTCTCCCTCATAAACATCAAATAAATTAATATCTTTTAAATCTTTGATTTGAGATTCTTTAATAAGCTTTTTAATTTCGGAAAATTTTACAGTTTTATCAAAAATAAAAGCCATGTCTTTATTGATTTCTTGAAATTTAGAAATGGGTTTGTATTTTTTGAATTCGTTTATATTGGATAAACTTAAAAGAATTTTATCTATATCTAACGATGCATAATACACTTCCTGGCTTATATCGAACTCTTTATTAATTTTGGAGGATAATAAACCTATTACTGCCAATCTTTCATTATTATTATATATACCTAATGCACTATCAAAACCTTCAAAATCAATTGATTTTTCAAAACAGTTAATAGATAATTTTGAAAAGATATTTAAAACAATATTTTTCAATTTATAAAAGTCTGCATAAATAATTTTATCATTCCAAGATTTTCGAACTATCTCTCCACTAAATACAATTCCTAATCTCCTTTTTTCACAATTTTTCTTTTCTAATTTTTCATAAATCTTACCAAACTCAAAAAACTTATTGTTTTTGTTTTTTCGATTTAAATTATATTTTAATGTTTTGAGTGATGACTCTATTAATGTAGTTCTTAATTGAGATATATCTGTACTAATAGAATTTATAATTTCAACACTTCTTCTGTTAAATAAATTTAAATTATTATTTGTTAATGAATTGTTCATTATTTCATTAAAACCTAATGAATTTAAATAAGATGCTATAGAATTTTCTATTTTGTAATATAGATTAGTTTCAATAGAATTTATAGAAATTGATAACTTATTAGATAATTTAATTTTATTAAATCCATAAATTCTTAGAATTTCTTCTACAACATCACATTCTCTTGTAACATCGTGTCTGTATGAGGGAACTGTTAAGCCAATACCAGTTTCAGTGATATTATTAATTTTAAAATCTAATGAAGTTAAAATTGATTTTATTTCCTCTGGAGGAATAACTTGTCCAATTAAATTATTAGTTTTTTCGTAGTTGAGTAAAATTGATTTAGATTCTATTTTATTAGAAAACTCATCAATAATGTCGCTACATATTTTTCCATCACAAATTTCACAAATCAATAATGCAGCTCTTTTTAGTGAATACTTAACCAACTCTATGTCAATTCCTCTTTCAAATCTAAACGATGAATCACTATTGATTGAATGGTGTTTTGCTGTTTTTCTTATTGATACAGAATTGAAACAAGCGCTTTCTAAAAAAATAGAATGTGTATTGTTATTTACACCATGTAAATCTCCACCAAAAACTCCAGCAATGCACATTGGAATATCTTTATCACAAATCATTAAATCATTACCATTTAGTTGTCTTTCAACTCCGTCAAGGGTAATAAATTTTGTGTTTTCTTTCAAGTTTTTTATTTCTATTGAATTAGATTTAATTTTATCTAAATCATAAGCATGTAAAGGTTGACCTAATTCATGCATAACATAATTAGTAATATCAACAACATTATTAATAGGACTGAGTCCTATGCTTTTTAATCTATTTTGAATCCATTCTGGAGATTTTTCAATTTTAATATTCTCAATGCATAATCCAGTAAACCTTGGACTTAATTTAGTATCCTTTACTTTAACGTTTATTTTTTTTGATCTTGTATTAATATGAAAGGAAGAAACCGAAGGGGTTATAAGTTCAAGTTTATGGCCCTTATGCATTAGTGCAGCCCTAATATCTCTGGCTACACCAAAATGGCTCATTGCATCCGAACGATTTGGAGTCAACCCTATGTCAAAAACATAATCTTCGTAACAATCAAATATTTTTGAAACTTTTTTACCTGCTTCATGTTCATTGTCTAAAACAATGATTCCGTCATGAGAATCGCCAATACCAATTTCATCTTCAGCACAAATCATTCCTTGACTTAACTCTCCCCTAATCTTACTTTTATTGATTTTGAATTCTTCTCCATTAACAGGGAATAAAGTAGTACCAACAGTAGCTACAATTACAGTTTGATTTTTTTTAATATTAGGAGCCCCACATACAACCTGCAAAAGATCATCATCCCCAATGTTAACAGTTGTTAATTTAAGTCTATCTGCATTAGGGTGTTTAATACAAGTAAGAACTTTACCTACAACCAAACCATCTAAACTTCCATTAAATTTTTGATATTTACTTACACCTTCAACTTCTAAACCAACATCTGTCAAAATTTCAGAAATTTGATCAATTTCCAAATCAATTTTCAAAAACTGTTTAAGCCAATTATATGAAATGTTCATTCTTTAAATATTATACGTAAAGATACAATTATGAAAATTTAATTTTAAATATTTTTTTAATTATTAACTTATATGTTTCCAAAGAATACTATTCTTATTTAACTTAGAGTATTCTTCTCTTATTTCTTTATTTTCAGCATGTTTTAACTGAGAATCATTTTCTATTAACTTTTTAGCATCTTCTCTAGCTAAATTTAAAATATCTTTATCTCTTATTATATCAGCGATTTTAAAATTCAAAAGACCACTTTGTTGAGTTCCTAATATATTACCAGGTCCTCTCAAATTCATGTCAACTTCTGCAATTTTAAAACCATCATTTGTGACTGTCATAGTTTTAATTCTTGTTCTAGCATCATTACTTAGTTTCTCTTTTGACATTAAAATACAGTAACTATCTTCTGAACCTCTTCCAACTCTTCCTCTTAATTGATGAAGTTGAGACAGACCAAACCTTTCTGAACTTTCAATAACCATTACTGAAGCATTAGGTATATTAACACCAACCTCAATTACTGTTGTAGACACCATTATTTGAGTTTCTTTATTTTTAAATCTATCCATTTCATAACTCTTATCTTCAGTTTTCATTCTTCCGTGAAGAATACTAATTTGATAATGTTCTTTAGGAAACTCTCTTTCAATACTATCATAACCATCCATTAAATCCTTATAATCCATTTTCTTTGACTCTTCTATCAAAGGATAAACAACATATATTTGTCTACCTTTTTTAATTTCATCTTTTAAAAATTTAAAAACCTGTAAACGATTTTTGTCAGTTCTATGTACGGTTTTAACAACCTTTCTTCCAGGGGGTAATTCATCAATTATTGAAATGTCTAAATCTCCATAAACACTCATAGCAAGTGTTCTTGGTATTGGTGTTGCAGTCATTACAAGTATGTGAGGAGGAGTGCAATTTTTTTTCCAAAGTTTAGATCTTTGAGCTACACCAAAACGATGTTGTTCGTCAATAATTGCTAAACCTAAATTTTTAAAAATCACCTTGTCTTCAATTATAGCATGAGTACCAATCAAAATATCAACAAGACCATTTTTTAATTCATCAAATAATTCAATTCTTTCTTTTTTAGAAGTTGAGCCTGTTAAAATTCTAACATTTAATTCCAATGCTTGAACTGAATTACTAATACTATAGTAATGTTGTTGAGCTAAAATCTCAGTGGGGGCAATTATAGTTGTTTGATAATTATTGTCAATTGCTATTAAGCAAGAGAGTAGTGCTACTATTGTTTTTCCTGATCCAACATCTCCCTGCAAAAGTCTATTCATTTGAGCATTACTAGAAAAATCTTTTCTTATTTCTCTAACAACATTTTTTTGAGCATTTGTTAGATTAAATTCTAGATGATTATTATAAAAATCATTAAAGAAACTACCAACTTTTGAAAAATTGAAACCTTTAAATTTATTTTTATTTATTAGATTTTTAAAAACAAACTGTAATTGAATAAAAAAAAATTCCTCATATTTTAATCTAAATTGAGATTTACTTAGTAATAATTGGCTTTTTGGGAAATGTATATTTAGTAACGCCTCGTATTTAGAAATAAGTTTATATTTTTCGTTAATATTTCGGTTTAGATTTTCATTAAATGAATTATTAGAGTTTTTAAAAACATTCAATACAAGATCTCTAAACAACTTATTGTTAATCCCTCTAGCAGACAATGATTCGGAGGAGCTATAAATAGGAAGTAAAGCATTTTTCAATGTCTGAGTATGTTTTTCTAATAATTCAGTATCTGGATGAACTATTGAAAACTTTTTATTAAACAAGTTTATTTTTCCATATAAAACATACTTTTGATTAAGTTTTATAGATTTTTCTATCCATTTGATTCCTCTGAACCAAACCACTTCAATTTCTCCATTTTCATCTGAAAATACACCAATCAATCTTTTAACTTTAGAATTATCAGAGTGTCTTAGATTAGTAAATTTTCCAATTATCTGAACATATGAATTTGTATCCTCTAGTTCAGATATATTATGATACTTAGTCTTATCAATATATCTAAATGGAAAAAAATATAACAAATCATTATATGTGAAAATTTTTAATTCTGATTTTAATAAATCAGCTCTATTTGGACCAACTCCCTTTAAATAATCTATTGGAGTATTTAAATAATTTTCTTTCACAACACTAATATAATTTATTAACTTTATAAGGTTATAAATACCTAAAAAATTCTTTAAATAATTATTTTAATTGGAAGACTATCTAAGTCAATTAAACGACTCTCAAAAATTACCAACAATACACAAGAATGGGCCTATCATGGTTATTGCCGGAGCTGGGTCTGGAAAAACTAGAGTTCTAACTTACAGAATAGCCTATTTAATGGAAATGGGAGTAGATCCTTTTTCAATATTATCCTTAACTTTTACTAATAAAGCTGCTAGAGAGATGAAATCAAGAATTTCTAACATTGTAGGTGAAAGTAAATCAAAAAGTCTATGGATGGGTACCTTTCATTCTATTTTCGCTAGAATATTAAGATCGGAGTCAGATTTATTGGGATATTCATCTAATTTCACTATTTATGACACTCAAGATTCTGATAGGCTTATTGCTACAATAATAAAAGAATTAAGACTTGATAAAGATTTATACAAATATAAAAACATAAGAAATAGAATTTCATCATTAAAAAATAACCTTGTCACAATCAAAGCATATTTGTCTAACCAGGAGCTTATTCAACAAGATAATGAGTCTAGAAGACCTTTGTTTGGAAAAATTTATCAAACATATGTCAACAGATGCTTTAAAGCTTCTGCGATGGATTTTGATGATTTATTATTAAAAACAAATGAATTGCTGAACAGATTTCCAGAAGTTTTAGCAAAATATCAAGAAAGATTCAAATATATTCATGTAGATGAATATCAAGATACGAATCACTCACAATACTTAATAGTAAAAGCATTAGCTGATAGATATGAAAATTTATGCGTTGTTGGAGATGATGCGCAAAGTATTTATGGATTTAGAGGAGCAAATATTGAAAATATTTTAAGTTTTCAAAAAGACTACTCTAATGCTACTGTTTACAGACTGGAGCAAAACTACAGATCTACTAAAAATATAGTTAACGCTGCTAATTCTGTAATAAATAATAACATAAATAAATTAGATAAAGAAGTTTGGACAGAAAATGAAAGTGGTGAGAAAATTGAAATAAATCAATCCATAACAGATTCCGAAGAGGGTAGATTTGTCTCAACATCTATTTATGAAAATATAAATAATTTTCAATTAGATAATGATGCATTTGCAGTATTGTATAGAACTAATGCCCAATCTAGATCCATTGAAGATGCATTAAGAAGAAAAAATATTTCATACCAAGTTTATGGTGGACTGTCTTTTTATCAAAGAAAGGAAATTAAAGATGTTTTAGGATACTTAAGAGTTATTGTTAATCCTAATGATGAGGAAAGTATTAAAAGAATAATAAACTTTCCAACTAGAGGAATAGGACAGACAACTTTAGATAAATTATTGGTGTATGCTAATGAAAATAATATTAGTTTATTTAATGTCTTGGGAAGTTTAAATAATATTGAAATAAATATTAATTCAGGAACAAAAAATAAATTAAACGAATTCTTTTTGTTAATTAAAAGCTTACAATTATTAAATATTAAATTAAATGCATTTGAAATTGTTGATGAAGTTTTAAAAAGAATAGGAATAATTAACATTTTAAAAACTGAGGGTACGCCAGAATCAATCGCTAGAATAGATAATATTGAGGAATTGTTAAATGGTATGAAAGACTTTATAGAAGGACAAGAAGAAGTAGTGGGTTCAAATGGTAGCTTAAATGAATTTTTAGAAGATGTTGCATTAGCATCTGAACTCGATAAAGATATTAATGAGACTGAAAAGAAAGTTTCTCTTATGACAATTCACTTAGCAAAAGGACTAGAGTTTAATCATGTTTATGTTGTAGGATTAGAAGAAGATTTATTTCCTTCAGCATTAAGCTCTACAACGAGGTCTGATTTAGAAGAAGAAAGAAGACTTTTTTATGTAGCTATAACTAGAGCAAAGAAAAAAGTTATTTTGACATACGCTAAAACTAGATATAGATGGGGAAAATTAAACGATTGTGAACCAAGTAGATTTATAGACGAAATTGACAAGAGATTTACAAATTTTAATTCCTATACTAATATAATTAATTCTGAAAAAGCTATTGATGATAATTTTATAAGGTTTAAAAAACCTAAGAATAAAATTAAATTAAAAGAATTAAAAAAAACTTCCCCAATAAATATACAAAGTACCAATTATATAGATATTAATAAAGGAGACTTAATTATTCATAATAGATTTGGTAAGGGTAAAGTACTCGAAACAGAAGGAACAGGACCTGATAAAAAAGCGGAAGTAGAATTTAAAACTAGTGGAGTTAAAAGAATACTATTGAAATTTGCTAAATATGATATTTATAATTAATTATTATATCTACCTTTTTTTTTATTTTTTCTTCCAGAATTTCCTTTAAAGCCTTTATCAAAATCACCTCTTCTTTTTTTTCCTTTATTAAAACTAGATTTGTTGTTTTTATCTCTTTGAAATTTTCTTTCAGCCTTTTCTTTTGATTCTTTTATGATTAAATCTACACCATCAAAATCCACTTTTGAAATCTTTTTCATTAAATCTTTCTCAACTTGACTATCAATTTCAAAAATAGTATATGATTCTCTTATATCGATAGCACCAATCTCCATCTCATTTGATTTTACTACTCTATTAACTAAAGAAATAAGTTCAATAGGAGTAACTCCATTCTTTCTTCCAATATTAATTGATAAGTTGGAGAAATCTGTTCTTCTTCTTGATCTTTCTCCAAAGGATTTATCTGCCTTTTTACTTTCACTCTTAATATCTTTAGATTTATTATAATAATCTAAAAATTTATTAAATTCTGCAGAAACAAAATGCTTTATTAAATCTTCTCTGGATAGCCATTCAAGTTTTGAATAAATATCAGGGAGAAATGGTTCAATTTGTTTTTCATCAACTTTAACTTTTTCAATTTTCTCAATTAATTTAAAAAGTTGTTTTGAGCATATTTCTTTTCCTGATGGAACATCTTTTCTAATAAAATTAATTTGAGATTTATTTTCTATAGACTTTAATTTTCTTCCTTCTCTTGAATTTGAAATAGCAATTGAAATTCCATTTTTACCTGCCCTTCCGGTACGTCCACTTCTATGTGTGTAAACTTCAGGATCATCAGGAAGAGAATAATTGATAACATGAGTTAAACTATCAACATCTAAACCTCTCGCTGCAACATCAGTTGCAATTAATATTTGTAATGATTTGTCTCTAAATCTGGACATTACCTCATCTCTTTGACTTTGAGATAATTCCCCATGAATTGCATCAGCATTATAGCCATCATTCATAAATTTATTAGCTATATCTTGAGTTTCTCTTCTAGTCCTACAAAATACTATTCCATAAATACTGGGGTTGAAATCCGCTATTCTTTTTAAAGTATCGTATTTGTCTCGAGAATTTACGTTGTAGACATGATGTTCTACATTTTTTGCTCCAGAATTTAATTTTTCAACAGTTATTTCTTTAGAGTCTTTCATGAACTTTTTAGAAATGGACCTAACTTCCCTAGACATAGTAGCAGAAAAAAGCATAGTTTGTCTATTCTCTGAAGTAGTATCTAAAATATAGTTTAAGTCTTCTTTAAAACCCATACTAAGCATTTCATCAGCCTCATCTAAAACTACTCTATTAACAATATCTAATTTCAAAACTCTTCTTTTGATTAAGTCTTTTGTTCTTCCAGGTGTGCCAACTACAATTTGAACACCTTTTTTAATAGATTTTATTTGATTTTCAATACTAGTTCCTCCATAAACTGCAACAATTTTAACATAATCTAAATATTTAGAGTAGGTTAAAAGATCTTTAGAAATTTGAATACAAAGTTCTCTAGTAGGACACAATATGATTGTTTGAACATTTTTAATTTTAGGATCAATTTGTTGGATACTTGGAAGTCCAAAGGCTGCAGTCTTTCCAGTTCCAGTTTGCGCCAAGGCTATTAAATCAGTTTTGTCTTTTAATAATATTGGGATTGCCTGTTCTTGAACTGGAGTAGGGGATTCAAAACCTAATTCTTCAATTGACTTTAAAAGTCCTTTATTAATACCTAAATCTTTAAAATTACCCATTTTTTTAATTAAGGGTGCAAATGTCGACTATTTAATTGGGTATTAAATAAATCTTTATAAAGTTTTTTAATATGAGTTAATTAAGCAAAAAAAAACACATCTCAAAGATGTGTTTTTTAAAATATCAAATAAATACTAGTTGCTTGCCGCTTTCATACCTTGTTCAATAAGATCATAAAATTGATCTAATTTTGGAAGAACAACAATTCTAGTTCTTCTATTTTTAGATCTATTTTCAGGAGTATCATTATCTACAACAGGCACATAATAACTTCTTCCAGCAGCAGTCATTCTTTCAGGCTGAACACCAAAGTCATTTTGTAAAACTCTTACTACAGAAGTTGCTCTTTTAACACTTAAATCCCAGTTGTCTAAAAGAACTTCATTTTGAATTGATTGGTCGTCAGTGTGACCTTCAACTAAAAACTCTATCTCAGGTTTGTCTAAAACTACTTTAGCAACTTTACCCAAAACCTCTTTTGCTCTTTCAGAAACAACATAACTTCCGCTGTTAAAAAGTAATTTATCAGAAATTGAAATAAACACAACACCTTTCTCAACATTAATCTCAATGTCTTTGTCATTAATATCTATAAAAGTACCTTTAAGACTTGTTACTAACGCTAAAGTTACAGAGTCTCTTCTTGTTACAGCATCGCGCATAGTATTAATAGTTAAATCTTTCTCTTTCATACTTTCAAGAGATTTTTCAAGATTATCTGCTCCTTTTTGAGATAGGGTAGTAAGATTACCCATAGTATTAATTAAATCTTGATTGTTATTAGATAAAAAAGTAACCTGTTCTTTTAATGTTTTTAATTCAGCTTCAGCACCAGCCTTTTCATCAATACAACTATTAAGTTTTACAGTAGCTGAATTTAGTAAATCTTTACTTTGCTGGTTCATAGCTTCAAGTGCAGCATATTTCTTTTGAGAAATACAAGAAGGAAATAAAATCGACAGTGTAAAAAGTGTTAAAAATATTTTTTTCATGTTTATTATTTTAATTTGTTTAAGTTTTCAAATTTAGTAAAATATCTGTACTAATTCATTAATTTAACTCTTATTTAATTCAGAATATTTTCTTTTTTTTAAAATTAAATAATTGTATATAATTGATTTAATAACGTAATATTTAGGTGTATTATTGTTTTTTCTTAATAAAAAATATTTATGTTGTTGTTGGGCAAAGTTTAAAGAACTCCACAGTTTAAAATATTTTTTTACAAATAAAAATTTTGTAGAAAAAATATAATACAATAGTAATAACAAATTAATCCTTCCAATTACCCATAATCTAAGTGAGTAAAATTTAGAAATATTGGTGTTTTTAATTATCATATAGGAATGATTTCTTATATTATAATAAAGTTTTTTAGGATCATTATAACTAAGAGATCCGCCCCCTAAGTGATAGACAATACTTTTATAAACAAATTTTTTTTTTAAATCAGGATTATGATTTGTAATTCTCCAACATAGATCAATTTCCTCCATATGACAATAAAAATTCTCATCGAATCCTTCTAAATTATTAAAAACTTCTTTTTTAATAAAAAAACAAGCGCCTGATGCCCAGAAAATATCAATGTCTTGATCGTATTGACCATTATCATGTTCAACTTCATCAAAGACTCTTCCTCTACAATATGGGTATCCATAATAATCTATAAACCCACCAGCAGCACCAGCATGTTCAAACTTATTCTTATTTTTGTAATCTAATATTTTTGGTTGTATTACTGATATTAATTTGTTAGAACTAAACTCTTTTATAACTGGATCAAGCCATCCTTTAGTAACCTCAACATCGTTGTTTAATAAACAATAAACCTCTTCATTAACCTCCTTTAATCCTTCATTATATCCTTTAGCAAAGCCGAAGTTTTCAGCATTTAAAATGATATTTATATTGGGATAATTTGCTTTAATGTAATCTAGAGATAAATCATCAGAGTGATTATCAATTATATAAATTGGATTGTCATCAGAATAATTTACTACACTTGGTAAAAACTCTTTTAAAAGTTTAAGTCCATTCCAGTTAAGGATAACTACAGCAATTTTCATTAAAGCGGAAATTCTTTCATAAAGTTATAAGAATTTGTCAAATTATCTATCTTAAAAAAAAAATGACTCAAACCATTTGTAATCATTAAAAACTCAGAATTTAATTTTTTATTGTAAATAGAAGTTTGATCGAAAACCTTTTGATCAATTTTAATTTTTGGAGCTTTACATTCAACTAAAAGTTTAACGACTCCTTCTTTATTAAAAACAACTACATCAAATCGTTTTGTTAATTTATTTATAATTATTTTTTTCTCTACTGCAATATGTGTTTTTGAAACTCCACGGAATATTAAATATCTAATCACATGTTGTCTAACCCATTCTTCATCTGTAAGTAAAATTAATTTTTTTCTAATATTATCAAAAATATAAGTTTTATTATCTCTATTTTTAAATTTGAATTCAAAATTTGGAAAATTTAATTTTAGCATACTTAAAAACAGAAAATGAATTTACAAGA
>Ga0115003_10000627_pt1 | contig 31135 bp, 28 predicted proteins | sample ArcticOcean_MG_C_7_FD_88736 | JGI IMG/M metagenome (GOLD analysis project Ga0115003, IMG submission 88736) | Marine microbial communities from western Arctic Ocean - ArcticOcean_MG_CB11_88 | ecosystem: Environmental > Aquatic > Marine > Oceanic | place: Arctic Ocean: Canada Basin | collected...
CAATACGATTTTCTTGCAGTATTCGGCGCCTCTTTACATTTTGATCCTCGGCCCAAAGCTGCTCGGCGAAGTGAACCGCCCAAGGGACTTCGCCTTGATGGCGGTGCTCGCGACGGGAATTTTGCTTCTATTCTTTGGCCAGCAGGCCGCGGTCGGCACCGCGCCCGACCCGGCAGTTGGCAATATGTTCGGGCTCGCCGCAGGCGTCACCTGGGCGCTCACCATCATGGGACTGCGTTGGCTCGCGCTGCAGCCTGGCGTGACGAACGCAAGCGGCACGGCGGTCGTCGCGGGGAATGCGATTGCGTGCTTGGTTTGTCTCCCGATGGCGTTCCCCTTGAACGAGCCCACGCTCGTCGACTGGGGCATCGTCGTTTACCTGGGGGTCGTGCAGACCTCGCTTGCGTATGTGTGTCTGCTTCGTGGGCTCGATCATCTTCGCACCATCCAAGCAACGCTTCTATTATTGATCGAACCCGTTGCCGCGAGCATATGGGCGTGGCTTGTGCACGGCGAAGTGATGGGGAGTACGGCGCTGCTGGGAGGTATGTTGATCTTTGCGGCGGTCGTCTTCGAAGCTGTGCAGAGCAGCGACGACGAAGTGACGTCTCTAGGAGAGCAAACTGAATGATTGAAGGTGCGCGCTACGTTCACACCAACTTGGTTGCGCGAGATTTTCGAGCGCTTGCGGGTTTCTATCAAGACGTATTCGGCTGCGTCGTCGTCCCGCCGGAGCGCAACTACCGCGCCGACGAACTTGAAAAAGGTACGGGGGTTGAAGGTGTAGGACTCGAAGGCGCGCATATGCGATTGCCCGGTCATGGTGACAACGGTCCGACCCTCGAGATCTTTCAGTATTCGCAGCAAGTCCAAACCGCGAGGCCGTCGGTGATCAAGCCCGGCTTTGCCCATATCGCGTTTGCGGTTAAAGATGTCGTCGCTGCTCAAAGCGAAGTGTTGCGCAATGGAGGCAGCACGGTTGGCGAAGTCACCACCGTGATGACGTCAGACCAAAGAAGGGTGAAGTGGTGCTACGTCCGAGACCCCGAAGGCAACATCATTGAACTTCAGACTTGGGAATGAATGCCGCGCGATTTGCGCCCGGATGACTTTCCCATCCCGCGCATTTCGAGTTCTTCGACGGTTCGCGACCTGTCCTTCTTGAGCAACTTCGATCGCGGGCGATCAGCGAGGCCCCGGCTTTGGCTCTGCGCGGAGTTGTCGGGTTCGGGATCGCACCGAACGATGCGCGCTCTAGGGGGGGGGAATGCAGTGATCTTTGTGGGAAGTTGTCGCCGACTTCTTCGCACAACCGTTCAAGCCAGCGGGTCGATACCGTGCGCAGTTCCCTCGAGCCGTTTCGTGAGACGTTCTCGGTAGACTTGGATGCTGAAATAATCAGGCACCGTCTTTCGCGCGAGGGGGCGAGCCCGTCGCGATCATCGCGCGAAGCAGAGGTTGGTTGTCACGTGCCCAGTCGATTGGGGGGGCTTGAAGCTCGCCGGGTTCGCAAACCCTCGAGGCGCCGAGGTCTTTGAGATCTCGGGCCAGGGCCGCGCGATCTTCGGCGAAGCCAGCCAAAACCACGCCTGCGAGGAAATCCGCCATAGGGGCGATGGTGTTGATGAGTTCAGCGGTGTCGGCTACTGGAGACAGCCGAATGAAACGATGGAGGGGCGCTGCGCGAAGCGTTGCGTCGTGTTCAGTGACGACAGTCCATTGTGTTCCCTCGCTCGCCAACACCCGGGTGTGATGCCCGAGGGCGTTTCGCATTTTTGCTTCGGAGCGTTCGCGCACAATTCCAGCTGCCGCAGCGATCGTAATCTCTCCTCGGGGACATTGCTTTTCGTAGGCTTCGAGTGCGGCTGCCAATGAACTCGCAAAGTTTTCAATTTGTGTATCGCTCCCTCCAACCAAATAGAGATGGGTCGGTGAAAGGCAACCGAGTTGATCCCAAAGGCTGACATCAATAGCGAGCCGTTCCGCAACTGACGCGATCGAACCCGCGTCGATGGCCGCAATATTAACCGCGCCGATTGAAATGCGATGACCATAGAAGAGCCGCGCCTGATTTGGCGCAAGCTGACTTTCGACTTCTTGAATCGTTTCGCTCGAACCGGTTACGACAACACATGGAGAAGCGAAGAATGCGCGCGCAGTCGCGGTGTCTTCTTTTTCGAAAGGCACGATCGCGATGCAGTTGCCGAGCAGTGGATCCACGGTGTGAATCGATTTGGCGACAAGGCTCGCAGTCACCAGGTCTCGTGAAGCGGGCTTGCAGAGAACTGGGGAGCGGAGAACCAGGGGAAGCACGATCGAAAGCAAGCTCGGCATGGGAATTGAACCCGCAAGGACGACGGATGTCAGTGGATGTCCGACCGCGGTTCGCTGACCTCCTTCTGGGATGGCACCAAGTTCATTCCTGACCATTTGCGCAAAGGCATCACCCGTCCAGGGTTCGAAGCCGGCATTCAGTCCGGCACGCACGTTTTCACTTGTAAATCCTGCGGCACCGGGAAGTCTTGCTTCGAGTTCGCGGCGGCAGTCTGAGTTTGGGTCCCGCCATACATCAAAGACCTTTGCGAGCGCAGCGACAATTGCTTGATCGTTTCTTGCGTCTAGGGATGAGCGCGCGTGCTCAAGAGACCGGACGGCGGCGTCCATGCGGTCCGCCGCACTCATCGCATTGCCTTGAGCCACGAGGCATCGGCAGCGATCGAACATCCTCGAGCTTCGGCGCCCGAAGCGCGGCCTAGAACTTCGAAGCCGTCGTCTTCGATGCCCGTGCGCCGCCCCAGGTCTTCGGTCTGCAGCGCTGCGACGCTTCCGGTGTTGGCAAGGTCGTGGACGACGATCATGCCCGTCTGTCCAGAGGCCACGTCTTCCCCGGTCTCGGGGTCGATGAACCGAACTCGCGCCCATGGTGGACCGAGCTTTCGACGCGGGCCCGCGGTGCCACCCCGAATGCTCTCATACAGCTGTGAATCGTAAAACTGGCTGCCCAGTTCCGCCATGCCGTATTGATTCACAATATGAGAGCGTGCGACACCGAGGCGGTTTTCAATTGCGTCATAGAGTTCGTGGCGAGGGACTTCGCGGCTTCGTCCTTTGAAGCCACCGGTTTCCATCACGCGCGAGCCGCGGGGGAGCTGAAGTGTTTTGTCGCGGTGCGGGGAAGCGTCGAGTGCGTCAAGCAAATGCACAAACGCAAACGAGGTCCCGCATAGTGCGACGGGGCCTTTCTCTTCGGCACGTTCGCTGAACTGGAGCAATCGCGTGATCAAGGGGGTGGCGTCGAGTGTCCCGTCGCGATTTTCGTATCCGCTATCTCCATCACCGAGTTCACGAAGGGCGATCCCGAACATGTGTGAAAGTGAGGAGTCCGACGTCGTCTCGGGAGGGTTCGCGAGGACTCGAATGGTTATGGGCTTTTCGGATGCGTCGCCGTCGCGCTCTGGGAAAACAAACCGTCGAATCATCGGAAGCAGTGACGCTTCATAGAGCGAGAGCGTGTCGAGATACAGCGAACCACGTGCTTGCCCTGTACTTCCCGTTGTCGTGCCGCTGGTGCGAAAGACCTTTATCGTCGCATCGGCGTCGAAGCTGTGAAGGCGCGCTTCTTTGAAGGCCGAGGTAGGCACTGCGGGGATGTCGCGGTAATTCGAAATTGTCGATGGCGTTTTCCCAAGCGCCTCACAAAATCGCCCGTACCCGGTGCAGTAGGCGAACTGGAACTCGAAGAGTTCGCACGCAAGGGTGTTGAAACGCGCGTCGTCCTTTTCCCAAGAGCCCTCGGTCATCCACGCGAGAACTTTCTGATCGAAGGCTTGTCGCCGGGGATCACCCAGCATCGCAGTTTCGGTCACGCTGAACTCGCGCGGTCGTTTGCATTCGAGAGGTCTCGAACCACCGAAAGAACGACGTCCAAGGCATTTGCGAGCGTGGCAGCGTCGATACATAGAGGAGGCGTAATCGAGATGACTTCGCCCGACGAACCCGACGGCAGCGCGATAACGCCACGCTCTAGGGCGCGCGTGCAGACTTCAGGGCCGCTGAGGCTCGGCGCGAGTTCGATGCCGATCATCAAGCCCTTGCCTCGAACTTCGACAACGGCGTCGATGTCTTGGGTTTCAAGCGCGAGGTCCTCGAGTGCCTGCGAACCCACGGTCGCCGCGTGGGCGAGATAGCCGCCTGCTTCTAAGGTTTCGATGCACGCGAGTGCTGCGGCGCAACTTGCCGGATGACCAAGAAATGTTTGGGTGTGCAGCGCTTCGCCGCGGGACACAGGCCATACATCCATGACTTCTTCGCGGCCCAAGCACGCAGAGATGGGCATGCCGGAAGCCATGCCTTTGCCCACGCACAATAGGTCGGGCACCACGTCGTCATGGTCACACGCAAACCAGCGGCCCGTGCGGCCAAAGCCCGTATAGATTTCGTCTGCGATCAAGAGCATGCCGTGCTCGCGGCAAAGCTTGGCGAGGCCTTCCAAAAACCCGGGCTCTGGAACGCGCTCGCCGCCTCTTCCTTGAATCGGTTCGACCAGCACGGCACCCATGGGAAACGGACTCTCTTGAATCGCGCGTGCCGCAGAGTCGAGATCGCCGTATGGCGCGAACTTCGTTCGCTCGGGGAGTCGCGATGCGAATGGGGCGCGGAAGTCTTCGCGCCAAGTCGTGTCGAGGGCTCCGAATGCCAAGCCGTGATACGCGCCCTTGAAGGCGAGAATCCCGGGCTTGTTCGTTGCCAGGACCGCGGTTTTGATTGCAGTTTCAACGGCGTCCGAGCCCGACGAACTCAAGACTCCGCGTGCGGGCGCTCCACCTGGATAGCGGGCGACCAGAGCCTCGAGCAACTGGACCTTGATCGCGGGAGGATGTACGTCCCCCATGCCGTGCAAAAGCCGCTGTGATTGTTCGGCGATCGCCGCGACAACGTGCGGGTGTGCATGACCAACATTCGCAACACCGAAAGCGGCGGTCAGATCGACGAAGCGATTGCGATCGACGTCCCACACATTGCACCCTGACGCTCGCTCCCAGAAAATCGGCTCCGGATCAAGGCAAGTCACATTGCGTGACTCGACCCCGCGCAATCGCTTGGCGAGCGCGGACGATCCGGGGCCGGGGATCTCGGTCAAAATTTCGGGTGCGAGGGCGGCTTGCAACATGCCGCGATTTTAGCCTGTATTTTTTCTGGGGCTGTGCGGAGTTTCCCCTTTGATCGCGACCGATTATGGTTGCGCACGAAATGCCGGGCCGTGCGGCGGAGCGGGTTTCGCTCAGCGCAGCGCGTTCGGCGTCATTCGGAGCCAAGGTGCCGAAAGCTGTAAACGCATATATCGGACTCGGTTCGAACCTGGGCGACCGGGAAGCCTTGTTGCGATTTGCGTTGGAAGCGTTGAACGCTGCGCCCAATTTGATGATTGAGGCCGTGTCGCGTGTTTATGAAACTGATCCCGTAGGGCCTGGCGAGCAAGGGGCTTATCTCAATGCGGCGGTCTCGATACAGACGCTGCTTTCAGCCCAGGAGCTCTTGGCGTGCCTCCTGGCGATCGAGCTGAAGGCGGGCCGCGACCGCGTCGGCGAGACCGAGCGATGGTCGGCCCGTACTTTGGATCTCGACCTTTTGTTTTTCGGCGAAACAATTGTCGAATTGCAGGGGCTCCAGGTACCGCACCCACGGCTCCACGAGCGTCCTTTTGTGCTCGAACCGCTGTGCGACTTGGCTCCTGACTTTTTACATCCACGTACCCAAACCACCCTGGCCGAACTCGCCCACGCGGTGCGCGACGAATCGGCGGTGCGCCTCTGGCCCACCTCGCTCGCCGTTCCCCAATAGGCGTTTGCCTCAACCCACCCATTCCCGGAGAATTTCATGGCGATCGTCGCAGTATCGATCTCACCCATTGGCGAAGCGGTCAGCGTTTCAAAGTTTGTCGGTGCAGCCCTCGACGTCGTTCAAGCGCAGGAGCGCATTCGCTTCCGACTCGACCCGATGTTCACCACTCTGGAGGGGGATCTGAGCGAGGTCTACGCCCTCATCTCAGACATGCAGGAGGCGGTCTTCGCCGCCGGGGCGACTCGGGTATCCACGGTGATCAAGATCGACGACCGCCGGGACCGAGCTGTTTCTATGGAGGACAAGGTGAAATCGGCCTTAGACAAGACTCAAAATAAAACGGTAAATTGATAGGATATTAAAAATCTTAAAACGGTAGACGAATAGGGAATTATGCTTCATATTCTGTCTGCACCCGCTTGGTGCTTTCAGGTCGCCGCCACCAGGAGCATTCCCCGCGTGACTGTCCCCGCATTGAAGCTTGCAAAGTCCTTTAATAACGACGTTATTCGCGCCGTGACCGGTCGCCAATTCGAAAGTCAGCCTGCCGAGAAAATCTTGACCTGGGCACTAGACAATTTCCAACCCAAACTCGCGCTATCGGCAAGTTTTGGCGGGCCAGAGGGCATGGTGCTGCTCGACATGATGCACAAGCTCGACGCGTCGTCGCAGGTTTTCATGCTCGATACCGGCCGTATGCACCCTGCGACCTACGATCTGGTTGACCGCGTGCGGGATCGCTACGACAAGAAAGTTGAAGTCATCTTTCCCAACCACAAAGACGTGGAAGCCATGGTGAGCGAGAAGGGCCACAACCTCTTTTACGACTCCGAAGAAAACCGCAAGCAGTGTTGCCGCTTGCGCAAGGTCGAACCGTTGCGACGTCATCTCGAAGGCCTCGATGCGTATGTTTCAGGCTTGCGCCGAGATCAGAACGAGAACCGGCGCGACACGCGTAAGGTCGAGTTCGATGAAGCGGCCGGAGGCATCGTAAAGCTCAACCCACTGGCCGACTGGAAACACGATGATGTGTGGGACTACGTCGCAGAACACCAGGTCCCTGTAAACCGCCTACACAAGCAAAGTTATCCCTCGGTCGGGTGCGAGCCTTGCACCCGCGCAGTCAAGGCGGGCGAAGATTCGCGCGCTGGGCGTTGGTGGTGGGAGAGTGATGACATGCGGGAGTGTGGGATTCATCTCGGCCAAGAAGAAGGTGGTTCGGGGATTTAGGGCCTTATTTGCGGCCGCGGAGTATCGGGCTGGGATGGGAGAGGGTGGCTTGTTTCGGGTGATGGGACTGACGTGATTGGAGTCACTTAAGAAAGGTGGGTTTGGTGTCGATGAATTAAGTCTCCCCTGTGTTTTGAATTGTGGAGGCCGTATGGCTCGGGCTGTTTGTCGTGTGAGTGGGTTCTTTATTTCGGCGCTGTTTTTGGTTGGACTGACCGTGTGGGATAGTGGGGTGAGTCGGGCTGATTCGGGTCGTGATGATGTACGTGCGAAGGCGGATCAGGACGCGGAGTATTCGCGCTTTGTGGAGAGCACGCTGCCGCCGACCCGGACGGGTAACCCGGTAAAAGCGCCGGTCTCCGCGCCGACTTGTGACGCGGGGAAGGTGCGTTCGGCGAGACTTGATCAGCTTCAGAAGATAAAGCAAGGTTTTGTCGCGATGCAGGAGCGGCGAGCGCAGAAGTCTGTCGCGATCAAGACGCTTCCAGGCGGGTTGGTTTCGATCGGTGCGCACGTCGCACGCAGCGGCCCTGCAAAAAAGAGCGACCGCTAGTCCCAAGCGGTTTCTCAATAGCGCGAGTGCTCCATGAAGCCGTTGTCGCGCCAGTCGTCTTTCGTTGTGTCCTTTATTCCGGGCCAATTTGTGCGATCCTCGCACCTGATCCACCGTTCCCGATGAGCCGTGGCGGCGCCCGCCTGGACGACGAAAGCCCATGAACCCAATGTCTACAGCGAGATTTCGCCGCTTGACGGGGCTGACTGCAGTCGCGATTGCGGCGGCGACGATCCTCGTAACGGCTGGCCACTTGGCACCCTCAAAAGAAGGGATAGTGCTCCCGGTAAAGCTCGCACTTCTGGGCGGCTCGACCGTAGTGCAGGCCGCAACCGCAGAAGCGGTGAATGCCGGAGTGACGCTTGGCGACGGGGCCGTTTCGATCGACGGCGTTCCGATGCTTCGGGTTTTGCGTTGGCCTTCGGACCTTTTGCGCGAAGGCCAGACCAATTCGTATGTCTTTACGGCAGACGATGGCACCGACTACGCGGTCGACCTCTTGCCCGCGCCGGGTGCATTTTCGAGACATTCCCTCGACATCATTCTCGTGGTCTCACTGCTCGCGGTGAGCATCTTCTATTTGATTGTCGGTGCGATGGTGTGGCGCAGCAAATGGGAACGTGTCGAAGCCTGGGCCTTCATGTTGTTTTGTTCGGCCATGTCCGCAGAACTTGCCGCATGGGCAAGAATGGACCTCGTTCCATTCGGTGCAACCCGCATACTGGCCAACATACCCTTCGTTGGCGCGACGGCTTTCCACTTGTTTTCGACCTATCCGATCGAACCGCCTTGGATCGTGCGAAATCCACGTATTCGCCTCGTTCCTTATATCGGCGCTGCGATTATTTCCGCCATGATCTTTTCGAGCGGCTTGATTTCGCCGCGGCTCGACATGGTTTCGGCGAACTTGGCGTTTGCTTACGGGCTGGGCCTTTGTGCTGTCGCGATGGGGGTGCTCGCGAGTGAACGCGGGCGCGCGCGCTTAGCCGGAGTTGGCGACCGCGTTGACATCGTGCTGCTCGGAGGGATCGCGAGCTTTCTTCCCGCAACGATGATCGCGTTCGCGGAGTACTATCTGCGCACTTCTTTCCCGCCGTACTTGGCGTTGTTGTGGGTTGTCTTCTTGCCCCCCGCGATCGGCATCGGGATGTTGAGGCGACAGCGATTCGAATTTCGCTTGCTCGCGAAGTCATCTGCAGCCTACGGTGCGGCGACGCTTGCGATTACCGGGCTATTCGCGTTGATGATCACCTTTGCCGACCAGGCCGTTCAGGGTTTCGGCGTGACGATGCAATCGGCCCAAGTGGTGTTTCTATTTCTCGCGATCCTGGCCTTCAATCCACTGCGCGATCGCTTGCAGCGCCTAGTCGATGGCATCTTTGATCGCGACCATTCCCGCTACCGATCGGCCGTCCGAGAAATTTCCGAAGCCATGGTTTCGATGTTGTCGCTTGGCGAAATCGGCGACCGTATTTTGGCTGCGCTGACGGACACGATGGGAGTCGAGCGCGCGATGGTGATGTTGCTCGACGATGAAAGCCGCCTGCTTCGTCCGTCGGTGTGGCGAGGAGATTGGGTCGAAGAAGATCGCGAAACGTTCGAGATCCCAGCTGAGCATCCAATCTGGCGTCACCTATGGATGCGGCGCGAAGAACTCTACCGAGCAGACTTCGACGAGGAGCCGGACCCCGAAAAGCGCGAGCTTTGCTGGGACGTCTTTGATTCCCTCGAAGTCGAGCTACTCGTTCCCATTCTGTTCGGAGTCGACTTGTTGGGCGTGATTGCCGTGGGGCGCAAACTTTCGGGCGAGCCGCTTGCGACCGAAGACCGGCAGCTCCTGCGAACCCTCGCCAATCAAAGTGCGATCGCGATGGAGAACGCAAAATCGTTTGACGAAATCGCGAAGCTCAACGAAACCTTGGAAGCGCGAGTTGAAGAGCGCACGGCGGAGCTGCAAGAGATCCAACTGCAGTTGATGCAGAGCGAAAAATTGAGTTCGCTGGGGCAGCTCGTGGCCGGTGTCGCGCACGAACTCAACAACCCGATTGGCTTCGTGCACGCGAACTTGCAGCTCCTTGATGAGTTCATCGACAAGTTGAGTCGCGCCCAGGACGCGGGCACGGACACGGAACAGATCCGCGCCGCCATCGCGAAGCTGTTGTCTCGAAGTCGCGAGGGGACTCATCGGGTAAAGGAAATCGTCCAGGACCTGCGCGCATTTTCGCGCATGGACCAGGCCGAGCTTCAAGACGCCGACTTGCACGAAGAACTCGATCGCACTTTGGGCCTGATGGAGCCCCAGTTCAAAGACGGGGTCACCGTGGTTCGCGAATACGGCGACTTGCCGCGGGTTCGCTGTTACCCGGGCCAGCTCAATCAGGTTTTTTTGAACCTGCTCATGAACGCCTGCGACGCGATGGGGTGCCAAGGTTCAGTGCAGATCAGGACCACGATGATCCCAGAAGGAGTTCGGCTCGAATTCCAGGACGATGGGCCCGGCATTCCGCCCGAACTTTTGAATCGGTTGTTCGAACCCTTCTTTACCACCAAAGAAGTCGGCAAAGGTACGGGGCTGGGGCTGTCGCTTTCGCACGGGATCATTGAGCGACACCGCGGCAAGTTCACCGTGAAGTCAAACTTGGGTGAGGGGGCGAGCTTTGTCATCGAGCTTCCCCTCGACGCGAGTCCCCGAGGCGAAGTAGAGTCGCAACGCGCGAGCGCCGCGACGAGCTAGTACTTCGCCTGGTTTCGCGTCGCGCCGAGATCCATCACAACACGATGTACCCACACCGCGACATGAATCGCAAAACAAGAGGACACTGCAATGCGCCTGGGCATACTCGCCGGCTACTCCCCCGCAACGATCAACATCCCGATGGACAACATCAAAGAAGCCGAAAGGCTTGGCTACGACTCGGTCTGGACCGCTGAAGCTTATGGCTCTGATGCCGTCGCTCCTGCGGCTTGGATCCTCGCCAACACGACCAAGATCAAGGTCGGTACGGCGATTATGCAGATGCCCGCGCGTACACCCGCCTGTGCCGCGATGACGGCACAAACCCTCGACGCACTTTCGGGGGGACGCTTCATCCTTGGGCTCGGGCCATCGGGTCCCCAGGTTGTCGAAGGCTGGCACGGCGTAGCGTACGGCCGACCGCTAACCCGCACGCGCGAATACGTGTCGATCATACGCAAGATTCTTGCGCGCGAAGAAGCCGCGACCCACGAAGGATATCATTATCAGATGCCTTACACGGGCGAGGGTTCGACCGGCCTAGGCAAGCCGCTCAAGAGTATTCTGCACGGGAATCCGGACCTCAAAATCTTTACGGCATCCATCGCGCCTGCAGGTGTCGCATGCAGCGCCGAAGTTGCCGACGGTGTGTTCCCGGTATGGATGAATCCCGACCGCTTTGACTTGTTCGAAGATTCCCTCAGTAAGGGTTTCGCAAAGGCGGGCGGCGGCAAGAGTCTTGAGAACTTCGAGATCAATCCGTTCGTGACCGCGGTGATGGGCGATGACCTCGACCAATGCCGCGGCCCGGTCCGCGCAATGCTCGCGCTCTACATTGGCGGCATGGGGGCGAAGGACAAAAACTTTTACAACGACTACTGCAAACGCCTTGGTTATGAGGAGGCCGCTGCGAAGATCCAGGAGCTTTTTCTCGGCGGGAAGAAGGCTGAGGCGATGGCCGCGGTCCCCGAGCAGTTGATCGACGACGTGGCATTGGTGGGTCCGTGGGAGCGAATCAAAGACCGCATGGCGGCCTGGAAGGACGCGGGCGCGAAGGGTCAAGTTGGCACCATGTTGATAGGTGGCGGTGGTCCCGACTTGCTGCGCAAGCTCGCGGAAGAGGTTCTTTAGCGACGCATCCATTGGTGCGGAGCGAAGCGCCTGGCCTTCGTTTTCGTTCCACTTGGTAATCGTGTGAAATGTTTCGTAGACGCGATCGAACGTGATGTGTCGCAGTCGACACGTTGTGATTGAGATCTTGTTCATCGGCGTGTACCGACACGGATGGCATCAAGGCACATCGATAGTCTTCGGCAGCAGTCGCCGAGTCCTCAATCGGTGGAAAGCCGAAGCGTCGCTCTGGGTTTGACTTGAGAACCGGCGAACCGTGATAGAAAACCTTCGAGAACTTCCAAGGTTGCAACCGGTTGATCGATGTGAACGTGATGCCCGGCATTCTGGACAGACTCGACGCGCGCATCACTGAGTTCGTCCGCGAATTCCGCAGCGCCTTGTTCGGTCAAAATCGAGCTGTCCGTGCCTCGAATGATGAGCGTTGGACATCGAATCTTAGAAGTATCGGGTGCGGACTGTGGCGGAAGTGAGAACCACCTCGGATCAAAGGTGTAGCTGTAGCGACCGTCAGCTTCCTGGCGAATGGAATGCCGCGCGATCGAGAGGCGAAGCTCTTCGCTGGCGTTTGCTGCTCCCGGTAGAAACTGAAATCGTTCGATCGCATCTTCTTTAAGCGCGTAGGTGCCGCGCATGCGAAGGGCCATCCGGCTGCGGCGGCGGGTGGACTTCGTATTACCGCGCGCAAGGTCGATCAACGCGAGTGCGCGGGTGTCCCGGTGGCGCGCCGCATGATCGACCGCGATATGGCAGCCCATCGAATGACCAAGCAGGACTGGGTCTTCGCGCCCGAGATGAGCGAGCAGGAGTTCGACGTCTTCGTTGAACGCGCCCACCACAAGCTCTTCTGGGTAGTCAGAAATACCATGACCTCGAAAGTCCAGGGCCACGACGTAAAAGCGGTCGGCGAACGCGGGGGCGATGTGGTCCCACCAATGCGCGTTCGAACCGCCGCCGTGAAGCATCACCAGGACAGGCTGGGTATCACTGCCCCGTGCGAGATAATGAAGCTTCGGCGACCGAGCAGCATTCGCCTGAAAGAAGTGGGAACGAGGTTCGTCGGGTGGGTTCGTGGACAAAGCGAGACCGAGCGTATCTCTCCCCCATCGGTACCTCAAGCGGTGTCGATTCCCCGGGCGACTACAGGTCTTCGGATCACAATGTTTCTATTTAGCAAGTAGACAGCGTGTGCCTTCGCTTCGCAGGTGTTTGGCGAATCGGTCGAGATTGGCCACCAAACAGCTGTTTGGTGGCCGTTTTCTCCGTCCATGCCCGCGTAATTTGCAAAAAAGCACTGGAATCGACAGTTTCAGGCCATTTCAGAGCACTTTTTGTTTGACTCCGGAATTGAAGAGCGTAAAATCGCGGCGATGAGACAGGTTACTGCGTGATTTTGCTCATTGGATGCGTACTGCGATTTCGTAATTGGACCCAATAAATAGAGGTACCCGCCAACGACAGTCTGTGGTTTTCACGGATGAGGCGCGGCGGTTTTAGGGAGGCATGCTTCACCATGGCAGCGAAGAAAAAAGGAAAGAAGGGCAAGCCCGCAGAGTTGATCATTTCGAAGTCGCGCACCAAGGGCGCGGTCAAGAAGTGCAACGTCGGGGCTGAGTTCTACCCGGCACTTGACGCCGCGGTTCGCAGCTTGATCAAAGAAGCTGAAGCCCGTGCGGTCGGCAACAAGCGCAAGACCTTGAAGGCCGTCGATCTCTAAACGGATCGCCGCTTTCAAGTAGTGGCAAGAGATAAGTGGTATGGGATCCGCTGTGGATGTGGCTGCCTCCGGGCACCAGTCTCATCGCGGAAGACCGAAGGGGGCCCGCCGGCTTACGTTGGCGGGCCCTCCCCCATTTGACCGATGTTCCCGAAAACGGCTTTCTGCGAATCGGTATCGAAGCGGGTGATATCCTTCCGCTCTGCAGTAGCTAGGGATTCACTGGAGCCAAGGCCGAGACGCTTGCGCATATGCGACTTGACAACGCTCCGTGGTCGTGACTGAATACACCCTATGAAACAAAGCGTACTAGTTTTATGGCTTGTGTTGTTGTTGGGGATGCTCTTCGGGGGCGGAACGATCGCATCGATTTCAAGGTTCGGTTTTTGGGCCTTGATCGTGATTCACGCGATCGAGTTCTTCGTCAAGAAGAGTGTGCTCGAAAAGGCGGGTGGATCGATGGGCCAGCACTTCGTGCAGGTGCTGATCTACGGACTCTTCCATTGGAAGCCGCTGGAAGATCAACAAGCCGGCCAAGCAAGCGAATAGCGCTGGGTCTGCGGGCACAAAACGAAGCCAAGGCCACATCTAAGCCCACACCAAAGCGCAGGCTGTTTCGCGTCTAACGCGCGATGATTCCTACCCGCGTCTAGGCCAAGGAAGCTCACAGCAAAGTGGTGAGTGGCAGTACGACATCGACGCCGCAACACCCATGCGGTCTTACTCTTGTTGCTTGAGCCGATCCGCTTCTTGCGACTCGGCTTCTTCTATCGACTTCTCGAGGGTTTCCGAGTAACTCATCCGTCCATCCTCGGCCCGGGTTCGGTCCAGGTTGGCGCCGACTCGGAACAAGCGTTCGAGGCTCGCGCGCCTCACGGCAGCGGCGAGTTCGATCCCGTGCTCCGTTGCGACAAACTCGAGGCCTAGGCTCGCGAGCGTCGCAATTTTTTCAATTGTGTTGGGCAAGGTTTCTAGGTCACCGAGTGCCACTCCGTCTGCCATCGCCACTTTGTTCGCGAGGCTGATCAGGCTAAAGAAGAACGCTTGGCGCTCGTCTGTGTTGAGTTCGGCGGCCGCACGAAAAATTGCGTGCTTGGCGTCATGGGTTGCAGGGAGCGGAGGCACCCAAACGGGGAGTGCGAACTCCGCGCCGTCGAGTGTGATGTTTTCAGTCGGGAGTTCCGCGCGCTTGTCGGGACGCAGAAAACCATAGATCCGCATCGCGTCGTCCCAAGTAGGAAAGCCGAGGTCCTGCAGTCGCCCCGTTCGCCAACGCATCGCCCATTCTTCGAGATCGCTATCCATCTCCCATTCGGTGCCCTGCATCAGCCTGAAGTACAGCCAATAATCGGCGACAAATAATTTCGCGAGCAATTGAGCGATGGCGGCTGCGTCATCGCTTTCACGTCGTGCTGTAAAGTAGAACTGCCCGTCGAGGGTCTGGCCACCGATCGGAGGCTGCCAGCTTTCGTTGTCGTTCGGCTTGAGTTCGACCAGGATTCGGTCGCGCAAATACAAAACCCAGAGCTCTGTATCGATCGAGTGTGCGGCGCGAAGCAGTGTCTCCTCGCCTGCCTCGGCAAAGATCTCAAGCCACGACCCCATGCTGTCAATATTGGGAACGATCCCCTGCCAAGCATCGAGATCCGCGCATGCGACGAGTTGAGATTCGGTCGCATGCTCGAGGATCCAGCTGCCGTCGGTGATCCCCACCGCCTTGATGGTGAAGCAAAGCTCGGCTTCGGGAATAAGCGGGATCACGTCCTCGGGCTGGTCCAAGAGTTCGAGCATGGCCGAGCGCCGCTGCAGGCTCGTTTCGCAAACCAACGCAACTTGCTCGTCGAGGGAAAGGTGCTTGAGCGCCGTGGCGGCAGCGCGCTTGTCTTTGCGCGCCAGCACGAGGATCTGCTTCGAGCGAGAAATTTGACGGAGGGGGGATGACATTGGCGGCACCCTAGCCTGAATCTTGCGCGAAGTCGCGGATTGGATGCTCCTCGCGAGGGTGGCCCCAGGCAACGCAGGCAGTCGCGAAGACGCGGCGTACCGCTATTGCGAGTGTCTTGGGGCAGCCTCCGAGTGCGCAGATCCCCTATCGTGTGAATCCGTGACTCATTTTCCCCGTATTCGAGAAAGCCTTGCGACGTACTCGCCTGAGCTTAAATCCAGCGAAGGCCTGAACGCGGCTGCGGTGAGTATGATTTTGCGGCCCGGGCCGACCGTTCCGGAAGTCCTGCTGATCGAAAGGGCGAAACGCGAAGGCGACCCGTGGTCTGGTCATATGGCTTTTCCGGGAGGCCGCGCAGACCCCAGCGACACGTCGATCCAACAAACGGGCGAACGCGAAACCCTCGAAGAGGTGGGGCTCAGCCTTGAGCGTGCCGACGTAATCGGACGTCTCGACGATCTGGGTGGGCGCGCAGCCGCGGCGAATAAAATGGTCGTTTCAGCGCACGTCTATCAATTTGATGATCCGGGGCGACTCGTCATTCAGCGTTCAGAAGTCGCCGAAGCGTTCTGGGTGCCGCTCGACCATCTGACGCACCCGGACAACTACGTCCGCCACGTGATGCAATACGGAGAGCACGAGATTCCCTTTCCGGGCATCAACGTCGGAGAAGATCGATCTCGAGTGGTGTGGGGGCTCACCTATCGATTCCTCGAAGTCTTCTTCGAGGCGACCGGTACGCCGCTGCCGAAGTACGACATCCCCGATCCGGAAGACTTCGCGAGAATTTCGGAGTGAGCCCAGTGAGTTGGCTTCGATGTCGCGCTGACAACCTCCATAGAGTCTTCGTCGCAGTTCTCCTCACAGTCCCCCTCGCACAAAAAGGCACGCGATGAACCTCCCCGCTCGTTTGCTCGAACGCTTTGAGCGTGTGCTCGAGCTCGGTGAAAAACTTCTCGGCGAACTCGTCGAAGCGGAACCCGACAAGAACTTTTTTGAAAGCCATCGGGCATTTCGTTGGGACGCCGGCCGTGGACGCGGCCTAGGACAGTTGGTCGCGATCGAGCGCCCCGCGGAGTTTGATCTGGATGATCTCGTGGGCGTCGATCGTGCGCTCTCGCCGTTCGTTCAAAATGTGGAACAGTTTCTTAACGGCCTGCCGTTCAATCACGTCTTGCTTTACGGTGACCGCGGAACGGGAAAGTCGTCGGCGGTTCGAGGTGTGCTCACGCGTCTGGCAGACCAGGGCCTTCGGCTCGTCGAGGTCGAAAAAGACGAGTTAGTCCATTTGCCTCGGGTGCTCGATTCGATTCGCAAAGGCGGGCAGCACTTTCGTTTTTTGGTTTTTTGCGACGACCTTTCGTTTGGCGCCAACGAGGCGGGGTACCGCGAAATGAAGGCCGTACTCGACGGAAGCATCGCCGGCCCGCCAGAAAACGTTTGCTTGATCGTGACAAGCAATCGACGGCAACTCGTTTCGCAGACCATGGCGGACAACCGTGCACCCGTCCTCGACGAAGACAACGAACTCCACATGGGAGAAGTGTTGGAGGAGAAGCTTGCGTTGGCTGACCGGTTCGGCCTGACCCTCGGCTTCTATTGCTTTGACCAACCGACCTATCTCGAGATCGTTGATCGATACTTGCAAAAAGAAGGGCAGGGCCCGCTCGACGACGAAGCTCGCGAAGAAGCGCTTCGCTTCGCGCTACGCCGCGGGACTCGTTCGGGCCGAACCGCGCGCCAATTCGCCAACCAGTGGGCGGGCGCACGGAAACTCGACGCGCTGTAGTTGCGACCCTGAAACAGGTCGGCTCCAGAACCAGCGCAGCTCTAGATCACGTCCAATTCGCGCCCAACCTTGGCCAACGCGGTGAGCGCCTGGTCGAGATGGTCGCGGGTGTGGGTGGCCATGAAGGAGGTGCGAATCATGGCCTCCGAAGGCGGTACTGCGGGCGGCACGATTGCGTTTACGAAAATACCTTCCTCCTGCAGCCGCTTCACCATGGTGAATGTTGTGACTTCGTCGCCGACGACGATGGGAATCACCGGCGAATCGGTGCTGCCTGTGTCGAAGCCCAGGTTCTTGAGTTCGGCCATCATGTAGTGGGTCGTGTCCCAGAGTTGGGTGCGGCGTTCGGGTTCGCGCTGGACGATTTCGAGAGCCTTGATGACCGCGGCTGCCATCGGCGGGGGCATGGCGGCCGAAAAGATCTGAGAGCGCGCATTGTGACGTATGAACTCGATCACTTGCTTTGGCCCGGCGATGAACCCACCCACGGTTGCGAGTGACTTCGAAAATGTTCCCATCGTGAGGTCGACTTCGCCTTCGAGACCGAAGTGTTCGGCGGTGCCGCGTCCGTTGGCGCCGAAAACGCCGAGGCCGTGTGCGTCGTCCACCATCAAGCGGGTGCCGTACTTCTCTTTGAGCTCGACGATCTTCGGCAGATCACACAGATCGCCTTCCATCGAAAAGACGCCGTCGACGATAATGGTCTTCGAACGTTTGTCGTCGGCACGCTGGAGCTTCGCCTCGAGGTCGGCCATGTCGTTGTGCTTGAACTTGAAGCTCTTGCCAAAACCAAGGCGCACGCCGTCGATGATCGATGCGTGGTTTAGGTTGTCGAGGTACGCCAGGTCGTGGCGACCGAGTAAGCACGAAACCGCGCCGACGTTGACGTGGTAGCCGGTCGAAAAGGACAGCACCGCGTCGGCATTCATGAAGTCGGCAATCTTCTCTTCGAGTTCGACGTGAACATCGAGTGTGCCGTTGAGCAGACGCGAGCCCGCACAACCGGTGCCGTACTTCGCGACGGCATCCGTTGCGGCGGCCTTTACCTCGGGATGGTTGGTAAGCCCCAAGTAGTTGTTTGAGCCCAGCATGACAATCTTCTCGCCATCCATCGTGACGACTGGGTCCTGCGGTGATGAAATTTTTCGAAAGTACGAATAGATGTTGTTCGCACGAAGCTCACGCGTCAGTGTGTACTCTTCGCACTTATCAAAAATATCCACGGAAACTCCTCCGCGAAGCGGGTCGCTCGTCATTTGAGGCGAGTCAAATCCCTGAATTCACCAGCCTGGGGTCAATCACCGCAGGGTTCGTTCCAGATCTATTTCGGGAATGCGAACCGGCTGGTTCCCTGAATTGCGTCATGAGCTGCGTGAGACTCCGGCAATCAGTGTTGGTTGCGATCAATGTGGAATCACCAAGATTCGCGCGTTGCGCGCGGTGCCCGGGTAAATTCCGTCAGAGTTTTGGGGGAGTCCAAGGATACCGCAGGCGTGTTCAGGAAGGCACGAGAGTTTTGAGTGGAATCCCCGCGGGTCGGAAGGGGTGTGACGTCGTTTTCGCTGTGACGGCTTCTTTTCTTGCTCGGGTGTTGCGCGGAGCACTTTTGTAGAGTGCTGGGGATTGGAGAGGGGGGCGACAATGAGGTCTTTGGGAATCGGTGGGGTCATAGCACTGGCCATCGTCGCCACAGCCCTTCCGGCGCACGCTGAGGGCAAAGGGGACGCTCCGCAAGCAGTTGAACTGACTGACGAAAATTCGCTTGAACCCGAGAGCGACTCGGTTGCTGAGTTTGATGATTCGGCGCCAACCGAAGCCTCCGGCGGCGAAGCCGATCAATTTTTTGGTGACGCCGGCGACCCTCTCTTTGACGACGACTTCGATCTCGACGACGCGGCCGGTTTCCCGGACCCCCTCGAGGAGCCAAATCGAACGGTCCTAGTTTTCAACCAAGGACTGGACACGTTTTTCCTGGGTCCGATCACAAGTTTTTTCGGCTGGGTGACTCCTGGCCCGCTGAAGCTCGGCCTGCAAAACTTCTTTGCCAATCTCAATACGCCAGTCGTTCTGACCAACGACATGCTCCAACTCGAATGGAAAGACGCTGCGACCACTACCGGCGCGTTCGTCGTGAACACGACTGTGGGAATCGGAGGCTTCTTTGAGCCCGCGAAGTCGATCGGCATGCCCCGGCACGAATCTGACTTTGGCCAGACGCTGGCCTTGGCGCGGGTTCCGAGTGGTCCTTATCTCATGCTCCCCATCGCGGGCCCATCGACGGCGCGCGGGACCGTGGGCTCAGTGGTGGACTTCTTCATGCGCCCCAACACGTGGATTTTACCCGTGACAAACTTCTACTACTACAGCGGCGAGGGTGTAGTCACCCTCGAGAAGCACCGGAAAAGTTTGAAGGCCCTCGAGGAATCGTCGGTCGACTACTACTCGGTTTTACGCAGCGCGTATTACCAAACGCGCACGGACGAGATCTGGGCACGCCGGCAAGATCGTCGGACGTCCGAGAAGGACTAGCAGGCTGCCGACGGGTCTATTCCTATTCGCCGAGCATAAAAGCGCAGACGCAGTCGCGGAAGCCGTCCGGGTTGTCGGTCATGACCGAATGCCCCGCCTGGCCCACGACTGCAAGCGTTGCGTTTGACATCTCATCTTCGACCATGCGGTCGGCCACGTCCGCGGACATGATGTCTGATGCCGCACCGCGAACCACCAACGTTGGGCATTCGATCTTACGCAGCGCTTCCCAGAGCACGTCCGTGGTTGCCTTTTCGGCGGCCGCGATTTCTTCAGCGCTCGCACCTTCGGCGACTCGGCTGCGAAACGCGATGTCCATCTTAAGGGCGTAACGTCCGTCTTCCCTCTGGGTTAGCCCATTGCGCGCCATGCGGCGGATCGACTCGGGGGTCGCAGCCGGGTACGAGGTCGAAAGATAGTTCTCGTATTGACCGACAGATTCGAAAGTCGGGTCTCGGTGTTGCTCGACGTCTTGTGAGATCCGGACGATGCCGCGGGGGTCGAGTTCGGGGGCGGAGTCGACAATCACGAGTCCGGCAATTTGCTCTGGGTGGGCCGCCGCGTAACGAATGCAGACGCGTCCTCCGAGAGAATGCCCGACGAGAACAAGCCGTTCGAAGCCGAGTCCGGTGATGACGGCTTCGAGGTCCCTTTCGTGGTCCGCGTAGTCGTATCGTGCTTGCTCGTCCCAGGACGAATCGCCGTGTCCGCGCAAGTCCATCGCGAGTACCTGGTAGGTGTCGGCGACCGCGGGCGCGAAGTCTTCCCAGATATGCGCTTCATTGCCAAAGCCGTGCACAAGCAGGACAGGCACGCCCTCGCGACTCCATTGGAGTAGGTGGATTCGGCTGCCATCAGAACCAGGGACGTGAAAAGATTTGGGTTTCATCGAAGACCTAGGCTAGCGAAGCCGTGCAAGCTTCTTCCAGCGCCAAAGAATTGACCCTGAAGGGATCATCTCCTATTGTACGCCGCCCTGCGGCTCTGGGGTCCGTACGGGTTTGAGAATTTTCGACCCACTGCCCTCCATTGTGTCCGTCGTCAGTCCCACCGCGCTTCATCGCGTCGGGTTGTGGCACTGACGCGGGACCCGAAACCAGGTCATTCGAACGCGGCCCGGGTATTCGCCAACAATCGCAAGCAGCCAGAACATCCACCCAGCACCCAGCCAGTACCCAGCCAATACCCACCCAGCACCCAGCCAATACAAGAAAAACAAGCCAACTAGAAGGTCGGCGAGAATTCAATCGTTCACATCGAGCATCGGCTCGAAAGCCTGGGCGATCGCACAGCCGCACTCCAAACCGAGGAGGTCTCCGTTATGCTCCGAATGGACGAGATCGAAGAAGGTCTACTGATCACGCATCGCAATACCGGGCTTCGTTACGCCTTGATCGAACTGAGTGACGAGGAAGTGTTGTTGTCCCCCGACCAGGACGGCCTCGAAGACCTCACCGTACCGCTGGACTTATTCCGCAGCGAATTCGTTTCGAGCGATCGCTTCCGCTCTGGTGGGCCGCGAAGAGGCGGACGAAAAAAGGGCGGGAAGCGTCCCGCGTCCGCGGCTCCCGCAGCGCCGGCAGGCCCGAAGTGCCGCGGCAAGATCAAGAAGATGGTGCGCGACCGGGGTTTCGGCTTCATTCGCGGCGACGACGGCAAAGAAGTGTTCTTCCACCGCTCCGGCTTGAACGCCGCGGAATACGACGGCCTCAACGAGGGCGACACGGTTGAGTACGTAGTGCAAGAGGGTCCGCGCGGTGCGCGCGCTGAAAACGTCAAGAACGCAGCCGGGAGTGTCTTAGCCACGGCTTGATTATCCGTTCAAGCGAGCCGAGCGCCTGAAGATCTGCGCGCCCAATGAGCGGCGCGCCTAATGAGAGATGCACCCAGAAAGAGTCGCGTCTCGCTAGTTCGTGTAGCGATGCACGATCGGCATGCGTCGTCCTGTGCCAAACGCCTTGGCGGTCGTGCGCAGCACGAGCGGTGCCTGACGCCGCTTGTATTCGTTGCGGTCTAACCGACGCATGGCCCTGTCTGCGACTTCGGGCGGGCAACCGTCGGGGATCTTCACCCGCGTCACCCCCAACTCGCCCTCGATGCACTGCTCGAGCAAGTTGTCGAGGATGTCGTAGTCGGGGAGATCGTCGCTGTCGAGTTGGTCTGCGGCGAGTTCGGCCGAAGGCGGTTTGGTGATTGTGTTTTCAGGGATGTGCATGTGCTCGCGGTTCGCGTGGCGCGCGATCGCGTAGACGTCTCGCTTGTAGACGTCCCCCAAGACACAGAGCCCGCCAACCGTGTCGCCGTATAGCGTGCAGTAGCCAACCGAAAGTTCGCTCTTATTTCCCGTCGCGAGGACGAGCCGACCTTCTTGGTTGGAAGCGGCCATCAAGATTGCGCCGCGGATACGCGATTGAATATTTTGCTGCGTCAGGCCGTAGTCGTCTTGTTCGCCGAACAGGCCTGCGAAGACTCCGCGGTAGCCCTCATAGATCTGCGTGATCGAAACTTCGCGCACTTCGATGCCAAGCATTTCACCGAGCGCGCGCGCGTCGTCGACGCTGTGGCGAGACGAATAAGGACCCGGCATTGCGATCCCCAACACTTTGTCTGCGCCGAGTGCCTTGACTGCAAGGTGAGCAGTGACCGCCGAATCGATTCCCCCAGAAAGACCGATCACCGCACCGGGCGGGAGGTCCTGCTTGAGGAAGTAGTCGCGAATCCCAAGCACCAGACCCTCTTCGAGTTGTGCTGCGATTGCGATGTCGGCGATGTCTTCGTTTGGGATGCCTTGGCTTTGGTTGGGAAATTCAACGATCGACATCCCGGCTTGGAAGCTCGGTAGCTGCCCGCTGATGCGCCCACTCGGGTCTACAGCAAATGAGCCTCCGTCGAATATCAATTCGTCGTTGCCGCCAACTTGGTTCACGAAGACCACCGGCACCTGATGATCGCGTGCAAGGTCAACCAACATCTGTCGTCGTTCCGCGTCCTTGCCGGCGTGCCACGGTGAAGCAGACGGGTTCAAGATTAGGGAAGCCCCTTCTCGCACCATTTCTTCAACAGGGTTGATGTCATATGGAACGCGGGCGAACCATGTGTCTTCACAAACTGCGAGCCCGAGCGAATGATCTCCAAGCCGGACGACTTCTCGCTTTTGTGCCGGCGCGAAGTAACGCTTTTCATCGAAGACGTCGTAACTCGGAAGCAACGTCTTGGGTTGAAGGAATACCTGCTTTCCGCCCGAAAGGAGAACGCCGGCGTTGATCCATTGTTCGCCGCGACCTTCCTGTCGATCTTGATTCTGCACGACGGCCCCGAGTGCGATCGCGATGTTCTTTGAAGCGGGGGCGAGAGCGTCAAGCTCCTTGAGTTGGTCTCGCACGAAACCGTCGCGTTCGAGCAAGTCCATGGGTGGATAACCCGTGATCGCCATTTCGGGCAAAACCACGAGGTCCGCTCCCGCACGTTCGGCTTTTGCCGCGGCTTCTTCGATGAGCTTGCGATTGCCGGTGAGGTCACCAACGGTGGGATTGATTTGTGCTAATGCGATCTTCATGGCGCTGGAGCATACCGCTTAGCGATGCGGTTCGGGATCGCGGCAAGCACGGAAGTCGCGGCAAGATTCCAAGTGGAAACGCCGCTCAGGGGAAGTAGACGTAGATCGCGTCGGCGGTACAGCACGCCCGCTTCGATCCTTCGAGGTGAAATGTCAGGCTGATCGTGACGCGAGCGCCGCCGCCGGGCACATTTCGCACGTGCTTGATGCTGGCCGAAAGCTGAACGCGTCCACCCGCGGGCACCGGCACCGGGAGTCGCATCTTGTCGATGCCGTAGTTGATGGTGCGGGAAGCATTCGAAATCCGAAGCAACTGAGGCAAGAGGGCCGGCGCGAGCGACATCGTGAGATAGCCATGAGCAATCGGACCGCCGAAGGGGGATTCCTTTTCTGCGCGTTCGATATCGGTGTGGATCCACTGGTGATCGCCCGTCGCCCGGGCGAAGTCTTGGATCTGTTCTTGAGTGATGGTGAACCAGTCGCTCGGTCCAAGAGGTCTTCCGACGTATTCCTGAAGAGACGGGATGTCGGGGATTGTGGTCGGACCAGCCATATTGAGTTTGTTCCTAACAAGCGGAGTTTGTTGTGGGTCATGGGATGTTAGCCGCGCTCGCGCGGCGCGAAACGTACGCGGTGGCAGCGCGCTGTTTTGACAAGGGACCCAAGAAGAACCCACAGCATTCGCTTTTTGGCCATTGGCATGCTCGATTTCTAGCCGGGATTGTGCAGCAAAACCCCTATTGTTTGCCCTTCGGTCGAAATCTCGTGCGCGCCTGCAGATGAGCTGCGGTTGACGTGTACTCGGCCCGGAGGCCCCATGAATTTGAAGCCTGTTCTCACAATTCTAATCTGCTTGGTGGGGGCCGCACTCGTCGGATACTTCGTCGCGGGTCACTACGCGATTATGACTTTTATCGGGCTCGCACCGAGCGCTTTTCCGGCTGGAGACGTGGCCCAGTCGATTGTCGAATCAATCCTGCCGCCCATCGACGTTACCGTCGCAGGTGTGGTGGTGATCGTTGCCGTGATTCTTTTGATCGGGATCGTGACGTTCTTTGCATTGCGCTCCAGTGTGCGAGCTCACGGCAAGGTGAGTGAAGAGTCGCGTCGATCGTTCTTGACGGAGACGGTTGTCGGCGCGGCCGGAGCCGTCGGGGCAGCCGCGGTCGGCGGGGGTGCGATGTTGGGTCGCAGCTTCTTCGGCATTGGAAACGAAGGGCGTGGTTGGGCGGGTCCTGCGACCAAAATTTTCGACCCCAACGTCGTCAAGACGCATCCCGAATGGAAACAAGAATGGCGCGGCAGCCGTGTCCAAGAATACGGCCGACTCGGGCGGACAGACTTCAAGATCTCCGACATCGTGATGGGCACCGGGCCGCTACAAGGCGAAGAGGGGGAGCGCGTCGTCAAACTCGCGATTGAACGCGGTGTGAACTATCTCGACACCGCTCCCGACTACTCCGGGGCCGGCAGCGAAAACATCATCGGCCGGTCGATAAAGGGTTTGCGCGACGAAATCTTCCTCACGACCAAGTTCTGTACGCCGAAGGGCCACCTGCCCCACGACGCATCGGTGGCGGAATACAAAGAAACCCTCGAACAGAGTCTCAAACGACTTCAGACCGACCACGTTGAAATGATCCACGTTCATTCATGCGATGAGATCGACCGCCTGATGAGCGAGAACATGCACGAGGCTTTCGATCGGCTGAAGCAAGAAGGCAAAGTGAAGTATCTGGGGTTCTCGAGTCACACGCCGAACCTGGTTGAAGTCGCCAACGAGGCGATCGACTCCGGTCGCTTCGACGTGATGATGCTCGCGTATCACCACGGCATCTGGCCCAAGATCAACGACGTCATTCATCGTGCGCGCACGGAGCAAGACATGGGCGTTGTCGCGATGAAGACCTTGAAGGGTGCGAAGCATCGCGGCCTTGAGAACTACGCCGAACACGCCGACTCCTACGCGCAAGCGGCGCTCAAATGGGTTCACGACAACAAAGACATTTCCTGCGCAATCATTTCGATGTTTAAGATGCAGCACGTCGATGAGTATCTATATGCGTCGGGGAAGCAGATGACCCCGACCGACGTTGCGGTCTTGAATGAATACGATCGCCAGATCGCAGGCAACTACTGCTCGCCCCATTGCGGAGCGTGCCTCGACTCTTGTCCCGAAGGCGTGCCGATTGCCGACGTCTTGCGTCACCGCATGTACTTTGAAAATTACGGCGCCGAAAAGATTGCGATGAACTTGTACGCAGATCTCGACGTCAACGCTTCCGCGTGCGCGGGGTGCGCTGCGCCGTGCCTAGGAAGCTGCCCGGTTGGGATTTCGATTCAGGAACGCACCACCGGAGCACACGAGCTGTTGCGTTTCGCGTAGGTCGGGTGGCGCCGTTATTTCGACCCTTGTGCGTCCTGTTCCAAGAAGTGTGTAAATTCGTCAGGCGGCACGGGCTTGCTTACGAGGTAGCCCTGGATTTCGTCGCATTCGATGCTGCGTAAGAAGTCGCGTTGCTCTTCGGTCTCGACGCCTTCGGCGATCACCGTCAGGCCCAGAACATGGGCCATCACGATGATGGCTTCGAAAATCCCCTTCGCGTCGTCATCGTCCGGCAGGTCCATTACAAAGGACCGGTCGATCTTGAGTGTGTCGAGAGAAAGCCTGCGTAAGTAACTGAGAGACGAAAACCCGGTTCCAAAATCGTCGAGGGAAACGCGGACCCCTCGCTCACGAATCAACTTGAGCGTTTGGGTTGTGGAAACTTCGTCTTCGAGCATCGCACTTTCGGTAATTTCGAGTTCGAGCCACTGCGGTTCGAGCCCCGTCTCCTCCAAGACTCCGGTCACCACTTCGAGCAAGTCGGTGTCCGAAAACTGTCTACTTGAGACGTTGACCGACACGGGGACTGAGCCGAGTCCGCGGTCCTGCCATTCTTTGTTCTGCCTACATGCGTCGAGCAACACCCAGCGGCCGATCTTCGAAATACAACCGATCTCTTCGGCGAGCGGAATGAACTCGTCGGGCGGCACGAAACCCAAGTCCGGTTCGATCCAGCGCAGCAGTGCTTCCATGCCCATGACCCGTCCCGAACGTAAATTGACTTTGGGTTGATAGACGAGGTGCAGCCGGTTCTGCTCAACCGCGTTTCGTAGCTTGGACTCAAGTACGAACCTGCGGGTCGACGTCGCGTTGAGAGATTCGGTGTAGTACTGAAAGCTGTTCCCACCCTGACTCTTCGCATGGGACATGGCGCGGTCCGCGCTTGCGATCAAGGTCTCGGCGGTTTCTCCATCGATCGGGTAGATCGAGATTCCGATGCTCGCGCTCAGGGTCAAGTTTTGTCCGTCTACGTCGATGGGCTCGCGGAGTGTTTCGAGGATGCGCTGGGCGACGGATCCCGCGTCTGTGCGGTGAACGATCCGCGGGAGCATGAGGCTGAATTCGTCGCCGCCAACGCGTGCGATTTCTACGTCAGTATCGCCCCCGTCGAGTCGTCCGACGCAGTCACTGCTCCTCACTTGCCGATTTACGCGCTCTGCGACCACCTGTAAAATCTGATCGCCAGCAGAATGGCCGAGACTGTCGTTGATGAGTTTGAACCGATCGACGTCGACGATGATGACTGCAACGAGATTCCGTCTCGACCGGGCGTGCTGCATGGTTTCCGTTAAGCGCGCGTTGAACTGTCGGCGGTTGGTAAGCCCTGTGAGTCCGTCAAAGTTCGCGAGATAGCGGATCTGATCGATCGCATGGACATGGTCCGTGGTGTCCTGGAGCACGCCCGTCACGACCCGTGTTCCCATCAGGTCTTCCGTCGCTTCGGCGTAGTGACGAACATGACGGATGCTGCCGTCCTGGAGCACCAGCCGATGTTCGATCGAAAAGCTCTTGCTGTCGCGTAGCGCTTGTTCCGAAACCGCTTTGAAATGCTCGAGGTCGTCGGGATGAATCAAGTGCGTCAACGTATCGGGATGAGCGCGATGGCGGTCGGGATCGAGTCCGAGGATTGAATAGAGTTCGCTTGACCATTGCGATTCTTGCGTCTCTGCGTCGTAGGTGAAGCTTCCGATTTTTGCGATTCGTTGCGCGGTCGCGAGGGACGATCGATTCACGCGCAGCTCACCCATGGCACGACCTGCTTGCACCAGGTACTCAGCGTGATGGGCAAATAGATTCCAGTCGAGTGGCTTCGTAAGGAAGTCGGTCGCGCCAGCTTCGTAGCCTTTCCTGACGATCTCACGATCGCTGTTCGCGGTGACGAGTAGGATGGGGAGCGTCGCGTAGTCTGTGGTCTGCCGAATTTGGCGGCAGATCTCGATTCCGCTCGCGCCAGGTAGACAGATGTCCATCAGGATCATGTCGGGAGTGATGTCGCGACAGATTTCGAGCGCGTCTTCTCCGTTGTTGCACGCCACGACGATGAAACCCGAATTGCTCATGACTTTTCGGATCATGAGTAAGAAGGTCTCGTCGTCGTCGACGACCAGCAGTCGGGTGGCGCGATTGTTTTCAAGCGAACCCGGCATGGACGCTCCCAGGCCTCTTGATCGGAACCTCTCGCGCGTTGCTTGAACGAACAGTATCCGCAGTGCAGACTAAACGTTGCTTCTAATTGTTCTCGCCGTGTATCGCTGCGATGAAGGATTCGTGGAGCGCGACTTGGATGGTCTTGCGGTCCGCCTTCTTGTAAACCTTGCGGAAGGCTTTGAGCGGAATGATTCCCTTGGCCATGGAACGATGTCCGCCACCGACGCCAAGGTCTTCCACAACCGCGCGAACCACTTCGCCGGCCGCGCGTACATACCCGACATTGCGCACCGAGAACACGAGATTCGAACCGACAATGCCGGCGGCAATTGCCCATTCGGCGCCTTCTGCTTGTAAGCCCATGTCGGCGACTTGTGGAATGACGTCTTCCCGAACGCGACCGAGCACGAGTATGTGAATGCCGTCTTCAACGTTGGCGTGAATAAGCGCGCGGCCAAGAGCGCGCAGTCCGTCGAGCGGTAGTGCAGGGCGTTCGATTCTGCGCAGTAGCGCGGGACTATACGACGCGTGAAGATGTGCGAACGCAGCCATGTCGTGTGGGCTGGTCTCACGTCCAAGCAACTGCGTGTCACTCTTGATGCCGTACAAGAGTGCGGTTGCGAGTCGCGGTCCAATTTTGATCGCCGCTGCGCGCAAGTACTGGGTCAAGATGGTGGCCGTCGCACCGTAGCTTGGGCGAATATCCTTGACCACAGTGTCGTAGCCTGTGCGCTCGGGGTGATGATCGATCACCGCATCAACAGATCGAAGCCGTGGCGGCGGCTCGTCCCCAAAAACATTGGGTTGTACGTCGACGAGGATCAGCCCGTCGTACTCTTCAAGTTCGTCTGGGGTAATGGTTTCGATGTCGATGCCGAGCGCTTTGACAAGGGCCTGGTTTTCAGGGCGTTTTACTTTGCCAAAAGAGACAAGAGGCGCAGTGGTCTTTTTCCTGCCGAGGATCACCCGTAGCGCGTAGCCGCACGCGATTCCGTCTGGGTCAGGGTCGGGTTGCAGGAGGACCGCAACTTTTTCGCGAGGTCCGAGCAAGTCGCGTAACTCGACGACGCGGCGCAAGTTCTCTAGGTGGTCAAATTCGAAATCGATGTCGTCACGTAAGAGTGTCGCCATCCCCGCGCGCCGCAGGCATGGATGATCGGGGAGGTCGTCTTCACCAAGATTGTTGCTGAGCAGCAAGATCGGTGCTTCGGGAGCGACTTTGACGATGAGCGCAATGGCGGTGCGTACCCACGAGCCATCGTCGCTCGCCAATGCGAAGCCCTCACCGACCTTTGGCTCAAGCTTAGAGATCGCGTCAACAGAGAGGCCGCCCTGAAGAACTCGAAACCCAGACGGGCGCAAAGCCGACTCTTCTTTGCGGGGAACCCAAGTTAGTTCTTCGTGGTCTACCGAATCGATCCGGGTCCACAGGCGGGCAGTTTGGACACCGTCACAGACGATGATGCGACGCATCACACTTCCCTTTGCCGTGGCTTTGTGATCGATGATAGTTCGCGCATCCACGATCGGTTCGAGGTATTTTTTCGCGAAAATAGGTGAAGCCTTTATCGGTCACTTCCGTGGAAGGCTTTGGTGCAAAAATCCTATATCGAGTTTTGACCGTGCGCGGAAACCCCAACGAGGCTGAAACTGAGGCGATCCCTCGGCCAAGGCTCCCCGTTTCGCGCATCTAGTCAATCCTTCTCTAAGCTCACGCGAACCGAGCGGCGCTTGTTAGAGTCACAGGCAATATGAGTCGGAAAAAGAAAACGGACAGCGAAGTGAACGAGGGTGAAAAAGCCACGGATTTCGAGGAGCCCGAGCCCGTCGTCATGCCGATCGAGGAGTCGATCGATCTGCATCACTTTCGTCCGTCTGAGATCCTCGACGTGGTGGATGCCTATCTTGATGCAGCTCTCGAGGAGGGGTTTCGCGAAGTGCGTTTGATCCACGGAAAAGGCAAAGGCGTGCAGCGCGCGAACATCCGCCGCTTTCTCGAAAACGATCCAAGGGTGAACCGGTATTCGGAATCGACTGGGGATCGCGGGGGTTGGGGGGCGACGTTGGCCTGGCTTCACGAACCCGATTGCTGAGATCGCGGGTCTTTCGTGTGGTGCCAAATCGATGCGAGCTTCTGAATCGCAAATGACTACGAAGAGATAGGGAAAAGGGTTTCGTGCAAAAGATTTTCATTGGCGACGTACAGGGTTGTGGGGATGAACTCGAGAACCTCGTCACGCGCGCGCGTCAGGAATTCGATCGCGACTTCGAACTGTGGAGCGTTGGGGACATGATCAACCGCGGCCCAAAGAACTTGCTGGCGCTCGGCTTGATGCGAGAGCTGTGCGAACAGGGCCAGGGGCAGTTTGTGTTGGGGAACCACGAGATTGGGCTGCTGCGGGTATGGCTGGCCCTGATCGAGATCGATCCGAAGAACACTTACCCCGAAATTCTTGATGACCCGTCGTGCCGCGATTGGATCGATTGGATTCGACGGCAGCCGGTTGGACTCACCGGCACTGTGGAAGACAAAGGGTTCGCCATGGTCCACGCGTCCCTGCATCCCGATTGGTCCCTCGAAGATTTTGCCGTGAAGGCGCGGCGGGTGGAAGCCAGACTCGCAGCGACGAATCTCGACGATGTTTGTGCGTTCCTGGATCCGAACCTTGACTCCAATGACACGAGTCTGATCGAAGACCGCGACACCCTGGGTCGCTTGACGCGGTGTCGCAGTGTGGACAGCGGCGACGAATGGTCGAGCGCACAGCCTGACGACGGGTCCAGGCCCTGGCACGAAGCATGGTTGGAACGCCAGCACGACTTTGGGGTCGTGTATGGCCACTGGGCGGTTCAAGGGCTGCACGTAGACGACGGCATTCGCGGCCTCGACACAGGCTGTGTACATCATGGCCGGGGACGAGACGGGTATTTGACTGCGTGGCTTCCGGGGAGCGATTCCGCCCGGGCGGCGTCCCTTGACGAGTTCGCCGCGCCGGACGACCGCATCTGGCAGATCCCAGCGCTGCGCCGCTACTACGACTGACCAAGTAAATCGCCGCGAAGCGGGAGCGAACCCAGGCATCACGCCATTTGAACAGAACTCAGTGGCCGGGTGAGATATGTTTTCTCCCAGAATTGGCGTCGCGCCCACGCCCTGCCATCGCGATCACACGCGATGATTCGATCGGAAACTGAACGCCTCTGTCGACTCTAAAGACATCACTCACGCCTACCCCGACGGCGGCGATGGTGGCGGTCTGCCTCATATTTCAGTTCGCCTGCGCGATTAATCCCGTCAGCGGCAAGCGCGAAGTGATTCTGATGTCGGAGGAAGAAGAGCGCGAGATCGACGAACGGGAAGCCCTCAAAGTTGCCGAGTTCATGGGGCTGGTCGCGGACCCCGAACTCGTTTCGTATCTCAATGAACTTGGGCAGGCAATGGCGGCCAGCGCTCCCCGCCGCAAGCTCGACTACCACTTCAACGTCGTCGAAATGGACGCCCCAAACGCATTCGCACTTCCGGGAGGACACATTTATGTTTCTCGCGGATTGTTGGTTCTTTCGAATTCCGAAGCG
>Ga0115003_10000641_pt1 | contig 30795 bp, 29 predicted proteins | sample ArcticOcean_MG_C_7_FD_88736 | JGI IMG/M metagenome (GOLD analysis project Ga0115003, IMG submission 88736) | Marine microbial communities from western Arctic Ocean - ArcticOcean_MG_CB11_88 | ecosystem: Environmental > Aquatic > Marine > Oceanic | place: Arctic Ocean: Canada Basin | collected...
AATAAAATGTCAGTAGCATACAACGTTAATGACGCCCTTTCGATTTCTTACGAAGTAGAGAAATCTGAAAGAGAGTTAATTGTTAACGCTACAGAAAATGATATGAAAGCAGAAGCTATTCAAGCTGCCTACACAATGGGTGGAATGACAGTTTCAGTTTCTCATGGAACTACTGATAACGTTGGTTACGCATTAAATGATGACTCAACACAGACATTATTTGCTATGGCACTTTCGTTCTAAGTTAGGACTTAATTTAAAATTAAAAAAGCCGGTTAGTAATAACCGGCTTTTTTTTTATCTCTGAGAATAGACATAAACCATTAGAGTTTACCAAGTTTAATTTCAGCAAGTTGTTGCTATTTATACCTCCAAGAGGCACCAATTTTGTTAAATAGTTTTTTTTTATTAAATTAAATTTAATAACACCTAAATAACTTTTTTTATCTTTGTAGGCTGTCTTAAATAATCTTGATAATATCACTATGTTACATCCTTGTTTTTTTTTTTCGTAAATTTGATTAAAACTATGAGCAGAACCTATTAAATCCTGTTTATATAAGAGATGTTTTTTTTTATTATAGGAGGAAAGATAAAGACCGTCAGCTTTACAGTATTTTGCTAGTTTTAAATTATTTGCTACGTAGAACTTAAATTTTTTTATTCTACATTTTTGTCTAAATTTATATATTTTTTGCCTATCTTCTTCAGTTCCATTATTTCTATAAATAATTGAAATCTTATTGTTTTTTTTAATACTATCAAGATTTACAAAAGTAGTATTTTCTATGTATAAATAATAATTATTCTTTATAATGAACATATATGAATCCTATAATTTCCAGAATTGAAAATATAAAATCTCTCATCAACAATAGCAATGTAAAGATTATTGCAGTTACTAAAACTTTTTCTTATGATGTTATTAGTCCTTTAGTCGATTATGGTCATCTACATTTTGGTGAAAACAAAGTTCAAGAAGCCCACTCTAAGTGGTCGGAAGTAAAAAAAAAAAACGCAAATATACAATTACATATGATTGGAAAATTGCAAAGCAATAAGGCAAAAGAAGCAGTAAATCTCTTTGATTATATTCATTCTTTGGATAGTCAAAAATTGGCAAATGTTTTAGTTAAACATGAAAATATTGCTAATAAAAAGTTAAAGTATTTTATTCAGGTTAATATAGGAAATGAAAAACAAAAGGGAGGTATAGCAATCAATCTTCTTGATGATTTCTATTATTATTGTGTTAAAGATTTAAAAATTAATGTTATTGGGTTAATGGCCATACCTCCAAACGAAGCTACAGCAAATAATTATTTCAAAAAACTAATGGAATTGAACAAGTTATTAGGCCTAAAAGAATTAAGTATGGGAATGTCTGCAGATTTCAAAATAGCATTAAATTACGAAACCACCTTTATAAGAATTGGAAGTTCTATTTTTGGCCACCGAAATTAAGCTATTATTATTTTTGTTTTTTTATTAATTGTACCAGCTATTAAAAGTATATTTTTCTTTGTAATAGCAACACACCCTTTAGTCGGTTTATAGTTTCCTTTTGCAATGTGTAAGAAAATGGCACTTCCTTTATTTTTTAGAATGGGGTTTAAATTATAATTAATTACAATTATCACGTCATAAATGTTTTCTTTTAACCATAGTTTTTCAGCACTTAGCCTAAATGGTAATTTCACAATTTTGTTATAATATTTTGAATTAGTGTCGTCACACCACCCCATATTTTTTTTTATTAAATTTTTCCTAAGTGTTGATTTAATTTTTGAAATTCTATCTTTTCTATAAAGTATTGATTTAAATGTAAAAGTACCTTTCGGGGTCTTCTCGTCACCTTCTTTTTTTTTAGATGTAATTCCCCTTTTACCTACAGCACATTTTATCTTATACTTATTAAAGTATAAAAATTTATTTTTTAATTTTATATTCATATAATTATGAAAAATAGTTTACTCGTTTTTGGCACTAAAAACTTTAACAATTCTTTAAATGAAATTAAAGAATATTTAAATTTTTCATTGATTTTTTATGATAAAAATACTTATTCTGAATTATTATTCCCTAAAATTAATTCTTTGCTCGTAGATAGTGAAATTTGCAATGATATAAATGTTTTGTCTTCAATTAATAAGATAAAAAATAAACCTATTCTTCTTTTAAAGAGAAATGACACGAATAGTATTAATAAGCTTGCATTTGATTTTACGATTAATTTACCTCTAAGTTTATTTGAATTTTCTTATAGTATTGAAAATTTAATATCGGTAAAAAAATTTAATTCAAATTCATCTATTAAGATTAAAGAATACCTAGTTGACAAGAATGAAAGAAAACTAAAAAAAAATAATTTATCAATTGCTATTACAGAAAGAGAAATTCAACTTATTGAGTTATTATTTAATGAAAAAAAACCACAATCTAAAAATGCTATTTTAAAAAAGGTTTGGAAATATGTCGAAGATACCGATACTCACACTATAGAAACTCATATTTATCGGCTTAGAAAAAAAATTTTAAATAAATTTAAAGATGAAAATTTTATTACTAATTCTAAAGTTGGTTATACTATTTGAAAAAAAGAAATAAAATAGCAATAGATTTATTTACAAAAAAATACAGAAAACGTATTGTTAAATCAAAGAAAGGCAAAGGTAGTTTTAAAAGAAAAAAGAATTAATTTAATCGTGCACCAATTTTTTGAATTATTTTAGACGCCATTTCTGTTCCATTTTCCAGACTTTCCTTTATTGACATCTTATTAATATATCCATGTAAGAAACCAGCAGCAAATAAATCACCTGCTCCAGTCAGATCAATTATCTTTAGATTCTTTTGTCCTTGGCACTCAACAACTTCAGATCTGTTAATTGCCATACTCCCCTTGTCTGATCTTGTTATTACTAATGTTTTATTTAAGTCTTTCCCAAATTTAACTACATCGTCAATTGATTTTGCATCAATTAGTTCCATTATTTCTTGTTCGTTAGCAAATATAATATCTAGTTTATTCTTAACTATTTCCAAAAAACTCTTTTTATGTCGTTCAACACAGAATTTGTCGGACAATGACATAGCAGTTTTATTTGCGAGTGTAAGAGCTTTATCAAAGGCTGCTTTTGGCTCCCCTTCGTCCCATAAGTAGCCCTCTAAAAAAACTAACTCACTTTGCTTAACAAAACTCACATTAATATCGTCAGGGGTGATCTTTCCTGCTATTCCAAGAAAAGTACACATTGTTCTCTCCGAGTCTGGAGTAATTAAAATTAAGCACGTACCAGTAGGCATACTTTCGTTTTTTTTATTATAACAATATTTAACTTTTTCATTGGTTAAGCTTTTTTCATATTCATTTCCAAGTTTGTCATCACTAATTTTCCCTATGAATGAGACCTCATTTTTGAGTTGTGATAACCCGACGATAGAGTTTGCAACAGATCCACCGGCTATAGTCCTTTCAATATCTAAATTTAATAATAATTGTTTAAATTCTTTTTCATCAACTAACTTCATAGTACTTTTAGTTAGGCTGTTTGTAGCTAAAAAACTTTCATTTACCTTACAAATAACATCTACAATTGCATTCCCTATTCCTAAAATTTTCATAATATTTATTAAGCTTTTATAGTTTTAATTGGTTTTTTTCTACTGGGGTAACACGTTCTACAAATCTTACAACTTATACCATAACATTCTCTAGCTTTGCAATATTCTCGACCGTAAAAAATGATTTGAAGATGAAGCTTGTTCCAAGACTTTTTTGGAAACAGTCTTTTCAAATCTTTTTCAGTCTGAATCACATTCTTACCACTTGTTAGGCCCCACCTTTGAGCTAGTCTATGTATATGGGTATCAACAGGAAAAGCTGATTGACCAAAACCTTGCGACATAACCACACTTGCAGTTTTATGGCCAACGCCAGGTAATTTTTCTAATGCCTCGAAACTTTTAGGAACACGACTATTATGATTTTCTATTAATTGTCTCGACATCAAATATATGCTTTTTGCTTTTACTCTAAAGATACCTATACTTTTAATAAGGGTCTCAATTTTTTTTCTTCCTAGTTTAACAAAATGTTCAGGTTTATTATATCGGGGATATATATTTTTGGTTACTTTATTTACATTTATGTCCGTACATTGGGCAGACAAAAGAACAGAAACTAATAAAGTAAACTTACTATTATGTTTGAGCGGAATAGGAGTTTTACGGTAAATTTTATTTAGTATTTTTAATATTATTGCAGCTTTTTGAACTTCATTCATTACTTTAAACTCATTTAAAGTTTAAAACATCTCTCATCGAATATAACCCTGGTTTTTTATTCATCAACCATTTTGCAGCTGTTAAAGCTCCTTCTGAGTAAAGAGCTCTATCAAATGCTTCGTGGTTCAAAGTGATTATTTCCTTACCGCTAGAGAATTTAACCTCATGTTCTCCAATTACCTCTCCTTTTCTCAGTGAATTAAAATTTATTTTATTACCATAAGGAAAATTTTTTTTATTTAAGAATTTTTTACCAATTAGACTATAAAAATCTTTATTTTTCCCTTTAGCGATGCCCTTACCAAGCATTAAAGCTGTTCCAGATGGGTGATCCATTTTATGTTTATGGTGAACTTCAAAAACTTTACTTAGAAAATTGTTATTTAAAGATCTAGATGCAATTTCCGTTAAATACATAATAAGATTGATTCCTAAACTCATATTTCCTGCTTTTAGAATTGTGATTTTTTTGGAATATTTTTTAATTATATTTTCTTCCTTTTGAGTAAAACCTGTTGTGCCTATAACAATTTTTTTTTTTAGCTTAAATGCGATTTTAAGAATTTCCAAGGTACATTTTGGAGTTGTAAAATCTATTATTAAATCTGCTTTTCTAAATGCTTGTTCGGTATTTATGTCTAGTTTAATACCACTTATCTTTTTATTAACTATTTTATTTTCTGTAAGGGTTGTCAGTTTAAAATTCTTATTCTTTTTTGAAGATATAATAAGCTGTTGACCCATTTTCCCCATGCAACCAGAAATTGCTAAATTAATTTTCCTCATTATTTTGACCCCCAAAATTTTTTAGCTTTTTCAAAAAAGCTTTTTATAGTCGGACTTAGCTTAGTATTTTCTATCTCTTTAAATTCTTCTAAAAGTTCTTTCTGTTTTTTTGTCAACGATACAGGAACCTCAGGAATAATTCTAATATATAAGTCTCCAAAAGAATTTTTTCTTAAGATTGGCATTCCTTTGTCTTTAAGTCGTAATTGTTTTCCATATTGCGTGCCTGCTGGAATTTTAACATTTACTTTACTTCCATTAATACAAGGAACTTCTATAGCAGTTCCTAATGCTGCATCTGCAAATGTAACAGGAAGCTCAAAGAATAAATTTTCTTCTGATCTTTTAAAAAGACTATGATTTAATACTGAGATAAATAAGTACAAATCTCCACTAGCACCACTTTTATTACCTGCCTCCCCTTTGCCTGAAAGTCTTATTCTTGTTCCGTCATCTACACCTTTTGGAATTTTAACTGAAACTGATTCATCGCTTTGAATTTTTCCATCACCGCTACATTTTTTACATGCTTTACTAATAGTTTCACCATTTCCATGACACTGAGGACAAGTTTGCTGAACAGTAAAAAACCCCTGACTAGATCTAATCTTACCATTACCTTCACAATAACTACATTTTATAGGTTTTGATCCCGGTTCGGCACCATTTCCATTACAACTCCCACATTTTTTATATGTAGTGTAATCTATTTTTCTCTCTAGACCCTTGTATGCATCCTCTAAACTTACACTCAGATCATATCTTAAATCGTTACCTCTACTACCGGTAGATCTTCTACTTGACCCTCTAGCTTCACCTGAAAAATCTCCAAAGAAATCTTCAAAAATATCTGAAAAAGAAGATGTATCAAAACCACCAAATCCTTGTCCACCACCACCACCTTCAAAGGCTGCATGGCCAAATTGATCATAATTTGTTTTTTTACTGTCATCTGACAGAACACTATAAGCTTCGCTAGCCTCCTTAAATTTTTCTTCAGAGGCTTTACTGCCTGGATTTTTGTCAGGATGATGTTTAAAAGCGGTAGTTCGATATGCTTTTTTTATTTCGTCTTTAGAAGCAGATTTATTTACTCCTAAGATATCATAGTAGTCTCTCTTGGCCACAAAAAGTTGCTCCCTTTTTTAATATATCTTAGGCGCTTTTTTCTTTATCGTCTTTCACGACTTTATCGTCTTTCACGTCTTTATCGTCTTTCACGTCCTCATAGTCTGCATCAACTACATCCTCTTTACTTTTATCTTCTTTTTTAGTTTCTTTATCATCAGGATTAGCCGAAGGATCTTTTTGTTGGCTTTTGTAAACTGCCTCACCTAATTTCATAGAAACTTGGATTAAATCTTGTGTTTTCTTTTTAACTTCTTCGGTATCAGTACCTTCGAGAGATTTTTTTAAATCAGAAATTCCAGTTTCTATAGCTTTTTTGTCTTCATCAGTTACTTTATCACCATGTTCTTTTAAACTTTTCTCTGTAGAAAAAATAATACTATCAGCTTGATTTCTTGCATCAATGGTTTCTCTTTTCTTTTTATCCTCTTCTTTATTGGCCTCTGCTTCTTTTACCATCTTTTGAATTTCTTCATCTGTTAAGCCACCTGAAGCTTGAATTTGAATTTTTTGTTCTTTTCCAGTTCCTTTATCTTTTGCCGAAACACTTACAATTCCGTTGGCATCGATATCAAATGTAACCTCAATTTGTGGAGTCCCTCTTGGTGCTGGTGGAATACCCACAAGTTCAAAGTTTCCAAGTGATTTGTTGTCCGCTGCCATTTCTCTCTCACCTTGTAGAACTCTTATTGATACAGCCGGCTGATTGTCATCGGCAGTTGAAAAAACTTGACTTTTTTTTGTTGGAATTGTTGTATTTTTTTCAATTAATTTAGTTGAAACTCCACCCAGCGTTTCTATACCAAGAGACAAAGGTGTTACGTCTAATAACAAAACATCTTTAACATCGCCCTGGAGAACTCCAGCTTGAATAGCCGCACCCATTGCAACCACTTCGTCAGGGTTGACACTTTTATTCGGTTCTTTTCCAAAGAAATTTTTAACTGCTTCAATAACTTTTGGCATTCTTGTCATACCGCCAACCAAAACAACTTCATTGATTTCGGCAGCAGAAAATCCAGAATCTTTTAATGCAGTTTTACAGGGAGTTAATGTTCTTTCTATCAATTTCCCAACTAAAGCTTCCAACTTGGCTCTAGTAAATTTCAAATTAACATGTTTCGGACCTGTTTTATCTGCAGTAATAAATGGAAGATTTATTTCCGTTTGTGTTGCAGATGATAATTCAATTTTTGCTTTTTCTGCAGCTTCTTTCAATCTTTGTAGTGCAAGTTTATCAGTTCTTAGATCAATACCGTTATCTTTTTTAAATTCATCAATTAAGTAATTAACTATTTCATCATCAAAATCTTCTCCACCTAAAAAGGTGTCACCATTAGTAGATTTTACCTCAAAAACACCATCTCCAATTTCAAGAATAGAAACATCAAAAGTACCTCCACCTAAATCGTATACAGCTATTTTTTGTCCACCTTTTTTATCTAAACCATATGCTAATGAAGCAGCAGTTGGTTCATTTATAATTCTTAAAACTTCAAGTCCAGCAATTTTCCCTGCATCTTTTGTAGCTTGTCTTTGAGCATCATTAAAATAAGCTGGAACTGTTATAACTGCTTTTGTAACAGCTTGACCTAAATACTTTTCCGCAGTCTCCTTCATTTTTTGTAAAACAAAAGCTGAAATTTGTGCCGGTGAATATTTTTCACCCTTTGCTTCAATCCAAGCTTCACCCTTGTCAGATTTTACAATTTTATAAGGAACTTTACTTAAATCTTTTTTTACCGAGTCATCTTCGAAGCTTCTGCCGATTAATCTTTTAGAAGCAAAAATTGTATCTTGAGCATTTGTAACAGCCTGTCTTTTTGCTGGCTGACCAACTAATTTTTCATTATTTTCTAAAAAAGCAACAATAGATGGCGTGGTTCTTGCACCTTCTGCGTTTTCTAAAACTTTTGCTTGTGAGCCATCCATGATTGCTACGCATGAGTTTGTCGTACCGAGATCTATTCCAATTATTCTGCTCATTATATTAATCCTTTTTGTTATTCATTACGTATATGGGTATTTTTTATTTCTCTTCAAGAGTTGAAACGTTATTTTTTTCTTTATTTTCATCGTTTTTTACAATTTTTTTCTTTGCCACAGCAACAAATGATGGCCTTAACAACCTTTCTTTAAAAAAATACCCGGGCTGGATTTCTTGAAGTACAGTACCAGGGTCAACATTCTCATCTTCCATTTCTAGCATAGCCTGATGGTTATTTGCATCAAATTTTTTATTAAGACAGTCTATTTTTTTTATACTATTTTTTTCAAATATAGTTATTAAATCTTTTTCAATTATTTGAATGTTCTCTAAAAATTTATTTAAATCTTTATTATCTTTTAAGCTTTCATCACCCTTAATTGATTGATGAGCTCTTTGTAAATTATCGAGTAATGATAAAGAATCTCTGGCAAAATTAAATCCGCCATATTCAAAAGCTTCTTTCGTTTCTTTTTCAGACCTGCGCCTTTGATTTTCTGAGTCGGCCAAAGCACGTAACAATTTATCGTGCGTTTCTTTTAATTGTTCTTCAAGCGTAGGTTCCTCAATTTCTTCACTAGTATCAGGCGCCGGTGTTAAATTTTCTGTAACTTTTTTATCGTTCTCTTTTTCCATATCTGCTATATAGGGCTTTAAAGCTAAATTACTAGGGAGAAATGAAAAAAATATCTAAAATACTGATAGGCACCCACAACAGCGGAAAAATTAAAGAAATTAGCTATTTATTAAATAAAAAAATAAAAAAAATATCTCCCATTCAATTAAAGATTAAAAGCCCAATAGAAAATGGAAAAAATTTCAAATCTAATTCAGAGCTAAAAGCTAAGTATTTTTTTCAAAAATCAAAAATTATTACAATCTCAGATGATTCTGGTCTTTGTATTGAATGTCTTAATAACAAACCAGGTATTTACTCTGCAAGGTGGGCCAAAAAATATGGTGGTTTTAAACAAGCCATGCTAAAAATATTACAGCTAGTAAAAAATAAAAATAAAAACAAAAAAAAACATAATACAAAAGCAAAGTTTGTTTGTAGTCTAACACTCTACCTTAATTCAAAAAAAAAAATTTCTACAATAGGTGAAATACACGGTAATATTTCAAATAAAATATTAGGAAAAAATGGATTTGGTTACGACTCTATATTTATCCCAACTAGATATAATCTTACTTTTGGGCAAATGGAAAAAAAAAAAAAAATGCTTATGGATCATAGGTTCATAGCTTTTAAAAAATTAAAGAAAAAAATTAATATTCTTTAAATTTGTTGTTCTCAGTTTTATAAATTTTTAATTGTTGTGAGACTTTTCTATCTTTAAATCTAAAGGTTCCAATTTTACCTTTTATTTTCTCTTTTATAAAAAAATCATTAATTGTATTGATACCATTATTTTTATTCCAAATATAATAGACCAAACCCAACACATCATAAGATAAAATTGTAATTTTATTTGGTTCTAGTAAGAAATTTTTATAATAGCTTTCATTGTATTTCTTAAATTGTTTCATGTTGACAGAGGGAAAATATAAATTTTTAACTGAATTCTGACGAAATATACTCTCATCAAACCATTGATTTACAGTTACATAGCTTATTGATTCATCGTCAACATCCGAAAAAACAAGCGAGGCAAGAACGCTTTTTAAACTATTTCCAAAATCAATTATTATTACAGAATCAAAGTCAACTGATCCTAATGTGTAAAGTTTATCAAGAATTACTAATTCTCTTTTTGAGCGCTCATCATCTTTCTTTTTTAAAAAATTTTTTCTTTTTTCTAAATTTTTTTTTCTTTGACTATAATTTGTTAGTTTTTCTATTTCTCCAGTAAGAATTCTAGGATCAGTGTTATATTTAAAAATTTTAAAATATTTTAATTTAAGAGATTTGATTTTTTTGTCTATAAAGTCCTCATGCTCATTTTTAGGATATAGTATTAAAGTCTTTGTTTTATTTTGTTTAATTAAGAATTCTTCAATTGCTTCAAATTGGGACTCAAAGCTAATACCAATATTAATTACGTTATTAGAAATTTTAGGTTCTTTATTTGAAAGAGAAATAAAAATTGTATCTCTGTATTTCTCAAGTTCATTAAATGATGAAGAGCTCATTGGACCAATAATTATTTTAGCCCCATTATTTATTATTTCTTTAATTGCCAAGTTTAATTTATCTTTATCATTTGTACCGCTGTCTCTAGGTATAATAATAATATTTTCATCATTTATTTCCTCGAGTGCAAGCTGCGTAGATAGCAGCATAGACTCTCCTAAATTTCTGTATTCACCAGAAAAGGGTGCCAGTAAGCCCACCCTAAGTTTTCCATCATTTTCTTCTGCAATTAAATTAAAGTTAAAGAATATGATTATACAAGATAAAAATGTAATAATAATGTTAATCATTTTTTATGAATTCATTAGAGCCAGGACTATATATTGTATCAACACCCATAGGAAATATGGATGATATAACATTAAGATCTCTAGAGATATTAAAAAAATCAGACATAATATTGTGTGAAGATACCCGTAGATCTTTAAAGTTATTAAACCATTATAAGATCAAAAAAAAATTAATTCCTTATCACAAATTTAATGAACAAAAAGAGTTAAAAAAAATTATAGAATACTTAAAAGAGGGCAAAATTTTGTCTTTAATTTCTGACGCAGGAACACCCACACTTTCAGATCCAGGACTTTTATTGATTAAGAGTTGTGTAGAAAAACAAATTAAAATTTTTCCAATACCGGGTCCCTCTTCAATTACTGCTGCAGCTAGTATTTCAGGTTTTGATGATAGGTTTCTCTTTTATGGCTTTTTACCAAAAACTGAAAATGAACTTATTAAAGTTTTAAGCAGTCTTGAAAATCTGAATTTTTCATTAGTTTTTTTTGTGCCTGGAATAAAAATAAATTTTTATATAAAATATTTTAAAGAGTATTTCTCTGGTAGGGATATCGTTATAGCTAGAGAGATTACAAAAATTCATGAAACTTTTTATAGAGATGCAATAAAAACGATAAATCCTTTTAAAACCACACTTAAGGGTGAATTAACTATTGTAGTATCAAAAATTCACCATGATAATGATTTAAAATCAGACGAAGATATCAAAAAACAAGCTAGTGCTTATCTTAAGAAATATAGTTTAAAAGACGTTGTTGAGTTAATATCAAAAAAAGAAAAAGTTTCAAAAAAAAAAGTATATGAGTTTTGTTTAAAAATAAAAAATGATAAAAAAAATAATTAGTACCATTATCTTATATTCATTGTTAGTCAGCTGTGGGAAACCAGGCTTTTCTACTTTCGGTAAGGGGGTAAGTATCGGATTTGACCCTAGAACTGTAGGCATGCAAATTGATGATACAATCATGCAAAAAAGTTTAGTTGCCAGGCTAACCTTGACTGAGAAAAAATATTTTTTATTAATTCAAGTTGAGATTTTAGATGGAAGAATTTTTTTGACAGGAAAAGTAAACGAACCAGAAGAAAAAATAAAAATAACAAAGATGGCGTGGGAAACTAGAGGCGTAAGATCAGTTAAAAATGCCATAACGATCAAAGGACAGTCTAATTTTAAAAGCACAGCAAAAGATATTTTAATTACCTCACAATTAAGAACAAGTTTAATTTTTAATAAATTAACAAAGTCAGGGAATTACACTTTAGAAACTATTAATAAAAAAGTATATATTTTTGGTATTGCAGAAAATGAAAAAGAAAAAAAAGAAGTTATAATAGAAGCAAAAAAAATATATGACGTTGATGAAATTATACCAACAATTTATCTAGTTTCTGAATTAAGTAGAAATAAAATTTAACTTTTATAATCAATTACTTCTGACGAATAAGCAGCAATAGAAGCTAGATTTAAAATTTCTGATGGGGACGATCTCAAGGGAGCAATTTCAATAGGAAGACCTAAACCAATTAATAATGGTCCAATTAGTTTTGCTCCACCAAATGTTTTCATTAATTTAACAGTTATTGAAGCACTATGTAGTGCAGGCATTATCAAAATATTTGCATTACCAACAATTTTAGAAAAAGGATATGAAGCTTTATATTCAGGGTTTAGAGCAACATCAGGCTGCATCTCACCATCATAATCAAAATCTATTTCCTTTGTTTTCATTAACTCAATAGCTTCCCTAACATGTTTTGTTCTTTCCGTAGAAGGTTTGCCAAAAGTTGAATGAGATAGAAAAGCTACTTTTGGATCAAACCCAAATAACCTTGCAACCCTAGTACTTGAAATAGCAATTTGAACAAGTTGTTCTGCAGTTGGATTATCATGAACATTGGTGTCTGCTACAAAAACTGTCCTGCCTTTTGAAACAAGCATAGTTAAACCAAAAATTATTTCACCAGGTCTAGATTCAACCACTTTATTTAATTTTTCTATTGTAGCTGCATGGTGTCTTGTACCTCCTGTAACCATTGCATCCGCATCACCACATGCAACCATGCATGAGCCCCAGGTCACCCTATCATTTCTTACGAGATGGTCGCATTCTCTCTCTAACATCCCACTTCTTTGAAGTTTTTTATATAAATGTTTAGTATATTTCTCTCTTTTTTCAGTATTTTTTGAACTAATAATTTCTATTTTATAATTTTCATCTAAGCCTATATTTTTTAGTTGCTCTTTAACTTTTTCTTCTTTTCCGATTACGATTGGTATTCCTAATTTACTGTTTTTAAATGCCACTGCAGCTTTTAAAATATTGTGATCTTCTCCTTCAGCAAAAACAACTCTTTTTTGTGACTTTTTAATTTGAGCATTAATTCCTTGCATAATATTCATTGAAGGGTCAAGCCTTCTTGACAGGTCTTCTTTATATTTTTCTATATCTTTAATTTTTATTCTTGCAACACCAGACTTCATTGCAGCTTCAGCAACTGCAGCAGGTATGACACTAATTAATCTTGGGTCAAATGTTGAAGGGATAATATATTGTCTGCCGTATCTTGGTCTTTCTCCACCATATGCTGCTATTACCTCATCAGGCACTTCCTCTCTTGCTAATTGTGCAATTGCTTTCGCTGCAGCTACTTTCATTTCTTCATTAATCTCTTTAGCCCTAACATCTAAAGCTCCTCTAAAAATATAAGGAAAGCCAATAAGATTATTAACTTGATTTGGATAATCAGATCTACCTGTTGCAACTATTGCATCTGATCTTACTTCCTCTACAAGTTCTGGTTTTATTTCTGGATCAGGATTAGCGCACGCAAAAATAATAGGATTTTTTGCCATCGACTTAACCATATCTTTTGTAAGAATATCTTTAGCAGATAGACCTAAAAAAACATCTGCACCATTTATAGCTTCAGAAAGATTTCTTAATTTTGTTTCATTAGCATGAGCTGATTTAAATTGATCAACGTTTTTTCTGCCTTTATAAATAACACCTGATCTATCACACATAATTACATTTTCATTTTTTACTCCAGAAAGTTTAAATAAATTCGTACATGCTATGGCAGAAGCACCCGCACCATTTACAACAACTTTGACTTCGTTAATTTTCTTCTGTGAAATATCTAAAGCATTAATTAGTGCAGCAGTTGTAATTATTGCTGTGCCATGTTGGTCATCGTGGAAAACAGGAATATCTAAAAGCTCTTTTAATTTTTGTTCTATAATAAAACAGTCAGGTGCCGCTATATCTTCTAAATTAATTCCACCGAAGGTATTACCGATATTTTTAATAGTATTAATTATTTCGTCAGCATCAGAACTATCAACCTCTATATCAATCGAGTCTATATCTGCAAATCTTTTGAATAAAACAGATTTTCCTTCCATAACAGGTTTAGAAGCAAGAGCACCAAGATTCCCAAGACCTAAAATTGCTGAACCGTTACTAATTACTGCAACTAAATTTCCTTTACTTGTATAATCGTAGGCTGTTTCAGGATTCTCTGCTATTTTTTTAACTGGCACCGCAACACCCGGTGAATAAGCTAAGGATAAATCTCTTTTTGTTATTAAAGGTTTAGACGAATTTATCTCTATTTTGCCCGACTTACCTTGTGTATGAAAGTCCAGCGCTTCTTTATCAGAGTAATGGTCAATTTTAGATTTTTTTGTCATTAAAACTTAGTATGTAATATAAAATAAGTAAAATCATCAATAATGTAATTTTTAGTAGAAAAAAATATGAACTTATTATCCTCAACTTCTGTTTTTAGTTTTTACACCCTGATTAGTAGGGTACTTGGATATTTTAGAGACATATTAATAGCAACATTTTTAGGTGCATCTATATATGCTGATGCTTTCTTTGTAGCTTTTAGACTGCCTAATACTTTTAGAAGACTCTTTGCCGAAGGAGTTTTTAACGCGGCATTCATTCCAAGCTATGCCGATGAAATAATTATCAGCAAAGCAGAAGGAAAGAAATTTGCAGATGATGTTTTGAACTTATTAATAATAATTCTATTAGGAGTTATTTTTTTTGTAGAAATTTTTACACCTACATTAGTTTATTTGATAGCCCCAGGTTTTTATGAAAACATAGAAAAATTTGATTTAGCAGTTCAACTCACAAGAATTACTTTTCCATTTTTATTTTTTGTTAGTTTGTCTTCTTTTTTTTCAGGAATATTAAATTTCAACAATAAATTTGCAGCGGTAGCAGCAGCTCCAATTATATTAAATATTTTTTTGATTTTAAGTTTATTTATTTCTTATTTGTTTAATCTTAATTATGAATTAAACCTTTCTTATTCCGTCACATTAGCCGGCTTATTCCAATTAGTATTTTTAATATTTTTTGCTAAATTTTATTACAAGCCATCTATTAATTTTAAAATTAAAATTAATTCAAAAGTAAGCTTTTTTTTAAAGAAGTTGCTACCAAGTATCTTTTCATCAGGTGTTACACAAATTAATATTTTAATAGGTACAATTATTGCCTCTTTTGAAGCGGGTGCAGTTTCTTATTTATATTATGCAGATAGAATTTATCAAATAAACCTGGCTATAGCCGGAATAGCTATCGGTACTGTGGCGTTGCCAGAGCTAACAAAAAAAATAAAATTAGGAAACATTTCTGAAGCAATAAACATACAAAATAAATCAATCGAACTATGTCTCCTTTTATCAATACCAGCAAGTTTTGGTTTAGTTATTGCCTCACAACAAATTACAAGTGCACTATTTGGTTATGGATCTTTTCTCGAAACAGATGTTATGTTAACCGCTCAAGCATTAAAATATTTTGGATTTGGGGTGCCAGCATTTGCTCTAATTAAAATTCTTTCCAATTTTTTTTTCGCAAGAGATAATACTAAAATTCCATTTTATATTTCAGTTTTTAGTGTTTTTTTAAATGTTTTAATATCTGTGATTTATTTTAAAGAATTAGGATTTATTATTATTCCGATAGCTACATCTATAGCCACCTGGTGTGCTGTGATAATTTATTTTATCTTGTTAATACAATTTAAATACTTAAAAACTACCTCTATTTTTTATATAAATTTTATCAAAACCGTTATTTCTGTAATTATAATGAGCACAGCACTCCATTTTCTAATTAATTTTTTTGAGGATAAGCTTATTTATACTAATTATTATAAGTCATTTTATCTTATAATAACTATAAGTTTAGCTGCCACAATATATTTACTAACAGCTCGTTTGTTGGGAGTTTTTAAAATAAAGAATTTTAAAACAAATTAAAAATGGATAAAAATAAATTAGTTTTTTCAGGAGTTCAACCAACTGGTAATTTACATCTTGGTAATTACCTAGGTGCTTTAAAAAATTTTGTAACTTTGCAAGAAAAAATGCAATGTATTTATTGCATTGTCGATCTTCATGCTATTACTGTTTTTCAAGATCCAAAAGAACTAAGAAATAATATTTTAGAAACTACAGCTGGTTTCCTGGCTACTGGACTTAATAATAAAAAAAGTATTATTTTTAATCAATCGTCTGTCAGTGGACATGCTGAGCTTGCTTGGATTTTAAATTGTGTTGCTCGCGTTGGTTGGTTGAATAGAATGACTCAGTTTAAAGACAAAGCTGGCAAGGATAAAGAAAAAGCCAGCGTAGGTCTTTATATTTATCCAAATCTAATGGCAGCTGATATTCTTTTGTACAAAGCCACTCACGTTCCTGTGGGAGCAGATCAGAAACAACATTTGGAGCTTTGCAGGGACATTGCACAAAAATTTAATAATGATTTTAAAAAAAACACATTTCCATTACCTGAGCCATTGATACAAAAAAATATATCAAGAGTTATGAGTCTAAGAGATGGTGAAAAAAAAATGAGCAAGTCAGATGAGTCTGAATATTCTAGAATCAATTTAAAAGACTCAGCAGATGATATTGTAAAAAAAATTAAAAAGGCTAAATCAGATTCTTCTGCAATACCAGATAACTTACAAGAGTTGGAAAAAAAACCTGAAGCTCTCAATTTAATTAATATATACTCAGACTTATCCAACAATTCATTAGAGCAGACATTAAATGAATTAAAAGGGAAGGAATATTCGTATTTAAAAAATAAATTATCAGATGCTTTAGTTGAAGTCATTTGTCCAGTCGGAAAAAAAATAAGAGAGTTACTAAGTGATAAGTCTTATTTAGAAAAAGTTCTCAAAGAAGGCACGGAAAAAGGGAGAAATTTAGCAGAACACAACCTTAAAGAGATACGAAATCTCGTAGGATTTCTTTAAGTAAAAGTGATACATAGTTATGATGATTACAACCGAATTAACACCAAATCCAGACGCATTAAAATTTTTATCTGAAAAAATAATTTCCACAATAGGAACTGAAGAATTTCAAAAAAAAGATTTTAATAAAATTGAAAATGAGTTCGTAAAAAATTTACTTAATCTAAAAGGGGTAGAACTTGTGCTCTTAGCTGATAATTTTTTATCAGTAAAAAAAAATAAAGAAATTTCTTGGGAGGTTTTAAAACCAACAGTTATTTCTCATATAAATGATTACTTTGAGAAAAATGACAAACCAATACTTAACAAAGAAATTGAAAAAATTGAAAAAACTGAAAATAAGTTAGAGATAGGAAAAATTGAAGAAAGAATAATGAAAGTATTAGATACTAAAATAAGACCAGCTGTAGCAAAAGATGGAGGTGACATTAAGTTTAAATCTTTTAAAGACGGAGTGGTTCACGTAGAACTTCAAGGTAGCTGCTCCGGTTGCCCGAGCTCACTTATGACTTTAAAGCAAGGAGTTCAGAATTTACTTTGTCATTATGTTGAAGAAGTAAAGTCAGTGGAAGCTATTTAATATGAAAAAAGTTATTAGTTACAGGCAAAAATTAATTTCACTTGCAAGAATCTATAAAATTGATCAAATTTTTAATTCTAATAATAAACTGACCACTTATGAGATAGAACTTTTTCTTTTAAAAAATAACGTTCCAATACCTTCAAGAAGAGGATATTTTTCACATAAACTTATTAATGAAGTTTTTAATCCTTTTTATGCGTCGCTTAAAGAACAACTACCAAAAACTATTAGTTTTAAAAAATATTTAAAAAATCCTTTTGCTGAGATTAATTTTCAATTTTCATTAAAGAAGTATTTACTTACAAAGATTAATCTAAAAAAACCTTTTAAAATTTTCATTAATATAATTAATAATTATTTTACTTTTATTATTACCAACATAACTAATTTTTTTAGAATTCTTTTTAAAACTACAATTGAAGCTTTGAATAATATTTATAATTTCAAAGTTAAAGAACGTGTATTGAACAAATTCATTCTTCGTGGCGTCTACGCTTCGATTTTAGTAATAGTAGTTTCTGGCGGTTTTTACGTAAAACAAATTATTAATAATTTGGATTCACTTAAATTCTCTTTAGAAATCAAATCGGATAAAAAAGAAAATGTTAATGTCTTAAACAAGAAAAGAGAAGTAGTTAAAAAACAGAATACAATAAAAAAAAATGACAAAAAAAATCTATTAACAAAAACAAAAACTAAAGACTTAGTAAAAAAGAATAAAACAAAACAGAAACCTTACAATCCTGAAACTGATTATACGCTAAACACACAAACTGTATTAAATCTATTTGAAGATTTGGAATATGATTTAGATTATGTGAGAGATAATAAAAAGGTTAAACCTATTTATTTTACAAGACTGCCTAAAGACTTAAGTAAGATTAAAAGTGTTAGGGAAAAAAAAGAAACTTTTTTGCAAATTCTTTTACCCTTAGTTGTCGCCGAAAATGAACAAATTGCACTAGACAGAATATATTTATTTAAAATACTAAAAGACAATGAATCAGCAGAAGGAAAAAAGTGGCTAAGTAAGAAATATAAAGCGTATAAAGTTAACGATAGAAATATTAATGAGTTGATAAAAAAAATGGATATAATTCCAACTTCTATTGCATTGGCTCAAGCAGCAAAAGAAAGTGGCTGGGGAACCTCAAGGTTCGCTCTGGAAGGAAATGCTATATATGGACAATGGACATGGAGCGGGGACGGTATAGAGCCTCTTGAAAAAACAAAAGATCAAAACCATAAAATTCTGAAGTTTCCTTTATTAAGAGCTTCTGTAAAAGCTTATATAAATAATTTAAATACACATCGCGGCTATAAAAGTTTTAGAAAAAAAAGGGATGAACTAAGAAAACAAAACAAAAAATTGGCAGGTCTAGAACTAATTCATGAGCTTAAAAATTACGCACAAACTGGGGTAGAATACACAAAAATATTAGAAAAAATAATTAAACAAAATGATTTAGATGAATTAGAAAATGTAAGAATAGACGATTTTAAAGAGAGCAATCAGTTAAAACTCTAGCTTACTTAATATTCAGCAACAACAAACTGCATACCAAGCCAACGCCAAGATCCATCAGGCTCTCTTAATGAGCAATTAATTCTTCCTCTCTCTGTAGTAAATTTACCTGTCAATTTAATCTTAATTTTGAAATCATCCAAATATTCAATCTTGGATTTTTTCCATGAATTTAGTTCATTTGCATAACAATTTAATAGTTTGATATTTTTTATGTTTTCAAAAAATTCAATAGTAACCACTGGAGGATTGGTTTTACTATTAATATATTTTTCTGAAGGAATGATTGATTTGTACTTTAAAGGAACAGTTTTTAGAATTAATTTAAATCTTTTAATCTCACCATATTTTTCGTTAATAGAAAACCTAGGCAGTTCGTAAAAGTCTTTTGTTTCGTCTGCCACACCCGAGTGTTGACCAAATGCATATTTGAAACCTAAATTTTTAATAATTTTCTTGAAGTTATTGCTGTATTCGCCAAATGGATACGAAAAAAAAGGTGAATTATATCCTAGGTTTTTTTTAAAATCTTCTATTGCGAGATCTATATCATTTTTAATTTCATTGTTTGATTTATCAACTAAGTAATTGTGAGAGTAGCTATGGTTTCCAATATGAACAAATTTTTCTTTTGAAATTTCTTTAATTTGTGCCCAAGTCATGTATCCGTGACTCCCAATTTCACGTGTGTTTACAAATAATATAAAAGGTATTTTATCATTTTTAAGTATCGGCCAAGCTTGATTGTAAAAAGACATGAATGCATCATCTATAGTTAATAGAATTTTTTTCTGATTTTTCTGATTTTTAAGACTATCTTCAAAACTATCAGCATCAAGGAAATCAAAGCCATTTTTTTTTATTAGATCAATTTGTTTTATAAAATCTGGCAGTTTTATGTTTGTAGATGGATATTTATTTTCATTAAATCGATGATACATAAGTACAATGACACCATTATCTTTAATATTATCAGATACAGACGATGATTCAGCAGATATAAATATAAAAAGTAAAAAAATGATTAAAGATTTTTTAGTAATTGATTGCACAGGTAAAAATAATTTTATCGCATTAAAAAATGATAATAAGTTTTTTATCAAAAAATTACAAACTAATCTTATTAAGAATGAAATATTAGTATTAGAGATTGCTAATTTTATAAAGAAATACAACATTGATTTAAATAGTGATTTTTCAATCTTTGTAAACTCAGGCCCAGGCAGTTTTTCTGGAATTAGGATTTCTTTGTCTGTTGCAAAAGGAATCAAATTAGTGAAGAAGACCAACATTTATAGTTATAATAGCTTCTTACTCAATGCAGCTCCATATCTACACGAAAAAAAAAAGATAATTTCAATACAAAAAACAAATCACTTTTACTATTATTCTACAGTAACTTTTAAGTTGTATTATCATTTTACTTATCCATCAAAAATTGATTTGAATAAGCTACAAAAAGAAGATTTTGTATTTGTTGTTCCAGATACGATCAAAAATGATGAAATAATTAAAAATATAAACTTTGAAAAAATAAGAATTGCTGAATTTAACCCCAAAAATATTGATTTATTAATAGAAAATAAACTAGTCGAAAATAAATTGATTAAACCACTGTATTTAAGCTAAGTTATAAATAATTATATGAATAATATTGAAACAAAATGTAAAGTTAAAGGTGTTAGGCTGACCGACCAAAGAAGAGTAATAGCAAAAATTATGTCTAATTCTAACGACCATCCCGATGTAGACGAACTACATAAAAGAATTAATAAAGTAGATAAAAAGATAAGTATTGCTACCGTATACAGAACTGTCAAATTATTTGAAGAGTTTGGGATAGTGGAAAAGCATGACTTCAAAGGGGGCAAAGCAAGATACGAGGAAGCACCTGAAGAACATCATGACCACTTAATAGATATAAATAGTGGTGAAATAATAGAGTTTGTGGATAAAGATATAGAAATTTTACAAAATAAAGTTGCAGAAAAATTAGGTTATAAATTAGTTGATCACAAACTAGAGTTATATGGATCTAAAATAAAAAAATAATTTGTCTAAAAAAATATTTATTAAAACACTTGGATGTCAAATGAATGAATACGATAGTAGTCGTATTCTAGATATACTAAAACCAGCAGGTTACACTTCAACTGAAAACTTATCCGAAGCCGACTGTTATATTCTAAATACATGCCATATAAGAGAAAAAGCTACAGATAAAGTTTATCACGATATAGGTAGACTTAAAAAACAGTTTAGAAACAAAAAGAAGCCAATGTTATTGGTTACGGGTTGCGTGGCACAAGCTGAAAATCAGGAAATGCTTAATCGCGAAAATTATATTGACGGTGTAGTAGGGCCACAATCTTATCATCAAATACCTGACATAATAAAAAAAATAGAAGGCAATAAATCTAAAATTAATAGTACTGATTTTGAAGTTATAGAAAAATTTGATAGTTTAAATTTAATTAAAAACACAAACTCAAAAATTTCCTCGTTTTTAACAATACAGGAAGGATGTGATAAATTTTGTCATTTTTGTGTTGTGCCCTACACAAGAGGTCCTGAACATTCAAGATCATTCAGTGAAATTATAAATGAAGCAAAACAGTTAATAACTAACGGAGTAAGAGAAATTACTTTATTAGGTCAAAATGTAAATGCATATAAGTACAAAGGGCAAAATAAAAACTATCATCTTTCAGATCTAATATTTGAACTCAATAGTTTAAAAGATTTAAAAAGAATAAGATACACAACATCTCACCCCAAAGACGTAACTAAAGATTTAATTGAGGCACATAAAAATTGTAAAAAATTAATGCCGATACTTCACTTGCCAGTACAAAGTGGATCTTCAAATATTTTAAAAGCAATGAACCGCAAACACACTATTCAAGAATACTCCGAAATTATTAATAAACTTAGAGATGCTAAGCCAAACATCAAATTTTCATCCGACTTTATTATTGGGTACCCTGGTGAAACAGAAACTGATTTTGAACAAACCATAGAATTAATTGAGAAAATAAAATTTATAAATTCTTATTCATTTATTTATAGTGTAAGACCAGGAACGCCTGCATCAGAATTAACAAACGTAGAAACAGAAGTAGCTAAAAAAAGATTAATTAAATTGCAGAAAGTTTTAGAAAAAATTAATAGCAAAAGTAAAAATAATTTCCTCAACAGTTCAACTGAAGTTTTATTTGAGAATAAAATGAAAAATCAGGATAAATATTTTGGAAGAGACAAATTCTTAAATTCTGTTGTTGTCGAAAGCAAAAAAGATTTAACTGGTCAATTACTAGATGTAAGAATTAACAATTTTAATCATAATTGTTTATTTGGAAAGGTTATAAACACTGAAAATAAAAATTGTGCAGCCTAACTAATGTCTGAAATAAGTAAGTTAGAACAAAAATTTATAATAAAAAAAATTGACAAGGAGACTGTTAATATCCAAATCTTAGATAATAACATTCTACTATCGATAATAGGTGAGTTTAACGTTAATTTAATCCAACTAGAGAAATTAACAGAAACAACTTTATTTTTTAGAGGTAATTCTATTACAGCTAAAGGTGGTTCAGATAATTTGTTAAAGATATCAGAATCAATCAAGTTTTTAATTAACAAATTTCTTTTGACAAATAACATAGAAAAAAGTGATATACTTCTATCTGTGAATAAAAGTATAAGCTCTGAAAAAACAAATGTGCAATCTTTTGCACAACTTATAAAAACACCAAGAAAATCAGTAATAGCTAGATCTCAGAAGCAATCTGATTATATTAAAGCATTAAGAGAAAATGATATTGTGATGGCATTAGGGCCCGCAGGAACAGGCAAAAGTTTCCTTGCTGTTTCAGTTGCAATTACAATGCTCATGGAAAAAAAAGTTGAGAGAGTCATATTGTCTAGACCAGCTGTAGAGGCAGGTGAAAAGTTAGGTTTTCTTCCAGGTGATATGAAAGAAAAAGTAGATCCATACTTAAGACCACTCTATGACGCGCTTTATGAATTGTTTGGTTTTGAAAAAATTGATAAAAAAATTGAAACGGGAGAAATTGAAATTGCGCCTCTGGCTTTTATGAGAGGCAGGACTTTAAAAAATTGTTACGCTATCCTAGACGAAGCTCAAAATGCTACAGAAACACAAATAAAGATGTTTTTGACTAGAATAGGTGAAAATTCTAAACTAATAGTTAATGGCGACCCCACACAAGTTGATTTAATCAATAAATCACACTCTGGATTAATAAAATCAAAAAATATTTTAAAAAATATAGAAGAAGTAAAAATAATAGAATTTGATCATACAGATGTAGTTAGACACCCTTTAGTTTCAAAAATTATCAAAGCGTATCAAAAAAAAACAGATGATCAAAGTTGATATATTAGTCAATAATAAAGCTTGGCAGAAACATATTAGTAACCCAAATTTTTATTTAAAAAAAAGATTAAAAAAAGCGGAGGATAAAATTGGTATATTTCGAAAAAATAAATTAAATTTTACGCTCTTACTCTCCGGAGATAATGAAATTCAAAAATTAAATAAAAAATTTAGAAAAAAAAATAAAATTACAGATATTTTATCATTTCCTTTTCATGAAAAAAAAATATTAAATAAATTGATTAATAATAAAAATAATAACGTTTATCTTGGTGACATAATAATTAATTTAAATAAAATTATTGAACAGAGTCAAAAAAATAATTTCACTACCATTTTTGATAAAATATGGGTACATGGACTGACTCATTTGTTAGGTTATCGCCATAAATCCAATCAAGATTATTTTACTATGCAAAAATTAGAAGATAAAATAATTAAGTCAATTCAATAAAATGATTTTTAGCTTTTTAACCAGCAGATTTTTTTTAGTGTTTCTGTTCCCTTTTATATTGGGAATATCAACTGTTTTTAGTTTTCAACCATATAATTTCAGTTATATTAATTTTTTTATAATTCCGGCATTATTTTTAGTTACAACTTATGTGCAAAAAAAATCAAAAAATATTTATAGAAAAAAACCTTACTTACTAAATATATTCTTAATTGGTTATGTTTTTGGGTTTGGATTCTTTTTAACAGGAACATCTTGGATTTCAAACTCGCTTACATTTGATGATAATTTTAAATTTTTAATACCAATCTCAATAATTGTTCTTCCGCTTTTACTTGGAATTTTTTTTGGTTTAGGAAATTTAATTGTTGGCCCATTTTTAAAAAATAATTTTATTTCTATTTTATTATTTTCAAGTTCTTTAGCAGTAATGGATTTTGTACGTGCTAAAATTTTTACAGGATTTCCATGGAACTTATGGGCTTATACGTGGTCATGGACACCAGATATGCTCCAACTTCTCCCCATTATAGGTTTTTTTACTTTTAATTTTTTTTGTATAATTATTTTTTGTTCACCACTTTTATTATTTTTTAAAAATAAATTTAGTTTGACCGCATTTATTTTTCTTGGAATTATTATTTTTGCTAATTATATTTACGGTGCTTCAGTTATTAAAAAAAATAATAACTATTTAGATCAATCAAAGTTAACACTAGAAAATTCTATTTTTACTAAAATAGTATCTCCTAATTTTGATATAAAATTCAATTTGTCTAACAGAGACGTAAATGAAAATATCTTAAAATTGATCAAATACAGCGCTCCTGATAAAAATAAAAAAACTCTTTTTGTTTGGCCAGAGGGTGTTTTTACTGGCTTTAATATTGAACAAATTAAACAATATAAATTCTTATTTGAAAAAGCATTTTCGGATAATCATTTAATATTATTTGGGGTTAATTCACTTGTTGAAGGCAAAGATAAAAATCAAACGTTTAATAGTTTAGTTATAATTAATAACAAATTTGAAATTTTATTTAAATACGATAAACTTAAGCTAGTTCCTTTTGGTGAATTCTTACCCTTTGAAAATATTCTAAGCAATAATCTGGGATTAAAAAAAATAACCGAGGGTTATGGATCCTTTTCAAAAGGTATGAAAGGAAAAGTTTTTTTATTAGATAATTTAAAGCTTTTTCCTCTAATTTGTTATGAAATAATTTTTCCAGCATTGACGCAAACGCAAGATCAAAAAAATGTCATTGTAAATATTTCAGAAGATGCATGGTTTGGAGAAACCTTGGGACCAGATCAGCATTTTGCTAAAGCAATTTTTAGATCAATAGAAAATAATGTTTTTTTAATAAGATCAGCAAATAAAGGATTTAGTGCTTTTATTGACAATAAAGGAATTGTCAAAAAAATGTTAAGACCAAGCGAAACAGGAGTTATTGAGCTAAATGTTCCATTTATAAACAATGCACAGATAAAATATAAAATTGATTTGATCTTTTTTGTACTTTTATTTACATGTTTTTTAACATTCTTAATTTTTAATAAAAATGAAAACAGATAATTACCTATTTACAAGTGAGTCAGTTTCAGAAGGACATCCAGATAAGGTCTGTGATAGAATTTCTGATATGGTTGTTGACTCATATCTGTCAAAAGATCCATATTCTAGAGTAGCTTGTGAAACTTTAACAACAACTAACAAAGTGATTTTAGCTGGAGAAATTAGAGCCCCAGAAATCAAAAGCGATGAATTGATTCAAAAAGTGAGAGACTGTATCAAAGACATAGGATATGATCAGGAAGGCTTTAGCTGGAAAGAACAAACAAAAATAGAATCACATTTACATTCACAATCATCTGACATTGCAATGGGAGTTGATTCTAAAGATAATAAAGATGAGGGTGCTGGAGACCAAGGTATTATGTTTGGTTACGCATGTAATGAAACAGAAAATTTAATGCCAGCTCCAATACATTTTTCCCACAAAATATTAAGATTAATGGCTGAGGATAGAAAAAATGGTTCATTAAAAGGAATTGAACCTGACTCAAAAAGCCAAGTTACAATGCACTATGAAAATGGAGAACCCACAAAAGTAACATCTATTGTTATATCAACACAACACTCTAAAGATTTAAACCAGGAGAAGGTAAAAGAACTTGTTTATCCTTACATTAAAAAATCTATACCAGAAAATCTTCTAAAAGAATTAAACGCTAAAGAAGTTTATATTAATCCTACAGGTAATTTTGTAATTGGTGGGCCGGACGGAGACACAGGTTTAACTGGTAGAAAAATTATTGTAGATACATATGGAGGAGCAGCACCACATGGTGGTGGAGCTTTTTCTGGGAAAGATCCAACAAAAGTAGATAGATCGGCTGCTTACGTATCAAGATATTTAGCAAAAAACATTATTGCTGCTGGAGTTTCAGATAAATGTTTAATTCAATTAGCATACGCTATCGGAGTATCAAAACCACTTTCGGTTTATGTTAAACTAGCAGAGAAGGATCAAGAAAAAACAGTTGATGTAATAAATAAAATTAAAAAAAATTTTGATTTATCTCCAAGAGGAATTAGAGAATTATTAGGTCTAAACAAACCTATTTATGAAGTAACATCTGCATACGGTCATTTCGGAAGAGAACCTACAAATAAAGGTGAGTTTTCTTGGGAAAAAACAGATAATATTCAAATCTTTAAAATGTAACCTTGAAAAAGCCTTAATTTTTCATTACATATAAATAAAATTTAAATGTTTACTGAATGGGCTTTAGCCCATTTTTTTTTGGAACAAACTAAAAAAGGAAAAAATGTTAAACAGAGGTTTAGATAAAGTAGAGCTGTTAAGAATAGTAGAAGCTGTTGCAAATGAAAAATCAATAGATAAAGAAATAGTTTTAGAATCCATGGAAAGCGCCATACAAAAAGCGGCTCTGACAAAGTTTGGAACAGAAAATAATATACGTGTCCTTATCGATCGTTTAACTGGAGAAATTAAAATCCAAAAAGTTCTTAACGTGGTTGAAGCGGTAGAAGATACTAGCAAAGAAATTCTTTTAAATGACGCAATACAAATAGATGAAAAAAATAAAGAACTAAAAATTGGAGATCAAATTTTTGAAGATTTACCTCAAATAGATTTTGGTAGGATAGCAGCCCAAAGCGCAAAACAAGTTATTAGCTTAAGAGTTAAAGAAGCCGAAAAAAGTAGACAGTATGAAGATTTTATTGAAAAACAAGGTCAAATTTTAAGTGGAATTATTAAAAGATTGGAATATGGAAATGTTATAGTTGATCTAGGTAAAGCCGAGGGCGTGATAAAAAAAGATGAACTTATTCCAAGAGAAATATTAAAAACCGGTGACCGAGTAAAAGCATATTGTTATGAAGTTAAAAAAGAATTAAAAGGTCATCAAATATTTTTATCTAGAGCACATCCACAATTTCTAGCTAAATTATTTTTTCAAGAAGTACCAGAAATTTACGAAGGTGTTATAGAAATAAAAGCTGTTGCAAGAGACCCTGGAAGTAGAGCTAAAATTTGTGTTTTCTCCAGCGAAAGTTCAATCGATCCAGTTGGTGCATGTGTAGGAATGAGAGGGAGTCGAGTTCAGACTATAGTTAACGAACTACATGGAGAAAAAATCGATATTATAAAATGGACTGAAGATTTGCCAACATTAATAGCAGAGTCACTGTCCCCAGCTGAGATCCAAAAAGTTTTAATTGATAAAGATAATAAAAGAATTGATGTTATCTTGACTGAAGAAAATTTAAGTAAAGCGATTGGAAGAAGAGGACAAAATGTAAGACTTGCGTCTAAACTTACAAATTATGAAATTGATATTTTAACAGACCAAGAAGACTCTGAAAGAAGACAGACTGAATTCAAAGAAAAAACAGAGAATCTAGTTAAAAGCTTAGAAGTTGATGAAACCCTGGGTCAATTATTAGTTTCAGAAGGAATGCAAAGTATCGAAGAAATATCACAATCCACACCAGATGACATAACTAAAATTGAAGGTATAGATGAGTCAACTGCAAGTGAATTAATAAACAGATCGAAAGAAAATTTAATTAAAGAAAAAGAAGAAATTTCTAAAAGATTAAAAGAGCTAGGAATGGAAGACTCATTAGTAGATTTAAAAGGTATAACCCAAGGTATGTTGGTTTTACTTGGGCAAAGAAATATCAAAACCCTCAATAATTTTGCCGATCTTTCGTCAGATGAACTAATTGGCGGGTTTGATGAAATAAAAGGAAAAAAAATAAGAATCGAAGGTTATTTAGAAGAATTCTCTCTTTCAAGAGAAGAGGCAGACCAATTAATCATGGCCGCTAGAGAGATAGCATTTAAATAAAATATACATGGAAGAAGAAAAAAATAAAAAAAAAACATTAACAACTTCATCAAACGTATCTAAAAAGATTGATCTTTCTTCTCTTTCTAGCGATGGAAAAAAAACCTTTGCTATAGAAAAAAAGCCTCCGTTTAGATCTACAAGAGACAATAAATCCAGCTCTAATTCTAGTACGTTTAAAAAACCAACAACTATAAAAAAAAATGTAGTAAGAAAATTTGTTGAACAACAAGCAACTAAAAATTTTGTTAAAAAAGATGAAAAAGGACCTTCAAAAACAAAATTAAAGCTCGACCCTCTTTCTGCCAAAAGAGATTTTAAACTTACTATTTCAAGAGCTATGAATGTCGAAGAAATAGAAATCAAACAAAGGAGTTTAGCTTCGGTAAAAAGATCAAGATTAAAAGATAAAAAATCAGAAAATTCTGAAGATAAAAAAAATATTAAAAAAGTAATTAAAGATGTGAACATTCCTGAACAAATTACTATTCAAGAACTTTCTAATCGTATGGCAGAAAGATCTGCAGATGTTATAAAGTTTTTATTTAATATGAAAGTTGTAGCCACAATTAATCATGTTATAGATAAAGACACTGCCGAGTATATTGTCAAAGAATTTGGTCATACTCCTATTGTCGAGAACTCTCCTAATTTAGTATTAAAGAAAAAGAAAAATCAATTAGAGGGAAAAATTGAAAATAGAGCTCCAGTAGTTACAATTATGGGTCATGTAGACCATGGGAAAACTTCCCTATTAGATGCCCTAAGAGATGCAAATGTTGTATCTAGTGAACACGGTGGAATAACTCAACATATTGGAGCCTATCAAGTTAAAACTGGAAAAAATCAAATTATAACTTTTATTGATACTCCAGGTCACGCAGCATTTACAGAAATGAGAGCTAGAGGTTCAAAAATTACTGACATTGTTGTGTTAGTTGTTGCAGCTAACGATGGAATTATGCCTCAGACTGTAGAAGCTATACAACACTCAAAAGCGGCAAAAGTTCCGATTATAGTCGCAATAAATAAATGTGATCTGCCAGACAAAAATATTACTAAAATAAAAAATGATTTGATGAAATACGAACTTATTGCTGAAGATTTTAGCGGAGATACTTTATTTGTTGAAGTATCAGCTACACAAAAAATTAATTTAGATAAGTTAAAAGAAAATATTTTATTACAATCTGAAATATTAGACCTTTCTGCATCCTTTAGCGAACCAGCAACAGGTGTTGTTATAGAATCTAAAATAGACAAAGGTAAGGGGCCTGTTTCAACTGTTCTTATAACCAATGGGTTGTTAAAAAAAGCCGATCATTTTGTTTGTGGTAATACTTATGGTAAAATTAGAGCAATGATTGATTATGAAGGTAAAATAGTCGATGAGGCTTTCCCTTCAATGCCTGTAGAAATATTAGGCATGAACGAATCAGTTTTTGCTGGAGCAGAGTTTGCAGTTACTGAGAACGAAGAAAAAGCAAAAGAGATTGCTGAATTTAATAAAAGTGGCTCTAATGATGTTAAGACAGTTGTTAAAGACAAAACATCAATATTTGAAAACCTTAACAACAAAGAAGAATTAAATATTATTATTAAATCAGATGTTCAAGGGTCAAGCGAAGCTCTTAAAAGTGCGATTATTAAAATTGAACACCCGGAAGTAAAAGCAAATATTATTTTGTCTGACATAGGTATGATCAATGAGTCAGATGTATCATTAGCAAAAGCATCAAATGCTCTCTTAATTGGTTTTAATGTTAAGCCAAATAATCAAGCTAAAAAATTAGCCGAACAACAACACGTAGAGATCAAATATTTTAATATTATTTACGAAGTATTAGAACTTATTGAAAAAGGACTTTCTGGGTTACTAGAACCAGAAGTAAAGGAGACTGTTATTGGTACAGCAGAAATTTTAAAAGTATTTAAAGTTTCTGACGCAGGGAAGATTGCAGGCTCAAAAGTAACTGATGGTGAAATAACAAGTAAAGCAAAAGCTAGATTAATTCGTGACGGTGCAGTTATTTACACTGGAGAAATTCTAAGTATTTTTAGAGAGAAAAATCAAGTTAAAGAAGTTAAGAATGGAGTAGAGTGTGGAATTAGTTTAAAGGATTATATTGATTTCAAGGAAAAAGATATAATCGAAGCTTACTTGTCAGAAAATATAGATAGACAAATATAAAAATGGGAAAAGGCAAAAAATCGCCAATATATTCTCAAAGACAACTTCGTGTTGGAGAACTAATAAAGCAAAATATTGGAGAAATCTTTATAAGAAATGAGGCTAAGATTTTAGCCCTAAATACTAGCCTAGTGACTGTAACAGAGGTAAAAATGACGCCTGATCTTAAATCTGCTCGAGTGTATGTAGTACCTCTTGGAGGTAAAGAGGCTAAAAAAATAGTTAGTATCTTGACGGAGTTCTCACATCTTGTTAGAAGGGCACTGTCAAAAAAACTTGATATGAAGTTTCTTCCTAGACTTGCATTTGTAGAAGATAATTCTTTTGAATATGCTGAAAAGATAGAA
>Ga0115003_10000647_pt1 | contig 30707 bp, 32 predicted proteins | sample ArcticOcean_MG_C_7_FD_88736 | JGI IMG/M metagenome (GOLD analysis project Ga0115003, IMG submission 88736) | Marine microbial communities from western Arctic Ocean - ArcticOcean_MG_CB11_88 | ecosystem: Environmental > Aquatic > Marine > Oceanic | place: Arctic Ocean: Canada Basin | collected...
AGGGTTGGAACCCGAATCAATGAATGTAGGATCGTTACGCCAAAGAACGTAATTGGAGGTGATGATGTCGAGGACGCGATTCATATCATCCTCGCTCATCATTATGTTAAGCGAAGAATGGCCACCAATTCCCTCATCACCATCGATGGTTTCTTGGATTTTGGATAAGCAAGAGAACGAACTGAGATTGGAACGGAAGACCGCTTTATCAGCTCCAGATCCTATCTTGACCATGGCATCCGCGAGTTTATCTTCGGCATCGGTGATGCGTTTGGCCTGGTCGCTCCGATAATTTACACCAGCGAACCTATTGGCGAAGAGGTTAGACCCCAGGATTTTGGTTCTATTGACATTTTCCAATGCTTTCTTGGCACGTGAGATCTCCAAATCCCTCTTTTCGACAGCCTTGGAATACTCCTGCTCTATGTATCCATCGACGGTCATCAGACCCTTGTTGGCGTGGTATTCACCCGCATCCTGAAGGATGGTGTCGGCGACGGCTCGACAGATATCACTACTGGCGTCGTCGATCTCGCGATCGCGAATATCCATAAAACTGACGTAATCGTCGACATCAGAGTTATTTGATTGCTTGAAATCATAGTGTGCTTGGGCATACTTCTTGCCATTATCGAAAATGATGTAGAGGGGACCACCGACAAGATAACTCTGGGCGGTAGCGGGGTGTGATGTGCACCAACGGGTTCCGGAGGCGTAGGCGGTGGCTGCACGGGGTTGGAGTATTCTGATGATCATGATACCGTCCTGGTCGTAGGCGACATCGGCCTCATCAGGAGTGAAACCCCGTTCCTGCGGATCCCAGCGTTCGTTGCGAGCCGTGGCGATCTTGCCGGGAGTGAGGGCGTCCTGCACGTCTTCTATCTGGTAGCAACTCCAGTTGAGTGGGTTCTTGACTGAAGCACCCTTAGAGATTTCCTCTGGAAACATGAGTCGGAACTGGTTCTGAACTTTGGAGTCCTTGCGAGCCTTCATGAACCACTCCAATGTCTCGATGGCTCTTGATAGATCTTCGGGCCAAATGAGGTCGGAGGTGATCTCGGAATCGTAATCGCCAAAGGATTCCAATGGAACGAACTGGTTGCAGAGCCATTCAATCTGACCCTCCTGTATTGATTCCAGGCCGCGGGCGCGTCTGTCCTTCATTGACAGGGTGATCGATGTGGTGATGGCCAGGAGAGCGTCGACCGACGATAGAAGGTCATCGTATAGATCAGCATCGCTAATCGAGACATCGCCAGAGACAAGATTGTCGAACTCCTCTATCTCCTCAGGATCGTTCCCTGCCAGAACCATACGATACTTGGATAACACGGCGCTGCGTGTCTGCTCGGGAGCCTCAAAAACACGCATGGTGGGTATTGGCCTTGGCGACTACCTAAATGCTCACTCAAAACCGCCGATGATACCGTCACGAATAGAATGACCGAATCTATTTCTTAGATCTAACGAGACGGGCAAGGGATCGAATGTCTCAGGACCCAATAATCGAGGATCGGCCACTACCATGTCTGTCCACTGGGGAGCGATCCCAAATGTGGATAATTTTTGTTCGAGCTCGGAAAGGCCACCAGTAGCGTTAGCAGAGATTTGCGTGCCCGCGATTTGATACGATTCGGATGCCAATGTGGCAGTAATCGGAACTTTCCGCGCTGAACGAGGATCCTCTACTGATTTAGCAGCCAGCCAATCTGGATCATGGCGGACAAATATCAAACGATTCAATCGTTCTTGGGTGATTAACCCACGAGGGTGGGATTGACTTGGAGCCCATTCAATGGTGGCATTAGAGGTGTGAACCCTAAGGACGTGACCTGTTGTCATACCACCAGAACGACGTCCTGGTCGTGAAACGTTGACAACATCACCTGGTCTCCAACGATGTTCTATCGTCGAATCTCCGAGTTGCTTATGTTCTAACGGTTCTGAAATTGATTTGGGAATAGGATCGGTAATTGACTTAATCTCGTCAGCTACTTGGCGGAAGACTTCGATTTGACGTGAGAATGGAACTCCTTCTAAAATGCGATCGGTAGCAATCAGAGTTCCGGCAGCATTGCTGACAACTATCTCAAGTCCAAAACGAGATGCTGCACCTGGGTCGTTGGCACCTGCCGTTTGTTGCCCTAATCCTGATTGGAAACCAGTGAATGATTCTGGGGATGTGTAGGCTGCGATCGACCACCGACCCGCGGTGATTAACTCAGACTCTTGCCAACCATCTGCAGGAAGTCGGCCGCAGCGTAGCTCAACACCAAATTGAACTACTGATTTTCGGATCTGGCGATAAACCGGATCTATGGAGTCGCATCGGAGATTATCTACGGCGGTGCCACGACTGTGACGGAAAGCGTCATCGTAAAGGACAGCACGTCGTCCACCTTGTCGAGCGGCGGCTTGCCCACCAAAAGAACCAGCATCGATTAACGACTCATCGCCATCACCCGCAATAGGGACTCCAAAGGTATATGCCCAATCCGCAGGCGCTTCCCGAACCATTGTTCCAGAGGGCGGTCCTGAGGTGGGCAGTGGATGGGAAACTGGTAGGATTTCTGGAGAAGGATCGTTGCCACGTCCAGCAAAAATCAGATCTTTGAGCTGCTCTACGGATCGTGTGCCGTCTTGCCAAAGAACGGTGACGCCATGGAAGTGAGCCTCCAGAACACGACCCACTCCAGCAAGTGGCGTTCGAACCGCCACGCTGGTAACACGGTCGCCGGGACGATAACTACGGTTCACGCGACCACCGCCTGGACTTTAGAGAGATTTACTATCATGACATACTCATCCACATTGGCAGTCCAAGTGACGCGCATACTAATCATATCCTGCTGATCAAGGGGTCTATTGGTAGTATCGCCAAGTTCATTCATCGCGTCAACGTAGTGATCCAAGTATGCGTCATCATTTCCAGCTCCAAGATAAAGATCATCCTCAAAAGTCAAACCATCAAAAGAAAAACCTAATGTCACTCTGAGGTTATTTCTGGAGTGGGATTGTTCATAAACACCAGGACTTACCTCCATCTCTGAATCGACCAGAATCTCCCTCATGATTTTGAAAGCATTGTCGACGTCTGCCAAATATGATTGCGCTCCATCTGCACCAAAGCCCGAACCCGAATCAACCCAAGACGACACCGTAATTATGTATGTGCCAACAAGCGTGGAGCCAAAATCCCGGTTAATGATGAATGGTTTCAACGAGAAACCCCCGTATATCGATCATAGATGTGATCCGCTACGAGGTTGCTGCCAATGTTGAATGCAACTAGGCCAGCGACGATATATGGGATGTGTTTGCTGGCACTGTTGTCCTTGCCAATTGCACGACTGGCGTGGTATATGGATGCAACTGTTCCGCACCCCAACAACAGGACTCCGATCAGCAAAGCTTTGTCCATGTTGGATACTGGTCGGAACGACTACCTAAAGGCCACGAAAATTGATTAAGGTTCTGCGTAGTAGTCTTAGCATAACATTCCAGTTAGGATTCCAGTCATCAGATCTAACAATTAGTCCGGCATAGACAAGATCCGGACGATTCTTTGAAAACCACCTAACAACTCCAGTCTCGCTTAACTCAGAATATACTTCAAAACCGCCTCCGCCTTGCGGTTTCTCTTTACAGACCTCACAGGGTTCCCCTGGGTTGGGTTTGGTAGTCATATGCGGACCGTCAGCCAAATATCGAAGGTCGTCACGTGATTCACAGGGATCATTGAGCAGATCTAAGAATGTTTCATGTGACCTTGAACCATCGGGTTGTTGAGAAAACACATCTTTAGCCAGGCGCTCGGCAGTGATTTTTCGCATATAGCCGCCAATGTCGAAGTATTGGGCGCAATCCTGACCGTGTTCATCTGGAACTAACATGAATGGTAGATCCATGGCAGCGGGGCCGTCATCGATCCTAACCATGAGAGGAGGTAGTCGTTTCGACTATTCAAACTAAACGACCGCTGGGTGCTGTCTGTTGAATGGTATAATCAGGACCTCGATAAACGTCGCGAGGACTATACGAGGGGCTCCATGGGGATGGGAAACGATATTCGGGTAGGAAATCGTTGTAGGAATCATAGTATGTTTCAGTAGGGTGAACATATCCAGAGTGAGTCTGGTAGTAATCACGATTCATTGGCCAACCTTGTAGATCGGCCACAGGGATCCCGCCTACTGCCGGATCGGAAGTGCCTTCTGCTCCATAAACGTCTTCAGCGCCTTCGACTGAAATAGGGTTGACACGGGGAACTGAATACTCAGATTCGTATGTCTGGACTTCGCCACCACAGCCGCAACCTTCGGCGTCTTTGCCCTCAGTGCAACCGCATCCACCCTCTTCCGAGGATTTGGCTACCTTTTTGATAGCTACTCCTGCGATCGCTCCAGCGATGAATAGAACTCCAATGGTCTTAGTATCAATCATACTCAAACGCCTCCATAGACGCCTTGGTATGAGTCAAGCATACCGCTGGTCTTCATGGCTTCAACATATTTGTTGCCCATCAGACTGGTAGCAGTCCAACCATTGGGGTTGCGACTGCCTTGCATGGAGTAATTTTCCATTAGCACATCGTTGGCCAATGGGACTTCAAGGTAGGCGTTGTCGATAATGGCCGCATTCGTAGGACTAAATGTCCCTGGTGTGCCATCGGTAGAAATTGTCATTTCAGAAGCCATTGCGGTGGATGATTGAAACATACCCAGAATCTTGGGTAATGCGAAGTAGCCCACGAGAGCTATGGCGCCGAAACCGATCAGAGACTTGGTGTCCAAATTAACGACCCCCTCAATCGAGGAGTCCGCCAAGAAAGCCGCCCTTCTTGTTCGCGCGGGATGTTTCCCACTTCTCTTCTTCGTTGACACCCTTTCGACCTGCGTCTACGAAACCTGCTGGTCCGATTCCGCGCTCGAGATGCCATCCTTTGGAGTCGTTCTTGTATTGTCCACTCTTTGATTGGATACGAGTGACATCACCCTTGTATTTTAGCTTGCCAGCCTTTTGGCGGTAGCCCACATAATGCTTGCGAGCCTTTTTGATCCCGTGCTTTGAAACGAGTTGTTGCCAGAATGTTCGGTTGTTTCCGTCTTTGTTCTTTCCGTAATTTTGAGGCATGATAGTTCACCTTGGTGTAATCAGTATTGGTGTTGCACTACTACCTAAAGGCTCGCACGATTAAGAATCAACTTGCAAACCGAACAAGACTCCGGTAATTCCTTGCCACTGGCTAAACGATCGGCTTCAATAAACTGCTTGGCGATGCTATCTGCCTGGCCATCTCGTTGGGTAACCAGACTAATCTCCGTTGGGCTGACGACCGTGGCGGTTCCAGATTTGATGAAGCGAACTGTTGGATACTTAGTAACGACATCCCAATAAACCACTATTCCGACGTCACCCTTGCTGGCATGACCCCACTCTTCACCAGGGAACATAAGACCATCTTCCACGATCTCTTGGGTGGCTGTGACAAGTTGGCCGGCGTAAAGAGGATCTGTCCAGCTCATTCGGCATCGCCTTGGCCATCAGACTCTTCTTCTTCGTCTTCAGCCAAAACCGATCCGCAGACTTCGGTAAATGCGGTGGCGTGATCTACGTCGTCAGAATCCTGCGTGATTAGTCCAACTGCATAGGATCCTAAAAATCCGACAGCGGCGGGGATTGCCGCCATAACCGGTGTGAATCCAAATTGTCGAGATGCCGCGGCAGTGCCAAGACCTGTGACGATAGCAGAGACGATACCAATTTTGAGGTAGCGGGCTCGATGCTCAACATGTATTTTTGATAGATAGGGTGCAACACCAGCTTCGCACTCAGTTCGTAGAACTTCCGCGGAACGTGTTGTTGTCATAATTACCACCTTATCGTTTCCACTACTTGAAGTCGGCCTCGTGCATCATCGAGTGCGGATAATCTCCACCAGGTGGTTCCATATCAGGGATGTCATAAAATATGTCATTGATCCGTTCCGACATAGAAACATCCTGACCGATGCGATCGGAGAGATTCTGACGTTGTCGTTGGACAGTTAAGTTACGGATTACCAATAGTAGTGCGGGAATGGCTCCGATGATTAGCCAGAATGTTCGACTTGAGCCAGTCTTTCTATGATATGCCCAAGTAATGACACCTATTGATGTAATAACAGCCCCGATTTGAACAACCGGGTTATAGGATGCGAAATAGATTCTATCAATTGGTTCAATAGATCTGTCGATGACTGCATTCAGATCGCGAAGTTGCAGTCTTGACTCTGGTCGAACCAACCTGAAACCCACCTGGGTCTCAAGCAGAGAGGATTGATTCAGCAGCCATGTTGACGCCGTTTGATCCTGAGCTCATGTGGCCAGTAGGGAGGCAACATGCGCCGAGAAGACAAGCACCGCTAACAAGAGTCACGAGACCGACCATTTGTTGAACGCCGATTTCTTTGCCCATGATGGTAAAGGAAAGTGCGCTAAGGTCAAGGAAGCCGAGAACGGCTTGGTTTGCAGTCAAGAACAAATGAGCACCAGCGATGACAGCAACGCCACCAACAATCATTTGTCCATTTCGAGTTTCGGTCCAGTCACAAAGGTTAGCGATCATGTTAATTCATCTCCCGTTTGGGTGTTATTCTACAGTAATCAAAACGACTACCTAAAGGCTTCTCCTCTTTCCGAGGGTGTAAATACTGGCCAATGTGCCGACGACTACAAGGGTCATTCCAACATCAGATGCTACAAAATCACGCAAACTGGAGACTAAACGACGTCCTGATGCGAATCGATCCTCAGCAGCAAGAGTTGCTCCTGGTTGATATTGACTCGCGCCACCAGAAACAGATCCGTCTTGGAATGCGATTTCTGTTCCTTGTTGTTGAAATGTAGCGTTTGATGGAGTAGCGATCTGAACAGACTCTGCAGCCTTTTCAAAAGGAGTTCCTCGAATGTCCATGCCCAATTCTTCGGGACTGTATCTGGTAAATATGGTGGTGCCTTCGCCTTTCATTCCAGACACATCCATAGCAGATCCGTCTGTCATTATCTCCATTGGAGCCAAAGTAGGCATGTGGGAAGAACTGTGAAATTGATATTTTGAAGAACCATTTCGATCGTGTTCGACATAACGGTCAGACATACGTTCAGCCATAATGATTGATTAACGACACGACTACCTAAGCGTGTGCGCTATTATCGGTTCGTTAGGGACCGAATAACCTGGGCGATGGTGATCATCAGTAATTGACCTTGGCTTCCTTGAGGTAGAGTGTGGCCATGAGGCCACCTGCGATGACACCAGCAGGACCGAGAATCTTGCCAACGGTATCGCTCTCTCCACGAATCATGTAGGGGATCGAATGAACAGTCTCGGCCAGGCCGACGACCATCATACCAAGAGCAAGAGTGTATCCAACCAAATGAATAGGCTTGGTCTCAGTAGCGTAGTATTGCTTAGGGAGTGCTAATGGATCCATGATAGACACCTCAGTGCATGAGGTTAGCGTCAGCGCCGAATGCACGGCCAATGCCAACACCAAATCCTCGGTTAATTGAGTTGGTTAATCCACCCAAGTCAGCTCCACGAACTGGAGGTGCAACATACTGTGCTTCCATTCGAACCGGACGGGATGGGCCAAGAAGTTTAGCAGCCTCTGCGGAGATGTTACGCGTTGGGCCAGTTGGCGCAGGTGTGATCGGGATATTCATGATCGGGACGCGCTTGGTTTCTGCACGTAGAGCCTTGATGTTGACCGTTGGTGGCGCCGAGAATAGACGTGGGTTAGTAGGACGGATGCGGTTGCGGTCAACCTCAAATTGAGGTGATCCACCGAACACTTCATCGACACCGTGATTGATGATAGAAGACATCATAGTCTCTGGACGCACACGATTTAGATGGCTAATGTCTACTTCACGACCAGAGCCGTAAATCTCAAGGTTATGGCTTGGACGCAGGTATTGATTTTCTGGAGTTAGGCCGTCCCAGGTGAGATCGTATGAAGACAATTGGTAGTCTCCGGTAGTGACATCGGTTGGTAGGTTGATACTTGGCATGTTGATCTGCGTAGGTGCAGGACGTGGTGAGTTAGGAACAATACCTTGGCCAAATCCGCCACCCAAAACCACTTCTCCAATTGGGAGTGCTTTTGTCTGAGGAACCCTCATCTGAGGTAGGTTGATGATAGGAGCCGTAGGTCGAGGACCAGCAGGAGCCATAGATTGACCCATTGCATTACGAGTCATGAGGTTATTATTTTGGGGTGTCAACTGAGCTTCAGCAAACTTAGGCATTGCTGGAGCCGGCGGTAGATTGCGTGCAGAAGAACGTCGATCAATTAGTCGCATGATGTAGATTGGGAGATACAACTACCTAAACGCTCTCTCACTTGGAAGAGGGTTTGGTGAGCACATAAATACCGCTGGCCAATAGAACGATTGCAGAAACTCCCAATGCTGGACTAAGGTTTCTGTGTTGCGGCTCTTCCACCTCTGGAGCCTCGTATGCAATTCCCGAACCGAAATCGTTTTTCGGATCTGAATTAGGATCGTATTCCATAATGGGTCGTAATGGGCGGAATATGGTTCGATCGTCCTCGTATTTTGATTCAGGTGGGCGGGACGGGTTCCCAAACCCACTCTCGGATAGTGCAGACATAGTATTGCCCTCCGATCCGAAACCAGATTGGGAGAGTGCTCCGAGAGAACCAGGATCCATGGATACTTGGGGTCTCCGTAATGAGGATTCTTCGGCGGCTCTTGGCTCTGGCTTGGCGGGTGCTGAACGGGGTCTAACCTCGATATTTATTCCACCGTGTTCTGCTCGGCGATCTCCACGGATCTTACCGATGACGATATAGCCTTGTTCGCGGAAGAAATCTGGACTAAATGCTACACACTCTCCAGACTTGGCAGAAGCAATTCCGGCGGTGATTCTTTTGATGAGGGCACGATCGTTACCGAATCCCATCTGCTCTTCCAAAGCTTTGAGGTCACGGAATTGAATGACGTTATGGATCAGGTAGACACTGGCTTGGGAGAGTGCTTCTTTATTGACCGCAGCAGGGCGCTGGCTAATCATAGAAACACCAAAACCAAGAGCACGTCCTAATTTGCAAAGTCTAACGATTGGTTCGAATGAGAGTGGTCGACCTTGCTGAGGGACGAAATCCTGACACTCTTCAAAAATAGTCATCAATGACTGGCGTGATCCGCGATCGTCTACAAAATTAGATTCTAAAAGTGCTACGCAATAATCGCCCACTAATTGCTGTTGACGTCCCAATGATAGGTTCATTAGATTGATGACAACAGATTTACCTGATTTTTTCAAACGATTGATGAATGCAGGCATGTCTATGGTTTGATCCTCTTGGGGGTTAATCGCCTCCACCCCATCTAAGATTTGCAATCCGCTATGGGCGTTGAGTGCATCCCAGCAAACGAATTGAAGACCAGTTCGCTCAAACTCTTCCATCATGACACCGGCTGTCCAAGACTTACCAGATCCAGTTTTACCTGTGATGAATAATTTATTGTAGACGATTTCCAGTGGAAACTCAACTCCGCCACCCAGAACGATCTTATCAAGTGGCATTACGCCACCAGTCTTTTCACGAATGTCGGCATTGCCGAACCAACCGGTATCGTCTCCCTTCATATTGATTCCTTCTCTGTCCTGCTACCTGAACCTGCTTATTTACGCTTAGTGAAGCAGGCTTTCTGCAATTGGCCACCCTTTCCTGCCCTGGCCATTTGCAAAAGGGCACCTCCGAATGTAGAGATACCGAGTTCTCCAGTGCTAATGGTGAATGAGTTTGAGCAGCCTTGGGTTGGTCCACGTATTGAAGGGGCTATCCAATTACCAGGGTCGACTGCATTGATGGTATTTAGTCCAGGACCCCATCCCACAGGAGGTTCGGCGACATTGGTCCAACTACCCCACGATCCCGATGCGGGGGCATTAAGACGAGTATCACTACCCAAAGCAAGCTCCGTCTCAAACTCTGATGTGCCATCTCGGTTTTTGCGTTCTCGTTGTAAAACCCCCCAATTACCGCCTGTGTAGTAGTTCATAAGGGCAGCATTGAACATCTGTGAAATTGTTTGAACGCCTGCTTCATCATCTCCACTACCAACAATGACATAAAGAACTGGACCAAACTCACGACGTAGACGTTCTTCATTTAACCACATCCTCGGATTAGCGGAAGGGTTCCAAATAGCAGATTTACTTGTTGTTGCCGGTGTTCCATATTTGTCATAGTCCCAAGAGGTAATAAGTTCAGTGGCGGCTCCGGTTTGGGCAAAAATGTGATTAGCGATGTCCCCTCTGCCCCTGGCGATGTATGGTTGGGTTGTGTTCGTATCACTACCATTTGGCCACCCGTCAAGGATACAGATCGTCAAGGCACCCTTAATTTTATCGCGATTCGCCATCATGGTGGAGCAACATGCCGCAATTCCCCTCTGCAATGGTGTGCTATTTACTGGCATGAATGGGGCTGCCATAATATCCACATTACCATCTGCATCCAGGAATTGGTCATCTTCGGTCAATAAATACTCGACGACGCCCTTGTAATCTCGAGAGGCTCCTTTGGTGAGGGTAGTTACGCGCGACTCTCCGCCAAATGTGAACACCGAAAATGAATCTCCTAATTTTTTGGCTTGCTCAATCAATAAGGCAGAAACGAAACGAGCCGAAAATCTACCTCCTGCTTTCATGATCCGTCCATTCTTTTCGATTATTGCATAGGGTTCGGAATCTTTCATTGAAATTGAGCAATCTACGATTAAATTGATGTGTGAGGAGATTCCCTTGACCCCTCGACGTGATGGAACCAGCTTTCTTTGACGAGTATCTGGACTAATTGGTCCAAGTGGGGCAATAGTCTCTGGAATCAATTGAGATACTGGATCGGTCAACTCCGACCAGCCTTTTTGACCCTTCATCTCTAATGGATTTCTGGTAGAGGAGGGGAATCGCAATAATTTAGGAGCAATTTCTTTGAATAGATCTCGTAGCACATTTCCTATCGGGTAATTTATGAAATCAGATGGTGCTACCTCTGTTGAGGTAGTGAATGCGAATGGAGATAGTGACAAGTTCCGATCGATAGCCTCTGCGAAACCTGGGGCGCTATTTTGCCCGACCACCGTTTCTATGCCTGGATTAGCAACGATGAAATTGCCAGGCTGCAGGCTGTTTTTCATTATTTGTTCCCATTGGTCGATTTCAACTGGCATCAAGGCACACCTCCTACACCTGTGGCAGCCAGAGAACTGTTGCCCGTAGTAACCTTACGACCATCTTTCATGACACCCCACATAATAGGAATTAGATTACCCACCGGATCCCTTCGATAAAATGGACCATTGGGAGCTAAGTTTCGAATTAGACCAACACCCAGATTTGGCAAGGGCGAGTAGTCAGAATGATCACCGTGTCCCGACATCAAGTAATTTTTTCGAGGAGTGGGGATTTCAAAAACCTCTCCGCCTATGGTGACGTTTTTAGCATCGTGGCCAGCATATCCTGGAACTGTTGTTAATTGACTTTCAGTCACCCACATCATTTCGACTGGATACCGAATATCCTTGATACCACTGCCTGGGACTAACCAGTATGGTTCATAGTTAATTGTAGGGTCTTCGGTCATTGGATCGGCTGGCTTTATGATCTCCATCAAAGGGTCTGGACAGATTTGTAATTTACGATTATCCTCAAATGCGATTTCACAAGCTATTTGCCACTCGGCAAGTCCCAGCCTATTGTTTTCTACGAAATCCCAACTAACTGGCCAACCACCAGGATCCATAACCAAATTGGCGACCGCAGGCAACATTTGATTCATCATACTACCCACTACTGATCCACTGTATGTGTCTCTGCAAGTCTCGCAATAATGTGTCTTGAATACTATATCATTCACATCGTCAAATGAGAACGTCCTAAATGTTTTGACGGAGTGAAGTTTGGTGACTAATGGTGGGAGGATGAACATATTGGATTGGTGTTTTGCATCCTCAACCAATTCCTTTTCTACGCCCACAGTCCCAAACCTTCGATACTTAGTGGGTTTGACTAAGTCTCTACTCCTCCTCGATCCCGATCCACCATGTCGGGCATAAAACCAATAATCTACATTGTAATCGCCATCTGACTCTACGGTTGCCATAGTGTCTGCATCCAAAAGTCCTGAGTATGCAATGGGTCTTCGCCGACGTTGGGAGAATGCAGGACGCATGCGCCCGTTGGTTTCAACTACGGCACGTGCTTTCTGAAGTGTGATGATATACGAGAAAAAGCTGAGTGGAGGGGTGTTTGGAGTTACTATGCCAAAATCATCCAGCATATCTTTGATTGCTAAATCTGCGACGACGCCTATTGGGGACACTCCCCATGGGTAATTGCTAATGGTGCTGCCCGACAGGCGATTTAATTGAGATTCCCGCCACATTTTTAGGATTTCTCGAACTTTTGCGAGTAGTCCATCCTTAACGTCTATTGCATAACTCATGTAGGCATAAGCCGCTGCCGTATCATTGGGGCAGGTTAAACCAATTCCTGGTATTCTCGGATCTTTGGCCTTTAAGACAGAAGGAACTTCGGGAATCGGTATAATCCTTTGAGCAGCCGCTCGCAGTAGCCCGTTATCATCAATGTCCCTCATACTTGGATTCAATAAATTGACCCAATCGACCATTTTCTCTTTGACGGGGCAATTGATACCACTGTGAGATCCCATACAAAAACCACATCGGCCATCTACCACCTGCCCTCTGAAGTCTGGCTGTTCAGATCGAAACCTCATGACTGGTAGGCGATCGGTGAAGCTCTGAACATACGCGTCAGAATTGCGTGAGGATCGATGAGATCGGCCCGCGCTGGTCGGGTATCGTTCAATTTTCGCGCTGGTCGCATTGAAACTAGTAGCATCTCCGTCCACCAATACGAATTGGGTCAACTGGAAAATCCGATTTGTTCGGTCGGTCGGGCCATTAGTGGAAACTAGTTTTACCCTTGATTGGGTTCGCAAGGTATTGCTATATCCTGGGATGGTTGTCGCATCTTTCCAAGAACTAATTTCCCCTGTGCTGGATCCGGTTGGTGTTCGATAACCGGTGAAAGCAAAATCTATGCTTCTGGGGTGTTTGATCTGGGTAATGCTGCTTCCCCCAAATGCTGTCAAACCAGGGTATAATGGCGAGGCCACAGAGGAATATCCTCCGAATAATGAGATGGGGAATCTAATCGGCGCGTCAACCGTGCCACGACCAGAAGTAGTTACCCGGGAAGGCAATACGATGGATAATTCCGGAATCCATTGCCTTGCTTGCCTGCGATCTAATGCACACTCTCCTTGTCGGGATGCGAATGGTGCTGTGTCCCCTGTCCACTCAATAACCATTGAAGAAGGGTTGACTTGTTTGGGTATTTTAACGGTTAGACTCTTGGATGAAACTAATGTGACGAAATTGACGCGCGAGGTTTGGGAGCTGATTTGGGCGCCAATCGTGTATGACTGGGCGGCCGTGATCGGCGGTATGTCGTGGAATACGGTCCCCATCGCTCCGCAACCTGCTTGAACCATGCCAAGTTTGTCAGGATCTAATTCAGCCGGTCCACGTGCACACTGTCCGCAGGTGGTTATGTCACTAATTGGTGCCAAATATGTGATTCCACAGTGGGTGCAAGACGAAACTTCATTGCATCGAACTTGAGCGGTGATTCCATAGGCAGATCCGTTGTAGAGTCCCCCTGGTGCTTTATTCGGTTCGTAAACTCCTGATAACCACTGGTCGTCATTGTAGAATCCGAAGTCGATGTATTCCCAACTCCATAGGTGATCCTTACGGCCACATGTTTCGCAACAATATATCCCGGAATCCTGACTCATACCTCGATCTAAATCATCATAGACTAATGTGAGAGTTCGCAGAGCGGTCACACCGACCATATCCGCCCCACGTCCTTGGAAGAAACTGGACTCAAAATGGTATGCGTGTTCACGGAAGTTAAATCCTGTCTTGCCTTCGTCCAAATACAATGATTCAAACAGAGTTTTCTGAACTGAGATTCCAGCAGTCGTGTCGAATGGATTTGCCCAATAACTCATATTAGCAACCCCTGTTCATTCGTGCCTCATCCATACCAGCTAATGTCAAAAATGCCTTAGCTCTCGGCCAACCCCTGGGAATTGGTCTACCACCCGAACTGAGTAATCTGAAATCCGGATCATCAATCATATTGGGCATATCTGAATAGATTCCGGCCCACTGTTGTAGAAATAGTAATTGGCTCAATGTTTTCATTGCTGCGGTGTCGTTTGAGTAAAAGAGTCTTTCTAATGTCTCAGTCGTGTATCCTTGACCATTATGGTGATGACCCTCTCCATAGTAATTAGAGGTGGGTTCGCCACATTGCGGGCACAGTTGGGCGAAATAAGATCGATCGATTCGGCAACCTGCGGTTACATTAAATGAACCTGGATGTGATGCCAATTGAATAAGAACTAATCCAGGAGATGCGGAGACTTGGATCGCCCAAATAGGTTCCATCCCATGAAGACCCGTCTTGCCAGATGGTCGATTATCAAATGTCCATGTCTCATCCACCACGTGTTTGCTATCTGGTTCTAAAGACCAAGAACTGATTTTGTCAATACCTGCACCACATCGATACTTGGAATCATAAGGGGCGCGGCCAGGGCATAACTGACCTCTTCGATAGTAATCCAAACTTTCCAAAAATGTGGGATCTGAGTTTCTCCCATCTGAGGTGATGAACGATCCGGTGGTCAGATCTGTGTATGCAGTATCGTGTTCATACCAAATGTTGCCACACTGTGTGCAATTGTAGACTACCATTTTTCCATTCAATGTAAACTTCTCAACTAGTGCAGGCTGGGAAATGAATTGAACAGTTCGATTTTGCTCGGGTAGACCGTATCGGCAGGCTTGCGAAAGCATTGGATAAACCTGGGATCCGCGTCCATGTCCGGTGACGGCTTGCCAAAATGGTGTGTCCCCACTTGCAATCATAAAGTGTTCAGCTTTGTTAGGATCGGTAGCATCTACAAAGTGATTATCATAGCAACCCTGGTCATGAACACTACCCGAGACCATGTAGGGGCAAGGAATTGCAGGGGGATTATTTGGATCTGACTCGGCAGTGCATGGTTCAGTAGGTTGGTATCGAGTATCGGGAATCGATCCGGCTTCAACCAGATCAGCATGAGCCTGGATATTTTGGCATTGGGGCATCATGTAAAGCCCTGCCAATCCATACAATGCCTCTTGCCGCATACGAAACATAATGTCTGGGTCAGTAGTTCCCAATATATTGGCACTGTGCATGACGCTGTGGTTGAGAACCAGATCGGAGAGGATATTCATGGTTTGACTACTAAAGCCACCCGTTTGGGGTAATGGCATAGACTTGGATTGTTTTTTGTATTTTTCCATATCCCCTGCTGGGTGAACGGTGACGTGACCCAATTCGTGTTGGAATAGCATAGACATAGGGGCTGGGCAAGTAGGCATTCCACTCACCACTCCGAAGAATATCTGGGTGAACTCTGGTGGCAAACCCTCAAGGTGATAATTTTCATAGATTGCTAAGTCAACCATTGGACCCTTGATGACGACGTCATCGCCGGTTGTATATCCTGATTGTTCATCTCGAACGATGGTGGCTTGCCCAGTGATGTCAATTCCAGAATTGAGTGACCACGGGCCAGCCCCAATACCTGATGCAAAAGAATTATCTTCCAAGTTCAGATTGGCACCTACGGCTCTGCCGCCGACATACTGACAGATCCTAACGAATCTTTCAGCGACCAATTCGGGAAACATGGGGGCTGCCATGATAACTGATGGTGCTCACAGCTACTTGATAGTGATGCTCATTCAGTTCGCGTGTTCAATGCTTTGGAAAATAGTCGGTCAAATGTGACAACATCTTCTGCAGTCAAATTGCCTGCATCGATGATTCCACTAGCTACGTCGGTAAATGACTGTCGGTCGTATGCTGCCAAGTCGTTGATGTCCAAGTATTGCAAAGTCTCTTTCTCTTGGGTGGTAATTGTCCCGCCGTCTTGAACCACCTCTTCCTGTTCGGAAGCCAAACGTGCCAAGTTGCTGGTGATTCCGAATGAGAATACCAAATTGGTGTATTCGTCAGATCCACTTGACTCTTCGTGTAATCGAATCCACATCCGTAGATCTCCAAAACGCTCCACTACTGAATCCTCTGCGGAATCAATCTTGAGTAGATCGAATATCTTTGGGATCGCTCCGGTGCTGGCTGCTCGGTCGACAACACCAGGTGCGTGTCGGAGTGGGAAGCAAGCCATGATTCCACCATTTGACAATAGTGTTGTTGCGATATTCCTGTTCGCTCCAGAGGTCATCCTTAACGAAATCACTGCGTCTAATGATTTGATCAGGTTTTCTAATTGAACTGGGACGTTGGCTTTGATCTCCTCTGACCGCATGTGTTCTGCAAATCCTATTTCGGGTATGCGTTTTGAGACATTTGCATCCATTCCAGCACCGGTCACAGGTATTCCAACTGGGATTGAACGGAGGTTGTTATTATCCCAAGCGAACATAACTCCATTGCCAACAAAGTCTTGAAATTGCTCAATTATTTGGGGTGCTTGGTGCTTACGGAAACGATATTCTTGCTCGGATGCCTTCATTCGATCATCTCCATCCTTGAAACTGGGTGCCGTTGTCGGTCCCATTTCATAGGCTTGTATGATAATTCGGTGGGATTGATCTGCTAAACTGAATAATAGTGCCCGATCGCTGGAACCAAGATCTAATTCTTGGGTGGCGGTTGCTCCGGTGCCAATGTTGAAATCCCTGGCCGTGCCAAGAATCTGTCCCCAAGCTCCTGCTGAGTCGCCATAGGATCTCCACGGGAATGAGCGGGGATCGGTGCCATATGGTATCCAATCACGGTCAGCAGTATATGGTTCAACAACGCTGTATGAATTGGCTGGAGTTGCAATGGCACTTGGAGAGGATACAATTCCTACACCAGTATCGCGACCACAGAGGGAATCGATACGAGAATCTACCAAATCTAATAGGTGAGCCTTATCGTCAGAGAACAAGAAACGATCTGAAGCGATACGTCCTCGAACCATGAAATAGTCGGCAGCTGCGAAGTTGTATGTCATGGCAACAGGGGTCGAAGCATCATTGGGCTTCTCAGGGCGAGAGATCATCTTTCGATAGTGAGCCAATACATCTGGATAGCTATAACCACCCTCATGAGTTCGTCCATTAGTGCAAACCAATGTGTAATGGGATGGGTGCATGTTGGTGATTCCTGTGCGTTCGGTCTCAACAACCGATGTGGCCAAATGCCAGTGAACTGTTGTTAGATTCTCTGAGGCATTAACATATGCGATTTGTAGTGGTTGGAGAACTGAAGACTCAAACTCTGGGTAGGAGATGGCAGAAGCTAATTTCTGAGAGCAGTATGCAAAGTAGGCATCCCACATCTCAAATGCTCCAACAGGTTCGTTAGCGCCGCCAGTGACAGCAGTCATTCCACCAGGAGTCCCGGCTCCGGTATCATTCATTAGGTATCCATGAACCAAAATCTGGCGAACATAGGCTTGTTCAGATCCAATCTCGGTCTGTTCAATTCCTGTTGGCTCTTGATCGCCCTCAGCACGTGCTTTACCAAGACGGTGTCCAAGGCAATATGGCAATGAATCAACAATCTCTCGGCGACCAACATAGGTCTTTCCACGAAGGAATGCTAATGCACGACTCATTTTGACAATAGAATCTGTGAACCGGAATCCAAGGACTCGCTTGATTCTGGACTGTGGTTGGAACGTGGCTTCATCCTCATGAATCTGCCTTGCGGTGTCCATACCATCAATAATTTCTGAAACCGATGCTCGAGAAATATCTTCCAGAGGTGATGCGTGTGGGTTAGTGGACTCATAATCCGTAAATGTTCTCTCAATGGTGTATTGAATACCGAACTGGGTAGTGCCGCCAGTGGCGCTTGGCGGGGATCGCAACTGTGGCCTTTGGGTGAATAGAACTGAAAGAGTAGCGATGTCGCGAAGACCGTCGTAGCCAGATGTGACTTCCGGGGGTCGGAATGGAATCCCGTCAATGAATCTCCAAATTGATTGACGACCCAGACCCAACTCACCGATTCTTAGTGGATTATCGATCTTAGACTCAATGATCCTGGTGATCAATTGAATGTCTGGCTTGGCATTCTTAGCGCCAGCATAACGAGTCTGCAATTGGGAATTGCGAGCCCCGAGACTGATGGTTCCAAAGAACAATTCAGTATCGATACGATCGGTGAATGCCAGATCGTTGGCTTTTTGGTGGGGGTTAGTGTCCATCCAAGCCACGAAAGCAGGGCTGTTGAATGTTTTACCACGGTATTCTACCTCACGTTCTGCAATCAAACCAAGGACTGCGTCTTCGACACCAGCCTGGGAACGGTTGGCTTCGTTGAAGAACTTAATTGGTTGGGTGACAATAGGTCGTGGGATTGGATCGAAAACGAAAGTCTGCACATCGCGACCCTCTTTATTCTCACGAACTTGTTGGATTTCCATACCATATAGGATCTCATCTGCGCGCTTGTCGTTATCGATCTTAGCAACACCAATCTCTTGTAGCATCTCCGAACGTAGGGATTCCAAAGCATCGCCTGAATAATCACCGCCATTCTTAGAGACACGGCTATCGTAAAAGTATTTCATTAGTATCTGGCGTAGAAGTGATCCTTCTGCAAACCCAGTGTCAGTTCTCAATTTGATACTACCATCCTCACCAATCAAGTCTTCTTGAGAGTTGTCTCTGAGGAGCATTGGGGCGATGACTTCAAGTCGAGACTTGATCAATTCGTCACCATTCGGTGCGGATGTCTGGTAGGTAAAGGAAATGTCCGTATCCTTGTCTGTGCCGCCGACAGGCTCGTCAATGGTTAGTGATCCAGATTTGCTAATCGTGATGGTGATTGGCAGAGCGTAGCGATTGATTACATCGGCAATATCCGACGCGGTGTGATCTCCTTGATTTAATACCGACGGTCTGTGATACATAAATAGGATTCTCACGAAGTCATCTGCAGATAGCGGTCCAACCTTACCAGACGAACGAAGGAACTCGAAATCATATGCGTAGGCTCCAGAGTAATCCTCGCTGTCCCAATTATTGAATCTCCAAGAGTCCCATGCACCAAGGCTATCGGTTGATCCGCGAGCAGAGAAAGTGACGTCGTAGGACATACCTTGCGGGAATATGAATCGACGACTATTTCGATCGGCTACTTGCTTAATGGTCTCAGCACCTGTGCGAGGATCAACAACGGTCGTGTTTTTGGTTCGCGGATAGAAACGTGGATGGGAAGTGAACCCATATGAATTAGCCATGACAACAGCTGCCGAGTTGATAACGGTGGTTTTACCGGTGCCGGGAATACCCGAAAGTCGGCAAGTAGAGTTCTTCATCAACCATGCAGACATGAATGCCTCAAGCTCACGAGGATCGTCGAAACCGAAAACCTCGGAAAGGTTGTTCTGAGCATCCTGGACTTTGGTGAGGTGGGTTAGGTGATTACTGATCCGTCTGCGGATTTTTGAATCCTCAATCTCGGGAGCCGTGCTGGTGGAGACCTGATTGATAATTTTGGAAAGGTTGAGTCCTACGTCGATAGAGTCAGTTAGGATGTTGGCCGTGTTGGTAATCTCTTCACCAAAAATTGGTCGGTAGACTGGGTTACCATCCACATCCATAGTCGATTCAACTGAATCAATCATTTGGATGATTCGGGTGTTTCGATTGTTATCGTAAAATAGTATAGCGGCTGCTGAATCAACACGTTCTACATCAATGGAATATCCAGCTCCTTCTAATGAAGCCACCAAGTCTGCACCGAGGATTTCGATCAAAACTTGTTCGTCAGGCATCATCTGGGGTATAGATGGTTGTTCTTCGTCTTTGCGATCTGCAACGATTACCAGGATTGCTTCCGCCCTTTCGGAATCAGTCATCTCATCATACCCATTCCTGGAAATCAGGATGTCCATCTCATCTTTGTTTAATTGATCAGGGCTATCGTCGCCAAGGTAGCGATCCAGAACATCCGAATCGGATTCATCTTCTTCTTCTTCTTCTTCTTCTTCTTCTTCGTCGTCGGCCTCCTCTTCATCCTCATCATCCTCATCGTCTGTTGAATCGGATTCTTCTTCGTCAGCGGCACTGCCAGTTAACCCCTCTTCGTCTCCTGGTGAGTTAATCTGTTGCATGAGCTCCTCAATTATCAACCGTCGATCGATTACCTCGGAGTCGGGAAGCGCAGTCTTCATGGCGTCATCCAGTGAGGTTTTGATTTCGTCTTCACTGGCGCCCTCGTTGACCATGAGCTCGAAGGCGGCTGCCAGGTTGATTTGCAGGTCGGTATCCAATTCAATCCAATTCATATCAATCACTCCAAGTTTTCCTCAAGAACCATATTCAGAAGAATCATTTTTGATTCATCCTCTGGATCTGGAACCAAAATGTTGATGGATCCGCCATCTCTCCAAATGACTTGTCGCACACCAGGTATGCTACCAGTAGGGAGTGTTTGATTTAGGTTTGATGTGCGGGTCATTTGACGTTCTGCCGACTTTACCTGGATGAACTCCTCTGCAGACTGGAATATATCTGGCCTAAGTTGGACAACAATGTATCCACTGGCGCCGTTTAACTCTTGAGCAACTGCTTTACCCATCACATTCTGCCCACCCACCATGGAATCATATTGCAAAGTGACTCGATTGCTTGAATCAGGGAACTCTCGAGTTTGAGTAGTTCCAGTGGTGTCAACAAATGTTAAGCGGATTCGTTGTAGGACTGCGGATGCACCAGGGTATCCTTCAATTTTTTGCAATTCTGATCCGAGAGGGATGCCAATAGGGGTGAGCCTGGAGGGAACATCTCCTGGGATGTATATGCGTTGCATGCGTGGTGCATCAGGTTGGTCTGGTGTAATTCCAGAGTATTCAGTGATGGTATCGTCAGCATCCTGGAAAATCAGTTGCATCGACAATATGTTTTTGCTAAGTATTGGATCTTTCTTATCATAAACAACCTGAACATTGTTGGAGGTTTCCCAATCCAACTCTTCGCGAGCTAAGAAATCATATTCGTCGGTAGAACCAATGTATTGATCCACAGTGGTGTGAATACCCACACGATTAGGCATGACCAATGATTGACCAAGAACCTGTGCGGTTCCGACGGTTTCATACCTAATCGCACCATTTGTAGGATTAACATTGAATGATCCGGGTCCGGCAAGTCCACTTTCTGCAATACCATAGATCAACAGGCCAGTGTCTTGGGTTGCAGTCCCTTGACGTGCCAGAATGTCCGCGAGATCGCCACGAGCAATTAGTGGATTCATATCTGAGGGTGCCATTGTTGATATATTGTTGTCATACTCGTCCATGAGCGTCGGTTCAGTAATGGTGGAGAATAAAACACTCTCGCGATTTGATGCGATGTCAGACTCATCTCCGTTGAGTATTGGAGTGTGGCTGGCGTTAATTGCATTGAACAATTCTGTGGTCGTAGTCGCGAACAGTGGATTGTTGGTATTGGTCTGGAATGAATAATTAGACGTCCCAGGGGTCGTTTGCCCAATCTCAAAGTCTATTTTTGATCCTGCCCCACCTTTGCTGCCTGGCTTGCTAACCGAAAATCTAACACGATTTGGAATCGAAGTTGCTGGTCCAGTTGCGGTAGTAGGATCGCTCCACTCGACCTCTAATGTGGTGGTGACTTGCACTTTATCCTTGTCCTTGAAACCAACGAGTGAGAGTGGCATTGTTGCCGCACCAGTCTCGTCGATTAGGTAGTAGCAAGGTTGCTTCCCAACCTCTAATCCAATAACCATGGTGTAATTAGGACTCGGGATTTCTTGATGAAAGTATGAATTATCGTCGCTTGCCGAAGGTGATGTGTATTCTCGAATGGTGAGGTCGCTATTTGGACCGACGTCCAATCCCAGATATTTGCTGGTCATGGAAATATACACGGGACCGACTGCTGGATAGAACTTCTGAGTGCTTGTAGCCCCGGTATTGGTGAATAGATCTGCCCCATTATTATCGTGACGTGCTCTCCAACTTCCTGTGTTGAGGGTGCGAGTAGCTTTGCGAGGATCTGGTAATTGGCCGACTGCCACAGGTCTTAGCCAGGAATCCCCTGGAGTGGTTCCCTCTGGACTTCTCATAGTGCTGGGAATCGTAGGCGCAGGCGGTGCCACAGGCTTTGCTGGGGCTGCTGGGGCTGCGGGCATTGGTGGTGCTGGAACCGCAGGCGCGGCTGGCGCGGGCGGGGCTGCTGGTGCTGCTGGTGCTGCTGGTGGTGCCCCAACCAAGGATCCAAGGTTGAATGAACCCGTATTCCTAATCTGGTTTATGGCATCTACCATTTCGTGAACAGTAGTGGATCCCGTATCGCCATTAACAGCGGTGGCGGCATTAGAACCAGTCCAATTCCAGTGAGCCTTGGTGAGGTTGCGTTGAGCGACTCCACTGACCATACCGCCCATAGTGGCAGCTGGACTAAAGTTGAGTCCTCCTACTTGGAATACTGTGTAGTCTTCCATAACGGCCTCATCAGTAAAGCCAATCTGTTGACTAAGCCAATCTCCAAGACGTTCGCCGGCTGGCAACCACGCTGGGGCGCCTCGAGATCCACCTTTGCGATCGCGAGCCTTTGGGATGAAAAGCTGCTTGTTTAGATTCTTATCGCCAGTGCCCCCCGTGGAGCCAATAGCAGGATCGTAGATGCCGACATCAAAACTATTGTCACTGAGCAATTCATAAACAACATTGTTTCTGAATCCGTATGCTCGCAACAAATAAGCCGTCACTGCGAGTTCTACGGGGGTGCTCTCCAGCATTGATGCCATAGTCTACCTCTCCTTCCGCCTGCTACTTGAACCTGGCTATCAGGATCATATGGAACGTCCTTGTTCACGCAACTCTGCGATCAATTCAGCCCGCAAGTAGGCATATACCCTCTCAAACCAGGAAAGGTGCTTGGCGAAAAACCGAGTTATCCGACGAATCTCGACAGAGATCTCGGAATATGTGTCTAATGCTAATACGAAATCGGCTACTCCTGAATTAGCCCAAACCAATAGCCCCCGATCCGAGAGAGAACTGATGAAGTCTTTATCGATCATTAGTCTCTCAAATGTTTGCCCTGAGGCAGTTCCTAAATCAGAATCATTAGGCACATAATGCGGATGTAGTGCAATAAAACGTTCCGAGAGTTCGATATAGCTATCAATTTGGATATTGCGAACCCACTCTAACCACTCTTCGATTTTACGACCGCAAAATGTCGCCCAAATGGGGTTTATCTCGGGCAAAGTTATCACTCCGTAGTTGCGATCCAGACCTTGACTTGATTGCCATTACTATTCTCACGGGTGGCCATAGTGATGATGTATCCCGAATCTCCAAGACGCTTTCGAGCTGGGCGATATGATGAACCATCAATCAGCAACAGATTCTGACCTTCTTCGTCAGTCAGCCCGTGAGATCCGTGTTCCGCAATAGCTTTGAAAATCTCATGACCGTGACCACGCAGCAATCCAGGGTCGAGTCTGGAGACAATTTGTTCCATGTGGGAGGGTTCTTCGGGATCTGGGTGAATCACTTCCCATTGAGGAGATTCCTCCAACTTGGCAGGTTCTGCCACTGCCGAACCACCTGTGGCACTACGGCCAACGGAGAATTGCTTAACTCCTGCCTCAGACATTAGATCGCTGACAGATGGTAGGGTGAACGTAGTGGTAGGCGTTTGGGGCGCTGGCTGTCCCTTAGTAGGGACATATTCAGTAGCCGAAGTAGGGGTTGGAAGGGTATCAAAGCGAATCTTTGACGTGGACTCGTTGATTTTGCGCTCTTTGCCCATTGCATCGGCAATCTTGTCAGTATTGAGGTTGAAAAGTGGTGCGCCGTCGGAATAGTCTGCGCCATCATGACCGCTACCACGGTTGAACTTTCTCTGGGAATCTTTATTGATAACCTCTTGAGGATCGAGTCCAGCTTCTAATGCCAGTTGTTCAATTCCTGAGATCATTGACCTTCGAGGCGGCATTATGTCAATAATGGTGTTGCCACCGCCCTTGTTAGCTTGTTCGGTAGCCATAGGCTGTAATACTGATTCCCAATCTACACCTTGCGTAAATGGATCACCACTGATTCTCTGACTCATCACTCCCTCCATGGATGTTGGCTCAGGAGCTACTTCTTCAACAGGGGCACCCCAATCGTCATCACCCTCGTCATCGGAGGCTCCGATAAACAAGCTGAGGTCTCCACTGGATTCCTGGGATGAGCGAATGCGATCTAAGAACTCCCGATCCTCGGAAGATATTTCCTTACGTCGGTTGTTGACAAAATCGGCGGCTCCCTTGACAACAGGAGCAATATCAGATACAAACTCCATGATGCCAGCACCAGCGCGGGCAGTTGGCGATTCCGCAATTGACTCACCAAGACCATATTTGTCAAGCAGGTTGACTAATGGGATGACTAAACGTTCTGAGAGATCTGGATCGAGATTGAACTTAGTGGCTAATGCGGTAGAATCTTCTGTTCCCGTTAATAGCTCCAATAGGCTCTTGGCGCCCGGCTCTTGGGGTGCGGTTCGGGGTCGGCTTCCTGAACGCGTCTTGTCGCGATCGGTAGCGGTATTGGACGGAGTAGGTTTTTCTTCGGAGGGTGGCGTATTCCGGATAAGAACATCATCAAAATCGGACATACTTCTCTGTGGGTGGTTGTTCCTACTTCAACCTATGATATTTGATGTCTATGAAAATCTCCTCTGGGAATTGCCCATTGCTTTGCAAATATCTGCCCAATGTTCCGGCTGAGTCGGCAAACCAAGGACCCGGAGTTGATCCGCCAGGGGACATCAATTGTTTTCCAACGACGCGCTGATTCATGATACAATTATCTCGTGCATCTGCCAATTCTGAAAATGCGAACTCTATCTCAATTGGGTCGGACGACAATTGTCTCAAAGCTCGCTCAATAATCTCTACGAAAGCTTCGAATAATAATTCCCTGGATGGTTCTCCGTATGGGTTCATGTATGAATCCTCAATAGCAGTTATGAGGGCTACAAAACTTAACTTGTCGGGTCCCGAAATACTTAATTTATCTTCCCAGCAAGCAGTTGGATCTAAATTAGCAGCGGCCTCATCCAAAGCAGTTATCAGATTTGCTCCGGTGAGTCGAGGCGACATTGACTGAAATCCCTGCAGTGCGAGATGCACAGATCTGAGTTCGGGCATGAAGTGGGCGTGCGGGGTGTATAATCTACACTTTTCGTGGGCATACTCAAAATCCTCAGGAGTGTGCCAATTGGGATCGTCCATCATGTCTTGGACTTCCCCATAGGGATCCATCTCGGTATCATCGACAGTGGCGACTACCAGTCGGATAATTTGGAAATTAGGATTCTGGGAGGTGGGGATTGGTGTTGAGGGAATTACATATCGATCGATATTTTGTCGATAATCGGGGTCTGCTTCTTCACGAATGTCTATGATCATGGGAGTTAATCTCCTCAAGGGTATATCAAGTATTCACGATGGCTTCTAATCCAATACGAATCGCGTCGGTCCAGAAATCAATCGGTGTGTGCTCAGAACCTGGTTCTCCACGGGCTGGTCTCTCTACTTGTTCAGCTAATTGGCGCAAAGCCCCAGAAATTAGATTCTGGACAAATTGCTGCTCGTCATCTGCGCCGCGGGCGGCCTTGCCGACGAATGTGGCCAGTTCTTTGGTTAATGCGCGCATTTCTCTATGTGTGGCGCCAGAGCGAGCGGAAAGTGTAGAATATAGGAAATCGGACTCAATCGCGGAAGCGATACGATCCTTGGCGGGGAGATCATCATTCGAGACTATCTCCATCATGCGGATAAATTGAGACCTTAACCCTTCGATGTCAGGATCTATTTTCATTCGACCGGTGAACTCCCTAAACTGCGCTTCTAAAGCATCAGCACGTTCTCGCTCAATCATGTCTCGGTAGCCCATCAAAGTTTCCTTCATGGCCTTGAGTCGGTTTAGATCTAACCCCACTCAATCACCTCAGTAGGACGGTCCATTCTTGAAATTAAACTCTGATAGGAAGTGATTGTTGAGTGCTTCCTGGGGGTTGAATGGGGCGACTTTAGGAGGTGCTTCCTCAGCCTTAGAGACACGAGACTCGGCTCGCTTGATAGAACGCTCGGCTTCTTTGATATTGGATTCCATCTCTTGGATACGGATGTTGAGATCATCCAGTTTGGATTTGTAGTGGCGGTCTGTGGCCATCCATCCGACTAATGCTCCAAGTCCAATACCGATTGTTCCGGCCATGACTGGTGAAACAGTGACTCCCATGATGGCGCCTTTGGGTGCTCCAGCGACAGGGGCGGCTGCAGTTTCTGCGGCAGAGACTTCTGCGGCAGGAGTTGATTTGCCCGCAAAGCCTCGACGTTCCATCTCGGCGTGTAGTGATTGCAAGTCTGCGCGGAAACGATCGTATTCATCGCCACCTTCTAATGGGGTGCGAACCATGCTGTGCATGACATCCAGGAGTTCTTCATTAGGCATCTCACTTAGTTTTAGCGATCGGCGAATAGAAATGGTTTCTGCCTCAAAGACGCGGTGGTTGTCGATAGTCTTTGGGGGTGTGTCCAATAAGTGGCTGAGATCTGGTGCGTCACTGGGTTCTGCAATAACGCAATCAGTAATTTTGCGGAATCCGCGAATGCCTGATCCACGTTCTCCGAGGAGATACTTTCCAGGTCCTGTCAATTCAGCAATTCGGACAAGGTCATCGAAATCAATCGGACTCTGTGATGTGAAAACATCCGAAGTTCCGGACTTAGCAATACCTTTTCGATACCGTCTGATGAAGTAGACACGTCCCGTCATGCACTAAACATGGTTGGTTCAGCTACCTAAACCATCGTGATTCGGATGAGTCATCGGACATTTATCCGATTGATGATGATAGGGGATAGCATTTGTAGGGTATTCATAAGGGGGCTGAATCGGAGCTCGGTGCCATCGGCGATCCAGAGAGATCCATCGGATCGAGAGATGTCGCTGTCTTCATCGACGTATTTCGTCATGTCGATGGTGAACCATTCACCACTCTCTCCACTCCTCATATTGACGTGAACTGCTTCGGGTCCCACGTTTTGTTCCTCTTGCATACAATTCCAACAACCGGTCGCGTCGTAGGTTCCAAAGTGGTCGCAACCGCCATACCAGATCTCGGTAGCATTCTCGAAATAAGCATCCAATGTCGTGGGTGTGTAGAAGTTCCAATCCCCTACCTCGTAGTCCTTTGCCCAGAAGGGCTTTAGCAGATCCACGATCCTATCGTAATCGACTCGCTCCTGGCCATCGCAAGACGAACAATCCCACGTTGGCTCCCTATAACAATCGGGCCCCTCTGGACATTTGAAGTTTCCATCATCCAAACTGGAGTCGGTAGCGATGTAGATCTTGGTGTCACCGGCGCAGACGCAACTATCGCCAGTAGGTTTGACAAAATCCCTCCGATCGTTCGGATCCTCGATTAGGTAAGCCTTGTTGCAGAGGGGGCAAGTGATGTCAGGCATGGTGATTACTCCACGTAACGACTACTCAAAGGTCTTCCTCGTCAAAATCCCCGCCACCGAGGATGCCATCGCAATCCTCTGGTTCAGCAGGAGCTTCCCAATCATCATCAGAAGGAACTAATCCTTCGTGCTTGGCCATCATGGCTGCGATTGCAGGATCGTGTTCGGGGGCTTCGTCAGTCTCAAAGTCCTCCATGGTGATATGACCCTTCTCAACGGCTCCTACGGCTACGCAGGAATTACACTCATAGGTTTTCTTCTTCTTGGGGACGAACCCGTCCTCAAACTTGTCTTGAAGCTCTTGAATTGAATAGTCTTGGCGAAGTCCACGTGATCCTTTGGTTAGTCTGCGCGCTTCATTATCCCAATCTTTGGCCAAAGCATACAGATCTGGGTATTTTTTCCACAGGCTGTGCCATGAGTCCATGGGTTGCTTGATGCAGTGAAAGCAACCTAAACGATTGAAATCCTGGTAGAGGACGTTGACGATGCTTAGTTTGTCAAGGTATTGAAAACAGTCATCCTCTGACCATCCCCAATCAACTAATGGGTATCGATTCTTCATAGTGCCCGATTTGGGGTTGTTGGTGGCTCTATGGCTCTCATCGGCAGCAATCCCCACATACACCACATCAGCGTCTTTGGTGGCTCGTTGGATCGGCTTAACCTTGGCATCACGGGCGTGGTAGCAAGGATAGGCTTGGAATGGTGCAGCGCGATATTGACCCTCGTATTTTCCACGAACCATCTTGCCATAGAAATTAGCATCCCATGTCTTGACCGGTTTTAGACGTTCAATGGTGAGATTCCAGTGAGCATGATTGTCATCCAAGTATTTCTGGACTTCATCTAAGTAGGCATACAATTCAGGAAACTCAAACTCGGTGTCTGCGAAAATGACTCTTTTGACTGGGTATTTGACTGGATCATTCATCTCAAGCATACGAATTAGCATAGCCGTTGAGTCTTTTCCGCCGGAAAAACAGACCACTCCAATGCGATCGGCTCCGACTCGTTCAACTATTTCCTTCTTGGCCATGCTATGATCTGGTGTTTTCACCTATTTAGACGATCCGGTCTATTTGCACGAGGGGCATGTGGTTTCGCCCTCTGCACAGTCCTCCAAACGCACATCAATGGTGCCGCAAATGGTGCAAGTGTTGAAGTCTTCATATGAACCCATTCGGAGATCAATTGGAATGCTAATACCTTCGGAATCATAGTGTCTCTTCCCACAATGGTGGGTGTCCTCGTGCCAAGCAGTAATTGATTTGACCTTTGACCAATCAATATCATCCCAGGATCCTCCTGATACAGATAATGCGTCATCAAGACAAGGTTGGCAAGCCGAGATCGGTCTCCATCTCTTAGCACACTCTGGTCCAACACCAATTAGGCGAGACTTCTTGGCTCTTAGGTGTGATCCACAGTATCTGCAATTATCGTGCATGATACTCCGAGGCGCTCAGGGTATATGAATCCATTAGGACCATAATGTAGCGATATTTTGATAAACTGTGTTTATGTCATCGGCATCCATAGATTCCAGTGATTCGATCGTGGCCATAAGCTGCCTCATCTTTAGATTTTTAATTCCCTCAAATATGTCTCGACTTTGGGCACGTTCTTGATAGCCCTTCTGTTCCAGGTATCTCTCTAATGAAAGTAGATCAAGTCTCCAGCGAATGCCACCCTTTCTTTCACGAGATTGGGCGTGTCGGAACATGGGTCGGTTTCGCAGAATGCCGACAACTTCACGGGAGGTGTAGCGTCGAGGTTTGAGTTCTATCATGTGTGTGCTGATCTGGGTAGAGTAACCGTATCCCTCCTTGGTCAACAAATACTCAACAATATCCAAAACTAATGTTTCTGCCTGGGGCAACGGGGTTTTAGTGCTGGATTTATCAGTCATTCCAATACCACCGAGGATTATTCTTCTTCCTCGATGCCGAGAGCATCGCGAACCAATCCTTCTTTGGCCGAATCATAATCCTCTTTGGCAGTAGTTAGTGCTTCGGATGATTCCAATCCATCGTCCAACAACATCTGGCGACGTTCGCGGATGAAGTTTTTGCGTTGGCGTTCAAAATCCATTAGTGCGAGGATCGCTTGATTTTCAACACTGACGTTTCCGAGATTTGGAGCCGCATTGAATAATCCATTGATCTCGCGGCGAAGAAGGTCTGCATCTGGCAAGGCGATGGCATTAAACTCTTCCAAGTCGTCGTCCAAAACTTGGCCACGAACTCCAATCCTTTCTATCCATTGGTCAGCAAACTGACGGGTGACATACATGCCAACTCGTTCCCAATATCTTGTCTCTTCTGCAATCGCGGTTTCGGTCATGAGTGTGGGTTGTCGGAAAACCTACTTGAAACTGCTGGGAAAAAGGAGACTTGCAAATCTTCTCGAAATGCGTCAATAACCATCTCTTTAGTGGATGCTGACTTGCCTTCTATCAAAAATTGATGACTATCCCAGAGTGCATCAATTAACAGCGACAGGGCATCAAGTGCTTCGGGGTGATTCATTGAGGATCGCCCCAACAAATCCAAGGACCGCTGACTGCAGGCTCGCCATCTGTATCAGTCTTGATACCGAATATGCGACTGGTAGTCATTCCTGCGCCAGCACGGATGTGATCGCTGATGAAACGACCTGGGCATTCCAACGGGCCATCGTCATCGACCCAAGGATCCTCACCAAACTCAGATCGTAATGCAAATTGTTGAGCCGGGAGCATCGGCGCCGGGGCTAAGGCGACAGAACGCGTCTGGGGATCGAATCGGTATGATCCTATCATGACGTGCAAACCGTCGCCAGATGATGAGATACGATAGTGAACTTTTGAGGGTCCAAATCGATGAGCCAATTCAGCAAGAGCTCTTCTGACCAATAAATCGTCAGGGGAACGGTCGTCCCAGTCAAAAGTGAGTCCCGTCATGAGTAGTGGTCTGTCGACCGCCTATTTCAAACCATCACAGGCTGGTGATAATAACGAGTGCTACTGCTCCAAT